>Ga0075424_100000869_pt1 | contig 25055 bp, 24 predicted proteins | sample SoiMethybrSBSTD3_FD_75301 | JGI IMG/M metagenome (GOLD analysis project Ga0075424, IMG submission 75301) | Bulk soil microbial communities from a Populus tree surrounding site in Tennessee, USA - Soil MetaG P. TD hybrid SBSTD3 | ecosystem: Environmental > Terrestrial > Soil > Tree plantation... | reverse complement strand
CCAGCTCGGGCGGTAACACGAGAGCCGGATAGCGCGGCTTCTAGAGGACGGTCACTCCCTCTCGAGGTTGATCCAGGCGTCTCGGCTGCTGCCTGGTCCCGATCAGTCTATGCCGGCGGTACGCGAGCCAGGCTTGGGACCACTGAGTCAGTGGCCGATTACCGGGACACGATCCACTCTGCGATCCGCGCGACTACCACGCTCTCGATTCCGTTGAAACCGTGGTAAGAGAAGGCCTGACACGGGTCACCGCGGCTCACGCCGCCATTGACCGCGATCAGCTCCTTCATCGGAACCGCGTCGAGCTTGTGCATCAACGCCGGCATGTCGCGGAAGAGGCAGAACATGCAGCCGTCCTGCTCGTGATGGACGACGAGCACGGGAATCCGCAGCGTCTCGAGCTCCATCGCCGGCACCGACTGATCGCCGTCAGCAAGAATCGTCGACGTCAGCACGATCCCGTCCGGCCCGTCGCGTCCCCTGAGTTGCGTCGCGACATACCCGACCGACTCGGTGCCGCGACTCGTACCGATCAGCCACACGGGCGCCTCGACGTGTTCGCGTAGCCAGGCGATGACCCCCTTGATGTCGGCGGCATGCGCGGGCGTCTGACGAAACCCCGACAGAAACCGAAACGGAAAGCCCTGCCGGTCCGACGGGGCGTCGACGATCGCCACCGTGAGGTCGTGCTCGACGCGCTGCGGCCAGCCCGATCCCGCTGTTGCCACCGGTGATAAGGATATTCTTGTCCGCTAGCCTGCCCACTGTCGTCACTCCGTTTGATGTTTGATTAAACATATCCGTGTCGGTCCTTCGGACCTCACGTGTAGGGCCGGATCCTAACGGCGCTGGGCTCCGATAATGAAAGAAGCCAGGATGGCCGGCACGTCCCCAACCACGCGCCAACGGTGGCGAGTTCCGTTCTCAATCAGGACATCGCCGGGAGACAGCGACACCTCCGCGCCATCGTCGAGCTGGAGTGCCAGGTTGCCGGAAAGAACGACCCCGAAATCTGTCGTGTCGGTCCTGTGAAAGCCGGCGTTTGCTCCACCGAGTTCGTCGCCATCCTCGAGGTGCATCTCGGGAGTGGGTTCTGGTGCAATGAAGGCTCCCGGCAAGTACGTCCCGATGATGAAGCGGATGCCACCTACGGGCGGAAAAATACCGGGCGCCGCGGGATTGTTCCCCGCGTTCGGGTAGGTTGCGGGCTCATTCGCATTCCAGAGGAAGGCGAGCTCTCCTAGGCCAGGGATGGGCGTCCCCTCGACTTTCTCGTCTCGTACAAACACAGCCCGACCCTTGGCGTCGTGGCCGGTGACAACCGTGCGTACCTTCATTCCCTGTCTCTTCTCGTCCGGCTTGTTCATGGTCACGCGCTTGGATAGTCGCAATCTCGTTTTCACTTCTAATGCTCCTTCCGTGTTGTTGAAGTGATTTTCTGTAAATGCTTAGCTGACGCGCCTGCATCGTGTGGCCGTCAAGAAGCGTCATGACTGCGCATCGCCCGGTTGGCGGGGGGCGTCGTCCTTCGCCTGGGGCCCGCTGGGACAGAGCAGACCGCCCGCGAAAATGCGGTCGATGTAGCAGTTCACCGCCTCGCCTATGTCCCACAGAAGCCGGGCTTCCGAGATCGTGGGCGGCTCGTTGGGGGCTATTCGGTACTGTTCCAGGGCCGGCTTAAGCAACCCCCGGGCCGTCGAGTAGTGCTGCCCCGGGGCATCGAGAAGATCCACCTGGACCACGCAATCTCCCTGTTCCCAGGGGCCGCGCGCTGGGTCAATGAGATCGAGCGTCATCCGATACTCGTCGTCGCACCTTGCGAATGTTCCGTAGTCGTACTTGCAAGGCCGTGTCCTCCTTTCCTGCGCCCAGAGTACTGGGCCAGCGCCTCAACCATTTGGGATGACCTCTTGCGAGGGTTCGACGGCACTCCCGGCGGAGTTCTCGCGACGGCGGAACATGACGCTCGTGACGCCATGCGAGTCGGTCAATCGTCTCGGACGGCGCCGATTCATCGAGAATCCGATGACGGCAAGCCGGGCGGGGAAGCTCGCCGCGTCGGCGCTGTGAGCGCTCGCATTCATGCCCTAAGGACGTTGGGCGGAGCCGCCGGGATTCGATCGCGCCGTGTGCCCGAGCGGATTATCATGTACCTACATATGAACTTCTTGCTCCTTGTCTGAGAAGGGGCAGCCTCCTCGGGCTACATACCGCTCAAGCGCGCTGCATCAGGAATGTCTCCGCGATGCGTCCCGAGAACGCCACGCAGAATCCGTCGAACCGCTCTCGGCATCTGAAGTGGTGGCTCTAGTGTGTAGTGAATGTATATACATGTATAATAGGTCAGCGCTCGGGCTAGAATCGATCAGGTCCCCGATCGACCGGGCGATCGCGTCCGCGCATCGCCGAGCCGAACATCTTCGCGTGTGGCAGTCAGGTATGACGCGGTTCGTCGTAGGTAGCTTCCTCCTCGCGCTCGTCGAGGTGATCGGCTTCGCCGCGTACACGGCCACGCATCGCGTCGGGGCTGGCGTCGTCGCGGTGCGGCCCGATAGGGGTGGGTCTTATGGTTCATTAGGGCTGACCTGCGCCCCCGCGTCACGTTCCCACTCACCGATTCCGAGAAGACATTCGACCTCGTTCCGCTACGTCAAACGGATCACCGTCGCGATCGGCACGATCGTCGCATCCGGCACCGTGCTGCACCATGACCGGCGTACCGCCACCGCGGAAGGCCGCCTCGGGGCCGCCGACACCGGCGCGCTGCTCGCCCACAGCCCCTCGACGCTGCTGGTGCTGTCGTGACCGCGCTCGTTGCAACAGCGGCCCCGTCGGCGGACCGCGAATCAAGCCCCGGCGCCGTGCTCGCGGTGCTGTCACTCGCCGCGTTCATGGCAAGCCTCGACCTGTTCATCGTCAACGTCGCGTTCCCCGAGATCGGACGGAACTTCGCGGGGTCGTCGCTGTCTGACCTCAGCTGGGTGCTCAACGGCTACGCCGTCCTCTATGCCGCGCTGCTCGTACCGCTGGGCCGCCTCGCCGACCGCTACGGCCGGATGGCCGGCTTCCTCGGCGGTCTGGCCCTGTTCACGATCGCCAGCGCCGCGTGCGCCGCGAGCCCCAATCTGTGGAGCCTCGTCGCATTCCGTGGGCTGCAGGCTGTCGGCGCGGCCGCGCTGACCCCGACCAGCCTCGGGCTCCTGCTCGCCGCGACGCCGGCCGAGCGGCGGGTCCGCGCCGTACGGACCTGGGCGGCCAGCGGCGCGCTCGCCGCCGCCTCCGGCCCGGTCATCGGCGGGCTGCTCGTGCAGGCGAGCTGGCGCTGGGTCTTCATCGTCAACGTCCCGGTCGGGCTCCTCGGCCTCGCCGCCGCGCGCCGCTTCGTCCCCGACTCGCGCGACGCGACGGTCACCCGCATCCCCGACCTGCTCGGCGCCTTGCTGATCGCCGTCGGCATCGGCGCGCTCGCCCTCGGCCTCGTCAAGGGACCGCACTGGGGCTGGTCGTCGTCCGCCGACGTCGTCGCGTTCGTCGTCGCCGCGGGCGGCATCGGCGGGTTCTGGATGCGGTCGTGCCGCCATCCGCTGCCAGTGGTCGAGCCGGCGCTGCTGCGAGTGCGCGCGTTCGCGTGGTCCAACGTCACGGCGGTGCTGTTCTCGGTCGCGTTCGCCGGCGGGCTGCTCGCCGCGGTGCTGTGGCTACAGGACGTCTGGCACTGGTCGGCACTGCGCACTGGCTTCGCGATCGCACCCGGTCCACTGATGGTACCGGTGTTCGCCGGAGTGTCGCAACGGATTGCCCATCGCGTGCGCGTCGGTCACCTCGCGGCGATCGGCTGCGTGGCGTTCGCGGCGGGAACGGCACTGGTCGCGATCAGGGTCGGCGCGCATCCGTCGTACGCCGGCGACTTCCTGCCGGGCTGGCTCATTGCGGGAGTGGGCGTCGGTTTCGCGCTCCCGACCATCATCTCGGCCGCGACCGCCGACCTTCCGCCGGCGCGCTCGGCGACCGGGTCAGCGGTCGTGATGATGGCGCGGCAGATCGGCATCGCGCTCGGCGTCGCCCTGTTCGTCGCCGTCGTCGGTACGCCTCATGGTTTCAGCGCGGTGCAGACGGCGTTCCGCGGCGCGTGGTGGGCGAGCGCCGGCGCCAGCCTGCTCGGCGCCGTCACCGCGCTCGGCATGACACCTCCCCCGACCCCTCCGGTAGTGCAAGCCCCGGTCCCGACGCCGCGGGCCGGGACTGACGCCCTAGTCGAGGCGACGCGGACGATCTCGACAGAGAGGCCGCAATTCGAGCCAGACCAGATCGCGCAGGCGATCTGCGTGGGCCTCTGCCTGGCCCTGGCGGCCATCCTCCTCGTCTTGGTCGGCGTTTAGTTCGGACCTCGTTGTGAGCCGGTAGGGCCGGCGTCCGCGTCTGGTACCTTATATCACGGTGACGGGGGCAAGGACGGGGCCACCGCCTCCGGAGGGCGTTCATGTTGCCTATCCTCCATCTCAATCTACGGGAGTTTGCCTAGGACCCAGGGAGACACGCCATGCCGGACTACAACCGCCAAATCCTACTCGTCGAGACGCCGAAGGGAAAGCTCGGGCCGGAGCATTTCCGCCTAGTCGAGGCGCCCCTGCCGAAGCCGCAAGAGGACGAGGTGCTGGCACGGGTGCGTTACATCTCGCTGGATGCCGCCAACCGCGCCTGGATGCAGGGCGCGACATACCGCTCCGCGGTCGAGGCGGGGAGCGTGATGGCGGGCGGCGCGCTGGCGGAAATCGTCGAGTCGAAGAGCCCGGCGCTCCGCCCCGGCGATCTCGTCTTCGCCGATACCGGCTGGCAGGAATACGCGGTGCTGCCGGCCAAGCGCGCGGCGAAGCTGCCGCGATTGGCGCCGCTGACGCATCTCCTCAGCGTCTATGGCATTGCCGGGCTCACCGCCTATTTCGGCTTGCTGCGGGTGGGGAAGCCGCAGCCCGGCGAGACGGTGGTGGTCTCGGCGGCGGCGGGCTCGGTCGGCTCGCTGGCGGGCCAGATCGCCAAGATCAAGGGTGGCCGCGTTATCGGCATCGCCGGGGGCGCGGAGAAATGCGCCTGGCTCACCGGCGCGCTCGGCTTCGACGCCGCGGTCGACTACAAGGCGGGGCCGCTGCCCAAGGCGCTGAAAGCGGCGGCGCCGGACGGCATCGACGTCTATTTCGACAATGTCGGCGGCGACATCCTCGAGACCTGCCTCTTCCAGATGAGACTGCGCGGCCGCATCGCCTGCTGCGGCGCGGTCTCGCAGTATGACGGCGCGCCACAGACGCATGGGCCACGCGGGGTGCCCGGCCTCATCGTGGTGAATCGCCTGACGCTCCAGGGCTTCATCGTGATGGATTACGAGGCCGAGCGCGCGGCGGCGATCGCCGAGCTCAAATCGTGGGTCGATGCCGGCAAACTCATGGTGCAGGAGGACATCATCGACGGCCTCGAAAACACGCCGCGCGCGCTGATCGGGCTACTAGCGGGCGAGAACAAGGGGAAGAGGATGGTGAAGGTGGCCTGAGGAGAAAGGGCCGCAGGCATCCGGCTGTGGGCCTGCACCGGGTCCGCGGGACCCCGGCCCCTTTGGCCTCCCTCCCAGCGATCCGGGCTGACCCTCTGGAGCCGCGGCGGAGACGCACTCGTGGAGGATCGGGACCGCGGCCGGCTCAAGGGCGCGCCGTTGGCGGGCGCCACGTGAACGCATTGAAAGAACCTGTTCTCTCCTTCCTCAGATTGGCCCTTGTAGAGTCCCCACTCACATCGGGTACAGGACCAACGATCCAGATTCCGGCCACAGTCCAGGTGATGCTGGCGGCGATCAGGCGGACGCCCTCGACGAAACAGTCCGAGTACTAACTAAAGTACGGGCTATCCGAAGCGAAGTCGGTCCCTGATCGTCCAGGCTGCAGTGGAGCGACTCCGCGAAGACCTTGGTGGCCGAACGCAGGAAGGGATATTGCGCTACTTCGGTGAGCGACATTTGCGCCGACCGCTGAGGGCTCTCAAGTCTCGGCAGCAAGCCGCGTCAGACAATAGGCAGTTGCCCCTGCCCTTATCCGAGGGAGCCTGGCCGCTCACCGAAGTCAGCGAACCCGATTCCTGGGTGAAGTCTGGGTAAACGAAAGGGGCTAGCGGCTGCTGCGTCCGCTAACCCCTCGTCGTTCATGGTTGCGGGGGCTGGATTTGAACCAGCGACCTTTGGGTTATGAGTTGTCTTGAGGCTCTGTCGGTAACCCTCTGATCTCGCACAGAACGTTCAGAACAGTGAGCAATCGTCAGTTCTTTCGTCGTGGTCCTGCGTACCTCTCGTTTGAGGATGTTTCACGGTGGCATGGGAGCAGAATGGGAGCAGATGACCTTTGGGTTTTACCCACGCCTGTCCTTGAGCCTTTCATCGGCGCGACGCTAGCCGCGGGACCGTCCGCTCCAATCGGCTCGTCGCACGCTATTGACTCAACACCGCGCCTCCCGGGACTTACATTCGGCTGGAATTTTAGTCTCTCCACGCGGCCATTACGGAGTGCGAGGCAAAGAGACTCACCAACCGACTAGTGCGAGATACTCTGCGGGAAACTGGGACTTGGACAAGGTTCCCGATCGCACGGCGATAAGGAACGCCCCTGAGGGCAGACATCTTCCATCGCTCGGAGAGCATCGCCCTTGAAGACAAACCCCCGTGTTGGAAAGAACTACCGTCGCACGAGAACGACCACCCCGGCTACGAGCAACAGCACGCCGACGACACGACTGACGCCTACGCCGCCCGGCAGGACGCGCTCAACGAGGACAAGGATCGCGAGACCGGCGATCCACAGCAGGTTCATCACCCCGGCGACGAACAGCAACGCCATCAGCGCCCAGCAGCAGGCGACGCAGTAGGCGCCGTGGCGTACCCCCATCACGAACGCGCCGGCCCGCCCCTCGCGCCACTCGGTCATCACGAAGGAGAGGGGCGAGCGACACTTGGCGAGGCACGCCTGCTTGAGGGGCGTCCATTGGAACACCCCCGCGACCAGGAGCAGCGCGCCGCCCAGCCGCGCGCTGGTGCTCGCCATCGTGGCGGACAGGAGGCCAGCCTCGTGGAGCCCCCACTGCGCGAGCGCGGCGACAGCGGCATAGGCCGTCCACACCAGCGCGTAGCCGAGGAGAAATACGACGGTCGGAACGGTCGCCCGGTCCTGCTCCTGCCGCTTCCGCTGCACCGTGGCGAACGTCAAGACCATCGGCGCGGCCGCCGGCACCATCATGGCGATCATCATCACGGCCCACATGACGAAGAGCAGCACCACGTCCACGGGGTCCCAGGCGTGGACGCCCGGCATCGCCATCCCCGGCATGTCGGCCCTCTCCATGCCCGGCATCGTCGCCGACAGATGGAGGAGGTACAGCCACGCCACCATGGCGATCGCCAGGAGGCCCGCGCCGACGGTCGCACGGTCGTGCCGGAGCTGTCGGTCGAGCGCGGGCACGCCCCTCAGTTCGCCCAGTCGAAGTTGTAGAGGATCCAGTTGGTCTTCTCAGCGGCAACCGACACGCCCGCGGCGGCGGCGTGGAACGTCCCTTGCCCGCATTCCCCCTTCTTCCAGATAAAGCCCGTCGGGAGATGCACCTGCGCGACGTGGTCCTCGCCCGTCACGGGATTCTTGAACGCCTCGCCACGCCCTTCGCCAATGCCTTCTGCGCGGAACGTGCTGTGTTGTCCCTTCCCCTCAATGGTGATCTTGGCCTTCACCAGCCCGGCGACGGCGGCCGTCGGGCCCAGCAGTTCCCACGGCATCCCGCCGAGTGCTCCGGTGAAGATCCGGCCGAGTGCCTCGACCTGCGCGTCGGTGGTCGCCGGGTCCACGACGAACGCCACCTTGCCATTGCCCTCATGGATCGCCTTGGGCCAGTCATAAACGCCAGCGCACTTCACCCCAGATAGGTCCACGGCGCCACACTTGCCGGTCTTGATGTGGAGGCCCACTAAGGCCCGACAACTGCCGTCCTTGGAGTTGGGGAAGCCCCCGAAATTACAGCCGCACCCGAAGTCACAGTTGCAGAACTCATACCCCTGCCCCTTGAGCGTCCACTTGGTCTTCGTCTTGGCGGTCGCCACGGCTGGTCCCCCTCTCAGAATAGAAAGGTTCTGTCCGGACACGGCGGCTCTTCAGCGCGGTTGAGCCCGTCAGGGACACAGCCGCCGCTCTCGATTGCGACAATCGTGCAGCGTGCAGGAGACCACACGCTCACGGACCCGTCCAATCGAAGGGAATGTGCTTGCTCGAGTTCGTCGTCCAATGCCACGTGAAGTCGAAGGCATCGACCGTACAGACCGTCGACTTGCCCCACGTCGCGAGCTGTGGGCCCGGTCCGGTCTCGCAACCCGGCGCGTTCATGAGCTGCGGGTATCGTCCCGGCAGGCTCGTCGGCCCGGTCAGGGCCTTGGCCCAGGCCTTCACCTTCCCGGCGATCTCCGCGCCCCAATGGGCACGGTCCGCCGCGATCTCGAACGTGATGTGCGCCCGCTCCACTCCGCGCAGCTGTCGGCCTTCGGTGAACAGGGCCGCCACTTGCGCGGGAAACCCTCCGGCACGTCCCTGAAAAATCAACGGCAGCGCCTCGGCCTGGCGCGCGTCGGCGCGTTCATCAATGAAGAGGCCTGCCGCTCCCTTGACCTTCCCCGCCCACAGATCACCCTCCCACCGACCCACCCGGACGAAACTCAGCCCGTCGAGGGTAGCGTCACCATAGTGGCCGCGCTGGATGTGCCAGAAGAGCACGGACTCGCAATAACCATTGTCCGGGGCCTGCGCGAACGTGCAGGGACAGGCCACGGCGCAGCTGCAGTTGTCGAACCAGTCCCCGGTGACGTGCCACGGTGGGATGTCGGCCATAGTCCTCTCCCGTTACGGTGTGCAGTGAGGACATCCGCCGTACTTCGTCGACCAAGATCGGCCCGCTCCTCACAACGAGGCGATCCTGCCGCGAGGGCTCGTGCGAGTCTGCGCCGCGTCACGAGGGCCTGTCAAGGCCAGGCGCGCAGCAAGACCTGGCCCACTCCCCTGGGCTGGACGCTTCACGGCCGGCGCAGCCGGAGCATCGTCGCGTTGAACGCCACGACCACCGTGGAAACCGACATGAGCACTGCGCCGACAGCGGGTGTGAGCAGAATTCCTACCGGATAGAGCACGCCGGCGGCGATGGGGATCGCCAGCACGTTGTAGCCGGTGGCCCACCAGAGGTTCTGGACCATCTTCCGGTACGTCGCGCGAGCCAGGTCCACGATCGCCGTCACGTCCCGAGGGTCGGAGCGGACCAGCACGATGTCGGCGGACTCGATCGCCACGTCTGTGCCCGCCCCGACCGCTATGCCGACGTCGGCTTGGGTAAGGGCTGGGGCGTCGTTTACGCCGTCGCCTGTCATCGCGACCGTGAGTCCACGGGCCTGTACCTCCTTGATCTTCGTCGCCTTCGCTTCTGGCAGCACTTCGGCGAAGTACTCGTCGATATCAAGCTCCCGCGCGACCCAGCGCGCGACCGCGGTCGCGTCGCCGGTCAACATCATCGTCCGGATGCCCATCGCCTTCAGGCGCGCCAGGGCCTCGCGCGACTCCGGCCGGATGACGTCCGCCAAGGCGATAGCACCCTCCAGGCGATCGTCAACCAGCACGTAGACAACGGTCTTGCCCTGCTCCGCCACCTGGCGCACCCGGCCGTCGTCCGCCGTCAACCCTATGTTCTTCAGGTACCCGGGGCTCACCACCTTGACGCCGACGCCGCCCACCTGGGCCTCGGCTCCCTTCCCTGCGATCGCTCGGAAGTCCTTGGGTACAGTGATCGCGATCCCTCGCTCTCGCGCGCTCCGGACCATGCCTGCCGCAATCGGATGCTCGGACTGGCTCTCGAGGCTCGCGGCCAGGTGCAGTAGCTCTTGCTCGTTGCCGCTGCCGAGCGGGATCACGTCGGTCACGCCGAAGCGCCCTTCGGTGAGCGTACCCGTCTTGTCGAAGACGATCGCATCGAGCGCCCGTGCTCGCTCGAAGGCCGAGCGATCGCGGATCAAGAGGCCATTGCCCGCCGAGAGCGCGGTGGAGACCGCGACGACCAGCGGCACCGCGAGCCCGAGCGCGTGGGGACAGGTGATAACCATGACCGTCACGGTGCGCTCGATGGCGAAGGGCAGACTCGTACCGATGAGGAGCCACGTGGCGGCGGTCACCGCGCCGCCGCCCAGGGCGGCGACGGTCAACCAGACCGCAGCGCGGTTGGCGAGGTCCTGCGAGCGCGAGCGTGACTCTTGCGCCTGGCGCACCAACTCGATCACCTGAGCAAGGTACGTCTCATCACCCGTCTTAGCGACCTCCACCGTGATGGCGGACTCGCCGTTGACCGAGCCGCCGATCACCGCGGCCCCTTTCATCTTCTCCACCGGCTTGCTCTCTCCCGTCAACATGGCCTCGTTGACCGACGTATGCCCTTCGACGATCACAGCGTCGGTCGGGATCTTTTCGCCGGGCTTGACGAGCACGCGAACGCCCCGCCGGAGCTCGGTCACCGGCACGTCACGCGTCAAACCGTCGCCCTGGATCAGATGCGCCTCGGCCGGCATCAGACGCACCAGGCTCTCCAGCGCTGCCGAGGCGCCCAGAACCGACTTCATCTCGATCCAGTGGCCGAGCAGCATGATGTCGATCAGGGTCGCGAGTTCCCAGAAGAAGTCCTCACCGCGCAGGCCGAATACCACCGCGCTGCTGTAGCCATAGGCGACTGCAGTGGCCAGGCCGATCAGCGTCATCATTCCGGGGCGCCGCGCTCGGACCTCGCGCACGAGACCGGTCAGGAACGGCCAGCCACCATAGAAGAAGATCGCCGAGGCGAGAGCGAACTGAACGACGCTGTCCCCCGGAAAGGCGAGCGCATCTTCAAGCCCGAGCCAGCCCCGGATGTGGCGGGCGAGCAGAACCACGGGAATAGACAAGATCAGCGACACCCAGAAACGCCTGCGAAAGTCCGCGACCATGTGGGCATGGTGCGAAGCGTGGTGGATGGCAGTGGGCGCTTGAAGGCCGCCGCCCGAATGGGCCTGGGCATGACTCTGATGGTTCTTCACCTACGCCTCCACCTACGGAACATCCCGCGGGATCTCAGGTACCGCTATACTCCTCCGGCCTTTCCAGGAACACGCGCAGGCAGCGTTCGCAACAGAATGCGAGCTCCCGGCCCCGCACCATCAGCGTGGCCCCGATTTCCGTTCGGGCCATTTCGATCCCACACACCGGGTCACGGATCCGGTGACTGGCTGGCTCATGGTCGGACCGCACCTCGAACACCTCGAGCTCGGCGGCTAGCCCTTTTAGTCGCCGCTTCCCCAGCGGCGCGAACGTCACGTCCGAGAGTTCGTCGATCTCCGTTCGAGCGGCAGCGGTGATCAGTATTTGGTGCGGCGTCGCGTGCGTCGCCACACGAGATGCGATGTTCAGGGCACCGCCGATGTAGCCGCCATCCTGGTAAAGCACCTCACCCCAGTGCACCGCACCCCGCACTGCCGGGAACTGCGGCTCTGCGGTCGTCCGGCTGCAGATTTCAAGAGCACACACGACCGCGGTGCGCGGATCCGGAAAGGTGAGCAGGAACGCGTCTCCGATTCGATCGACGACCCGGCCGTCGAAACGTGCGGTCGCCTCCCGCACCAGCACGGAGAAGCGCTCCACGATCTTCGCGGCCACCGTATCGCCCATGACCTCGGTCAACGGCGTATAGCTCGACATGTCGAGGAACACGATGGCCAATCGCAGCTGAGCACGGGATCCGGCCTCAGCCGGAGGAGCCTGTCCCCCGGTGAGATGCAGGACCATGTCTTCCCGTACCGCCTTCGCCATGCCACGACGATGGAAATAGCCAATCATCGGCCCGACGATTGGCAAGAGGTGATCTCGCACCGCAGCTCGGCTTTCTACAAGGTCAGCACCCGACAATCCCGCCGCCTTGAATCCCTCGTGCACGTAGAAGTGAAACAGGCGAACCTCGGCCTCTGCCACACGCGCCAGGGCGTCTGCGTACACGCGAGTGAGCTGCAGCAGCGCGGTCTCCGGGAAGCCCGCGTCGAGGGCGACCTTCGCGGCTCTCAGCATCTGAAGGTCGTGCTCGTCGATCGGCTCATCGCCAGCACCCGAGATGTCTCTCAACGCACGCGCGACATCTGGGTCCAGGCCAACCACGTCGAGTGCCTGGTCAAAGGAATACGTTCGCCCGAGACCATCCGGGTAGAGAAATTGCACGACCGAGCCCAGGATCGCTTCCTCGCGTTCGGCCTGCGCAATCGCCTCCAGTCCGATCTGCCGACGCTCCAGAAACTGGATCAGGCGAACGCGCTCGACGTCGTGAACCACAAAGTGATCTTCGCCCTCCGAACCGATGAGTCCCAGCGCCCACAACCGGCGCAGGCGCTCGACTGGCTCCCCGGTAAGGGAGACCAGGTCCTCTACTGAGAGCTCGCGGGCGGGATCATGCTCCACCGTGAGATGGCCTGCCGGAGACATGATCGGCTCCGCGTGGCGTCGGGTCAAGGTGGTGCTGAGCGCGCGGGCGTCGCGTGCACTCGACGCCCGTGGCCTCGGCTCAGATCTTCGTGAGCTGGTCCGACTGGATCAGCTCCACCAGCAGGTTCCACTCGTCCCGCTTGAGCACCGCGAGGTTACCTACCTCGCCGATGCGCACCTGCTCGCCGGCAACCTCGACGTCGGGGCAGGCGCCACAACCCGCGGGGCACAGCGTGATCTTGATGTTCTCCATCCTGTTCACCTCCTCCCTTTCACGAGCGTTAGGCGCTCGATGTGATGGCAGACCGTGGCCGGGCCGCGGCGCGATGCGCGTGACGACTGGAGTAGCTCTCGGAGCCCCCGGCGGAGCTCGGTGAGGTCGGCCAGGGTCTGATCGAGTTCGACGAGCTTGTCACGCGCGAGCTCGAGGACGTGGGGACACGGGCAGCGGCCGGACCGCCGCATCTGGACGACGTCCTTGATCTCGTCGAGGCGGAACCCGAGCCGCCGGGCGCGCGTCACGAATGCGAGGATCGATAGCGTCTCGGCGCCGTAGACACGGTAGCCGGCCAAGGTGCGGCGTGACGGGGGCAGGATGCCCTGGGCCTCGTAGAGGCGCAGGGCCTTCCGGCTCACGCCGCTCTGGGCTGCCACTTGGCCGATCAGCAGGCCGTCCCGTGCCATGCCCCGACGATACGGCTTGCCCCCAGGGGGAAGGTCAAGCAGATTCTGCTGGTCCCTGCCCCTGCTGCTCGCAGCGCTCGACCAGGAAGCGCCTGAGGTCATGAGTCCGCTGAAGGCGGCTACCCCGACGGCGAATTCCTCAGGCTTTCCGCCCGCAGGAAGAAGCTGCCCTCCGTCACCACGACGTCCCCCCCTTTGAGGCCGGCGAGGACCGTATAGCCATCGCCGATCGATTGGCCCACGCGGATCTCGCGCTGGATGAACTTGCCCTCCTCGTCCTTGACCGGCAGGTAGACCACCGTGCGCTCGCCAAGCGCCTGCAGGGCGGCCCGTGGAACGACAATGGCTCGCTCCTTCCCCCGGGTGGTAAACACCATCGACACGTACATGCCGAGTCTCAGCCGGCCGTCGCGATTCGGGACCTCGACGCGGACCTTGGCGGTGCGCGCCTGGGCATCGACGCGCGGATCGATGTAAGCCACGCGGCCCCGGAAGGTCGAGCTCGTGTAGACCGGTGTCGTGATCGTTGCCTCTGACCCCACCTGGACGGCCTGGAAGTCCTGCTCGTAGAGGTCGCCGATGATCCACACATTCGAGAGGTCCGTCACCACGACCAGCTCTTGCCCCATGGCGACGACCTGACCGGAATTCGCCGTCCGGCCGGTGATCACGCCATCGATGGGAGCTGGCACGGTGACGGTCGAGACGACCTGGGCCGGGCTGTTCAGCGCGTCCATCTGGTTCCGCGTGAGCCCGAGCTGCAGGAGGCGCTGGCGGGCCGACTCCACCTCGGTCTCGTGGCTCGTGTGCACCGCGGTGATCTCCTCGAGCTCCTGACGGCTGGCCGCGCCGATCGCGACGAGCTGCTGGGTGCGCTCGAGCTTCCGGTGGTCCGCCTCCAGCATGGCCGCCATGGAGAGGTACTTGGTTTGCGCGTCGGCCAGCTCGGCGCTGAACAGCACAACCACCGGATCCCCGCGCCGGACCGGGTCTCCCAAGCCCACCGGCACCTTGGTCACGATCCCACCGACGATCGGTGTGACCTTCACCTCGCGGTAGGCGTTCGGCATGACGCTGCCGGGGACCTGGACCGATGCGCTGGCGTCGACCGCCGCGATGGTGGACGTCTTGATGCCGATCTTCGCGAGCGCGTCGGCCGAAAGCACCACCTCGACATCGCCGGGCGGATCAGCGGAGGACAGCGCTGCGGCCGGCGGCGCCGACATCCCAGGCATCGCCGCGCCCTCCTGGGGTGGCGAGGCGTTCTGGGGCGCGGGGTTCGCAGAGCCACCTCCGGCATTCCGGCGCTCCCCCCAGACCCCGGCGGCCACTCCAAGGGCGACGAGGCCGACGGCGAGCAGCCCTCCCGCAAGGGCGCGCACCACGCGACTCCGTCCCGAGCGCGCCCGCGGGCGCTCGCTTACCTGCCTGTCCTCCCGCTCCATCGGCTGTCCTCGCTCAGCGGGCGGTCCCGGCCGCCCGCTCGATCTCGACCGCCGCGTTGTAGACCTGCTTCAGCGCGTCGGTGAACCCCATCTCGATGTCGATGTACCGCCGCTGCTCGGTGATCACGTCGAGCAAGGTCCCGCGGCCCAGCTGGTACGTCTGGCGCACCACATCCAGGTTCTGGCGTGCTACGTCGCGCACGCCGCGCGCGTAGATCTCGAGCGACCGTTGCGTGGCCTCGTACTGGGTGAACGCGGCCTGGATCTCCTGGCGGACGGTGAGCACCGTCAACTCGATGCGGCGCTCCGCCGCCGCCGCCTCCGCCCGCGCCGCCGCGACGTTCCCCTGATTCTGATTCCGCACCGGCAGCGTGATTGTGAGCGCGCCTCCGAAGTAGTGGAACACGTCCTGGATGGGTCGCGTCCCGCCCCGATCCGTGACCCCGCTGAGGCCTGCGAAGCCGAAGTCCTGGCGCTGATAGTTGACCGAGAAGCTCGCGTCCCACCGGCCCTCGGCCTGCTCCTTCGCGATCTTCGCCCGCGCCATCGCCGCGTCGGCCTGGGCCGCCCGCAAGTCCGCGCGCTGCGCCAGGGCCTGGGCGACCGCCGCCTGTCGGTCGATTGTGGGCGGCGGCGGGCCGCCCAGATCTCCCGTGAGCGTCAGGGGGGCCTCCGCCGGCCAGGCGGTCAGCGCCTTCAACTGCAGCGTGAAGACCTCCACGCGGCTCTCCAGCATGCGACGGCCTGCGTCGAGCCGGTTCACCTCGACCAGCAGCAGGTTCTCCTCCAGCGGCGGCACCGCGCCGCGCCGCGCGCGTTCCCCCACCAGGTTCAGGGCCTCCCGGTTCGTTCGCAAGAGGTCGTCCGTGACCTCAAGGTCCCGGCGCGCGGCCAGTACATCCGCCGCCTTCATGCGCACCTCCGCCCGGAGGCGGCGCTCGCGGTCCGTCACCTGGAACTGCTTCATCTCCACCTCCCGCTCGGCCACGCCGATGCGCCCTTCCTTGCGCCGATTGAGATCGAGCGGGATGCTCAACCCGACCATCACGTTGTTGTCGGTGCCGAGCGCCTTCTGGCCACCCAGCTCCAGCATCGGGTTCGGCCGGAGACCGGCCTGGACGAGCCGCCCTTTGGCAGCGTCCGCGTCGGCCCGCGCGGCCAGGACGTCAGGACTCTCGGCGAGGGCCCGCGCCACGAGCTCGTCGACCGTCACCTCCGCGGTCAGTGTCTGCGGCTGTGCGTGACCGACGCTCGGCCCACCTGCGACGATGACCAAAGCCAGGACCACCCCCCACGGGGGTCTCATCGACGTCGCGCCCTACCGCACGGGAACGGAGAACCGGGTCGACCCCTTGCCGGCTGGGCCGTCCCAGCTCACGGTGACCTGGCGAGTTCCGGCGTCAGCAAAGTCGACGCTGCCGAGATAGCGCCCCGGCACCTTGTCCGGGTTGAGGGTCGCGCCGGCGATCATCGGCGCCATGCCGGTCATCGTCATGCTCGTGTTGAGCGTGACCTTGCCCGCGTCAGCGGGCTGCTTGTCCTTCGCGGAGGTGAACTCGAGAACGAAGGTGTTCTTCCCCGGCTTCCACTGTCCGGAGTCGCTCATGAGCGTGATCACGACGTCCTTGGTCTTCTGCGTCTGGATCACCTTCATGTCCGCGCTCCACGCCGCGCCCACGAATCCCCCCGTGAGCAGCACTGCCCCGAGCATCGCTGCCACGATCAGTCGATACATACCTTGGCCCTCCTGGTGAAATGGGTTAGTCGGCCGGGTCGGCGCCGGGCCGCCGGGCGGATGCCCGTTCTTGAATGACACTTTCCGCTTCGGCCTTGCGAATCTCGCGCTCCCGGAGCCAATAGAAGAGCACCGGAGTCACGATCAGAACCAGCCCCAGGGAACTCACCATGCCCCCGAGGACCGGGGTGGCCAGCGGCTTCATCACCTCCGCCCCCGTCGAATGGCTCCACATGATGGGCAGCAAGCTCGCCACCACGGCCGAGACCGTCATGACCTTTGGGCGCAGCCGCAACAACGCTCCTTCCTGCACCGCCTCGAGCAAGGCCTCGCGCGTGAGCCTGCCGCCGAGCGCCTCGCGCTTTCGCGCGACGGCCTCGTGGAGGTAGATCACCATCACCACGCCCGTCTGCACCGCGGTGCCGAACAGCGCGATAAACCCGACCCAGACCGCGACGGAGAAGTTGTAGCCGAGCAGGTACTGGAGGTAGATCCCGCCCGCCAGGCCGAAGGGCACCGCGAGCAGCACCTGGGCCGCGTCGAGAACGGAGCCGTAGGTGAGGTACAGCAGCATGAAGATCACGATCAGCACGACCGGGACGACGATCTGCAGGCGCTCGCGCGCCCGCGCCTCGTTCTCGTACTGGCCGCTCCACTCGATGTACGAGCCCGGGGGCAGCGGAACCCGCTCGGCCACGAGCCGGCGCGCCTCCGCGACGAAGCTCCCGACGTCCCGGCCGCGAACGTTCAGCAGGACAGTGACTACCAGCAGCCCGTTCTCTCCGGAGATCATTGCGGGGCCCGCGACCTGGCGGATCTCCGCGACCTGCCCCAGCGGCACCTGGGTACCATTGGGCGCAGTGACCAGCACGGCGCCCAGCGCGGGGGCACTGGCCCGGTACTGCGGAGCATAGCGCACGCGCACCGGAAACCGCTGCCGCCCCTCGATCGTGAGGGTCAAGTTGGTCTCCCCGACCGCGGTCTCGATCACGTCCTGCACCGCGCCCACCGTGATGCCGTAGCGGGCTGCCGCCTCCCGGTTCACCCGGATATCAACGTAGGGAGCGCCGGTCACCTGTTCGGGATACACATCGGCGGCTCCCGGGACCTTGCGCAACACCTCTGCGACGGCGCGGGCCCGCCCCTCCACGACTTTCAGGTCACTGCCGAACACCTTCACCCCCACCTCGGAGCGGATACCGGTCGTGAGCATGTTGATACGGTTGATGATGGGCTGGGTCCAGATATTCGACACTCCCGGCATGGTCGTGACCGTGTCGAGCTCCCCGATCAGCTTCTCTCGGGTCATTCCGGGCCGCCATTGAGACTCCGGCTTGAGGTTGACCACGGTCTCGGTCATGTTCACCGGAGCCGGGTCGGTGGAGGTGTCCGCGCGGGAAATCTTCGCCACGACGGAGGCGACCTCGGGGACCGCCTGGATGGCCGCGTTCTGCTTCTTGCTGATGTCGACGGCCAGGGGCAGTGAGATCGCTGGGTCGGTCACCGGCATGAACATCAGGTCGCCCTCGTTGAGCGGCGGCATGAACTCACTGCCGATGCGTGGAACGAGGGCCATCGCCCCGGCCAGGACGACGACCGCGAGACCGATCGTCGGCACCCGGTGGCGGAGCGCCCACCCGAGCACAGGCCGATAGGCCCAGACGAGCGGCCGCATCACGGGATTCTGGTCCTCCGGGCGGATCTTCCCGCCGATGAGGAGACTGCAGAGGACGGGGACGAGCGTCACGGAGAGGATGGTGGCCCCGGCCATCGCAAACGTCTTGGTGAACGCCAGCGGGTGGAAGAGCTTGCCCTCTTGGCCGGTGAGAGCGAAGACCGGGATGAAGGCCAGGATGATGACCGCCATCGCGAAGAAGATGGGCCGGGCCACCAGCCGGCTCGCGTCCAGCACCGTCTCCAGCACCCGACGCCGGTCGCGTGGATCCACTCGCCGCTGCTCGATGAAGCGGAAGGCGTTCTCGGCCACGACGATGGCGGCGTCGACCAGGACGCCGATGGCGATGGCGATGCCCGCGAGCGACATGATGTTCGAGGTGATGCCCAGGTAGCGCATGAACAGGAACGCGGTAAGCACGGCCAGGGGGATGGGAAGCGTGACGATGAGCACCGAGCGAACGTTGAGCAGGAAGATGATGTTGACGAGGGTGACGACGATCGCCTCCTCGATCAGGGCGCGCTTCAGCGTCTCCGCCGCCCGCTCGATCAGGACGGACCGGTCGTAGAACGGGACGATCCGAACGCCCGCCGGCAAGCCGGCCTGAAGCGCCGCGATCTTCTCCTTCACCCGCTTGATGACGTCCACCGTGCTGACGCCGTAGCGCGCGACCACGACGCCGCCCACCGCCTCCTGGCCGCCCTTGACGAGGGCCGCCACCCGGAAGGCGTCGCCGACCTTGACGTCCGCCACCTGTCTGACGAAGATCGGCACGCCGTTCTCGGCGCCGACGACGACCTGCTCCAGGTCTTTGACGCTCTCGATCAGTCCGAGGCCCCTGACCACCGACCAGGTGCCACTCGCCTCGATGACGTTCCCCCCGACGTTCCGGTTGCTGCGCAGGACCGCGTCCACCACCGCCGACAGGGGAAGCTTGAAGGCCCGCAGGCGGTTCGGATCCACGTCGATCTGGTACTGCCGTACTTCACCGCCGATGCTGGCGACCTCGGCTACGCCGGGCACGGCATTGAGCTGGTATCGGATGTACCAGTCCTGGATGGATCGCAGGTCGCGCAGCGAGTGGCCCTGCCCCTCGACCGTGTACCAGAAGACATGCCCGACGCCCGTGGCGTCCGGGCCGAGGGTCGGCACCACGCCCGAGGGCAGAGACTTGGACAGCAGGTTGAGTCGCTCCAGCACCCGCGTGCGCGCGAAGTACAGGTCGACCGAATCCTCGAAGATCACATTGATCATCGAGAAGCCGAAAGCCGACGAGGACCGGACCACGCGGACGCCGGGCAGCCCCTGGAGGCTCACCGTGAGCGGATAGGTGATCTGGTCCTCGACCTCCTGGGGCGAGCGGCCCGTCCAGTCCGTGAAGACGATGACCTGGTTGTCCGAAAGGTCGGGAATCGCGTCGATTGGCGTGGTCCGGAGCGCCCAGTACCCCCAACCAGCCACGAGGGCGAACGAGGCGATAACCAGGAAGCGGTTCCTGAGCGACACCTCGATCACCCAGTTGATCACCGCCGCTCTCCCGCAGCCCTGCCGACATTGCTGTCTACCCAGGGCCGCCGCGGGAGAGCGGCGATGATCAGAGCCCGGCTGCGCGTGATCATCGCCGCCCCGCCTCGGCTACCGGCTCGCTTGCGGCGCGTTCGGCTGGTGCCGCAGGTGGCCGATCGCCACCCAGATCAGGACGATCAGACTGCCGACCAGGCCCAGGCCCAGCAGAGCACCCAGCCAGCCCATCACCATCATCCCGACACCGCCACAGTCGCTCATCATCATGTGTGACATGACAACCCTCCTTCCGACCGGGGCGAAGTATCCCCGGAGTCCATCCGTAGATGGACGTCAGCCGCTGTGCGAAATCAGTGAGAACGACGAGTTACGACGAACTACGCGGCGGAGACGAGCGACTTCGGAGGGAGTTCGAGGGTCGAAGGACTCGTGGTGATGGGATGAAGCTCGAAGCTGCGGGTCGCCGTGGTGACCAGCGCGGGGAATGCCGTGGGCACGGACCCCGTGGTCGCGCACGCCATCTGGGCGCACGGCAACTCACAACCCATGCAACCGTCGAACGCCATGGCCACCGGCCCCAGGAGGAGCCAAATCGCCACCAGCACCATCCCCATGATCACCCGCTTGCCCATGACGAACCCACTGTAGGAGACGCTAGAAGCCCTGTCAAGGATTCGGTCGAGACGAGGAAACGTGCCTGGACGCGGCGCCGTCGGACGACCAGTATTGCCGCCGCGATAGGGCACTGTCGGTGTCGACCCGCCCAGCCCCAAAGAGGAGGCGACAATGGCCGCGACTGTCCGCGAGCTGATGACCCAGACGATGACGACGATGGACGCCCTGCTCGAGGCTTCCGACGGCGAGCTGACGATGGCATCGTCGCACGCGTGCGCGCAGGGAAAAGACCTCTGGACCTTGATCACGAACGACATCGACCACGAGAAGATCCACTCCGGACAGATCCTGGAAGCGCGTTATGAATCGCGGATCACGGCCTCGCGGATGCAGCGGCTCCTCGCCGAGTGGCTCGAAGAGCGGGCGCGTCTCATCGGCTCACTCATCGGGTTGACCGACGAGCAGTTCAACAGCGAGACAGCCCGACCTATCGAGTGGTGGCCAAGCACGTGCTGACGCTGGAACAGGATTCGCTGAAGACCATCGCGGCCGATCAAGCATCCGGAACGAGTAGGGGGTAGCAGCACCGGCCCGACCGAATCCCAGTCCCGTTGGGGCTTCCGAGCGCTCACTACAACGACAAGCACTACCCACTCCCCTTACGGCCGCTCTCACCCTGAGGAACTTCGGATCACTGCTTCAAGGGTCCAACTCCCCGCCAGCGGCGGTCATCAGTACACCCGCTCATCCTCTTGACCTAGCGGTTCGCTTCGTGTTCTCTTTCCGGGCCTCGTCGACCAACTCTGATGTTGCGCCAGAAGGCGCGTTTGAGACTCCGAATGGAACATGTGCGGATGGCACTAGCTTGCTCGTACCTTCGACATGTCCCAACTGGTCGTCGAAAAAGATGTGGGGGCGGAATACCTTAAGGATGCGAGCCTTCTCGATACCACCCAGGAAGAAAACTTCGTCCACTTCGATACCCCAGTCTCGTAACGTTGTCACTACACGTTCGTGAGCAGGGGCATTGCGGGCGGTCACGATAGCGATCCGAACGCGTGGCTCGTACGACGGGGTTGCGTCCTTCTTGGCATGCTCCCTTTGCTGCAGTTTCGCGACCTCGCGAAAGAGACGGCTCAAAGGTCCGGCGGGCATGGGGACTGCTGCGGCTGACGCTTCGGAATCAAGAAATGCGGCTAGCCCACTGCTTCTGAATATCGCCTCGGCCGAATCGTCGGCAACGATTCCGTCGAAGTCAAAAGCGATACGAAGCTCTGAGTCTCTTCCATCGTCTACGAACTCTGTCGGAAGAACCTGCCCGGCAGGCGCTCCTCTCATAACAGCCTCCCTGACGTCCCTTTCGTTCGCCGACAGGAAGAGCGCTGCATTGAATGCTTCGAGATACCTAAAGGGGGAGCTGCCGCTGACAAACGCGGCACGCGTTATGTCCAACTTGTGGTACTGGATCGACTTGAACACCCGGAGTCCCGTGTCCGGATCGTTCCTGGACAACAACACTACCTCTACTGGCCTATCACCTTCATCCGAACCATTCAGCCGCAGGAGCCGGGCGATGAGCGGAAACGCCACACCCGGGGCGAGCGTGACGTTCTCATTGTCCCGTTGGTGACGGCGGTACTCGTCAACTCCTCTCTCACGGTACACGCGATCCGAGTCCGAGAGATCGAAGAGAGCGCTAGATGCGATTGCTATTACCAGCTTGCTGTCAATTGGATATGGCGCTCTGCAGCCTCCTCACCGCTCCATGTGCCGGCCCGGACGGGCCGCAAGGGATACTCCCAGTAGATCACGCAAGTATTTTTCTGGAGGAACCGCTGGAAGGGCGAAGCAGCCGCATGTTGGAGGCTTCTAACTCGCTGTATCTACTTGGCGGCCGATTCCGCTCGACCCCGATTTGCCTCAGAATCCCAATCTGATGCGATGCGGCGGCATACAGCGCCTTACGCCGGCTAGAGGGCGTTCACGTTGACCGTTGGGTGGAACACCGAAGGGTGACCACGGACCCGCGACCAGGATTGGAAGTCCTCAGCCCCTCCCATGAGTCACCACGAGAATCCGCCACTCGAGGAGGCAGGAAGCCCTCAAGCGGCCCACCGAGGGCACATCGGCGCCGCGAGGCTAACAGCGGGACCAGTGCAGTTCCTCGCTCGGCAGCGACCTTCGACATTCTCGCGCTCGGGATGGCTGGGCTATACTTCCCGGCTGTATGCCGGTGAGCCGAGTGGCTGCCTCCGTCCTCGTCATCATGTGCGTCCTCTCGGCCTCATCCGGCGCGAGCGCTCAGGCCCGCGCCGCGGTTCCCCGGATCGGGGTCCTGTCACCGTTCCTCGGTCCTGACACCGCGTTCTTCGAGACACTCCGGCAGCAGCTCCAGGAACTGGGCTATGTGGAGGGCCGCAGCGTGTCGTTCGTGTACCGGGCCGCCGAGGGCTTCGACCAGCTCCAGGCCCTAGCCCTCGAGATGGTCAAGCTGAACGTGGCGGTTATCGTCACCGCGGGCCCCCAAGGCGTGCGCGCGGCTATGAACGCCACGCGAACCATCCCCATCGTTATGGGCAACGTCGGCGATCCGGTGAACCAGGGCTTCATCGCCAGCCTGGCGAAGCCCGGCGGGAACGTCACCGGGGTCTCATCGCTCAACACCGAGCTGAGCGCCAAGCGGCTCGAGCTGCTGAAGGACGCCTTCCCGGCCGTGTCGCATGTGGCGGTACTGCGCGAGGCGGTCGGGGACGCGGCCCCGCTGGACGCGGTTCGGCTCCGCGCCCGTGGCCTCGGGGTCACGCTGCACGTCTTCCAGGTGCGGGAGGCCGATGAGCTGCCGAGCGCGTTCGCGGCCATGACCGAGGCCCGGGTCGGCGCCCTCGAGATCCTGCCGGGCTCGCTCTTCGTGAGCCAGCTGCGGAGGGTAGTCGACCTGTCGCGGACGGCCCGGATCCCCACGATTTTCGCGGACGATCGATTCGTCCGCGCCGGGGGACTCATGAGCTACGGCCCCAACGTCATTGACCTCTATGAGCGGGCCGCGGTCTATGTCGACCGGATCCTCAAGGGGGCAAAGCCGGGGGACCTCCCGGTCGAGCAGCCCGTCAGCCTGACCCTGGCCGTGCACGTCGGAACCGCCGCTCGAATGGGTCTCGTCGTCCCCCAGGCCGTCCTGCTCCGCGCGGACGTGGTACTGCGCTGATGGCGTCAGCGCGCCGGTCGCGGGAGAAAGATGATCTCGGGCGCGCCCTCGGGGCTGATGTTCGCCTGCAAGAGGGCGCCGGGCGTGTCGCCAACGTTCTCCCACGTGTGGATGAAGCCGTTGGGCTCGTACTGCACGAGCCCACGCCCCCTGGGCTCGGTCCGGTCTTCCAGGTGGATCGTCCAGGCCCCGGAGAGGACGTAATAGAGCGCCGCGCCCGAGCGATGGTGCATCGGTGGAGCCGGACTCCTCGGCTGGGCCACTACGCGGGTCATCGTGAACTCGTAGGGGCCGGGCTTCAGGTTCGGAATCCCCTCCGGCGTCCGGTACAACTCAGTCACGCTTGCCGGTCGCGCATGAAAACTCCCGCCAAGATTAGCCGGCGGAGCGAGCAGGTAGTGTAGAAACGTCGCCGGCCCACCCTGCCCCGCGGTGAGGGTGGCCCGCTGCCCTCGGGCCACGTAGACAGCTTCCCCTTCTTGCACGCTCTTGCGCTCGCCGGCCATCGTGACGCTCAGGCCGCCGACCACCGGGTAGATCATGCCGTGCGGTCCAGCGTACGCGAAGGACTGTCCGGCGGGCACCGTCACACGGACGAGCATGAAATGGAGCGGCTCATCCGTGACCGCTGCCAGCTTCGTGCTTGCGAGCAGGAGGCGGATCGGCCGACCCGGCGTCGGTTCCTGAGCGGAGACCGGCGCGGCCGCAGCCAGCGCGAGAGCGAGCACAATGCCTGGTCGCGAGAGCGTCATGAGTCCTCGTGTTCGTCCGCTGTGGTCCGGCGGAACGGCACTGCCCAGCTAACCGCAGACTCGCCCATGCGGTTCCCGAGAGCCGAGTGATAGTGGCGGCCCCGAGGCGTCGCTGTCAAGCGCGGGGCCGGGGGCTCGACCGCCATGGACACGATCCAGGCGCTCTTCACCGCCACCGCGACCGTCCCCACCCGGGCCGCAACGGCCACACCGAACCCAGCGGTGGCATCGCGAGGGCCGACTGTCTGTTCCGAGAGAGATGGGCGGGCCGGCCGGCCGGGCACCGCGGCCCCGGAGGACGCGTTCGCTGCGGGCAATGCGGCCTGCTTCGGCGGAGCGCTCGCCTTCGCGGGCAAGAAGCATCGCTGCCCCGCCAACGCGGTGGCTTCGCCCAGCTCCGCCGCATCCGGTTCCACGACCTCCGCCACACGTATACCAACCTGCTGATCGCCCACGGCGCCCACCCGAAGTACATCCAGGCGCAGCTGGGCCACGCCTCGATCCAGACCACGCTCGACCGTTACGGCCACCTTATGCCGCAACTCCACCAGGCGGAGGCGCAGAAGCTTGATCAGCTGGTGTTCCCCGATCAGCAGGCCGCATCGCCGGCCCGCCGGCTGCAAGTGGTACGCGTCGGACGGCCGGCGCGTGGGAGCAAAACGGGAGCAGTCGTCGTCGCTGCGGGACGGCGTGGGAGCAAAATGGGAGCAGAAAACACGAAAGGGCTAGCGACCTGATCGCTAACCCTTCGTATTGTATGGTTGCGGGGGCTGGATTTGAACCAGCGACCTTTGGGTTATGAGCCCAACGAGCTACCGGGCTGCTCCACCCCGCGGTGTCCAACGCAATATACCCGAGCCTGCACCGGCCGTCAACAC
>Ga0075424_100000868_pt1 | contig 25057 bp, 19 predicted proteins | sample SoiMethybrSBSTD3_FD_75301 | JGI IMG/M metagenome (GOLD analysis project Ga0075424, IMG submission 75301) | Bulk soil microbial communities from a Populus tree surrounding site in Tennessee, USA - Soil MetaG P. TD hybrid SBSTD3 | ecosystem: Environmental > Terrestrial > Soil > Tree plantation... | reverse complement strand
AGCTTGTTGGCCTGGTCGCGGTTGAACTCGGTGTACTTCTTGGCGTAGGCGTCGCCCGGGAAGTACGGGTGCCACGGCGCAGGCACTGGCTGGCGCGCTTCGCCGAGGCCCAGGAACACGCTCTCCTTGATCTCGTCGCGGTTGATGGCGAGCGAGAGGGCGATGCGGAATTCCTTGTTCGCCATCACCTTGCCCATCTCGGGATCGGCCGTATAGGTTTGGTTGATGGCGATGACCGCGTCGGAGCCGCCGAAGGTCGGCCAGGCGATGACCTTGAGCTTGCCGGCCTTCTCCTGATCCTTCAGCACCGGATAGTTGGTCATGATGATGTGGCGCGCCTGCATGTCAAAGTTGCCGGCGATCGCCTGGAGGTTCAGGGCTTGCACGTCAGCGAAGTAGGTGAAGCGCACCTCGTCGATATAGGGCAGCTGGTTGCCGTCCTTGTCGACGCCGACATAATAGGGATTGCGCTTCAACGTGAAGACCGGATCGCTGGCGCGGCTGGTCGGTGACCACGCCGCCATGGTCGGCCGTTCCGGATTTTCCGGCGGGGCATTTTTGTTGGCGAACAGTTCGGTCCACGTCTTGAAGCCCGCCGCCTGCGCCATCTTCTCGACGTCGGCCTTGGCCACGTAGTTGGGATGGAACTTCTTGAGGTAATGCGCCGGCAAGAACATCGCATAGGTGCGATCGGCACCGTCGGCATTCGCGACGGCGGTGAGGAACAGCGTCGCCGGCGCCGAATAGGTGAAGCGCACGGTGTTGTCGTCGACCTTCTCGACCTCAGCCGCCGAGCCATCTGGATTCTTCATCCAACCGGGCAGGGTGGGCGTCAGCTCTTTGTTGAGCAGCACGTCCCTGTACCAGAACACGATGTCGTCGGCGCCGAATGGCTGGCCGTCGGACCATTTGGAGCCCCTGCGCAGCTTGATCGTCCAGATCTTGTAGTCGGACGAGGGCTCTGCTACCTCGGCGATCTTCGGCTCGATCTTGCCGCCGTCGGCCGAGAAGCGGAACAGCGCGTCGTACACCACGCGCACGTAGTTATTGGCGTCGGCCGGGCCGAGGAACGCGCGGCGCCATACGCCGCCATACTCGCCGACTTTCTCGACCACCGGCACGACCAGCGGGTTCTCCGGCAGGCGGGCATCGACGGTCGGCAGCTTGCCGGCCTTGACCTGCTCGGCCAGTGCCGGCGCTTCCTTATACTTCCCGCTTTGCGCCAGGGCCACTTCGCCTGCCGCCACCAAGCCAGTCCCCACCAGCAACGCGATCAGCGCAAGCCACCGTTTCACATACGGTATCATGGACGCCCCCTGATCCTTTTTGCCAGCACATCGATCCGGCCGAACTGCCGAAAGACTCAATCAGACGCCCACGGGAGTCAAGGCTACGCTACCTTGCAGACAAGCGGCGCGCCTCGGCAACCCCATCCATCCGGTCCCCAACTTTCAACAATGCAAGGGGGACAGGCGCGCGCCGCTCCGCCGGCAGACGCTACCATACTAGCGAAGGCGATTCGGCACCGGCTACATCAGGAGCCTAGAAATGGCGCGCGCGCATTGCCTGGCGAAACTCACTAAGTTCATCCGCCGAACGGACTGAGAGCCAGCGTTCGCGGACGTGCTTGCCCAACACCTAGGGCGCGCTTGCGGTGCTCACCGCATTGATCCGGACCAGATTTTCCACCTTCTGGGCGAGATCCGCACGACGACGCTGCACGGCTGCGCGCTTGAGAATTTTATGTCGCGCGAGTACGAGGGCGGCCGCAATGTGGTCGAGGAGTACCTGAGGCGTCGCGGTTACGCTGAAAGTAGCGGCGCCCGCCGGTACCTGCAGGCGCTCAGAAGCTCCGTGATGAGCCTCTACGAGGTCAGCGACGTCGTGCCCGGGCAGTCTTTCCTCGCGCGCGACCTCATCCGGGACCTCCAGTCAGTGAAGGTGATGGAAGTCAGAGGCACGCGAGCGCTGAAGCAATGGGACCGCATCGGCGCGCGGCTGATCCCGGAGCACTCGGAGTGGCGCATGGCTGGCGGCGTCCTGTTGTTCGAGCGATCGGCCTCGGACTTCCTTGTGGAGACCCTCAGAAGCATCGACGGCAAACTGCCCGACGACCTGCGGAAGATAGCTATCGAGAAGCACGGCCGCGAAGCTGCGGCAAGCATCGACAAGGAGCTCGCCGAAGCACCGCCACTCGCCATGATGGCTCCGACCTTCGCCAGCATCTGGCTCGCCGACGCGCTGGACCGCGTCCTCAACCCGCAGATACCCGAGCTGTTCAATAGGGACGGCCACGCGCTCGTCCTGTGCACTTCCAGGTTTCAGTTTCTGGAGAAGGTCAGCGCCTCGACGTGCCGCAAGGCCCTGGCCGACGTGCCGGATCTGGTCGAGGCTGGCATCAAGCTCTTCAACTGGATCGGCGCGGCGGGCAATCCAACGGCGCCGCCCATTACTTCGGCAGATAGGCCCTCGATCGCCTTGATGACGGCAAGCAGCTCGGGCGAGACGATCCTCGGCAGCGTCGAGATCAAGAAGGACGCCGTGGAACTCGCAACGAACTCGCGCGAGCGCGCGGCAAAGGGGGAGCAAATGCTCGCCGATGCGCTCGCGGGACTGGTGGGCGATGCCTCACGCGAAGAGCAGAGCACCGGGGATCTATTCGCTGGAAGCGCCGAGGGTCCGCAGCGGAAGCGGAATGGCTCGGCAGAAGTTCCGCCTGAGGTTGCGCGCCCCATTATTCACGCCCATCTGGACCGTCACTACCGCGAGACGCTGGATCGACCGGTGCCCGCGCTCGGAAACCTCTCTCCGCGTGAGGCGGCGCGATCCGACGCCGGCGGGGCCAGGGTTGTCGGTTGGCTCAAGGACTTGGAGAACTACGCCGCCAGGGCAGCTGGTGGGGCCGATCCTATGGCGAGCTACGACTTCGGCTGGCTCTGGCACGAACTCGGCCTCGCCGGGTTTCGAGCGTAGCCTCAATGGGTGCTAGCGCTCAACTGCTCGAGCCTACAGGCCGCGGCTCTGGGAAACCGCAGTGGCACTGAAAAAATGCTTGGAAATTGGTCCGGGCGTCGAAGCCAGGGCCAAGCGCCACCACTGGCAAATTTCCTTTGCTAACCTAGGCCAGGCTCAGCAATATCCGACCGCAAGCTGGCTTCGACAAGCAACTGACGGGTGGCCTTTGCTGTGGTGATTGAGGGACGTGTCCACGATCTACCGTTTATCGTGATTGGCGGCGGCATCGGTGGCACTGCAGCGGCGGTGGCGCTCGCGCGCAAAGGCAAACGCGTCCTCGTCCTAGAGCAAGCAGTCGACCTGACCGAGATCGGCGCCGGCATTCAGATGCCACCCAATGCCTTCAAGGCCTTCGATGCGCTTGGCGTTCTAAAAGCAGTACAACAAGCTGCTGCATACCCTGAGCGACTCGTTCTTGGCGACATGCTGACCGGGACTGTTGTCTATCAGACGCCGATCGGCGATGCCTTCATCGAGCGGTTCGGCTACCGCTATGCTTTGATGCATCGCGGCGATCTGCTGCAGATCCTCGTCTCGGCCTGCAAGGCGAGCGACCGTATCACGCTCAAGACCTCTAGTCGCGTGACGGCCTTTCGCGACCTCGGAGACCGTGTCGTGGTGAGCACGGCCGCCGGCGAGACCTACGAAGGTCAGGCGATGATCGCGGCGGACGGATTGTGGTCGATGACGCGGTCAGCACTTTTCGGCGCCGAGCCCCCGCGGACCGAGAGCTATATCGTCTGTCGCGGCGTAGTGCCGGTCTCGGAAATCCCGGGAGCACTCTATTCGCAGTCGGTGACCATGTGGGGCGGGCCGGAGCTCGACCTTTTTCACTATCCGCTGCGCCGCGGCGAGATTTATAACATCGGGGCCAGCTACCGCGATCCCAACGCCCTCACCGGCGCTGGCAATGCCAAGGGCGACCGAGACCTCCTGCTCACGCGCTTTCGCGACGCCTGTCCGCATGTAAAGATGTTGCTTCCCTACGTCGACGTCTCGCGGGCCTGGGTCCTTTACGATCGGCCCTCTCTGAGGAACTGGGCAAAGGGCCGAATGGTATTGCTCGGCGACGCGGCTCACCCGACATACATCTACATCTCTCAGGGCGCCTGCATGGCGCTTGAGGATGCCGTACTGTTGGCCGATCAGGTGAGCAAGCTAGACGACGTGCCGGCCGCTTTCCGGGCCTACGAGGACATTCGCTACCTGCGAGCGGCCCGCATCCAGTTGACGTCTCGGCAATTCGGTGAGGTTTATCATGCAACGGGGGTCTTGCGCGATCTGCGCAACACTCTCCTGGCCACGGCGCGTCCGGAAGCCCTGTACGACACCCTCGGCTGGGTATTTGGCGCGGCCGATGCTGACTGTCTTGCTACCTCAGCGGCGGCCAGCTGATCGGTTGCGGCAAAGGATTGGGGAAGGGTATCAGGAGTGTGGCGCTCGGCGCGCCAGCGGAGGAGGCTCGATATGACACGGAATGGCGCCAGCACCAGATCGGCTCGACAATTCAAGATCGTCGGCACGCGACCGCTGCGTCCGGACGGCATCGACAAAGTTACCGGAAAGGCCCGTTTCGGCGCCGATATATACCTGCCCGGCATGCTGTACGGCTTCGTGCTCAGAAGCCCCCACGCCCATGCCCGCATCAAGCGCATCGACGCAGCCCGCGCGCTCGCCCTTGACGGCGTCAAGGCGGTGTTGACGTCCTCGGACCTCCCTGACCTTGCCAATGGTGATCAGGGTCTACGCGATGCTCTCGAGAACGTCATGGCGCGCCACAAGGCGCTTTACGACGGGCACCCCGTCGCAGCTGTTGCGGCGGCTAGTCCCGCGATCGCCCGACGGGCGCTGAAAATGATCGAGGTAGACTATGAGGTGCTTCCTCACGTTACCGATGTCGAGGCGGCGATGGCACCCGACGCGCCGATCCTGCACGAACACATCTTCACTGAGGGTGTGCAGCCGAAGGCGGAAAGGCCATCAAACGTCGCCTGCCGGCACCAGTTCGGCCATGGCGATCTCGACGAGGGTTTCAAGGCTGCGGACGCGGTCATCGAGCGCACATTCCGCACCGAGGCGGCCCATCAGGGCTATATCGAGCCGCACGCCTGCCTCGCTGACCTCAAGGCTGACGGTTCTGGTGACATCTGGTGCTGCACGCAAGGCCATTACATGGTGCGGACGATGTGCGCCTCCCTGCTCGGCCTCGACATTTCGCGCCTGCGGGTGACGGCCTCCGAGATCGGCGGTGGTTTCGGCGGCAAGACCGTGGTGTTCCTGGAACCGCTGGCGCTCGCCCTGTCGCGCAAGGCCGGCAAGCCGGTGAAAATGGTTATGAGTCGCGAGGAAGTGCTGCGGGCCAGCGGCCCGACGGCGTCGAGCGCCATGCGGGTCAAGATCGGTGTCAAGAAGGACGGACGTCTGACCGCCGCTGAGGCCGAATTGAAGTTTCAAGGTGGCGCTTTTCCAGGCTCGCTCGTCGACATGGGCGCCATGGCGGCATTCGCGTGTTACGAGCTCGAGAACGTGCGTGTTGTCGGTTACGACGTCGTGTGCAATCGACCGAAGCTCGCCCCTTACCGGGCACCGAGCGCACCGATCGCTGCGTTTGCGGTTGAGAGCGTGATGGACGAGCTCGCCGGGCGGCTCGGCATGGACCCTCTCGAGCTGCGCCTCAAGAACGCCGCCAAAGAGGGTACGAAGTCATCCTATGGCCCTACCTACCAGCGCATCGGCCTGGTTGAGACGATCGAGGCGGCGCGAAAGCACCCTCACTACGAAGCGAAGCTAAGCAAGAACCAGGGGCGCGGTGTGGCCTCGGGATTCTGGTTCAACTTCGGCGGTAACACCTCGACGTCGCTCAGCATCAATGCCGACGGCACCGTCGCGGTCTCCTATGGCAACCCGGACATCGGCGGCTCACGCGCCTCGATGTGCATGATGGTGGCCGAAGAGCTGGGCATCCCCTATGACAGCGTGCGCGCCATCATTGCCGACACCTCTTCCCTCGGCCACAACGATGTCACCGACGGCAGCCGGGTGACCTTCTCCGCCGGCATCGGCGTAATCAACTCCGCGCGCAACGCTATCAAGGTGCTCTGCGCGCGTGCGGCAGCAATCTGGGGCATTCCAAGCGACGCTGTCGTCTGGGAGAACGGAGCGGCCAAGCCCGCGGGGCCCAACGCCGGCAAATTCGAGCCACTCTCGCTCAAACAGATCGCGGAGCAATTCTCGAGCACCGGCGGGCCGATCGCTGGCCACTTCGAGTATAACGCCGACGGTGCCGGCGTGAGTTTCGGCACCCATATCTGTGATGCCGAGGTCGATCCCGAGACGGGTGCGGTCAAGATCGTTCGCTATACGGTCGTGCAGGATGCGGGCAAGGCGGTACATCCAAGCTACGTCGAGGGCCAAATGCAGGGTGGCGCCGTGCAGGGTATCGGATGGGCGCTCAACGAGGAGTATGTCTACGGCGCGGATGGCCGACTGCAAAACCCTGGGTTCCTCGACTACCGTATCCCCGTCGCGTCCGACGTACCGATGATCGATGCCGTGATCGTCGAGACGCCGAACCCCGGCCATCCCTATGGTGTGCGCGGCGTCGGCGAGACGCCGATCGTGCCGCCGCTCGCGGCTGTCGCCAACGCCATTGCAGCGGCGACCGGGGTACGGCTGAACCACGTGCCGATGTCGCCGCCACGCGTACTGCAAGCCATCCTCGAGCAGACGAAGCCGCGAGAGCCAAGCTAGTGGGCAAGAGCGGTAAGCCCAAGGCGATGTGAGAAAGCAGCGAGGCTTGCGGCATGGTGCGTGTAAAGCTTGGAGGTCCACTCATGTCGCAGGCTGGCGGCACGACGGAGTTCGAGGTCGAGGCCGCGACCATCCGTGACCTGCTCGCAAGGCTGGGCGAACTTTATCCGCAGCTGCGGCCCGTTCTCGACCGCGGCGTCACCGTCGCGGTCAACGGCACCATTTACCGTGGCGCCTTCCAGGCACCCATCCCAGAGGGCAGCGAGGTCTACCTGCTTCCAGCTCTGGTGGGCGGATAAAGGCCGCCGATTCGACACGAGCCGACGGCAAACGGACCTTTGGGCCGTCTCCCCGGCAAAACTGCAGGGGTCGTGCCGTACCAGGCATGACGATTCCGGCCCCGGTCCTCCGCTGGGCAAGCGCTGCCAGCCCGTCCGAAGGTGCTGCTTGCCTGGAGGCGAGGCGCAGCCTCAAGGGGAGGCGGGGGCGGTCATGTCCCAGGGAAGTGCCTCTCCTAGGCTCGACGTTCTCCGAGCTTACAGATGCAAAATGGCGCGACACAAAGAATTGTTACCGCGCTCCGGGCGCTGACCCCTCGTCAGAGACGTCGCGTTTCGCCCGGCTGACGCGGCCTAGCGCAGGAACGACCCCACAGCCGCCAAGCCCGAGGGTAAGTCCTATAGATTGCGCTCGCTATCGGCTTGGTATCGATTAGTCCCTCAGGCAGACCCTTACCCGCACCGGTCCGCCAGGGGTTGGGGGACCGGCCCTGGTCTTCGGTCAGTTGCTGGTCCTCCTATCCTCGCGCCTTTTGCAAGCGGGGCGGGCGCCGCCCCCCCGCGGATGAGCCGCCCCCGCCGGGCACGCGCTCCCAATGTCCTCACAACCAGCGCCTCACGCGGGCAGGCTCACAGCCGCGGGGATACCCCTCGTCGGGGGACCCGTCTGCTGACCGCCCGCCTCAAGTCCGGTCCCCAAGGCCGAGGTGCCTCGGGACGACCACCTTTAGGGTTAAGTTGTTTCCCGCATTGCGGATTTGCGCGCGCTCATGAAGCCTCGCTGCCAGCACAACCGTCGGCTGGCCTGGCAATGCAATCATCGAGGCGAACCTCGTCTGTGGGCGCCCAGCCCTTCGGCGGCTCTTTCCTTGCCGGTCTCGTTCTCGATCACGGCCCTATCCAGCTCTTAGGCAGGCTCCTCCTCGCGGCCGATACGGCCGCCCGGGAGCGCGGGGTTTTCTTGTCGTTTGCCACGCTCGAGGAACTGGTCGCAATCAACCGCGCGAATCGGGCGACGTGGCGACCTCTGCTGCCCGTATTCGACCCAAGCTGCGGAGAATTCGCGCCAAGCTCGGCGATCTGCCTTTTGGGCCGCAACGTCGCTGGGGATGTGGTCGTCACCCAGGGCGCGCGTTTCTTCGATTGGCACGGCACCACCTTAGCGGACGAGGCGACCAGCCTGCGCCTGCTCTACCGCAATCCCGACGCGTGGCGGCGGCCGGACGAGGCCATCGAGGTGACCGCACCGACGGCACGCCAGATCACGGGCAACGTGGCCTACACAGGCGCGCTTTGGTGCCATCCTGACTTTCGAGGAAAGGGTCTGCCGGCGATTACGCCACGCATCGCCCGGGCATTGGCCGTTGCGCTTTGGGATGTCGATTTTGCCTGTACCCTAATGGTCGATGACGTGTTCGCGCGCGGGGTGGCGCGGCGTGCCGGCTATTTCAACGCGGAGTGGAGCATCGAGCTCAAAAACACACGGCTGGGAACGCTCACGACGGCGCTGCTGTGGAGCCGCCGCGCCGAAATCGTCGCCGATCTCGAGAATGCCCTAACCGGCTTTGTGGACGCGGACGCGGGCGTCATCGAGCGTCACGCCTAACAGCCGGGCGCGGCCACCGCGGTCCGTCTCCGTTACGATCAAGCGCCAATAAGCGTGCGACAGCGTGCCGAGCCTCGGCCAATCGATCATTGCCGCCACCTCTTCGAGCACGGGCTGGCCACTACGCCCGGCCTCGCGATAGGCGTTGGCGACCCATTGTCCGTAGTGCCAATCCGGGAGGTCATCGATGCGTCGGCCGCGCGCTCGGCTCTGCCATTGCGGCGATCGGGACATCAAGGCGCTACCGAAATCGCACACGCGCAAGTCTCGGTCATCGTTCTCTATCAGTAGAAGATAACGATCGGAGAGCGACGCTGGCAGCATCCGTGCCGGGTTGGCGAGGATCCGGGTCAGCCGCGATGTATCCGCCAGGACGTCGCGCAAGGGGTTTTCACGCGGCAGCAGCTCGGGCGCGATGCGCCGCCGCGAGAACCCAGGGCCCGGGTCCTCGGGGCTTTCAAACAGATGGGTCAAGCGGCGCCATCCGTCACTGTGCCAGCCGATAATCTCGTCTTGCCAGGCGCCGTTGTACCATCGCACGACAATGCGCTCGGGCGCATGCTTGTGCAGAGCAAGATAGAGCGCGCCGAGCGCCGCCGGCTGGGCAAGCGCGGGGCGCAACTGGATGTGAAAGCTAGCTTTTCCGATCGCCAAGGCGATAAAGCCCAGGTTCAGAACGGCAAAATCACGTAGCTCTTGCGTGCCGACCGAAGCGTGCAGTTGCGCCCTAAGCACAAGAGAGTGGGGATCCCAGAGCTTTCCCCGATCGTCGATCAGGAATGGCAACACGCGATTCTCCGCCAACGGCCCGTCGAAAGAGCAACCTAGCGTATGCTCGCAGCTGAGGGCAACCGGGTGCCCTGGCACCGGCGTCTAGCAAAACGGCGTTGCAGTCTCTTGCTTTCCCTTGCCAAAGCCGGTCTCACGGTTGATGATCACTCATTTAAGTCACCAACTCCTTTGCTTGCGGGGGATAGGGTGTCGTTCGCAAAAAATGTGTCAACGCGTGCCCTTTACATCCAAGTGCGCGACCATCTTGCGCATCAGATCGCGCAAGGTGCTCTCAAGCCTGGGACGCCGCTACCAAACGAGTTGGAACTCGCAGATCGGCTGGGGGTGAGCCTTGGAACGTTGCGCAAGGGCCTCGAAGCGCTCGAAAAAGAACGCCTGATCACGCGACGGCACGGGCGCGGGACGTTCGTCCGCGACCACGCCGTCGACACTCCGTTCGCCTTCGATAATTTGCGCACCAAAGATGACGAACGGATTCCTTTCACGATCCAGTTTCTTGGCGCGACGATCGACTGCGCCAGTCTCGAGGAACAGAAGGCGCTCGAGCTGCAAGAGGCTGCCCCTGTTGCTCGATGTCGCCAGGTTCGGAATTACAAGGGGCCATTCCTGTTCGAACAAATCGCGCTCGCCGCTTCGCGCTTCTGCGGCCTTGAACGCGCAGAATTGCAGCAACCCTACCAGCTCGCAGTGCTTGCCCAAGAGCACGGCGTTTTGGTCGGCGATGCCGTCGAGAGCTTGGAGATCACGCAAGCAAATCCGACAGTCGGTGCGCTGTTGGGCGTCGACGCTGGAGTACCGCTCCTTAGACTGGATCGCATCATCTATTCTTTGGATCGTGTCCCGCTTGAATGGCGGATCGGCTACTGCCGGCTTACCGCGGTCAAATACGTTACGACACTGAGGGCCTGATGGGCCGCTGCCTCGGTGAAATTTGAACCAGGCTCTTCCTCTGTCATTGGAGCTCGTTGTCGATGGCAAAGAATTCCCGCTTCAAGGCCGCGGCCGACGCGTGCGGTGACAGGATTTGGTTGCATTTGGGAAGCCGTATCCGCTTTCGTCGCGAGCAACTTGGCATCGCCGTTACGAAGGCGGCCACCCACATCGGCATCGCCCTGCGGACCTACGAAGAGTACGAGTCCGGCGAACGACTGATTCCAGCAAACCAGCTGGCGGACCTAGCGGAACTGTTTGGCGTGCCCGTGTTCTACTTTTTTGAGGACCTGCGGGTCGGCGACGACAAGTCAATGGCACCCAAGCCCAACTCGGTATTTGCCGTCGCGACAGAAACGGATCGGATTGCGACGCTTATCGAGGATTTCCAAAAGCTCGACTTCGAACACCAACAGCATCTCTTGCTGGTTGCTCGCGTGCTAGCCAACGACACAAAGTAGCGGCCGGGTTGGCCCGCTGGCGGCTGGCTCGAACGTCGGCGCCATGCTGCGGGGGGCGCCCGCCAAGGTCAGAGCCGCATCCATCCCCATGGGCGGCATCTCAATTCTCACAGGAACTGGATTGGCGCCCGTCCTGAAAGGGCGGGGGCCCCTTCCCGCGGCCCGCCGCCCTCGGTGGCAGGAAATCGTTTAACGCGGTTGCGCCAGATCGAAGCGGTCGGCGTTCATCACCTTGGCCCAGGCCGCCACGAAGTCCTGCACGAACTTCTCTTTCGAATCCGCGCACCCATAGACTTCCGCGAAGGCGCGCAGCTGGAAGTGCGCACCGAAGATGAGATCGACACGAGTGGCGGTCCATTTGACCGCCTTCGTCTCGCGGTCGCGGCCCTCGTACACGTCGTCACCCGCCGGTTGCCAGTGTGTGCCCATGTCGAGCAGGTTGACGAAGAAGTCGTTGCTCAGCGTACCCGGGTTCTTGGTGAAGACGCCATGCTTCGAGCCGCCGGCATTGGCCCCGAGCACCCTTAGGCCGCCGACGAGTACCGTCATCTCCGGCCCCGTCAGCCGCAGCAGTTGCGCGCGGTCCACCAACGCCTCCTCGGGCGCCATGAACTGCCGCTTGCTGCTGGTATAGTTACGGAAGCCGTCGGCCCGCGGTTCGAGCGGCGCGAAGGAAGCAGTGTCGGTCTGCTCCTGCGAGGCGTCCATGCGTCCCGGTGTGAAGGGGACCTTCACGTCCACGCCTGCCTCGCCCGCCGCCTTCTCGATAGCCGCGCAGCCGCCGAGAACGATCAGGTCGGCAAGCGACACCTTCTTGCCGAACCCTTTCTGGATCGCTTCCAGCTTCTGCAGCACCGCCTTCAGCTGACTAGGTTGATTGACTTCCCAGTCCTTCTGGGGACTAAGGCGAATGCGCGCACCATTCGCGCCACCGCGCTTGTCGGAGCCGCGGAACGTTGACGCCGACGCCCAGGCGGTCGAGACCAGCTGGGAGACTGACGCACCGGAGGCAAGAATTTTCGCCTTCAACGCGGCGATGTCCTTCGCATCCACCAGCGGATGGTTCACCGCCGGGACAGGATCCTGCCAGATCAGCGTCTCCTTGGGCACGAGCGGGCCGAGATAACGCGCGATGGGACCCATGTCGCGGTGCGTGAGCTTGAACCAGGCGCGGGCAAACGCGTCCGCAAACTGGGCTGGATTGGCGTAAAAGCGCCGCGAGATCTTCTCGTAGGCCGGATCCAGCCGGAGCGAGAGGTCCGTCGTCAGCATGGTGGGCACATGCTTCTTCGTCTTGTCGAAAGCGTCCGGGATGCTGGCTTGCGCCCCTTTTGCCCTCCACTGCTGCGCACCGGCCGGGCTCTTCGTCAGCTCCCATTCGTTTTCGAACAGGTTCTTGAAAAAGAGATTGCTCCATTTGGTTGGTGTCTGGGTCCAGGTCACTTCCGGACCGCCCGTGATGGCGTCGGCACCCATGCCCGTTCTATGCTTGCTCTTCCAACCGAGGCCCTGATCTTCAATGGCGGCGCTTTCCGGCTCCGGGCCGATCAGTGAGGGATCGCCGGCGCCGTGCGTCTTGCCGAAGCTGTGGCCGCCCGCAATCAGTGCCACGGTCTCCTCGTCATTCATTGCCATGCGGAAAAAGGTTTCGCGGATGTCCTTGGCCGCAGCGACTGGATCGGGATTGCCGTTCGGCCCTTCCGGATTGACGTAGATCAAGCCCATCTGCACCGCGCCCAGCGGTTCGGCAAGCTGCCGTTCGCCGCTGTAGCGTTCGTCGCCGAGCCAACTGCCCTCGGGACCCCAGTAGAGCTCTTCTGGCTCCCAGACATCGGCACGGCCGCCAGCGAAGCCAAACGTCTTGAAGCCCATCGACTCCAGCGCAACATTGCCGGCCAGGATCATGAGGTCTGCCCAGGAAATTTTCCGGCCATACTTCTGTTTGATCGGCCAGAGCAGGCGTCGCGCCTTGTCGAGGTTCGCATTGTCTGGCCACGAGTTCAGCGGTGCAAAGCGCTGCTGCCCGGCACCGGCGCCGCCGCGGCCGTCGGTGATGCGGTAGGTGCCCGCGCTGTGCCACGCCATGCGGATGAACAATCCGCCGTAGTGTCCGAAGTCCGCCGGCCACCAGTCCTGCGAGTCCGTCATCAGGGCATTGAGGTCCTTGATAACGGCGGCAAGGTCCAGGCTCTTGAACTCCTTTGCGTAATCGAACCCCTCCTGCATCGGATCGGACAAGGCGGAGTTCCGATGCAGAACCGAAACGTCCAGCTGCTGCGGCCACCAGTCGCGATTCGTCTGTCCGCGCGCAAACGGGCATTTGCCTGCGCTTTTGCCGTCGGTTTTTTGGTCCATCACCACACCTCACCGTGTTCTAGGTATTGAGACTACTCTAGATTGAGGCTGGCGATTAGCTCCAATCGGTTTACATTGCCGCTTTGATAAGATTTACTGATCGCCAATGGTTTCGCTGAAGCAACTTCGGTACTTTTCGACCGTGGCCCGCACGGGCCACTTCGGTGCGGCCGCCGAGCAATGCGCCGTCACCCAGCCGGCGCTCTCCATGCAGATCCAGGAGCTGGAAAAGGAGCTTGGGCTGCAGTTGCTGGAGCGCCGACGCAAGGGCGTGGCCTTGACCGCAGGTGGACGGGAAATTGCCGATCGCGCCGCGCGCGTGCTTGCCGACGTGCGCGACTTGGTGGACAGCGCCCGCCAGCTCTCCGGCGGGTTTTCCGGGCCGTTCCGGCTCGGCGCCATTCCCTCGATCGCACCCTATCTGCTGCCGCAGCTGCTTCCCCTGATCAGGGCCCGCCATCCCGATCTCGACCTGCACCTGCGCGAGACGCAGACGCAGCGGTTGCTCGAGGAGCTGGTCGACGGCGATCTCGATCTCGTGTTGCTGGCCCTGCCTGTGGACCATCCCAGTGTCGAGACGTTGGCGCTTTTTCAGGATCGCTTCCTGCTGGCAGTGCCCGCGTCACGCGCCATTGCCAAGAACGTGCGCGCCACGCCCGATCTTTTGAGCGAGGATCGCCTTCTGCTTCTGGAGGAGGGTCACTGTCTCAGGGACCAGGCGCTTGCCTTCTGCCACCTGCGCCAGGTCGAGAGCATCGACACTTTCGGCGCGTCGAGCCTTTCCACCATTGTGCAAATGGTATCGAACGACCTCGGCTTAACGCTGCTTCCCGAGCTCAGCCTCGAACTGGAAGCAAAGCGCGCGGACATTCGTCTCATGCGCTTCACGGACCCCGAGCCGCAGCGCATCATCGGCCTCGCCTGGCGGGCATCATCTCCGCGCAAGCACGATTTCGTGGCGCTGGGCGAGTTGATTGTCAAAGCGGCCGGGCGCCAGCGCCGGGCACACACACCGGCCTAGCGCTGTCCTGAGAGGCAGCGCGAAAAAATCCCGGGCCCCTGCCAGCCGCCATTGCCTACTGCTGCATCGGTTGGCCGTTGCAGCGCGACAGTTCGGAGCGGGCACCGCCACGGCATTGCAACCATCGCTCCTTCACCATCCCACAGCATAGGCAGCACGGCGCGGGTCGGCAGCGGCAGTGAGCACGCCAGCTTTGCGATCGAGGATGACCGCGCATACGGCGCCAGCGAGCCGCGTCCAATCGGGCCAATCTAGAACGTCGTGGCCGAGCGCAAGCAAGTCATCGCGCGCGGCTCTCTCCAAGCGACCTTCTACGGCGAGGCGGTTTGGATAGGCCTCGTGTGGCTCGAAACTTGACGAAAAGGCGTAGCTGGCGAAACGGGGCGCCTCGATAGCCGTGCGCAGATCCATGCCGAATGCGGTCAGGTTGAGTAACACCTGCAGCATAGCCTGGGTCTGCACGTCACCCCCCGGCGTGCCGAAGGGCATGAGGGCCCGACCGTTGTCGAGCATCGCAATCGCGGGATTTGGCGTCAGCCGCGGCCGTTTGAATGGCGCAATTTCCGAGGGATGCCCGGCAACGGTCCAAGACTGGCTACCCCGTCCCGAGGGTACAAGACCAGTACCTGGAATGAGCTCGGCATCGTAGGAGGCATCGCTCGGGGTGGCTGAAAACGCATTGCCGGCACCGTCAATTACGGCGCAGTAGGAGGTGTCGGGTGAAAGGGCAGGCTCGCGCTCACGTGGGACATGTTGGGCGGGCGGACGCGGGTAGCCGTCGATCGCCGCTGGCGAGCGCAGTTCCGGGAACGCCCGAGTGGGATCGATAAGCCTGCGGCGACTCGCTTGCAGCGGCGCCGATAACAGCTCCGCCAAGGGCACAGCAATAAAGCGCGGATCGCCAAAGTAGGCTTCGCGATCGGCACAGGCGAGCTTCACGGCCTCGGTCACGAGATGAATGTAAGTCGGCGAATTGTGCCCGAGTGCGGCAATGTCGTCGTTCTCGAGCATGCGCACGAGCATGCCCAGCAGCGGGCCCTGGCACCATGGCCCGCAGGTATAAAGCTCTAGCGAGCCTTGGCGGATGTGCGCCGGCCGCTCGAGGCGCGCCCGGAACGCGGCCATGTCCGCGCGCGTGAGCCATCCGCCATGCGTGGCATGATAGTCGCAAATGGCCGCCGCGATCTCGCCCTGGTAGAAAGCCGCATGCGCGGCAGCAAGGCCCGCAGCCCGGCCCTTTGCCGCGGCCGCCGTCTCCTCATCGACCATGTACTGCAAAGAGCGGGCGAGATCGGTCTGGCGAAAAATTTGGCCCGGACGCGGCGGCCGGCCGCCAGGGAGGAACACCTCGGCATTTCCTGCAAAGCGCCGGTACTTGGCTTCGTTGGCAACAAAGGTGTCGCAAAAGCGCGGATCGGCGGGAAAGCCGTCGCGGGCCAGCCGGATCGCTGCTTGCGCAACGTCACCGAAGCTCATCGTGCCGTAGCGCTCAAGGGCGGTGATCCAGCTGGAAGGCGCCCCTGGCACCACGGCCCGCATCAGCCCTTCTGGTATCCGGCCACCGTGGTTTTCGCGAAACCACGCCGATGATGCCTTGGCCGGCCAAACGCCCAGGCCATCGATGGTGACGACCTCGCCCGTAGCCGCTAGGCGGATCATGATTGGCGCGACGCCCGCCACGTTGACAAGATCGACGCAGGTGACGCCGAGCGCCAGACCGGCCGCCACGCCCGCGTCGACCGCATTTCCCCCCGCCTCTAAGATCAGGAAACCCGCGTGCGCCGCCGCGTGGTGGCCGGCCGCTACCATGTGCCGGGTTCCGCTCACCACATTGCCATGCGTGGTCGATCCTTTGAGGCCGATCACGTCGCCAGCCGTCTTTGCATAGGTTGTCATGCCGCTGCCCTCTGCTGGCGCGCCGAGCGCCGTGTCATGACCATTTCTTGCGGCAAGACCGGGCGGGCTTGCCGCCGATAAGCAAATCGCTGCCAGGTTACCGTCAGTTGCGGCCGTTCGCCAGTTGGGCAGGAGCGGGGAACCGAAAGGTTTAAAGGCCCCCGACCGGCACACGGCCTAAAACCTCACACAGCGTCCCATCGACTCCGGCTACGCATGAGCAAACACGTGTGTTAACGCTGCCGGCGATGCCGAGCCGGCGGTGTACAAGCTTCGGCAAGCCGCAACGGGCACCGCGACGTGAGCAGGGACCGGCCAGCGGGGCCAGCGCGGCACGAGCAGCCGCCATTAGATCAGCTCCTCGTGCGACCCGGTCACTTGAAACGGTAAATTTGCTCCGCATTGCCGCGAAAGATTGCCTGGCGCTCGGCGTCACTCATGGCAATTTTGATGGCGAGCCGCGGGTCGTCGTAGTCCCAGTGCGGATAGTCGCTCGAGTAGACGATGCGGTCCCAGCCGATCCAGTCGAAAATGATACGCAGGTGTTGCGGGTATTCCGGCTCTTCGATCGGTTGCGTTGCGTACCAAAGGTTGCGGCGGAGGTACTCGGAGGGCTTGAGCCTGAGGTTTGGAACCTCGCTGCGCATCTTCGCGACGGTGGCGTCGAGACGCCAACCGAGGGTGGGAACCCAGGCGAAGCCGCCTTCGATCAAAATGACCTTTAGCTTTGGATAGCGGTCGAACACGCCTTCCAGGATCAGGCTTGCAACCTGCGTCGGCATCGAGTGGCTCAAGACTTGATGCTCCTCGACGTAGAACGAGGGCCAGCCCGAGGCCGAAGGTGCTGCGGCCGAGGGACCGCCCACGTGGAGGCCGATCGGCAAGTTCAGGCGTTCGGCGCTCGCAAAAATTGGCCAATAGCGCTTACGGCCAAGTGGCTCGGGTGTACGCGAGGACAGTTGTATTTGGGCAAAGCGCGGATCGGCTGCGCGCTTCTCGATCTCGGCGACGGCGGCCTCGGCGTCGTCCTGGGGAACCAGGATGGAGGCGCGCAGGCGCGGCTCGACATCGGTGAAATTGGTGACTTGCCAGTCGTTGAAGGCCGAGCAAAGCGCCGCCTGCAGCTCGATGTTGCGCGGCGCATTGCCCTCCAGCAGGGGCTCGAGCACCCCGAACTCGACATCGTTGGCCTCCAGATGCTGCCTGCGGATAAAATCGACATCGGAGCCGGGTAGGCCGCCCGCCGGTGGCCAGGCATCGCGCCGGCAAGTGTTCGGCATGAAGCGCGGATAGGTGCCGCGCGCCGCGTAGATGCCGCGAGTTCCCTTGCCGTATTCGGCTAGATGCTGGCGCCAGCGCGCGGACAGGAACGGGTCGAGGTCGCGCGGCGTACTGAGATAAGGGTGGATGTCGCAGTCGATGATGCGCAGGCGCGCCTTGGCCTCGCGAGGCGGGGTGCCGAGGGTGTTGGGGTCGTGATCGATGGTCAGGCTCATGTCGGGTTCTCCTTGAGCCGCGGATAAGTTGCGATCGGGTTGTCGATGAGCATCTTGGCAAGAAACGGTGCGGGCAGCCCGTCCGGCACGGCCCGGTCGCCCTCGAACTGCCAGTGCGGATAGTCCGTTGCGAACAATAGCATTTCGTCGGAGTCTATCATTTCGACGATGCGCATGACGGCCTCCGCATCTGGCGCATCGAAAGGCTGAATAGTAAGCCGTACATGCTCACGCACGATCTCGGCCGGCGAGCGCTTGACATACGGCACCTCGGCGCGCACGCCGCGCCACGTCTTGATCGCGCGCCAAATGAAGCCGGGCAGCCACGATACGCCGCTTTCGATCAGCACGACGCGCAGGCTCGGGAACTTCACGAAAGCGCCCTCGTGTATGAGGCTCAGCAGCTGATCCTCGAAGGTTTGCGAGTGGCTGACATAGTCCTGAATGTAGTGTGACGACCAGCCGTTGGACGTGGTGGGATAGCGGTGCAGACTGCCGGCGTGAAGGCCGAGCGGCAGGCCGTGCCTTTCGCAGGCCGCCAGCAGCGGCCAGTAATAGCGCCGCCCGAGCATCATCTCGACGGCAACGGGGATCATCACTTGCACAAAGCGACGGTCGGGCGCGCGGCGCTCGATCTCCTCGACGGCGAGCTCCGGGCTCTGTGGCGGAACGATGATCGAGGCGCGAAAGCGCCGATCTTTGTCGAGGAATTCCTTGCTGATCCAGTCATTCACGGCCCGGCAGACGGCTGCGCCCATTGCTTCGCTGACCGCCACCTGTCCGCCGCTAAGCGGGTTGCAGATGGCGAGCGCCGTGCCCATGACGTCGAGCGACTGGCGGGCAATCGTCGCGGGGTCGGCCGCCGGCCGGCCTCGTGCGGGTCGCCAGTCGGCGCGACACGAGATCGGCGCGCCGGGTGGATAGCTGGCCATCTCCAAGCCGTCGATACCGCGCGAGACGAACGCCTCCTGCCAGTAGTCGTCCATATAAGGCAAGAGCGCCGCGACGCCCGGCACCGTCGGGTGGATATCGCAGTCGATGGCACCCGGATAGCGGCTCATCGCCTCTTCTCTCCCCTGCAGATCGGTCTCTCCACTCAATGCGGGCCCGCCGCGCAGCGAACCTCTTAGAACTCGACCACCACGTATTGCTCCTCGACGCTCACGGGTACCGTTTCGGCGACATAGGGGCCTTTGACCACCTCGGCGCCGCCGGCGACCTCCGTCGGATAGGCCCGCGCCCGCACCTTGGCCGGCTCGCACCAGGACTGGCCGGTCCGGATGTCGAACTCCCAGCCGTGCCAAGGGCAACGCACCATCTCGCCCTTACGGATCATGCGGAACTCGCCCGGCCGGTCGCCGACCGCAAGCCCGGTAATCAGGCCATCGCACAATCTGCCGCCCTGGTGCGGACAGCGATTAAGCAGACCATAGAACTCACCTTGGAGATTGAAGATCCCGATCGGCCGGCCGCCGACCGTGAACACTTTGTGGGTGCCCGGCGGGACCTCGGCAACAGGGGCGACGACGTATCTTCGCATGGCGCCTGGTTAATTCTCACATCCTCGCGCCGTGCCGTTGGGCGCGCCGCGCGGGAGCAATCGCGTTCTAGCCTCGAAGTCGACGCATCCTACGCGACTTGCGGCCAGGGGGACAATCCGTGGCTCCAGGCAAGGCGTTGGTGATCTTCGTCTTGGTGGTGCTATCGAGGCGAAGTGGGTGGTCCCCGCCAGAGCCCATAAAATTTTGCCCTGGTCCCGCGCGTGGCAGCGGAGCGCTACAAGGCCGCAGGCTTGAAGCCGCTACCGACCGGATGGGCCGTCAAGTCGGGCCCATACCCCTGCGCACGCAGAATTTTTTTGACCGCCAGCGACAAGCAATGGGAGGGCGGTCGCGTACTATTGCCCGCTGCCTTGCGGGCCCGCACCGCACACGAGCGACAGCAATCGGCTACACATTTTTGCGCCGCTGCGCGGGGTCGAGGCGCTCGATCCATTGAGCGAACGCCCTTGTCGCCAATTGCGGCGGGCCTAGGGGCGGGGACCTCGAACATGGGGCGGCCCACAAAGGCAGGCTGCGGCTTTCCAGTCGAAGCCTGGAAGGACCTTGCGCCGCAGCACGAGAAGACGGCAAAAACGGTGCGCCGGTATAGCGGCGACGTAGCGCCGAAACTTCGATCGGCAAAGGTCCGCAAAAAGGGCTTCAAGAATTCTCGATCCAGGTGGCAATGTGATCAAGGCGCACGCAGGCCGAGAGTGAGATCGGCGCGGCCCATGCAAAAGTGAGGAGATCGCTATGCGCATCGGTTGCCTCGGCGTCGGCAATATGGGGCAGCCGATGGCGCAGAAGCTGCTTGAGGCAGGACATGAGCTGTGGCTCTACGATGTGCGCGAAGAAGCAATGCAGCCGCTTCTCGAGCGCCAGGCGCGGCGCGTCGGCTCCCCAAAGGAACTCGCCGATATCAGCGAGACGGTCGTGGTCTCGTTGCCGACGCTCGGCGCGTTTCGCGACGCCGTCTGTGGGCAGGATGGATTACTCTCGGGTAAAGCGCTGAAAACGCTGCTCAATACCTGCACGGTTGGCGTGCCGTTCCTCGCTGAAATCGTGACGGCTTGTGCCGCCAAAGGTGTAACGGTGATCGACGCACCGATTAGTGGCGGGCCGGTCGGCGCGCGCGCCGGCACGCTCGCCGTCATGGTTTCGGGTGAGCCGGTCACGGTCGCCGAGCTGATGCCGCTCATGCGCCTGTGGGGACCGACGGTGGTGACGGCGGGCGAAAAGCCCGGCGCCGCGCAGATCATGAAGCTCACCAACAACATCGTCTTCGCGGTATCGCTGATCGGGACGGCGGAAGCGATGACGATGGCGACGAAGGCGGGTATTCCGGCCGAGGCCATGCTTGCAATTCTCAACGCCGGTACCGCCCGCAACTTTGCGACAGCGACCGTTTTCCCGAAAGCGGTGGTTCCAGAGAGCTTCGATTTCGGCGCGACCATCGACATCCTCATGAAGGATGTCGATCTTGCTGTCGCGCAGGGCGAGGCCCTGGGCATCCCAATGTGGGTGTGCCAAGCCGCGCGGCTGGTGCTGAAGCACGGCATCTTTCAAGGCCGTGGACAGCATGACATGTCGAGGATCGTCCAGATTATCGAGGAGGGAGCGCGCAAGGTTTAGCCGCCGCTGTTTGGAACCCAACCGAGCAGCGAAAAATAGTTCTCCTGCCAGAGCTGGGTCCTCCACCGGCACGAAAGCCCTCCGGCCCTGGCAGCCGCTGCGCAACAATTGTCTGCAGCAGCATCGAGCTCGGTCTCAGACACGTTCCAGCTTGCCGCTCTCAACAGACCGCGTGATCGCCTCGAACGTGCGTACATTGGCATCGATCTCGGCAATGCTCACCGGGTAGGGCGCCTCTCCGGCCGCAGCGCGCCCGAAGGCCTCGAGATTGTCACGCACCGCCGGATGCGGCGGAAGCGAGCGCATCGCGGGAGGTTTGCCCCGGAGCGCGACGGTAACCTCCCACCCCGTGGGGTGCTCGGGATGCGTCCGATCGCGAATCTCGATCCAGCCTTGCGAACCGTAAACGGCGATGCGGCCCATGAAGGAGGTTGCCAGAATGGCAGTCAACAAGGCGATGGCGCCAGACTCGAAGGCGATCATGACGCCCAGCGTATCACCGTTGGCGAACGGGCTGGCGCGCGTGGCGAGCCGCGCCCATACCTCCTTGGGCGTGCCCAGCAGGGCAATCGACAGATCGACGAGATGAATGCCGGTTGCTGAAAGCGGCCCGACGGGAGCATCGACGGCCGAAAGGCGCCAATTGTCGGAGGGAAGCGCGAGAAACTTGTCTTGGCTGAAGTTGCCTTCCACGGCCAAGGCCGTGCCGAACTCGCCCGCAGCGAGTCGGGTCCTTAAATCGATGATGCCGGGCTCGAAGCGCCGCTCGTGACCGATCCCGAGCTGCACCCCGGCCCCGGTCACGGCGTCGACCACCGCGTGCATTTCGCGGGCCGTGGTGCACAGAGGCTTTTCGCAGAAGACGTGCTTGCCCGCCTTGGCCGCTGCCACGATTTGCGCGGCGTGCTGCTTGTGCGGTGTCGAGAGAATAATGGCCCGGATATCCGGGCGCTCCAGGGCGTCCTCGAAGCGGGCCGTTGTCGCCAACCCGGCGGCCTCGGCGGCCTTGCGCGCCGCCGCTGCCGGCTCGACGCCGAGCACGGGCCGGATGATTTCGCTAGAGGCAAGCTGGCGATGGATGATGCCGCCCCACCAGCCCAGGCCGACGATGGCGGCTTTGATCATCTGCGCGCTCGCCTTGTCACAACCCGATGGATCAGCCGTGGTGCCGTTTGCCATGCATAGACCGCCATCAGCACGCGGCCAAGACCTTTGCCTTTGTTGGTCAGAAAAATACCGCCTGGAGCCTTTGCTGCCGGTAAAGGTATGCAAGCTGGCGATCATGCTTTGCGCCGCTAACGGCTCGGGGCGCGGTCGAAGAGCGGCCGACGACGACAACTGGGCCAGACCGGGCCTGCCGGCCGTTTCATGCGCGCATCGACGACACGATCCCGGGGCCGTCGCGAAGACCCGGCGCAGCCCTGCGGGGGGACACCACTTTGCTTCCGCGGGGCGGAGCTTTCACGTATCGTGAGGCCATACGCAGCCGTGATGGAGGAGGAAACACATGCCGTGTAACATCAAGACGGCCTGCGCGGTCGTGCTGGCATTCGCCGCCGTCGGCGCCGGCACCGCCGCCGCCCAGGAAAAAGGGCTCGTCACAATACGCAAGCTATCGGCAAAACTTGCCAACGAGCTGGTGGGCGAATCAGTCGCCATCTGCGCGCAAAAGGGGTACGCGGTGGTGGCGGTGGTCGCCGATCTCGATGGTGTGCGCCAAGCCATGCTGCGCGGCGACGGGGCGCCGATCCACTCGGTCGACAACGCCTTCTACAAGGCCTACTCGGTGGCGTCTTTGACCCTGGCGCGTAAGGAAGATAGCACCAAAGCCGTGGCCGAGCGGATGGCCAAAGCTGCACCCACGACCGTGCCCTCCACGCCGCTGCCGAATGTGACCTACGCGGTTGGTGGCGTGGCCTTGATTGTCGACGGCGTCACGATCGGTGGGCTTGGCGTTAGCGGTGCTCCTGGCGGCCAGCTGGATGACGACTGCGCGCGTGCCGCCATCGCCAAGATCCAGGATCGCATGAAATGACGGGCTAATCGACGGGGTGTGCGCCGCCCCTCCAACCACGCTCTTGAGCGTTCGGCCCGTGTGGCGAGCCGTGTTGCTGCGTCTGCGCAGGACACACCGGCCGCAGCGGCCGGGATGAAATGCGAGACAGAACGGTGCGTGCCGCGACCTCCATTTTCGACTTCAGCCGCAATTGGCTGAAGCCGGCGCGGCCCTCACTTGGCGCATAGCGGAAAAGGCAAGGCCCCCGCCCCCGAGCAAGCGCCGGCGCGTAAAGCGCATCCAAGCTTGCGGCAAGCAGTTCATCGCCGATCCTCGGGTCGAGCGCTGCGGGCTAAGGCACACCCTAATGGCATTAATTAATTCCTTGGAAGCACGGGCGCCCTGCGGAAACCCTTCGTGTCACCTCCGCGGCGCTCGACGGGTAAGGCGCCGGATCTTGCGTGGCGCGGCAATCCAGATGGCAATGGCTGAGATGGCGCAGCATCCGATGATCAGCAGGAAGGCAAGCTGGTAGCTGCCTGTCGCGTCATGAATGGCGCCGGCCAGCCACGGCCCAGCGGCGCCACCGCCGATCAGCGCGATTGTGATGGTACCGAAAATCGATCCATAGTGCGGCCCCTCGAATATTTCCGCGACGATGGGGCCCATCACGGAGGTCAACGCGTAGCCAAGGAAGCCCTGGCTGAACACCATGAGGTAGAGCAACGCGCTCGAACGCGACTGCTCCAACACGATTAGTGACGCATAGGAGACCGCAAAACCCAGGCACCCCGCCGTCCAGATCCACTCGCGGCCAATGCGATCCGACAGGGCGCCGAGCATGATCTGACCGGGAATTGCAACGATGCTGACGGCGCCGAGTGCCCACGCGGCCACCACCGGCGTGAAGCCCACCTCGACGAGATACTTTGTCTGATGTACCTGCACGGCGTACCAGGCGATCAGCGCTAGAAAGTAGCCAAGCGCGATCCACCAGAAGCGAGCGGTCTGCGCCGCACGGCCCAAGGTCCATTCGGTTGAGGCCCAAACCCGATCGACGATTGCGGCTCTGCCGTGGGAGTTCGCCATATCCGTTGTCCTGGAAGCTCCGTCCGGAAGCTGGCCGACCTCTGCAGGGCTCTTGCGTACCATCAAGGTGAGCGGCGTGATCACGACGAGAACCAGCAGTCCCATGGCGACACATGACGCACGCCAGCCCTCGGCAAGGATGATGCTCTGTAACCAGGGTAGAAGCACGATGGCGCCGATCCCGGCGCCAGCAAAAGCGATGCTGATTGCCAGCCCGCGTCGGCGCACGAACCAGTTCGGTAGGAACTGCGAGTGGGTCGTGTACGTCATCAGGTTGGCACCCCCGCCCACAGCCACGCCAAGCGTGGCGTAGAGGTGCCATGGAGTGCTGACCCATGGCGCCAGCAGCAAGCCGGCGGACATCATGGCGATCCCGGTCAGGATCACGATGCGGGGACCGTGCACATCCATGACGCGACCGACGATCGGGCTCAGGACTGCGGATACCAGGAAGCCAAACGAAAACGCACCCGCGGCGAGGCCGCGATGCCATTTGAATTCTTCGATCAGCGGCGGCAGGAGCAGCGAAAAGGCGGTACGCCCGGTTACACCTATCGCCATGGTAACGAAGGCGACGCCGACGATGAGCCAGCCGTAGTAGAACGGCAGTCGTGCCGACCAATGTCGCGCAGATCGCTCCATCTCGCGCTTCAACCGGTCCCAGCAACGGCATTCAACGGCGGTTGACCGCGCACGCTGCGCGCGATGTTCTCGGCGATCACGTTAACGCGCGCCTCGAACATCCCCTGCGTCCAGCCGGAGATGTGCGGCGTCATAATAACGTTGTCCAGCCGATGGAAGGGTTCGGTCGACGGCGTCGCGTTGCCAGCGCTCGTGGGATACCGGTACCAGACATCCAGCGCGGCCCCCGCAAGCCGACCGCCGGCGAGTGCCTGATAGAGCGCCCGCTCATCGATGATCTCTGCCCGCGCCACGTTGATCAGGTAGGCTGATGGCTTCATGAGAGCGAGCCGGCGCCGATCGAGAAGGCCACGCGTGTCGTCAGAAAGAGAAAGGGTAATTGCAAGATAATCCGAAGATCTCAGGACGTCATCCAACCGCTCAGGTCCGGCGACGAACGTTACACCGTCCGGTGCTTTGGTCTGCGCCTGGCGCCTAATCGCACAGATCCTCATGTCGAATGCACGAGCGCGGCGCGCGAGCGCCTCGCCTATATGGCCGAAACCCAGGATGCCCAG
>Ga0075424_100000867_pt1 | contig 25057 bp, 28 predicted proteins | sample SoiMethybrSBSTD3_FD_75301 | JGI IMG/M metagenome (GOLD analysis project Ga0075424, IMG submission 75301) | Bulk soil microbial communities from a Populus tree surrounding site in Tennessee, USA - Soil MetaG P. TD hybrid SBSTD3 | ecosystem: Environmental > Terrestrial > Soil > Tree plantation... | reverse complement strand
GAGCTGCCGAAGACCGACGTCGGCAAGATCTCGCGCCGCGAGCTGAGAGACGAAACCGCCGCCTAGCTGGCGGGCGTGCCGGCCACCTTGTCGATCGGGTGCGGCTGGTAGATGCCGAAGCCCTGCGCGTAGCCGACGCCCAGCGCCTTGAGGCGCAGCAGCACGTCCTGATCCTCGACGCACTCGGCGACCACCGAGAAATTCAGCGCCTCGCCGACGCGCAGCACGGCGTTCATCTTGTTGCGCGCCACCTCGGTCGCGAGCACCTTGCGCGTGATGCCGCCGTCGACCTTGATGAAGGCGACGCCGAGCGCCTGGATGACCGAGAACGAAACCGCGCGCCGGCCGAAGCCGTCGACCAGCAGCCGCACGCCGAGCGAGCGGAACGCGTTCGCGAACTGCGTCGCGCGCTCGGGATAAAGCAGCACGTCGCTCTCGTCGAGCTCGAACATCAGGCGCTCGGCCGGCACCTTGTACATGCCGAGCTGCCCGCCGACGAAGCGCAGGAACTCCACATCGGCAAGCGTCTGACTGGAGAGGTTGACGGTGAAGGCGGCAATGCGCGAGCCGGCGGCGAGGCGCTTCAGCGTATTGCGAACCACCCAGCGGTCGAGCTGCGGCATCATGCGGTAGTGCTCGAACACGGGCAGAAAATCGCCCGGCGGCAGCAGCGCCTTCTCCTCCTCGCGCATGCGCACCAGCACCTCGCCCATCGGGTAGCCGCCCGCCTGATTGAGCGAAAGGATCGGCTGGCAGTAGAGCGTGAACTCGTCCTTTTCGATCGCTTGGCGCAGGCGCGCCACCGGGTCCGCCCACCCGGTGAGCTCGCAATCCATGCGCTTGAAGAAGTTCTGGTCCACGGCTGAATATTAAGTAACATCGGCAAAAAGGGGCATCCGATCAAGAATGCCTGACACGTTTTTTACAGTCGAAAACCTGACCAAGCGCTTCGGCGGCCTCACCGCCGTGAATGCCGTCACATTCGAGCTGAAACGCGACGAGCTGGTCGGCCTGATCGGCCCGAACGGCGCGGGCAAGACGACCTTGCTGCGCCTCATCACCAAGATCCTGCGGCCCGACTCGGGCCGCATCGTCTTCAACGGCGAAGACATCACCGGCCTCGCGCCCTGGCAGGTCGTCGATCGCGGCATCGCCGGCACGTTCCAGAACATGCGCCCATTCCGCCATCTGCCGATCATCGCCAACGTGATGGTGCCGCTGGTCGCGCCGCGCGCGCGGCGCCACGGCGAGTGGGTGAAGCGCATCGAGGCGAAAGCGATGGACGCCCTCGAGTTCGTCGGCATCTCCGACATGGCGCTCGAGCCGGCGTCGGCGCTTTCGCAAGGCGACCTGAAGCGCCTGGAAGTGGCGCGCGCCATCGCCACCGAGCCGGAGCTGCTGCTCCTCGACGAGCCGCTCGGCGGGCTCAACCCGACCGAATCCGACCTGCTGGCGCGCTCGATCCGGCGGCTGCACAAGGGTGGCCGCTTCGGGCGGCTGCATTCCGAGGGTCCCGCGGTGCTGATGATCGAGCACAAGCTGAAGGAATTGATGTCGATCGTCGATCGCGTGATCGTCGTCGACTACGGCGAGATCATCGCCGACGGTCCGCCGGGCGAGGTGGTGAAGAACAAGCGCGTCATCGAAGCCTATTTGGGGACCCAGCATGCCGCTGCTTGAGGTGAAGAACCTCTCGCTGCGCTACGACAAGGCGCAGATCCTGAACGGCGTGTCACTCAGCGTCGGCGAGGGCGAGCTGGTCGGCCTGGTCGGGCCGAACGGCGCCGGCAAGTCGACGCTGCTGCGCGCGATCTCGGGCCTGGTGCGCTTCGAGGAGAAGATGAAGCGCGGCACGACCGGCGACATCGTGCTCGAGGGCGAAGTGCGCTTCGCCGGCGAGCGCATCGATACCCTGCCGGCGCACGAGATCCGCGGGCGCGGGCTGGTGCACTGCCCCGAGCGCCGCCGGCCGTTCCGCGAGCTGACCGTGCTCGAGAACCTCCTCGCGGGTGCTTTCTTGTCAAAAAACAGGCTTGAAACACAAAGGCGCCTCGAGCACTGCTTCGCCCTCTTCCCGCGCCTTTCGGAGCGCAAGGAGCAGATCGCCGGCACGCTTTCGGGCGGGGAGCAGCAGATGCTCGCCACCGCCCGCGCGCTGATGTTCGAGGCGAAGCTGCTGGCGATCGACGAGCCCTCGCTCGGCCTCGCGCCGCTGATCCGCGAGGAGCTGTTCGCCGCGATTTCGAAGATCCACCGCGAAGGCGTGCCCGTGCTGCTGGTCGAGCAGGAGGTCAGCCAGGTGTTCCGCATGGCCAACCGCAACTACGTGCTATCGCAGGGACGCATCCTCGCCGAAGGGCCGGCGAAGCTACTGATGGCCGACGAGACGCTCCGCGCGGGTTACCTGGGCCTTTAGCCCGGCGCCGCAAAGGCGGCAGGCGGTCCGCAATTTGAAGTTCCTCTGCTTGCAGCGCGGACACACCGCCTCGATCTTGTCCCGCACCCAGGGCGTCAGCCCTCGCGGCATGAACAGCAGCACCAGCAGCACGATCACGGCGAAGATCAACAGGCGCAGCTCGCCGAAGTGCCTGAAGCTGCCGAGCAATTCGGTCAGCGGATAGAGGATGAACACCGCGACCACCGGACCGTAGATGGTCGCGACGCCGCCGAAGATTCCCCAGATCACGACCTGGAAGGACAGCGCCACCTCGAGCGTCGAAGGCCCGGCGACGCGCAGGTAATGGGCGAGCAGCGCGCCGGCGAAGCCCGCCGCCGCGGCCGACAGCGCGAACACCGCCAGCTTGTAGCGCGGCGTATTGATGCCCGAGGCACGCGCGGCGACTTCGTCGTCGCGGATGGCGTGCAGGACGATGCCGAAGCGCGAGTCGGCGACTGCCCACAGCCCGAAAACGACGACCAGCATCGACACGCAGGCGAGGTAGTAGTTTGCGGTGGCGCCGACCACCAGGCGCTGCAATCCCGAGATGCCGAGCTCGCCGCCCGAGAAGTCCGGAACCGAGAAGAGCACCCCGAGCGCGATCAGTGGAAAGGCGAGCGTCGCGAGCGACAGGTACGAGCCGCGCAGCCGCAGGCAGAGGAGGCCGGAAAGGTAGCCGAACAGCGCCGCGACCGCGGCGCCGAGCCAGACCGTCAGCCACGGAGACACCCCGAGCTTGAGCGAGGCGAGCGCCGAAGTGTAGGCGCCGGCGCCGAAGAACAGCGCGTGGCCGAAGTTGACCTGCCCGGTGTAGCCGGCGAGCAGATCCCAGCTCGCGGCGAAGATCGCGAACAGGCAGGTCATGGTCAGGATGCGCAGCACGTACGCGTCGTCGTAGACGAGCGGCAGCAGGAGCAACCCGGCCCCCCAGATCAGCACCAGTGTTCGCGACGGCAGCACGAAAACCTCGTTTCGCACTTCCGCCCACGCGCGACGCAGGACGTACATCAGCGCTCTTCCTCGAAGGCGACGCCGAATAGTCCCTCGGGCCGGGCAAGCAGCACCGCGACCATGATGCCGAGCGCCACCGCGCCTTTCAGGTGCGCGCCTTCCGGCAGCGTAAACACGGTGATCGCCTCGACGTAGGCGATGACGAGCGCACCGATGATGCTGCCCTTCAGGCTGCCCAGGCCGCCAAGCACCACGATCGCCAGCATGGTGACGAGCGGATCGAGCCACATGAAGGGATGGATCGAGGTGACCGGCGTCGCCACCACCCCGGCGATCGCCGCCAGGCCCACGGAGAACGCGACCGTGACCATGGCCATGCGGTGCACGTTCATGCCCATCAGGTTCGCCACCTCGAGATCGTTCGCCGTGGCACGGATGGCGAGGCCGACGCGCGTGCGGTAGAGGAAGAACCACGTGGCGGCGAGCATCACCGCAGCCACGGCGAGAATCAGCAGCCGCTGGTAAGGGATGCTCACGCCGAGCACCCGCACGACCCCTTCGATCGTCGACGGCACGCCGAGGAAATTGCCGCCGTAGCTCGCGAGCATCAGCTCCTGGAAGATGAGGCCGAGGGCGATGGTCGAGATCAGCACCGCCGATTCATGCTCGCGCACCGGCTCGATCACGAGGCGATAGCAGAGCAGCGAGAGCAGCGTCACCGCCAGGACCGAGATGACGCCCGCCAGGGAGAAGCCGATCCCGAAGCGCGTGAGCAGCGTGTAGAAGCAGTACGCCGCCAGCATGTAGAACGCGGTGTGCGCGATATTGACGATCCGCGCGACGCCGAAAATCAGCGAGAAGCCGATCGCCAGCAGGGCGTAGACCCCGCCGTTGACCAGCCCAGTTACAAGAATGTCCTGGAGCAAGTCCGGCTAGCGAGCCGGCATTTTGTACGGCTGCATGCCCTTCACCTGCGGCGGCCAGAACGGAACCTTCTTGCCGTCCTGCCACTGCACCGCGATGCCCGAGGTCTTGCCGATAGCCCACACCAGGTCATGACGCTTGTCGAAGGTCGCCACGGCACCCGTGCCGACGTGCTCGACCTTTTCGATATGGGCGACGATCTTGTCGGCATTGATCGTGCCTTCCTTCTCGATCGCATCCTTGAGCAGCATGATGGCGTCGTAGCTGGCCGCGTTGTACGTCGGCGCCTTGCCGTAGCGCTTCTTGAACGCCTGCACGAAGGCGACCGTCTTCGGCGTGTACTCGACCTCGGCGTAAGTGTCGAGGGTCGCGACGTAGTTCGCCTTGCCCGCCGACGCCTGCCAGAACTCGTCCTTCTGGCCTTCGACGTTGATGCCGAACGCGACCGCCTTCATGTTGCGCTCGCCCATCTGCCGGCCGAGCGAGATGCCGACCGGGCCGGAAAGGAGCGTGAAGACGATGTCGGCATTGGCGCGCTCGATCGCCGACAGCTCGGCGGTGACGTCGGTGGCGACCGCGGACGGCTGCCAGGTGCCGACCACATCCATCTTCATTTTCGGCAGCGTCGCCTGCAGGCCCTTGACGATCGCCTCGGTCCACGCCGCCTTCTCGGCGACGATCGCGACCTTGGGCGTCTCGGTCTTGGTCGCGGTACGCACCTGGTTGCCGATGTCGCCGAGCACCGCCATCAGGGTGCGGAACAGGTCCGGCGCCTTGGTCGGCGTGACGCGGAACCAGTACTTGTAGCGGTCGTAGTTCTTCTCGACGTTCTCGCCGAGCTTGGCGTCGGCCGCCCCGGCGCCGAGGAAGATCTTCTTGTAGTCCATCGCCACTTCCTGCATGGCGAGCACGGCCTCGGAGCGGAAGCCGCCGATCAGGAAGTCGACCTTGTCGCGCGTGATGACGCGCTCGATCGCGTTGGTCGCGTCGGGCACCGACTGGATCTCGTTGGTGTCGGCGCGCACCAGCTCGATCATGCGCTTCTTGCCGCCGACGTTGATGCCGCCCGCCTTGTTGATCTCATCGCGCGCCATCTCCGCGCCAGACCAGTGGTTCTCTCCCTGGACGAACGCCATCGGCCCGAGGATCGCGATCTTGATCGATTGCGCGAGCACCAGCGGCGCAGCCAGCGCCAGGGCAATACCGAGAATAATGCGGGACATCGGACTCCTCCTCTTTCAACTAAACTTTATCTTCTTGTAGCCACATTGATGTTGCCAGCAAATTTCCGAGACGTCTAGGATGCCCCGAGAGGACTTCGTATGCGCGCACCGACTGCGGGTGCGCTGGGCCGAGGTGGACATGCAGAAGGTCGTCTTCAACGGCCACTATCTCACCTATATCGATACCGCGATCGCCGATTACTGGCGCGCGATCGGCCTGCCCTACCCGCAGGAGTACGTCGAGCGCTACGCCAATGATATTTTTTTGAGAAAAGCCACCCTGGAGTACCTGGGCTCCGCGCGCTACGACGACGAATTGACCGTCTATTGCCGGGTGGCGAAGCTGGGGCGCAGCAGCATGACGTTCAATTTCGAAATCTGCCGCGGCACGGAAGCGCCGCTCGTCACCGCCGAGCTGGTGTACGTCAACGCCGACCCGCAGATGCAGCCCGCGCCGCTCCCCGAGGAGCTGCGCGACAAAGTTCGGCGTTACGAGCGCGTGGCGCCGCAATCATGATGTGGTGGGAGGATTTTGCCGTCGGCAGCGCGAGCGACATCGGCAAGCACACCTTCAGCGCGGAAGAGATCGTCGCCTTCGGCCGCCAGTTCGATCCCCAGCCGTATCACTCGGATGCGGCCGCGGCCAAAAACTCGCCCTTCGGCGGCCTGATCGCGAGCGGCTGGCACGTCTGCGCCGCGGGCATGCGCATGCTCACCGAGCAGGTCCTCGGGCGCACGCACACGCTGGGCTCGCCGGGAATCGACAACGTGCGCTGGCTGAAGCCGGTGCGCGCCGGCGACACGCTTTCGTACCGCGTGATCGTCGCCGAGTCGCGGCCCTCCGTCAGCAAGCCGGGCGTCGGCCTGGTGAAGCACCGCTGGGAGGCGCGCAACCAGGCGGGCGAGCTGGCGCTGACCCTCGAAGGCTGGATCCTGGTGCGGCGGCGCGCGGCATGAGCGGCGCACGCATCGAGCTGCAGCACAAGATCCACGTCCTCACCAAGAAGGAAGAGCTCGATACGGTGCGGGTGCAGGGCAAGGTGGTGGTGGTGCTCGACATCCTGTTCGCGACCACGACCATGGTGGCGGCGCTCGCGGGCGGCGCGCGCGACATCGTGCCGGTGCTCGACGAGGCGGCGGCGCGCGCCTGCGCGGAAAAAATCGGCGACTGCGTCCTGGCGGGCGAGCTCTATGCCGAGACCCTGCCTGGCTTCGCCCACCCCGCGCCGCTTTCGCTGCTCGAGCACGGCGTGCGCGGCAAGACGGTGGTCTACTCCACCACCAACGGCACGGTGGCGATGACGGAGGCCGCCGGCGCGGCGCGCGTCTATTGCGGCGCGCTGCTCAATGCGCGACGCCTGGTGGAGCACATCCTCGCGCGCCATGCGGGAGAAACCGTGCTCATCCTGTGCTCGGGATCGGGCGACAACTTCAACTACGAGGACTTCTACGGCGCGGGCTGCTTCGTCGATCACTTTTCCAAAGCCATGGGAAACACCGATCTCTCGGACGCGGCCCGGGCGGCGCGCGATCTTTACCGGCAGGCGCGGCTGCCCGACGCGCTGCTCGAGTGCCGGGTCGGCGCAATGATGGTGAAGCGCGGGCTGCGACGCGAGGTGGAGTACGCCTGCCGTGTCGACAGCCTGCCGGTGATCGCGGTGCTGGAAGGCGATCGCGTCCGCCTGCTCAGTGATAGCGCTCCAGGCGGCCGACCAGGCTGATCGCCAGCCGCGCCACGCCGTAGCCGATCCAGATCCGCAGGCGTGTCAGCAGGGATTGCTCGCGCCACTGCCGCGGCGCGAGCTGTTGCGCGCCGGTGCGCATCGCCTCCTCCAGGCTGCGGCAGAGCTGCGCGGCGAAGCCGGGGTCGTCGACGAACACGTTCGCCTCTCGGGCGAAGAGCAGGCTGAGCGGATCGATGTTCGACGAGCCGACGCTGGCGAAGCGCTCGTCAAACACCGCCACCTTGGCGTGCAGGATGCTGCGCTGATATTCGTGGATCTCGATGCCGGCGTCGAGGAACGAGCCGTACAGCGCCCGCGAGGCGTAGCTCACCAGCGCGTATTCGATCTTTCCCTGCAGCAGCAGCCGCACGCGCACGCCGCGCTCCACCGCGTCGATGAGCGCGCGGCGGAAGCGCCGCCCGGGGAAGAAATAGGCGACGGCGATGACGATGTCGCGCCTCGCCGCCTGGATGTGCGTGAGATACGCGTCCTCGATGTCGCGGCGGTGGCGCCAGCTGTCGCGGATCGCGAGCGCGGCGCGCTGGTCGCCGACCGGCGCCGGCGCGGGTGGCGCCGGCAGCACGCGCGGCCCGCGGCGCATCACCGTGCGCGCGACGCTGCGCCAGAGGCGCGCCGCGGCGGCGCGGATCCCGGCGGCGAGCGGCCCCTCGACGCGCACCGCATAGTCGTGGCGCGGCCGGCGCTCGGCCGGCCCGTCGAAGTCGTCGATGACATTGATGCCGCCGACGAAGGCGACGGCGCCGTCGATCGCGGCGAGCTTGCGATGCATGCGTCGCAGCCGGCCGCGCCGCAGCCGCAGCCGCGCGAATTCGGGGCGGAAGGTCAGCACCCGGGCGCCCGCGTCGCGTAGGATGCGCCGCCAGCGCTCGGGAAAGTCGCGTGCGCCAAAACCGTCGATCAGCAGGCGCACCAGCACGCCGCGCGCCGCGGCGCGCGCCAGCGTGTCGGTGACCAGGCTGCCGGTCTCGTCGTCGGCATAGATATAGCTTTCGAGGAATACCTCGCGCTTCGCGCCGTCGATCGCCGCGACCAGCGCGGGAAAGTACTCGGCGCCATTGCGGAGCAGCGTGAGGCGGTTGCCGCCGACGTACTGCATCGGCTCAGGCGCGCCGAATCTCGGCGCTCACCGCGAGGTGGTCCGACAGCAGCGCCCAGGGCCTGCCCTTGTGCACCTGCGACGCGACGACCTTGAAGCCGCGCACATAGATGCGGTCGAGGCGCAGCAACGGCAGCACGCTGGGGAACGTACGCGCTGCCCGGCCGTGATGCGCAAGCGCGCACTCGCTCATCCCCAGGCGCCGCTCGAGGATCGCCGAGGCGCGGTGCCGCCAGTCGTTGAAATCACCCGCGACGATGATCGGCAGGTCGCGCGAGGCGAGCTCCTCGAGGCGCCGCGAGATGGCCTCGAGCTGGCGGCTGCGGCCGCGCTCGTGCAGGGAAAGATGCACGCAAACGCAGTGCAGGTTGCGCCGCCATCCAGGAACCGCGACCACGGTATGCAGCAGGCCGCGCCGCTCGAAGCGGTGGTCGGAGACATCCGTATTCTCGGACGAGACGAACGGGAAGCGCGACAGGATGGCGTTGCCGTGGTGGCCGTGGTCGTAGACCGCGTTGCGCGCATAGACATGCCGCCACCGGTCGCCCGCAAGGAACTCATGCTGCGGGCCCGGCCACGCGTTGAAGCGCAGCGCGAAGCGGTCGTTCAGCCCCTGCACCTCCTGCAGGAACACGAGGTCCGGATCCAGCGCGCTCAGGCCGTCGCGCAGCTCGTGGATCACCATGCGGCGGTTGAACTGCGACAGCCCTTTGTGGATGTTGAGCGTGACGACGCGCAGAGTCTCGCTCACTTCACCTCCGCCCCGAGGTCGAGCTCGAAGCGCCGCTCGAGCAGATCGGCGTCGTCGAAGTGGCGGCGGCCGACGAACGCAGTCGCATGCCGTCCCCATTGCCGCATCGCCCCGGCCGAGGCGATACCCATCGGCCAGTAGAGGAAGCGCTCGCCGCGCTCGCTGCCCGCGACGATGCCGTCGGCGCCGAACAGGCTTTGCCGGCTGCCATCGAGGCGAGCGAGAGAGCGCAGCTCGTCGTAGGACCTCAGGCTGTAGCGCACCAGGCTGTCCGGACCGCTCACCACGCCGACGTGCTCGATGAAGTGCGTCGCCGAGGCGATGCTCACCACCGGACGCTCGCCTTCGGCAAGGCGCGGGAGGGTCTGCGGCGCGAACGCCCATTCCTCGCGCTCGTCCGGGGCCGGGCGGGCCTTTGCCCGGGGCGAGGGGAAAAACCAGTGATAGCAGCCGCAGGGATGGATCGAGTCGTACATGATCGGCTCGCCATCCGGCGCGAGAGTCACACGCCAGACCACGCCGTCCAGCCGGCCGGAGAGGAGGTCGAGCGACGTGGCCGGTGGGCGCTCGGAGAACCACAGCGTATAGACGATCTGCAGCAACACCGTGTCGCCGTAGCGCGCATATGAGGCGCGCACATACACCACCGGCTCGGTGGCCTCGATCGAAGCGGTCGGCTCGCCGCGCCGCCAGCGGAGCGCGCCGAAGCGGTCATAATCGCCCGCGACCGCGATGTCGAAGCTCGGCGCGTAGGTCGTCGCGAGCGCCTCGAGCTCCCGTTCGGAAACGAGGGGCTGGCCGAGCGGGTCGAACTGTCCGCGCGCAAGCAGCCCCTTCACCACGTCGCGCGACAGCGGCCGCCCCGCGGGCGGCGCATAGCGCACGCGGCCGGACGATGGTCCGGGCTCGGCCGCGAAGCCGGCGCGGATGTCAGCCTCGAAACGTCGCACGCCCGAAGAAAACGGGAGGCGCATCAGCGGATAGAGGCCGAAAGCGCGCATCGCAGTGGAGTAGTCGTCCGGCACCCTCGCGGCAGCGAGCAGCGCCGCGCGGCCCTGATCGCTGGCGAGGTCCGCAGCGACGAGCTGCCGGCCGCAGTCCTCGGTGCGACGCAGCACGTCCGCGCGCGTGCCGTGCAGCGCACCGTCCGGCAGGTTGTCGATCTCATGGCGCCGCGCGTCGTAATCGAGCCCCCGCATGCGCTGCGCAAGCGTCGCCAGCAGCTCCGGGCGCTCGGCCGCCCGGCCACGCAGCGAGGCGAGCAGCCGGTCGACGCGCAGATAAGGAAAGCCGGAGACGCGCGTGTACTGCGCGTCGCGCACGCCGGCGCTGTCGACCCGCTCGTCGAGCGCGACAAACCATTCCGCGCATTCGCGATCGGACGGCGACTGAAGGTGGCCCGCGAGCTGGTCATCGAACGTCGCGCAGCCGGCCGCGAGCAGAATCGCGGTAACGCCAAGTATTGCCCGCACCTGGCTAAATTATCACAGCGCTTTTTCGCCGAGCATGAGGATGGCGTCGCGATTCGACCAGGAGAAGCATTTCTGCGCCGCCTCTCGCCACGGCAGCCAGTCGAAGGCGACGTGCTCCGCGAGCGCCAGCGTCACCGGCAGGCGCTGCGCGAGCCTGAGGCTGAAGACGTGCTCGGTGTTGTGCGTCACCCCGGGGGCGAAGCGATGCCGCCAGCGCTGGTAGATCTCGAACGTGTAGGCAAGCGGCCAGCGCTCGAGGGTGCCGCAGGCGGCGTCGATTCCAGTCTCCTCGCCGACTTCGCGCGCGGCGGCGACGGCGGCCGGTTCCTCGAGGCGGTCGAGCGAGCCGGTGACCGACTGCCAGAATCCCGAGCGCGCGGAGCGCTCGAGGAGCAGCACCTCCAGCTCGGCGGTGTGCACCACGACCAGGACCGAGACCGGCAGCTTCATGCCCGTTCGCGGTGCAGGGCCGGCAGGGTGAGCTTGTTTTCCGGATCGATCAGCACGGCGAAGAATGGCCGGCCACGTCCGGACCAGAACTCTGCGGTGGAACGCAGCACGTCGATCAGCACGCCGAGCTCATCGCTGCCCAGCGCCTGCCAGTTGCGGAATACGAGCACGTGACCGTCCCCCTGGCGCCACGACAGGTCGCCGAGGCAGTCCTCAAGTGCATCCCAGTTGCCGCCGAACCAGTCCGGGAAGCGCAGCGCCTGCGCGATGGCGCGCAACGCGTCGCCGCCTTTCAGGTCGATGTGCGCCGCGTCGTGCATGACCTCGTCGATCGCATCGCCGCGCGCTACGCGATACACCCCCGAGCGAACCGGATCGCGCAGGCGCTCGAGCAACTTGCTCATGGCAATACCTTCCGGAAGCTGCGGTAATGGTCTTCGGTGTAATAGAGCTCGCCGCCGCGTCCGGCGACAATGCGTCTTGCGCCGCGATCCCTCGCGTCCGGTGTTTTTACGGTGTATTCGCGGTAATAACCGCGCTCGCGCTTGGGCAGCTGGCCTTCACGGTTGCCGAACACGGCGCCATCCCGCGGATAGGGAAACGGTCCGTTGCTCCTGATCAGCGCGACGGTTTGCTTCGCTTCCTCGGGAAGGGTCTTGAGGGAAACGTCTTGTTGGAAAGCAAGGGCGGCAGCGAGGAAAAGAGCCGCAACGAGCTTCACGACTGCGGCGAATTCCTCAGCCGGATGTGCAGCTCGCGTAGCTGCTTTTCCGTGACCGGGCTCGGCGCGCCAGTAAGCAGGTCCTGCCCGCGCTGCGTCTTGGGAAAGGCGATCACGTCGCGGATCGCCTCGGTGCCCGCCATCAGCGCCACCATGCGGTCCAGGCCGAAGGCGATGCCGCCGTGCGGCGGTGCGCCGTATTGCAGGGCATCGAGCAGGAAGCCGAACTTCGCGCGCTGATCCTCCTTCGAGATCTTCAGCGCGCGGAACACCTTCTCCTGGACCTCGGGTCGGTGGATGCGCACCGAGCCGCCGCCGATCTCCCAGCCGTTCAGCACCACGTCGTAGGCCTTGGCGTAGGCCTTCTCCGGCGCCGAGTCGATGAACTGCTCGTGGCCGTCCTTGGGGCTGGTGAACGGATGATGCCGCGCCTTCCACGCCCCGCTCTCGGCGTCGTGCTCGAACATCGGGAAGTCGACCACCCACAGCGGCCGCCAGCCTTTCTCGGCGTGGCCGAGCTCGTGGCCGAGCTTCTGGCGCAGCGCGCCCATCACTTCGCTGGCGACCGTCGCCTGGTCGGCGCCGAAAAGAATCAGATCGCCGTCCCGGGCGTCGCAGCGACGCAGGATCTCTGCGAGCGCCTTCTCGTGCAGGTTCTTGACGATCGGCGACTGCAGGCCGGCGGCGCCTTTAGCGCGCTCGTTGACCTTGATCCAGGCGAGCCCCTTGGCGCCGAGCGTCTTCGCGGTTTCGCCCCAGCCGTCGACCTGGCTGCGCGGCAGCGCGCCGCCCCCGGGCAGACGCAGCGCGCAGACCCGCCCCCCGGTGGTATTGGCCGGGCCGGCGAACACTTTGAAATCGACGTCCTTCATGACGTCGGTCAGCTCGACGAGCTTCAGCGGCACGCGCAGGTCCGGCTTGTCGATGCCGTAGTCGCGGATCGCGTCGTCGTAGCGCATGACCGGGAAGGGGTCCGGCAATTCGATGCCGGCGGCCGTCGTGAAGACGTGCCGCACCAGCGCCTCCATCAGCGCACGAATCGCGGCCTCGTCGAGAAAAGAGGTTTCGACGTCGATCTGGGTGAACTCGGGCTGCCGGTCGGCGCGTAGGTCCTCGTCGCGGAAGCATTTCACGATCTGGTAGTAGCGGTCGAAGCCCGCGACCATCAGCATCTGCTTGAAGAGCTGCGGCGACTGCGGCAGCGCGTAGAAGTAGCCGTCGTGCAGGCGCGAGGGCACAAGGAATTCGCGCGCACCTTCCGGCGTCGACTTGTACAGGAACGGCGTCTCGACGTCGACGAAGCCGCGCTCGTCGAGGAAACGGCGCGTCGCCATCGCCGCGCGGTGGCGCAGCCGCAGGTTCTTCTGCATCGGCGCACGGCGCAGGTCGAGCACGCGGTGCTCGAGCCGGACCTCCTCGGAGAGGTTGTCGTCGTCGAGCTGGAACGGCGGCGTCGCCGAAGCGTTGAGGATCTCGACCTCGTGCGCGACGAGTTCGACCTCGCCGGAGCGGAGCTCCGGGTTGGTGCTGCCCTCGGGGCGCCTGCGCAGCGCGCCCGTGACGCGCAGGACAAATTCGTTGCGCACCTTCTCGGCGATGCGGAATGCCGCTTCGCGATCGGGATTGAACACCACCTGCGCCAGGCCCTCGCGGTCGCGCAGGTCGATGAAGATCACCCCGCCGTGGTCGCGCCGGCGGTGCGCCCAGCCGCACAGGGTCACGGTCTTGCCGACCAGGGAGGCGTCCACCTCGCCGCAGTAGTGGCTGCGCATTAGTTCTGGGGCGGCACCACGCCCATGGAGATGATGTACTTCAGGGCCTGGTCGACGGTCATGTCGAGCTCGATCACGTCCGAGCGCTTGACGATCACGAAGTAGCCGCCGGTCGGGTTGGGCGTGGTGGGCACGTAGACCGACAGGCAGTCCGGCGGGACGTGGTTGACGACGTCGCCTCCGGGGGCACCGGTGATGAAAGCGATCGTCCACGCATCCTGGTGCGGCCATCGGACCAGCACCGCCTTGCGGAACGCCTGCCCGCTCGAGGAGAAGAGCGTGTCCGAGATCTGCTTGACGCTGGAGTAGATCGAGTTCACCACCGGGATGCGGTGCAGGAGATCGTTCCCCAGGCGCAGCAGCCGCGCGCCGACGTAGTTGGTGGCGAGGAAACCGGTGCCGAAGACGACGGCGATGGTGAGGATTACGCCCAGCCCGGGAATGTGCACGCCGAGCCAGTTCTCGGTGCGAAGCTCGCTCGGCACCAGCAACAGCGACTGGTCGAGCACGTCGAAGATCCACTTCAGCACCCAGAGGGTGATGATGAGCGGGATCCAGATCAGCAGGCCGGTGATGAAATACTTTTTCACGCTATACAAACAAAAAGGCCCGGCGCGTGCCGGGCCGGACAGTTAGGAGCGCGCCATCAATCGGTGGTCGCCGGCGCGGATTTTTTCTTGGCTTCGGGCTTCGCCTCGGTCTTGGCTTCTGTCTTGGTTTCGCTCTTCAGGTCGGCTTTTTTTTCGGTCGGCTTCTTGCCGGTGGTCTTGAAATCGGTCGCGTACCAGCCACTGCCCTTCAACTGGAAGCCGGCCGCGGTGAGCTGCTTCTTGTACGACTTCTTGCCGCACGCGGGACACTTCGACAGCGGCCTCTCTGACACCTTCTGCAGGTGCTCTTGCTGGTGACCGCACGCTCGACAGCGGTATTCGTAGATCGGCATACCGCCATTCTATCCCCTTGTGTTTGTTTCTAAAAGGGAATGTCGTCTTCCATGTCGTCGAACTTGCCCGCCGGCTTCTTCGCCGCCGCGGCCGCGGCAGGCTTGGCTTCGCCGCGCTCGGGACGCTCGGCCCTGTCAGGCATCGAACGATCGCCGCCACCCTCTCGCCGGCCGAGCATCTGCATCACGTCGCCGCGGATCTCGGTCGAGTAGCGGTCCTGGCCGTCCTTGTCCTGCCACTTGCGCGTGCGCAGGCTGCCTTCGACGTACACCTGCGAGCCCTTCTTCAGGTATTCGCCAGCGATCTCGGCCAGCCGGCCGAAGAAGGCGATGCGGTGCCACTCGGTGGCTTCCTTCTTCTCGCCGCTCGTTTTGTCCTTCCACGTGTCGGTAGTGGCGACGCGGATGTTGGTGACCGCGTCGCCGCTCGGCAGATATTTGGTTTCCGGATCGGCGCCGAGATTACCGACGATGATCACCTTGTTCACGGATGCCATGTCACACCCCTCGTTTGAGCCATTGTGTCTCGCTCAACGTGCCGCTGGAAGGCTCGTTGACTTCCTTCGGGTGAAAACCTGGAGGCGGGAATGCGAGACGGGCTATAGTAGCAAGTTTATCTTTTTCGCCGGCATCCTTGGACTCCATTCGCATCCGCGGCGCGCGGACGCATAACCTCAAGAACCTCAGCCTCGAGCTGCCCCGCAACCGGCTGGTGGTGATCACCGGCCTCTCCGGGTCGGGCAAGAGCTCGCTCGCCTTCGACACGCTCTACGCCGAAGGGCAGCGGCGCTACGTCGAGAGCCTCTCCGCCTACGCACGCCAGTTCCTGCAGCTGATGGAAAAGCCCGACGTCGATCTCATCGAGGGGCTCTCGCCGGCGATCGCCATCGAGCAGAAGGCGGCGAGCCACAATCCGCGCTCGACGGTCGGCACCGTCACCGAGATCCACGACTACCTGCGGCTGCTGTTCGCGCGCGCCGGCACGCCGTACTGCCCGGAGCACGGTCTCGCCCTGCAAGCGCAGTCGGTGGCGCAGATGGTGGAGACCCTGCTCGCGCTGCCCGAGGAAACGAAGCTGATGGTCCTCGCGCCGGTGGTCGCGGCGCGCAAGGGCGAGCAAAGCAATCTTCTCGAGGAGCTGCGCGCGCAGGGCTTCACGCGCGTGCGCATCGACGGCAAGGTTCACGAGCTCGATGCGGCGCCGCGCCTCGCGAAAAACACCAAGCACTCGATCGACGTGGTGATCGACCGGGTCAAGACCCGCGCCGACGCCAAACAGCGGCTCGCCGAATCCCTGGAAACCGCGCTACGCCATGCCGATGGCAGAGCATTGGTTTTTGAACTGGACTCCCGAAAGGAACACCTTTTCTCGGCGAAGTTCGCGTGCCCGCTCTGCGATTACGCCATCCCCGAGCTCGAGCCGCGCCTGTTCTCCTTCAACAACCCGATGGGCGCCTGCCCGCGCTGCGACGGCCTGGGAACGATCGACTTCTTCGACCCCAGGCGCATCGTCGCCCATCCCAATCTGTCGCTTGCCGCCGGCGCGATCCGCGGCTGGGACCGGCGCAACCACTTCTACTCCGCGATGCTGCAATCGCTCGCGCGCCACTACAAGTTCGACGTCGAAGCGCCCTGGGAGATGCTCGACGAGCGCATGCAGAATCTGGTGCTGTACGGCTCGGGCCGCGAGGCGATCGCGTTTCATTATCCCGGCGAGCGCGGCCGGAGCACGGTAAAGGAGCATCCGTTCGAGGGTGTGGTGCCCAACCTCGAGCGCCGCTACCGCGAGACCGACTCGCTGGCGGTCAAAGAGGAGCTCGCCAAGCTGATCAACCAGCGTGTCTGCCCGGAGTGCGCGGGCGCGCGGCTGCGCCGCGAGGCCCGGCACGTCAAGGTGGCGGAGCGGACGCTGCAGGAGATCGCCGCCCTGCCGTTACGAGGAACGCATGAATTCTTCAAAACGCTGAAGCTGCCCGGCGCCAAGGGCCAGGTCGGGGAGCGGATCATCCGCGAGATCGCCAACCGGCTCGAGTTCCTGGTCAACGTCGGGCTCGATTACCTGTCGCTCGACCGCTCGGCCAATTCGCTCTCGGGCGGCGAAGGGCAGCGCATTCGCCTCGCGAGCCAGATCGGCTCCGGCCTGACCGGCGTGATGTACGTGCTCGACGAGCCGTCGATCGGCCTGCACCAGCGCGACAACGCGCGCCTGATCGAGACGCTGCAGCGCCTGCGCGACCTCGGCAACTCGGTGATCGTCGTCGAGCACGACGAGGAGGCGATCCGCGCGGCCGATCACGTGATCGACATGGGTCCCGGCGCAGGCGATGCCGGCGGCCACGTGGTCGCCGAGGGCACGCCGGCCGAGATCGTCGCCAACGCGAACTCGCTGACCGGCAAGTACCTGTCGCATGCGCTGTCGATTCCATTGCCCGAGCGGCGCCACCGTCCGACGCGCGCCGTGGTCCGCGTGAAAGGCGCCAAGGGCAACAACCTCAAGGACGTCGATTTCGAACTGCCGCTGGGGCTCTTCGTCTGCGTCACCGGCGTCTCGGGATCGGGCAAGTCCACTTTGGTGAACGACACGCTCTATGCCGCGGTGGCGCGCCATCTTTACGGCAGCACCGCCGAGCCGGCGCCGCACGACACGGTGGAAGGCCTCGAGCACCTCGACAAGGTGGTGAGCGTCGACCAGAGCCCCATCGGCCGCACGCCGCGCTCCAATCCGGCTACCTACACCGGTCTCTTCACGCCGATCCGCGAGCTCTTCGCCGGCGTCCCGGAGGCACGCCAGCGCGGCTACGACGCCGGCCGCTTCTCCTTCAACGTCAAGGGCGGCCGCTGCGAGGCCTGCCAGGGCGACGGCGTCACCCGGGTGGAGATGCATTTCCTGCCCGACATCTACGTCGCCTGCGATGTGTGCCACGGCAAGCGCTACAACCGCGAAACCCTCGAGATCCGCTACAAGGGCCGCAACATCCAGGAAGTGCTGGAGATGACGGCGCTCGAGGCCGCGGAATTTTTCTCGGCGGTGCCGGGCATCGCCCGCAAGCTCGCGACGCTGATCGACGTCGGCCTGGGCTATGTGCGGCTCGGCCAGTCGGCCACCACGCTCTCCGGCGGCGAAGCGCAGCGCGTCAAGCTCGCGCTCGAGCTCTCCAAGCGCGACACGGGGCGCACGCTCTACATCCTCGACGAGCCGACCACGGGACTGCATTTCCACGACATCCAGCTCCTGCTGCAGGTGCTCGCCCGCCTGCGCGACGCCGGCAACACGGTGCTGGTGATCGAGCACAACCTCGACGTGGTCAAGACCGCCGACTGGGTGGTCGACCTCGGTCCCGAGGGCGGCGACGGCGGCGGGCGCGTCCTCGCTGCCGGCGCGCCGGAAACGATCGCCGGCAATTCGGAGAGCTTCACCGGGCGCTATCTGGCGCGAGTATTGACAAAACCGAACGTTCGTACTATTTTGCCGCCTCATGAGCCCGGTCACGCCGATGCCGCCAAGCACCACCAAGGGCGAGCAGACCCGCGCCGCCATCCTCGACGCGGCGCTCAAGGTCGCTAGCAAGCTCGGCCTCGAAGGCCTGACGATCGGCACGCTTGCCGACGAGACCGGGATGTCGAAGTCGGGCCTGTTCGCCCACTTCGGCTCGCGCGAAGGGCTGCAGCTCGCGGTGCTCGACCATGCCGCGCAGCGCTACGGCGAGCAGGTATTCGCCCCTGCGCTGAAGATCGATCGCGGCCTGCCGCGGCTGCGGGCCCTGTTCGAGCGCTGGCTCGACTGGGCGCAGGCCTCCGGCCTCCCCGGCGGCTGCATCATGATCTCGGCGGCGAACGAGTACGACGATCGTCCCGGGCCGATCCGCGACTCCGTCATCGCCTATCAGCGCCGCGGCTCGGCCATCTCGGAGAGGGCGGTGCGCCTGGCGATCGAGGAAGGTCACCTGAGGACCGATACGGATCCCGAGCAGATCGCCTTCGAGATGCTGGGCATCGTGCTCGCCAGCCATAACCACCGTCGCCTGCTCGGCGACGGCGAAGCCCGCAAGCGTGCGCTGATCGCGTTCCATCAGCTGATCGCGCGCCACGCGGTCTCGGTCAAGAAGCTCAAAGCCGTTTCCCGTTAGGAGAAGCCGTCATGCCCCACGCCCTCAGCCTCCACAAAATTAGCACGAACGTTCGATTCTCGGCCGCGCGCTGGCTCGCCCCCGAGGTTGCCGCTGCCTGGGCGGAGCGCCTATTCCTCACGCCGCCGCGGCCGCGCTATGCCGGCGCAAGCGCGATGGATCTGATCGACGCGCGCAGCAACTTCGTCGAGCACAAGGGCCGCCTGATCGCCACCTGGCAATGGGGCGGCAACGACGCGCCGGCGGTGCTGCTCGCGCACGGCTGGGGCGGCAATGCCGCGCAGATGCGCCCGTTCGTCTATCCGCTGCTTTCCGCCGGTTACCGCGTCATCGCCTATGACCAGCCGGCGCACGGCGTCTCGGGCGGCAAGCTGACCGGCCTGCCCGACTTCGCCGACGTGTTCAGCGAGCTCGCCTGGCACTACGGCGGCGTGAAGGCGGTAGTCGCGCATTCGCTCGGTGGAGCGGCGGCATCGCTCGCGCATGCGCGCGGCCTGCCGCTGGAGAGCGTGGTCCTGATCGCTCCGCCCGCCGACCTGGTCGGCTACTCGCGCCGCTTCGCGCGCTGGTACTGGATCCCCGAGGCGATCCGCGACTCGATGCAGGCGGCGATCGAGGAGCGCTACGGCGTGCGCTGGGAGGATCTGGAGCCCGCGCGGCTCGCGCCGCGACTCGGCGCGCGCGCGCTCGTCATCCATGACCGCGACGACCGCATGATCCCCTGGACGCAGGGCGCCCGCATCGCGGGCCTCTGGCCGAAAGCGCGCCTGCTCAGCACCGACGGCCTCGGCCACGGCCGTATCCTCGCCGACGAGAGCGTGGCGCGCGCGGCTGCCGAGTTCATCTCCGGGCGCTCGCAGGTCGCGAGCCCTGCCCGTCCATCGCTCCCCTGGCCGGCACCGATCTATTAATGGCCGCGACCGCGGCGCGGATCCTGATCCTGCTCGGCGCGTCGATCTTCGGCGTGCTGGGCGGGATCCACGTCGTCTATACCTTCTGGTCGGACAAGCTGCTGCCGCGCGACCAGGGGGCAATCGACGCGATGAAAGGCACAACGCTGGTGTTGACGCGCCAGACCACCATCTGGGACGCCTGGATCGGCTTCAACGGCAGCCACAGCCTGGGCGCGATGCTGCTCGCCGCGATCTACCTGCTGCTCGCCGTGCAGCACATGGAGGTTCTTGTCCGCTCGCCAAGCCTGCTGCTGCCGGGAGTGGTCGCCGGCATGATCTACGTCTGGCTCGCGCACGCCTACTGGTTTCGTACCCCGTTCATCGGCGTCACCATCGCCACCGCGTGCTTCGTCGCAGCGGTCGTCCTGCTCGCGCTCTAGGAGAAAAAGAAATGAAGCGTAGCGTCACCGTCGAATGGAACGACCCACTGACGCTCGCGCAAGCGGGCCGATCGATGGCGGGCATCGACTTCCTGCGCGGCATCCGCGACCGCAGGCTGCCCGCCCCGCCGATCGCCAAGCTGCTCGGCTTCGACCTGGTGGAAGTCGAGCCCGGTCATGCGGTGTTCGAGATCGTGCCGGGCGAGCGGCACTACAACCCGATCGGCGTGGTGCACGGCGGCCTCGCGATGACGCTGCTCGACTCCTGCATGGGCTGCGCGGTGCAGACGCACATGCCCGCCGGGTCGGGCTACACGACCCTCGAAGCCAAGACCAATCTGGTGCGCGCGATCACGGCCGAAACCGGCAAGCTACGCGCGATCGGCCGCACGCTGCACGTCGGCAAGCGCATGGCCACCGCCGAAGGCCGGCTCGAAGACACCTCAGGGAAACTCTACGCGCACGCCACGACGACCTGCATCGTCTTAAACGGTAGTTAGCGCCTCACCTCGCCACTGCAGCTGCCGCGGGTGGTGCGCGGCAAGGCTGGTGCGATGGCCGATCGAGACGAGCGTGGTGCGCGGCAGCTTCTGCTTCAGGAGCCGATAGAGCTCCTCCTGCGCGTCCTCGGGTAGTGACGAAGTCGCTTCGTCGAGGAACAGCCAGTCGGGCTGGTTGAGCAGCGCGCGCGCGAACGCGAGCCGCTGCTGCTCTCCGCCGGAAAGCACCTGGGCCCAGTTCTCGCTGCGCTCCAGGTCGTCCGCAAGCTGCGGCAAGCCGACGCCGCTCAAGGCTTTCTTTAGCTCTTCATCCGAGTGCTTCGCTGCTTCCTCCGGATAGCTCACCGCGTGCTTCAGCGAGCCGATCGGCAGATAGGGCTTCTGCGGCAGGAAGAGCAGCCGCGCGCCCTTCGGCAGCGAGATGCGCCCTTTCCAGTACGGCCAGATGCCCGCCAGCGCCCGGAACAGGGTCGACTTCCCGGCGCCCGAAGGTCCGCTGATCAGCACGTCCTCGCCGGGCTTGAGCTCGAGCCGCGCCGAGCGGAGGAGCGGCCTGCCCTGCGGCAGATCGAGCTCGACGTCCTGCAGCGCGAGGTTCCGCTCGCCTTCGATGCGCTCGCCTTCCACCTTCAGGCGCTGCACGCGCTCGATCGATTCGGCGAAGCCGATCAGGCGATCGACCGTGGCTTTCCAGGTGGCGAAGCGCGTGTAGGCGTCGATGAACCAGGAAAGCGAGCCCTGCACCTGGCCGAACGCGGAGGCGGTCTGGAAGATGCCGCCCATCGGCATCGCGCCGGAGAAGAACCTCGGCGCCGACACCACGTAAGGGAAGATGATCGCAACCTGGCCGTAGAAGCTGGTGAACCAGCCGAGCTGCTTCTGCTTCCTCATCAGCGCCCACCAGTTGCCGATCACTGCCGCGAAGCGCGTGTGGAAGCTGGCGAGCTCCTCCTTCTCGCCGCGATAGAGCGCGACGCCCTCGCCGTTCTCGCGCAGGCGCATCAGCGAGAAGCGGAAGTCCGCCTCGAAGCGCTGCTGGTTGAAGTCGAGGCCGATCAGCGGGCGGCCGATGAGATGCGTAAGCCAGGTGCCGATCACCGCGTAGACGAGCGCCACCCAGACCATGTAGCCCGGGACCGACACCCCGCCGACCTCGAGCACGCCGGAGAGCTTCCACAGGATCGTCGTGAAGGTGACCAGGGTCACCACCGCCGAAAGCAGGCCGAGCGTGAGGCTGAGCGTGTACTCGACGAACATTCGCAGATCCTCGGCGATGCGCTGGTCCGGGTTGTCGGTGCCGCGATCGAGGAGCGCCATGCGGTAGTGCGTTTGGTCCTTCGTCCAGGCGCCGAGAAAGTTCTCGGTGAGCCAGGTGCGCCACTCGATCAGCAGCATCTGCTGGAAATAGAGCTGATAGACGCGCGACACGATGTAGATCAGCGCGATCATGGTGAACATGCCGAGCTGCCGGAAGAACTCGGCCTGGTCCTTGTCCTGCAGGGTGTTGTAGAAGTCGTTGTTCCAGGTGTTGAACTTCACCTCGACCCACACGAGAAGCAGAGAGAGGCCCACCACGCTGGTGAGGAGCGTCAGGCCGACGGCACGCTGGCGCGACACCCAGTACGGCTTGGTGAGGGCCCAGAAAGCCTTTAGAAATCGCGTGGTTCGCATGGATCACCTGAGAAAAAGTCTGCGGCAGTTTACAGAACGGTCACTGCGGGGTAACAATCCTTCGCATGTCCGGTCGCGTGTTCCGCTTCGCGCCGAGCAGCACCTCCCGGGAACATCCCCACCATTTGTTCGTATTCCTGCACGGCTGCGGTGCCACCGCGCAATCGATGATCCCGATCGCCTTCAAGTTCCAGGGCCGCTTCCCGAGCGCGGCGCTGGTGGTGCCGAGCGGCTTCGACCCCGACGCCCGCGGCGGCGCGGCGCAGGACTGGTACCCGACACGCGGCCTGAACTGCGACAACCACCGCGAGCGCGTGGCGCGCGTGCTGCCCGACGTCGAGGACCTGGTGCGCCGCGAGCAGACCAATTTCGGCGTGCCGGCGAGCCGCACGGTACTGGTCGGCTTCTCGCAAGGCGGCACGGTGGCGCTCGAGCTGGTCAAGGCGCCCGGCGTCGCCAGCGCGGTGGTCGCCTTCTCGTCGCGTTTCGCGCAGACTCCGGCGCGCGGCAGCCGCATCTCCTCGCGCATCCACCTCGTGCACGGCGAGTTCGACTCCGTGGTGTCCCGCGTTTACGCCGAGCGCGCGGCGCGCGTCCTGACCGGCCTGCACGTGCCGTGCACGCTCGACATCGTCGAGCACGACGGCCACGAGCTCTCGCATCGTGCGATCAGCCTCGGCTCGCTCCGCCTGCTGCAGGGCATCTACGAGGGGCGGCGGGCGACTTTGCATTGAAAGAGGGCATCGTCCTGCTCGGACACGGATCGAAAGATCCGGAATGGTCGCAGCCCTTCGAGAAAATCGCGGTCAGCCTGGGCAAGCGCCTTCCCGCGGTGCCGGTCTTTCTCGCTTACCTCGAGCACGGGCCGTCGCTGGAGGAGGCGGTGGCGGCACTGGTCGCGAAAGGCGCGCTCTCCATCCGCGTCATTCCGCTGTTCCTTGGCGCCGGCGGACACGTCAAAGAGGACCTGCCGAAGCTCGTCGCGCAGGCGAAGCGTCCTGACGTGAACCTGGTGCTGGACAAGCCCATCGGCGAACAGAGCGAAGTGATCGAGGCGATCGCAGCCGCTATTTCCGCGGCGCGCTGAGCCGCTCGAGCATTGCCCGGACCGCACGGATCTGCACGCCGTCCTTCGTTGCGTAAGCCGCGTTGGTGTAGCCCCACCAGTCCCAGCAGCCCCGCGGATTGGAAGGGAAGCTCGCTTTTACCTGGGGATAGAGCACGATCAGCCGGTTCGACTCCGCCCAGCGGTTATAGCCCGCCTCGCGCGCGAATCTATCGCCCACTTCGCTCGCGCTCTGCCGGCAGCCGTGAAATGCCACGTGCACGCGGCAGCGCTCCTTCTCGCACGCTTGCGGCACGTAGACAAAGCCGTGGTCGAACTCGAGCACGGGTCGCGCCTGCGCCGGCGGCTTGAGCGGTCCGAGCAGATGCTGGAGAAGCTCGCCAGCGGCATCGTAGTCGCAGTCGTTGATGTAAGGGTCCTTGGTCGCCGCGCAGTCCTTGTTGCCCGCGTCCTCGGTCACCATCGCGTGTCCCGCAGGCTTGTCCGCCACCAGCTTCGCCTTGACTCCATACAGCGCGTAGTACGCCTGCAGCTCCCTTACGACTTCGGGCAGCACGGTGTGATCGTTCGTGCCGCTGAACAGCCACACCGGCGCGCCCGCGAGGTGCGTAGTGGCATCGATGCGCCCGCTCTGCGCGAAGCCGTCGGTCAGCGACTTGAGCAAGGCCGCGCGCGGCAGGGGCGTCCACCAGCCGGGCGTGGTGCAGTTGAAATACGCAGTCCAGACGCTGCCCATCGCGCAGTAGTACGGCCCGCCGGCAATCGCCGCGGCGCCCTTGACCATGGCCGAGTGCGCGACGTGGAGCTGCACCGCCATATACCCGCCCGAGGAGACGCCGGAAACGGTGACGGCCGAAATGTCGGCGTGCAGCGCCGGCAGCTCGGCCGCAAAGGCTCGCGCGCAGAAAAGGAACGCGGCTAGGAACCGAGCAGGAAGCGTTTCACCACCCCGATCTGTTCCTCGTTCATGAGAGCCGGCGCGTGGCCGACGCCGGCAAACTCGGCCACTTGCAGGTCGGGTTTCCGGCTTTGCATTTCATCCAGGGTTTTTCTTAGCAGAACTTCGGAGTCGGCGCCGCGCAGAACGAGCGTCGGGCAGGTCACCTTGCTCCACACGTTCCAGAGATCAATGCCACGCAGCATGTCCGGGCCCATGGGAAATTCCGGGTCGATGTGGCCATGCAGGCCCTCGCCGATCGCCGGATCGTAACGCAGCACGTACGGCGACGATCCTTCGCCATCCTCCCGCCGCGCGCTGTGGCGCGCGAGATGCTGCCATTGCTCGTCGGTGAGCGGGCCGAACGGCGCGCACACCTTCCGCAGGTACTGCTCGACCTCGGCGAGGTCGCTGAAGCGCCGGCCGCGCGTGATATAGCCCTTCATGCGGAACAGGGCTGCCCACGGGACCAGCGCGCCGACGTCGTTCAGCACCAGGCGACGGATCGGCGAGCTCCTGCGCGCGGCGAGGAACATGCCGATCAGCCCGCCCATCGAGGTGCCGACCCAGTCGACCCGCGCCGCGCCCGCGCGCGCGAGCATCGCCGCGGCGTCGCGCTGGTAGGTGGCGAACGTGTACTCCGCAGGGTTGTCCAGCCAGTCGCTCTCGCCGCGCCCGATCACGTCCATGCACAGCACCCGGCACTCGGGCGTCAGCTCGTCGGCGAGATAGTCGAAGTCGCGGCTGTTGCGCGCGAGTCCATGGACGCAGACAACGACATGCGAGGAGGCGGGGTCGCCCCACTCGGTGTATGCGATGCGATGAAAGCCGCCGTCGCCGAGCGACAGGAAGTACTGCTGCTGCACGACCCGATTTTAAGTGGAGAGCTCCGGCAGATCGCGGAACAATTCCAGCGCTTCCGGATTGGCGAGCGCTTC
>Ga0075424_100000865_pt1 | contig 25082 bp, 19 predicted proteins | sample SoiMethybrSBSTD3_FD_75301 | JGI IMG/M metagenome (GOLD analysis project Ga0075424, IMG submission 75301) | Bulk soil microbial communities from a Populus tree surrounding site in Tennessee, USA - Soil MetaG P. TD hybrid SBSTD3 | ecosystem: Environmental > Terrestrial > Soil > Tree plantation... | reverse complement strand
TTCGTCGCCGGCCTGGCTGGAACATCGTCTGGAACGGCGTACGTTGAAAGCATCGCGGGCATTCGCATGGGCGGCCGAAGCGGAACGGCTTCGGTCGTAACTGCGCTCTGCTTCCTGCCGTGCTTCTTCGTCGCGCCGCTCGCCGCCGCGGTGCCGGTCTATGCCACGGCGCCGGTGCTGGTGCTTGTCGGCGTGGCGATGTTCCAGATGGTGTCGCAGATCGATTTCACACGCATCGAGGACGGACTGCCCGCGTTCGTCACGCTCGTGCTCATCCCACTCACGTTCTCGATCACGCAGGGCATCCTCTGCGGCTTCGTTCTTCACGCGTTGCTGTACGCCTGCGTCGGCCGCGCGCGCGAGCTGCCCGTGGCGCTGTGGCTTCTCGCGGCACTCTCGGCCGGGTTGCTCTTTCTTCGATAAGATCTGGGCCCGACGTGACCCCCACCGATCCCACGGTTTTATGGAGAATGACGCGCGGCCCGTCGACGGCGCACGCCACGATTTTTCCGGGCGACACACAGACGACGATCACCTGGTTCTTTGACGACGTGATGGATCGGGCGGAAAATTACGACTCCGTGGAGCTGGCGATGGCCCGGGCGGATGAAATCCGCGGCGTTCTGGTTCGTGATGGTTGGACGCCGGTATGATGGATTGACATGGGATCGCCTGTTCGCCTCCACAAGACTGTCGCCGTCAAAGTCGGCCGCGTCACCGTCGGCGGCGGCGCTCCTGTCGTCGTCCAGTCGATGACGATGACCGACACGGCGGATGCGGCGGCGACGGCGACGCAGTGCATCGAGCTGGCGGAGGCCGGCTCGGAGATGGTTCGCGTGACCGTCAACGTGCCCGAAGCAGCGGCTGCGGTCCCCGACATCAAGCGGCGGATGCTCGACGCCGGTTGCGAGGCGCCTCTCATTGGCGACTTTCATTACAACGGCCACCTGCTCCTGACGCGGTATCCCGATTGCGCGCGTGCGCTGGACAAGTACCGGATCAATCCCGGCAACGTCGGGACCGGCCGGCGCCGCGACGAGCAGTTCGCGACCATCTGCAAGGTCGCGATCGATCACGACAAGCCCGTCCGCATCGGCGTGAACGGCGGCTCGCTCAATCAGGAGCTCGTCGTTTCGAAGATGCAGGAGAACACCGACCAGGCGCTGGGACGTTCGTCGGAGGACATCCTCAATGAGTGCATGGTGATCTCGGCGCTCCAGTCCACGGAGCTCGCAGTCGAGACGGGGATGCGGAAGGACCAGATCATCATCTCGTGCAAGGTGTCACGCCCGCGCGACCTGATTGCGATCTATCGCGAGCTTGCACGGCAAACCGATCAGCCGCTGCACCTGGGGCTGACCGAAGCCGGGATGGGAACGAAAGGGCTGGTCTGGTCCGCGTCCGCGATGGGCGTGCTGCTGGCCGAAGGGATCGGCGACACGATCCGCGTCTCGCTGACCCCGCGTCCCGGCGGCGATCGACGCGAAGAAGTCTACGCGGCGTGCGAGCTGCTGCAGGCGCTCGGGCTCCGCTCGTTCTCACCGAGCGTGACCGCCTGTCCCGGATGCGGCCGCACGACGAGCTCGACGTTCCAGGAGCTGGCCGAGCGGACGCAGGACTACATCCGCAGCCGCATGCCGGAATGGAAGGCGCGCTACGAGGGCGTGGAGACGCTGACGCTCGCCGTCATGGGCTGCGTCGTCAACGGGCCCGGGGAGTCAAAGGCGGCGAACATTGGCATCAGCCTGCCGGGCACGGGCGAGGCGCCGAACTGCCCGGTCTTCATCGACGGCGAGCATTTCACGACGCTGAGAGGCACCTACGATGAGCTCGCCGAGGGCTTCCGCGCACTCGTGGACAACTACGTCGCCACGCACTATCCCGCGAGGCAAACCGTCAAGTCGTAAGTCGGGGTTGGCGGCAACGAAAACCCTCTAGACAGCGGACCCCGACTCGGGTACAACCTCGACCATCATGCACGGATTCCGTCCTCTCTTCGGGGCGGCCGTCGTTTTCACGCTCGCCGCCCGCCTCGCCGCACAGAACGCTCCTCCAAACCAGGCCGGCGCGTACGACCGTACGCAAGTCGCCGCCGGGGCGATCATCTATGGGCAATGCGTGTTGTGTCACGGCGTGAACGGCGATCAAATCAATGGCGTCGATCTGCGACAGGGGAAGTTCCTGACCGTCGCCTCGGATGCCGATCTGGTTCGGCTTCTCGCGACCGGACGGCCGGGCGCCGGCATGCCGGCGTTCACGGTGCTGCGCAGCGATGAAGTGACGGCGCTGATTGCGTACATCCGCTCTGGTTTCGATGCCATGGGCGCCGCCGTGAAGGTCGGCGACCCCGCACGCGGTCAAGCGCTGTTCTCCGGGAAAGGCGCGTGCACGACGTGCCACCGCGTCAACGGTCGCGGTGCCTACGCCGCGAGCGACCTCAGCGAGATTGGCGGCGTGCGGAAGCCCGCGTCGTTGGAGCGCGCGCTCCTCGATCCGGCGGCCGCCATTATTCCGGCGAATCGCTCCGTACGCGCGATCACGCGCGACGGCCGCACGATTCGCGGTCGCCGTCTCAACGAAGACGCCTACACGGTTCAATTGATCGACGAGCAGTCGCGGCTCGTCTCGTTGACCAAGGCGGACCTCCGGTCGTTCGAGCTCGTTCCAACCTCGTCGATGCCCTCGTATGACACAACGCTGACCGCAGACGAGCGCGCCGATGTGATCGCGTATCTGCTGTCGCTGAAAGGGCGGTAGCCGTGAAGAAGACGACTGTGATCGTGATGGTGCTCGCTCTGGTGGCCGCGTCGTATCGCCTCCACGCGCAGCAGGTGTCCTCGGATCGCCTCCTCCGCGCGAACGACGAGCCACAGAACTGGCTGACGTACTCCGGCAGTTACATGAGCCAGCGGTACAGCCTGCTGAAGCAAGTCGACACGTCGAACGTGAAGAACCTCGAGCTGAAGTGGATGATGCAGAACCAGGTCTTCGGCACGTGGGAGACATCGCCGCTCGTCGTCGACGGCATCATGTATTTGACGCAGCGTCCCAATGACGTGATCGCGCTCGACGCGAAGACCGGCCGCATGTTCTGGCTCTATCGCTATACCAACTCAGGCCGGCAGCAGGTCTGCTGCGGCGCCCAGAATCGGGGCGTCGCCATTCTCGGCGACACGCTCTTCATGGGGACGCTCGACGCGCACCTGGTCGCAATCGATGCGAAGAACGGCAAGCCGCTGTGGAACGTCTCGGTAGCCGATGACAAGCTCGCCTACTCGATTACGCTGGCGCCGCTCGTCGTCAAGGACAAGGTGATCATCGGCGTCGGCGGCGCCGAGTACGGCATCCGCGGATTCGTCGCGGCGTACGATGCGAAGAGCGGCCGCGAGGCGTGGCGGTTCAACACGATCCCCGGCAAGGCCGAACCGGGCAACGAGACCTGGTCGGGCGAAGCCTGGGAGCATGGCGGCGGATCCATCTGGGTCACCGGATCGTACGATCCCGCCTCGAATCTGACGTACTGGGGCACCGGCAATCCCGGACCTGACTGGAATCCCGATCAGCGGCCCGGTGACAACCTCTACACCGATTCCGTTGTCGCGCTCGACGCGGATACAGGCAAGTTGAGGTGGCATTACCAGTTCACTCCAAACGACGGCTACGACTACGACTCGGTGCAGGTACCGGTGCTCGCGGACCTGATGTGGAAAGGCTCGCTCGTCAAGGCGATGCTGTGGGCGAATCGCAACGGCAACTTCTACGTGCTCGATCGCGAGAACGGAAAGTTCCTGTCCGGCACGCCGTTCGTGAAGGTCAACTGGATGAGCGCCTTCGACGAAGGCGGCAGGCCGATTCAGACGCCGCAGCCGCCCGGCAAGGTCACCTATCCGGGCAATCAGGGCGGCACCAACTGGTATTCACCGTCGTACAGCCCGCGGACGGGACTCTTCTACGTGTCGGCATGGGAGAACTACGGTTCGATCTATCGCAAGGAAACCGTTCCGTATGAACCCGGACGACGCTTCAACGGCGGCGGAAACACCACGGCGATGCCGAACCCCGATGCACCGGCAATGCGGCGCAACGCGATCAACGACTGGACCGATGCCGTCGGTCACGGCGCGGTCATCGCGCTCGATCCGAAGACCGGTCAGTCGAAGTGGAAGTTCCAGATGTACGACGTCACCGATGGCGGCATCCTGACGACGGCGGGCGATGTGCTGTTCACCGGCGGCCGCGAAGGATACTTCCACGCGCTGGATGCGAAGACCGGCACGGAGTTGTGGAAGGCGAATCTCGGCGGCGCGATCATGAGCGCGCCCGTGACCTATTCGGTCGACGGCAAGCAGTACGTCATCGTGAACTCCGGCAATGTGATGGCCGCCTTCGCGCTGCGGGAATAGCCATGCGCGAATTCCGTTCGCTCTTCGGGGCGGCCGTCGTGTTCACGCTCGCCGTCCGCCTCGCCGCACAGAACGCTCCGCCGAATCAACAGGCGCGGGCCGACCACTTCGTCGTCGATGGCGCCCGCCTGTACGCCGGCCAGTGCTCCGCCTGTCATGGCACGAACGGTGATCTGATCAACGGCGTCGATTTGCGCGCGGGCAGGTTTCTGACGGTCCGAACGGACGAGGACCTCACACGTCTGCTCGCCACCGGCAGGCCCGCGGCGGGGATGCCGAGCTTTGCGGTGCTGCACTCGGATGAAACGCGCGCCATCATCGCCTACATCCGATCCAACTTCGACGCGTCGACCGACGGCGTGACGATCGGCGATGCACGGCGCGGCGCGGCCCTCTTCGAAGGCAAAGGCGGCTGCACGTCGTGCCACCGCGTGAACGGCCGCGGCGCCTACACGGCGACGGATCTGACCGAGATCGGGGCCGTGCGAACGCCGGCGTCGCTGCAGCGCGCGCTCATCGAGCCCGCGCAGGCCATCCTGCCGGCCAACCGTATGGTCCGCGTGGTGACGAAAGACGGCCGCACGATTCGCGGCAGACGACTCAACGAAGACAGCTTCACCATTCAGGTGATCGACGACCAATCCCGGCTGGTGTCGCTGGTCAAGTCCGACCTTCGAACGTTCGAGCTGATCCCGACGACCTCGATGCCGTCGTACCAGACAACGCTGACCGCGGACGAACGCGCGGACGTTGTCGCGTACCTGCTCTCGCTGAAAGGGCGGTAGCCGTGAAGAAGCTGATGACACTCGCCGTGGCCGTGCTGCTCCTGGCGGCGTCGTACCGTCTCGACGCGCAGGTCACCTCCGACCGCATCCTGCGCGCGGCCGACGAGCCGCAGAACTGGCTCACGTATTCCGGCGGCTACTCGAGCCAGCGCTACAGCCTGCTGAAGCAGATCGACACGTCGAACGCGAAGAACCTCGAGCTGAAGTGGATGGTGCAGAACCAGGTCTTCGGTCCGTGGGAAACATCGCCGCTCGTCGTCGACGGCATCATGTACCTCACGCAGCGCCCGAACGACGTGATGGCGGTCGACGCGAAGACCGGCCGCATGTTCTGGCTCTATCGCTACACGAACTCCGGACGTCAGCAGGTGTGCTGCGGCGCGCAGAACCGCGGCGTTGCCATGCTCGGCGACACGCTGTTCATGGGGACGCTCGACGCGCATCTGGTCGCGATTGACGCGAAGAACGGCAAGCCGCTGTGGACCACGCTCGTCGCGGACGACAAGCTGGCGTACTCCATCACGCTGGCGCCGCTCGTCGTCAAGGACAAGGTCATCGTCGGCGTCGGCGGCGCGGAGTACGGCATCCGCGGATTCGTCGCCGCCTACGATCCGAAGAGCGGCAAGGAACTGTGGCGCTTCTACACCATTCCCGGCCAGGGCGAGAAAGGCAGCGAGACGTGGTCGGGACAGGCGTGGGAGCACGGCGGCGGATCGGTCTGGGTGACCGGCTCCTACGATCCCGCGCTCAACCTCACGTACTGGGGCGTCGGCAATCCGGGTCCTGACTGGAATCCCGATCAGCGTCCCGGCGACAACCTCTACACCGATTCGGTCGTCGCGCTCGACGCCGACACCGGAAAACTGAAGTGGCATTACCAGTTCACACCGAACGACGGCTACGACTACGACTCGGTGCAGGTGCCGGTGCTCGCGGATCTGATGTGGAAGGGCACGCTCACGAAAGCGATGTTGTGGGGCAACCGCAACGGCAACTTCTACGTGCTCGACCGCGAAAACGGAAAGTTCCTCCTCGGCGCGCCGTTCGTGAAGGTGACCTGGATGAGCGGCTGGGATGAAGGCGGCAAGCCGATTCAGACGCCGCAGCCGGTCGGCATGCCGACCTATCCCGGCGTGCAGGGCGGCACGAACTGGTACTCGCCGTCGTACAGCCCGCGCACCGGTCTGTTCTACCTCGCGGCCTGGGAAAACTACGGATCGATCTATCGCAAGGAGCCCGCGGAGTACGAGGCGGGGCGGCGTTTCAACGGCGGCACGGGCGTGACCGTGAAGCCCGTGCCCGACGCGCCGGTGATGCCGGGGCCACAGGCCGCGCGTTCACCGATCAATACGTGGACGAACCTTGTCGGCAACGGCGCGGTCATTGCCATCGATCCGAAGACAGGCCAGGCCAAATGGAAGTTCCAGATGTACGACGTCACCGACGCCGGCATCCTGACGACGGCGGGCGACGTGCTGTTCACCGGCGGACGCGAGGGCTACTTCTATGCGCTCGATGCCCGCACCGGCACGGTGCTGTGGAAGACATACCTCGGCGGCGCGATCCTGAGCGCGCCGGTCACCTACTCGATCGACGGCAAGCAGTACGTGATCGTCAACGCCGGAAACGTGATGGCGACGTTTGCGCTACGCGAATAGGCGGACCTGAAGGTCCGCCCCTACGCCGCTTTTCGCTGGTGCGCGGTCGATTTCGCGCAGTGCAGAAGGCGCAGCGCGGCGACTTCATCCGCGCGCAGCTTCGAGGCGATCTTCCTGGCCGACGCCGGCAGCGAGCGCGCCAGCTTATCCTCCAGAGAGCCATCCATGTAGCACTCGAGGATCGCCGGGTGGACGTAGGACTTGCGGCAGACCGCCGGCGTATTCCCGAGCACGCCCGCTACCGCTTCCACAGCGCGCACCACGTTCTTCTTCGCCGCGGCCATTGAATCTGCGGCGGCCTGCTCGCGCAGCGCGGTCGCCGCGAGCACCGTGCCCGACCACGTCCGGAAGTCCTTCGCCGTAAAATCGGCGCCCGTGATCTCGCGCAGGTACGCATTGACGTCCGCCGAATTGACGTCCTTCCGCCGTCCGTGGTCGTCGAGGTACTGAAACAGCTCCTGCCCCGGCAGATCGCGGCATTGCTTCACGATTCGCGCGAGGCGGCGATCGTCGATGTCGACTGCGTGGCGCTTGCCGCTCTTGCCACGGAACTCGAAGCGCAGCGTCGAGCCCTTGACGTCCACATGCTGATCGCGCAGCGTCGTCAGGCCGAATGAATTGTTGGCCCTGGCGTATTCGTCGTTGCCGACTCGAATCAGGCTCTTCTCGAGCAGCCGCACGACGGCGGCGAGAACCTTCTCTCGCGGCAGTCCTGATTTCCCGACGTCGGCCGCCACGCGCGCGCGAAGCTGCGGCAGGACGGCCGCGAATTCCTCGAGGCGATCGAACTTGTTGCCGTCGCGGTGGGCGCGCCACTGCAGGTGATAGCGGTACTGCTTTCGACCGCGCGCGTCGCGTCCGGTCGCCTGGAGGTGTCCTTTGGGATCGGGACAAATCCAGACGTCTTTCCACGCGGGCGGAATGGCAAGCGCGCGAATACGTTTCAGATCCGCGGGCCTCCGGACGGGCCGGCCATCCGCGCGCTTGTAGCGGAAGCCAAGCGCCCCCATCTCACGCCGAATGCCCGGACCTTCGTCGGTGACGTAATGAAGACCCGCGGATGCCGCCGACTTACTTGGCGGCTTCGATTTGGAGACCGTTCGCGACATCCTTGACCCCTGCCGCGGCCTTCGTCATGTCACCAACGCGGTTCTTCTCGTCCGCGTTGCGAACGTCACCTTTGATCGTGACCATGCCATTGACCACCTCGAAGTTGATGTCGCGCTGCTTCAGCGTCGCGTCGTTGTCGATCATCTTGTCGAGGTTGTCCTTGATGTCGTCGTCCAGGCTGCCGGCAGTGGTGTCGTTGAGCCCCTTGATGCTGAGCTCGTTCAACACGCGGCCTGAGGTACCGACAACCGCCCCCGCGACCTCCTCCGCACGCGAGCGATCCGCCATCGAGTTGACGGTGCCCCGCAGGTGCACGATGTGCTCGTCATCGTCCACCTTGACCGTCACCTGCTGCATGTTCGCCTGATCGAGCGCCTTGCGCAGGTTCCCCTCGGTGTCCGGTCCGCGTTGACAGCCCGTCCCGAGCCACGCCGCGGTCATAACAGCAGCCGCGCACACGTTCAGTTTCATAGTTCCTCCGCCCACGATTGACGTAGCAAACGCCGGTCCCGCGGATTCTTGTTGAGCCGCACATGCGCTGCGCTCGAAGGCAAAGGGACGAGGTCATTGCCGATGCACCAGGACGTGGTGACAAGGAGAATTCACCATGACACGCATCTTCTCAGCCCGAGCGAGCATCATCGCTGCGGCGCTGCTCGTGACCTTCGCGGCGTCCCATGCGTCCGCGCAGGCGACGACGGCGAGCAAGCAGATGTTCCTCACGTTCAGCAGCACCGTGCAGGTGCCGGGGGCAATGCTGCCGAAAGGCACCTACATGTTCCGGATTGCCGACCCCGACTCGCAACGTATCTGGCAGGTACTCGACAAGAGCCAACACCATGTACTAGCCCAGTTTTTCTTCGTACGGACCGCCGATCGAACGATGGCAGAAATGAGTGCGGCGCATGGCAAGCCGGTCGTCCGATTCCACGAGTCGGCTTCGGGCGTCCCGCCCGCGATCCGGATCGTCTATTACCCGGCGGACATGGCCGGCGCCGAATTCCTCTATCCGAAAGAACAGGCGACGCAGTTCGCGGGTACGACACAGGAAGCGACGGTCGCGACCACGAAATAGCCGCGCTCGACACGGGCGCGGACGCTTACAAGCTGCGGCGACCGCCTCACCGCGCTTCGCCAGTCGCCGTGCCGCAGGGCGGGTCCTTTCGGACCCGCCAACTCAATGGTCTTGATAAGTGATGAGCCTGACGCTTCGTTGCCGCGTGAAGTAGGCGGTGGCCCACTCGATCATGACGACCAGACGATTGCGGAAGCCGATCAGCTCGAAGATATGAAGGAACAGCCACGCGAGCCAGGCGACGAGTCCGGAGATCCGCAGTCCGCGGATATCCGCAATGGCCGAGCCACGTCCAACGATCGCCATGCTGCCGCGGTCGTGGTAAATGAACGGCTGTATCGCTTGACGATCCTCGGCGAGGTCGGGATTCCTCAGCCGCCGCATGATCACTCTCGCGGCGTGCGCGCCGCCCTGGATCGCCACCTGTGCGACGCCGGGCAACTGATGGCCTTCTGCATCGAGGAATGCCGCGGCATCGCCAATCACGAACGCCTCAGGATGCCCGGGCACCGACAGATCTCGCTCGACGATGACGCGACCGGCACGGTCTTGCGGGACACCGAGCGTCGCGGCGATCGGAGATGCGGCAACACCGGCGGTCCACAGCACCGTTCCCGCATCGAGCCGCTCGCTGTCGAACGTGACGCCGTTGGCGTCGACGCCGGTGACGCGCGTGTTCTCACGGATCTCGACCCGCAGCCGCTGCAGCGATCGCCTCGCCGCATCGCGTAGTTTCGGCGCAAACGACGGCAGGATCGTCGGCCCTGCTTCAACGACAACGATGCGCGTGGCGTGCGTGTCGATGTTGCGGAACTCGGCTCGTGTCTGGCGCGCGATCTCGGCAAGCGTTCCGGCCAGCTCGACGCCGGTCGGGCCTCCTCCAACCAGGACGAACGTCAACAGCCGCTGCTGGTGAACGGGGTCGGCCTCCCGCTCGGCCAGCTCGAAGGCAATCAGGATCCGGCGCCGCATGGCGAGCGCGTCCTCGAGCGTCTTCAGGGCCGGCGCATGCGGCGCCCAGTCGTCATGACCGAAGTACGTGTGGCTGGTGCCCGTGGCCACAATCAGGTAGTCGTAGTCGATGGTGTCCTCGTCTTCCAGCCTGACGCGCCTGGCGTTCAGATCGATTGCGCGGACATCGCCCAGCAGCACTCGAGTGTTGCGGTTGTGCCGGAGGATCCACCGAATGGGAGATGCAATATCTCCCGGGGACAGCGTCGCCGTCGCGACCTGATAGAGGAGCGGCTGGAAGAGATGGTGGTTGTGGCGATCGATGATCGTCACGCGGGCCGGCGCCTTGCGCAGCGCTTTGGCGGCGGTCAGGCCGCCGAAGCCTCCGCCGATGATCACCACATGTGGCACTGGGATATGTTAGTAGTGGGTGGTTGGTAGTTGGTGGTTGAAAACCACGAACCACTAATCACCAACCACTAACAAGATGAAAGCCGCCACCGTTTGTCCGCTTGATTGTCCCGACGGCTGCAGCCTTGAAGTCACGGTTGAGGATGGCCGCATCTCGTCGATCGACGGATCCCATACCAATCCGGTGACCGACGGCTACATCTGCGCGAAGGTGCGGCGATTTCCCGAGCGCGTCTACGGACCCGACCGACTGCTCTATCCCGCCATCCGCAAGGGTCCCAAGGGGCTCGCCAGCTTCCAGCGCGTGTCGTGGGACGAGGCGCTCGCCACAATCGCGGAGCGCCTGGTCGAGACACGGGAGGAGTTCGGCGGCGAAGCGATTCTGCCCTACTCGTACGGCGGATCGAACGGCATGCTGACGCAGGACACGAGCGATGCGACGCTGTTCAGACGTCTTGGCGCCTCGCGACTCGCACGGACGGTGTGCGCCGCGCCGACGGGCGCCGCGAATCTCGCCATGTACGGCAAGATGCCGTCGGTCAGCTACCACGATTTCGCCGACGCGCGCCTCATCGTCATCTGGGGTGCGAATCCTTCGGCGTCGGGCATCCACCTCGTCCCCCACATCCGCGAAGCACAGCGGCGCGGTGCGACGCTTGTGGTCGTGGATCCGCGGACGACGCCGCTCGCACGCCAGGCGGACATTCATCTGGCGTTGCGGCCCGGCACCGACTTGCCCGTGGTGCTCTCGATCCACAGATACCTGTTCGAGGAAGGACATGCCGACCAGGCGTTCCTGCGGTCGCACGCGCGCGGCGCGGAACGATTGCGCGAACGCGCTCGTGAGTGGACGTTCGAGCGTGCGGCGGCGGAAGCCGACGTCCCCATCGATGCGCTGCGCCGCGCGGCGGAAGTCTATGCGTCAACGCGACCCGCTCTCGTTCGCTGCGGCTACGGCCAGGAACGCAACCGCAACGGTGGAAGCGCATCGCTGGCGATTCTCGCGCTGCCCGCCGTTGGCGGGAAGTTCGGCGAGCGCGGCGGCGGTTACATGATGAGCAACTCCGCCTCGTGGGGCATCACCAACACGTGGACGGGCGCCGTCGAACCTCGGACGCGCATCGTCAACATGAACCAGCTCGGACGGGCGCTCCTCGACGCGGCGCCGCCGATCAAGGCGCTGTTCGTCTACAACAGCAACCCCGCGGTCACGACACCGGATCAGCGACGCGTGCTGCGCGGCCTCGAGCGCGACGACCTGTTTACCGTCGTGTTCGAACAGGTGATGACGGACACGGCACGCTACGCCGACGTGCTGTTGCCGAATACGACGTTCCTCGAAGGGTACGATCTGGTGAAATCGTACGGGCCATGGACGCTGGGGCTCGGGCGGCCGGTCATCGAGCCGGTCGGCGAATCGCGCTGCAATGCGGACGTCTTTGGTGAGCTGCTCGAGCTCACGGGGCTACGCGAAGACCACGATCCGCGAGGCGAGCTCGAAGAAATGCTCAACGTGCTCGGCCAACTCCCGGGCACAGCCGGCGAGGAAATCCGCGACTCGGGAGCTGCCAGGCCGCCTTTCGACGGACGGCCCGTCCAGTTCCGCGATGTATTCCCGCGAACACCGGATCGCAAGATCGACTTGTACCCGGACGCGCTTGCAAACGAGGCGGCGGCCGGCCTGTACGTCTATCAGGCCGACCCGGCCACACGTGACTTTCCGCTTGCGCTGATTTCGCCCGCAAGCGAGAAGACCATCAGCTCGACGCTGGCCGAGATCCCGCGCGCCGAGGTGCGGCTGCTGATGCATCCCGACGATGCGGCGGAGCGCGGCGTTGCTGAAGACGACGAGGTCCGCGTGTTCAACGCGCTCGGTGAGGTGCGGTGCAAGGCGGCGCTCGGCGCCTGGATTCGACGCGGAACCGTGTCGCTGCCGAAAGGCATCTGGAGAAAACACACCGCGAATGGCTACACGGCCACGTCGCTCGTGCCGGATACCCTCACCGACGTTGGCGGCGGCGCCTGTTTCAACGACGCGCGAGTTCAGGTTCTGCCTAGTAGTTGAAGAAGAAAATCAGGTCGAGCCCGCCGCGCTCCACGCGCCGGAACGCATTGCGCTGCGTCGTGGCGGAGACGTCGGACACCGTCCCCTGCAGGCGCAGGAAGCTGGCGAGCTGATACTCGAGGACGAACTCCGTCGCCTGCTCGGCGCCAAATCCCTGCCGCAGTCGCACGAACATTCCTTTGCTCACCTGTTGACCGACGGTGACGCTCGGACCGAGGCCGTTCTCGCCGGCCGCCTGGATCTCGAATTCGTCGAGATTCAGCGCGCCGCCGATCGCTTCCGACAACCCTGACGCCAGGTAGCCGCCCGCCAGCTCCTGGGCGCGGACGGCGAGCGCCACCTGCTGCCCTTCGCCGAGCTCGTTGGTCGGCACGCCGAAGATGATGAGCGACAGAATGTCCGACTCGTCCTGCGGAGGATTGCTGCTGAACGACAGCTCCGGCTGCAGCATCGTTCCGCGCACGTGCACGAACGTTTCAACGCCGGAGATGACGCGCCGGGCCGTCAGATCGAGCAGCGGATCGATGACATCGTTTCCCGCGAAGCGGATGCGACCGTCGCGCATGATGTCGAACCGGCGCCCCTGGAAGCTGTAGCTCCCGCGGACCGTGTTCACCTCGCCGGTCAGCCGAAGCTGCCCGCCGGGCGCCTTCTCGATCGTCACCGCGCCGCCGACGTACGCGTTCATGTCGCCGACGTCGATCGGCGCGTTTGCCGGCTTGATGTTGTTTCCCTTGAGGAGCAGATCGCCCGGAATCGCGAGTCCAATACGCAGATCCAGCGCGTCGAACATGCCGGGCAGCAGCGGCGCTGTCGGTTCGGGTCCGCCGGATTCCGCCGGCGAGATCTCGGTAGCGGTCGTTGAATAGGCGTTCCTCGCGGTAGCGCGCTGCAGGATGTCCGCGACATCGATCGTCCCGGGCTCGACTTCGATGGTGCCTTCAACCTTCGGCGCGCGCACGGTGCCGGTGATATGGACATCGCTGTCGAACTTCAGGTCGGCGGTCTTGTTCGCCGACACCTTGAAGTCGTCGGACTGCACCTTGATGTCCACCGCACCAACCGACCGTTCGTGGACCGACAGGCTGCCGCCGATCGTCATCGGCTTCTTGTTCTTGTCGAGAATCCGGAATTCGTTGATCGTGACCTCGTCCGGCTTCAGCTCGATGCGTGTATCGAGTCCCGAGAACGACGTGCCGAGATCCGGCGCCGTGAACGCGCCGCCCTTGATGTCGATCGCGCCGTCCAGGTGAGGGTCGTAACCGGAACCCGTCACCTTGAAATTGGCCTGCAACGTACCGGTGACGTCCTTCACATAGGACGTGAAGCCCTGGACCACGCCGAGATCGATCTGGCTGCTGGCCACCTCGATATTGATCGCCTCGCCGAGCGGCGGCGTCACATGCTCGCCTTCCATCGGGCGCGGCGTCGGCTGAAACAGCGTCGTCGGCGCAAACCCTTTGGCCGTGAACCACGAACGCGCGTCCTGATCGAGGCGCACGTCGAGGTTCATCCCCTTGCCGGCATAGTCCACTTTTCCGCCGAACGACATGAACTTGAAATTACGGAACGCTCCCTGGGTGAGCATGAAGTCGCCGGCGACGTGCGGCGCTGCCGTCGTGCCGGACACGCTTGCATTGGCATTGAGGCGTCCTGCGAGACGCTGATCGCCGAGCATCAGCGCATCGAGCTGCGCGACGTCGACGTTGTCCGCTTTGACCCGCAGGGTGTCGCTGCCCGATCCGATCGCGCCCTGCGCCTCGATGTGTTGATCGGCGTTCACCAGCTTGATGTCGTCCACCACGACGCGGTTGTTGCCGTACTGGATCGTCGGATGCGACGCTGGATCCGTCTTCCAGACGACGTTTTCGGTCTGGAGCGCCAGCGCGCCGAGGTGCACCTCGCGGTGATCCGTATGGATGATGGCGGAGCCATCCGCCGTCAATTGCCGCGGGCCCTGCTTGGCGACCGCCTTGAAGTCGAGCTTCTCCCGGGTGTAGGTCGTGTCTGCCGTCAGCTCGTTGATCTGCTGTCCGCCAACCTGCAGGAACGTGGCGTTGGTCTGTGCGTGGACCGTCGCGTCCGCCACCTTCAATTGCGGCAGCACGACGTCGAACATGCTGTCGAGGTCGAGGGCGTTGTTCGCCCCTTGCCCGAGATTGCTGCCGTCGAGCATGCCCGAGGCCTTCAGTTCCCGACCGTTGCCTGTGACCGTCGCATCGATGATGGCGCCGCCCGTGAGGTCGGGCTGGCCGAAGATGCGCCCGAGCCGATCGAGCGAGGGCGTCTCGACATGAAGCATGAGGTTTGACGAGCCCGTGTCGTTCAGCGCGATCGGCCCCTGACCCTTGACGTGAAGATCTGGCCCGTCCACGGCGAGCTGATTGAGCGTCCCCGCGCGATTCTGGTAGTTCCCTTCCACGATCGCCGTATCGACGTCGATCCCGCCGATCGTCGAGCGGCTCATGTCGACCCGGCCTGATACATCGATCGATTCGGGAGTCACGCCGCCGGCGTAGTCGCGCAGCGCGACGTTGAGGTCCACGGCGCCGTTGACGCGCCCGGCCACACGGGTGTCGCCCGAGATTGTCGAGGGGTCAAGGCCGCTGAATTCCCCATTGGCGACGATGTGCGCGTCGCCGCCCGCGAGATTGGTCGTGAACTGGAAGCGCGGTGTCGTGGCGCCGAAAATCTCCGAGTCGACGAGCGTGCCTGAAGCATCGATCGTCAGAGGGTAGCGGCCTCCGCCGCTCCCTTTCACGTCGAAGTCGCCGCTGATCTTGCTCTGATACTTCGGCGCGTCGAGTGCGACGATGTTGAAGCCGTGGCCAATCTTCTGCAGGTCGAGATTGGTGACGTGCCCCGTCGCCGAATACTCCGGCGCGCCGTCGCCGATGCGGAATGAACCCGTCGCCCCCTGCGCAATCGTCGACTCGGCGATGGTCGACTCCTCCATCTGCACGTCGCCCGACAGCACCGGCCCGCGCCCGGTCAATGTGTAGCCGAATTGCAGGTTGCTTGGCACACCCGGCGCGTTCAGCTGCGGCGGCAGGTTGCGCAGATCAACATGCGCGGCCTTCCCCGTCAGATCGAGCCGCAGTGGGCTCGCCGCCTGGATGGTGCCCTTGGCCGTGGCGCGCCCTCCATACGCTGACGCACTGGCGTCAAGGGTAACAGTGGGCCAGTTGATGCGCCCTCTCGCGGCGATGTTGCGTGCCTCGTAGCCGATGACGTTGGCGCGCACCGCGTTGACGGTGTAGGTCCCCCGCAGCGGACGTCCGTCGGCTGGCAGCGCGAGGTTCATCGTCGCGTGCCCGGTGACGTCGGTCTTGAACATGGTGCCGCGCACGAGAGGCCCCGCGTTGAAATGCTGCGTCTGCACTTCTCCGGCGACCGTAAATTGCGGGCCGAGGCCATCGACCTTGAGGTTGCCAACGATTTGACCGACGAGTTGCTCGCGTACGTTCAGTTGCACGTCGAGCCGATCGGCGGGTCCGCTTGCGTTGATCTCGAAGGCGGGCTGCAGGTTCTCGTACCCGCGAAGCGCGGGAAGAATCTTCGCCACCTCGCCGACCGCGAACTTGTCGGACGAAGCCTTGACGTTGATGACCGGCTTGTCGCTGCCGATGCCGCGAACGACGCCCTCGACGCGCAGCGACGTTTCCTCTGTCCGCAGCGAGAGATTCTCGATGGTGATGCTGTCCTCGTGACGGCGGACGATGCCCGACAGGTCGTTGATGCCGAAGTGCGGGTTCTCGGCGCGCAGGGCGACGTGCGCGACGTCTACCTTCAGCTCGTTGGCGTCGCTGTGGACACCGAGAGACGCGTCGATCTTGTCGATCACGGTGGGGACGTCCACGCCGGCCGTGCCAACGGGCTCTCCCTGCCGCTCGTTCTCGACATACAGCGTGCCCCCGCTGATTCCGATTTCCCCGATGTCGATCGGCTTCCGATTTCGCGGCGCGCTTGGCGTCTGCGCCTTGATGAGCTCCGTGAGGTTCCACCCCGTCGCCGTCTTCTGCAGGTGCAGCGTCGGCTCGTTCAGACGGATGTGATCGAGAACGACGTTTCCGCCGATGAAGGTGAGGAAGCTGTAATCGATCCCGACGTCCTTCAAAGACACCACCGGCTGCCCGTTCTGCGTGATGTCGATATCCTCCGCCTCGACGCCGAAGAACAGGTTCCCGTCGATCCTGCCGATGGTGAGCCGTCCATTCACGTAATCGTCGGCCTGCCTGATGATGAATCCCCGCAGCCACTCCTTGAACCACGTCGTCTGCGAGACGATGACGGCCATCGACGCAACGCCGACGATCAGCGTGCAGATGAACGCGACAACCTGAAGGAACCTGCGGGCAATGGTCATCAGAACGCCTGCCCGATGCTGAAATGAATGCGCCAGTGGCGCGCTTCCGGTTTGCCGTTGACGCGCAGATTGGGAATGCGATTCAGTTGATAGCCGAAGTCGATCCGCGCCGGGCCAACGGGTGTGAGGTAGCGCAGGCCGGGCCCCGCGGCGTACACCAGCTCGCTCGTCGGCAGCTTCATCGAGTCGTTGGAGACCGCACCGAAGTCGAAGAAGCCGACGCCTCCAAGCTTGCCGAAGAGCGGCTTGCGGATTTCGGTGGACCCTTCAAGCATCGAGAGACCGCCAATCGGCAGTCCGAAGCCGCTGAGAGGGCTCACCTCGAAACGCCCCCAGCCGCGGACGCTCGTTGCGCCACCCAGAAAATATCGCTTGAAGAAAGGCACGCTCGACGACGTGCCGAGCGCATCGATGGTGCCAAGGTGCAGGCGGTTGGCCCAGACAAACGATCGCGCGACGCGCGTGTACTGACGCGCCTCGCCGGTGACTTCCCAGTAGTTATAGGTGCCCCACAACCATTTGCCCGCCTGTTCGACGTGGCCGGACAGGACGTAGCCGCGGTTGGCGTCGAGCAGGTTATTCGTCGTGTTCCGGTTCACGTCGAAGGCAACCGCCGCCGTCGTCCCGCGAGTCCGGCCGGTGCGCGGATCGAGGCCAAGCGCAATCAGATTGTTGCGGATGGTGAAGTCCTCGAGGCCCGCGTTGGTGATGCTGCTTCGCTGGAACTCGTTGATGAGCGACACCGCCCAGTACGTCTGCAAGTTCGCCTGATGCCGGAGGGTTGCGCGCCCGCCGAGCGAGTTCTGCGAGTAAACCGGTTCGACCGCCTGCCATGCCCGCCCTTCGAAGTTCATCGATAAATGCGAGCTGAGGAAGTACGGCTCTGTGTATTCGAGCCGAACACCGCGATCGAGAGAAGACCATTTCGTCTCGACGCCCGCATGGCGCGCGTTGCCGAGGAAATTCAGATGGTCCCATCGCAGCGTTGCGCGCGCCTTTTCTTCGGACCCGTATCCGATGCCTGTCGTCAGCCGCCGATGCTTTCCTTCGGCGACGGTGACGCGCGTCGGCACCTGATCGAGCTGCAGTGCCTTGTCCTCTTTCGATTCGATGTTGGCGAATTGAAAGAGCTCGAGGTTGTACAGCTTGCGCTGCGATTCGCGCATCTCGCGCCGCGAAAACACCTCGCCTTCGCGGTATGTGAGCTGGCGCCGGACGATGTTCTCGCCGACGCTTTTTTCGCCTTCGATCTCGATCGGACCGAAGTGCGCCAGCGTGCCCGGCATCGCCGTGAACGCGACCTTCACCTGGTTGCCGCCGGCGCCCTGTTGCGAGATGTCGACTTCCGCGTACGGATAACCCTGGTCGCGCAACGCGTTGAGCCCCCGCTCGCGTGACGCGACCGCGAGCTGCCGGTCGAGCGGCTTCTTCGCCTGCAGCGGCAGCGAGTCGCGAAGGCTGCGCTGCTCGCCCGGCGAGAGCACGTCGAAGCCAACGAGATCGATCTCCGACACGAGCGTCGGCTGGCCCTCCGAGATGCGGACCGTCACGTCCACCTGGTCCTGCTTGTCATTCAGCTTCACGTCGAAGGAGCTGACGCGGGCGTCGGGAAATCCTCGATCGCGATAAAACGCCTGGACGCGTTCGAGGTCCGCTTCAAAGGCACGCCGATCGAAGTAGGTCTTGTGCCCCCAGGGGAGCTTCGATCCGCGCTTGGTTTGAAGCGCGTTGGCCAGCGCTTTCTTGTCTACCTGCTTGACGCCCTGGAAGTCGAGACTGTGGATCGTGATGTCTCCCTGCTCGCGGCACGCCCCAAGAAAGAGGGCAACGAGAAGGAGCAAAAAGGAAAACCGGTGACGTGCTCTGGCCATGGCGAGCTGGCGTGTCCACACGCCATGCCAAAAAGGAAACCAGGGTTCGCCTACGGCTCAGGTAAGGAACCCGGATTCCTATTCGTTACTCGCGGGTTGTCACGGCGGGACGTCCCGACGCCACGGCCAGCATGATCCCGAAGCCGACCGCGATGATCGCGCCAATCGCGAGCCACACCCCCGGAATCTGACGCAGGATGCCGGACTGCCAGAGCGCGAGTCCCGCGCCGAGCAGCAGGATGAAGTAGCCGATGAGGTAGATCTTGAGGAATCTCATAGAGAGGCGAATAGCAGGATGAATGCCGGAAGGTATCAGGTGTCAGGTATCGGGTGACCTGACACCTGACACCTGACACCTGATACCTATTGAATCGTCATCTGCACGATGTGCGCGCGGCGGTTCATTGCACGTCCATCGGCCGTGTCGTTGCTGGCGATCGGGCGTTCCTCGCCGTAGCTGACCGTCCGCATCCGCGAGGCGGCGACGCCGCGATCGAGGAGGTAGTTGCGCACGGCGTTGGCGCGCCGCTCGCCGAGCGACAGGTTGTATTCCGCGGTACCGACACTGTCGGTGTGCCCTTCGATCGTGACGTTGAGTGTCGGGTTTGCCTGCAGCTTCATCACCGCATCGTCGAGGATCCTGATCGCCTCCGGCTTCAGGGTCGACATGTCGAAGTCGAAGTGCACGTCCTCGAAGGTGATCGGCTGCCTGCGCATCACGGGAATCGTGATGGTGCTCTGTGCCGTGCCGCCGCGCCCGTCATTGGCGGTGACGGTCAGCGGATAGTTGCCTTCCTGGTTCGGCGCGGTCCACTGCGTGTTCATCCCGTTCTGCGAGTTGAAGGTTCCTGCGGGCGCGCTCCACGTGTAAGTGATCGTGTCACCGTCGGGATCCGTCGCCGGCGCGCTCAGGTTCGTCGTCTGCCCTGGTTCGAGCACGGGCGGGTTCGCCTGGATCGGACCGTTGAAGACGGGTGGCCGGTTGGGCGGCGGAGGCGCGGGTGCAGCCGCAGCCGGCACTTCGCGAATGACTTCACGAATCTCGGGCGGCGGCGGTGGCGGCGGCACGTACGTCCTGACGCCAGGGTGCCAGCCGACCCGGATGTCGAAGCCCCACGACTGGTTCGTCATGTCGCGGCCGGCAACGACGTGCGAGCCGGTGTTCTGACTGTAGTTGGCGCCGGCGTAGACAAACGCGCCGTTCCGCGCCTGGAAGACGCCGCCGAACTTCACGTGCGCGGGATCGCGGAGGCCGCTTTCAAGCGGCGCGACGCTGCCGTCATCGGCGCGATACGGTGGCGTCAGAAGGGTGACGTTCTCGTCGAACGACCATTCACCGACCCATTCCGCGAGGCCGCGCACCCGCGACCGCGTGCCGACAATTGCGCCGACGCCCCAGGCCATGCCATCGGAGACGGAGAACGGATCCGGGTCGCCACGAATGACGCCGCCGATCGAGCCGGTCAACTGCACGTTGCGGGCGAACTCACGACTGCCAACCAGGTCGAGATGACCGGTCAGATCGCTGGTGCCGCCCCACTGCGTGCCGCTCGGAAATTCGAGCACCGGACGAAGCGCAAGGCTCATCGAATCGCCGCGCGACTCGGAGACCACGCTCCACTTCGCGCCAATGACGGGCGTTCCTCCGAGCGTCTTCGACCACCCGCGCCGCAAGTACGGGAAGTTCTGATCGACGCCGCCGAAGGCCTTGTCGGTTGGCTCGAACACTGGATTCCTGACGCCGCGGCGCAGCCGGACGACTTTCCAGGAACCGAAGACTTCAATGCGATCGCTGACGCCGAACGCCGCCGTGAAGCCGATGTTGTTGACATCGGTCAGACCTTGCCGCTCATCCCAGTTCGCACGAAACAGCTGCGCCGACACTTTGTGCGTCGCGAGCGTGTCGGCGGTCGGTACGAACCAGAGGCCCGTATCGCCGAAAAATGTCGGCAACGCGGGCCTGGTTTCAGTGCTGACGTTCTGGGAAGTCGTGGCGGGCTGGGTCGTCGACGACGTCTGCGCCGCGGCGGGGGCCACGCCTACCGCGGCGAGGAGCAAGCCGCAACACACAATGCGCACGTGCACACCTCAAACCGGCTCGTCGGGTGGAGCGTCCCGCGCGAGCCCGTCGTTAGTCCGCGCGGCGGGACTCAGCGCCGGAAACAGGAGCCCCACCGATACTATTCACATCTCCTGCCGCAGGCGCCATCAAACGTCCACGTCCTCCGCGACTGATCTGTCCGCCCTTGCGCCCCGCGTTGCGTGCTTCATCGGGCGTCCATTCGTGGGCGGTGCCTTTCTCGTGCGCGGCGCGACCGCCTTTGCTGGCAATCTCGCGCTGCTTTTCCGGAGACATCGAAGCAAAACCGCGTCGTTCCTTGCGAACACCTTCCACAGCCAACCTCCTGGTTACTCGGATAACCCCCAATGCGATCGCCCTGGCGCGAACCGCGCCACGACCAGAGTCGTGAGCCGACGGGCTACAAGGCGGATGCCAGCCCGGCAAAAAAGTGTCGGTGATTAACTCGCTGAAAGCGGGCTGCTTACGCGGACTGACGCAAACGGTGCAACCCGGAGACTGACGTGGATCCTTACAGTTGAGGTTGAAACGCGTGCGGTTTCTATACGGACGGCTGTCTGAATGAACGGCATGGGTTGGTGGTAGTTGGCGGTGCCCAGTGGGCAGTTGGCAGTTGGCAGTTGGCAGTTGGACGTTGGGAGTTCGCGACGGGGAGTTGTACGATGCCGTATATGGCCGAATGCGATCCCGCCCCCGCCACCCAGGCGCCCGTCGGCAACAAGAGCGGGCGAACGGTCAACTGCGTGAAGTTTCAGAAAGAACTGCCCGGTCTCGATACACCGCCCTGGCCCGGCGAGCTCGGACAGCGGATCTACGACAACGTTTCCGCGCAGGCCTGGAAGATGTGGGAAGAGCGGATGAAGATGATCCTCAACGAATACCGCCTGATGCCCTGGCAGAAGGAAGCCCAGGAACTGATCGGGCGTCACATGGAGGATTTCTTTTTCGGCGAAGGCGCGGCGCTGCCACCAGGATACGTTCCGCAACAGACGAAATAGCGCATCGGGGCCTACACGACGGAGATCGCGCGATCGATTGTGAATCGCAGCTTCGCGTGCGCCGTGCGGAGCGCCTGCTCCGCGGCCAGCGGCGTGGTCGCGCGCGCGAAGATGAACCCCAGATAGCTCTTTCCCTCCGGCAGCGGGACAAGCGTCGTGTCCGGCTTCGCGGTGATCTGCAGATCGACAATGTCGGGCACGGCACGGGCATCGCGTTCACCGTCAACGGACTTGTACACGCCGCGGCCCGGGATCGGGATCATCATGACGCCCGACGCCCGGCGCTCGCGAGCAAAGCCGCGCACATCCTCGCGCAGCGCGTGACGCATCAGCACCTCTTCGAGTGAAGCCTCGCCGCCCGGCGAAACAAATCGGAGTGCCTTCGAACAGAGTCCGCCGATTGGCCGGCCTGCAATCTCCAGCAGGTGCACGCCCGCGTCGTTCACGCGACATTCGGCGTGCAGCGGGCCATGCCTCAATCCAATCGCGGCGGCGCCGGCGGCGACCGCGGCCGCGATTTCACCCTGGACCGCCTTCGATTCGCGCGAGGGCGTCAGGTAGATGGTCTCTTCGAAGAACGGGCCGTCGAGTGGGTCGGGCTTGTCGAAGATCGCGAACAGCTGCAGCGATCCGCCCGTTAATACGCCTTCCACCGCGTACTCGCGGCCGGGAATGAACGACTCGACCAGCAGCCTGTCGTGCGCGGAATCACGGTCGCCGCGCACGTCGGGCTGCGCCATCAGCGCGCGCAGGCGTTCGAACGCCCGGAGGAACTCGAAGCTGCTGTCGACCCTGATGACGCCGCGGCTGCCCGACATGGCGAGCGGCTTCAGCACGGCCGGATAGTCAAGCGTGATGGAAAGTTCGCGCGGATCGTCGGCGAGCGAGATCGACCGGAATTTCGGCACGAGCAGGCCGGCCGCCTCCAGCGCGCGGCGGCTCTCGAGCTTGTTGCGGCTGGCCAGCGCCGCGCCGACGGGATTGCCCGGCAGGCTGAATGCTTCGCTGACGCGCGCGGCCACCGTGACCGGACGATCGCCGACGGCAATGACGCCGTCCGGAGGGTTCGCCACGAGCGCTTCGACAATCCTCTGCAGCGCACCGAGCTCGTCGTAGAAACGAATCGGAATCGCGTCGTCCCACCAGGGATCTTCCAGCTGGTCGCAGCGGTCGCTCGCAAATACCAGACGTACTCCGAGCTTCCCGGCGGCGTCGCCGAACGACCTGATCTGGTATCCCGTGGTCGATGCGACGATGAGAACCCGCTTCAAATCAGCCGCATGTCCTCCGGCGACGGCTCGGCGCAGCAGTACCAGGCTTCGTTCATGTGAGGGACCGCTCGGGGCATCTTCGACTTCGCCACCACGCTGCGCATCACCGATTGCTGCAGCGCATCCACTCGCGAGTCATGGTGCCGCCACGGCCAGGTGAGCGAGGACGGGTCGAACCCCGCGATCACAGCCTGGATGTCCGGCAGCTCCAGCAGTGGCGATCCGTTCGTGATGAGCAGCCGGATAGCCAGTTGAATCGGGGCCACCTGCTCCATCAGTTGGAGTGAGTCGAGCGTTCGCAGCAGCTCGTCGTATCCCTCCAGCGTCGTCCATGGTGTAAAGGGAACAAACGTCGGCGACAGCGCGATGCCCGATTCGCGACAGAGGTGGACGGCCGTGATGAAATCCGCGCGTGTGTGTCCCTTCCGCAGATGCCGCAGCACCGCATCGTCAATCGACTCCACGGCGCTCGTGATGAACAGGCATCCGGTGCTCGCCAGCAGCGGCAACATCGAGGCGTGCTTGAGGATGTGCTCGATCTTGATCGTGACGTCGTAGGTGAGGCCCGCGAATTCCGACGCAAGCCGCTCCACGACGCGGCGCGCGTGGGTAGGGCCGTTGAAGAAATCGGGGTCGCCGAAGGAGATGTGCTGCGCGCCAGCGGCGACCTGCTGGCGGATGTCGTCGAACACCGCGTCGACGGGGATCGCATGAAAGCGTCCTTTGTAGACCGGAACGATTGGGCAGTGACGGCACAGGTGCTTGCATCCCCGCGTCGCTTCCGTGCTACCGGCAACGCGTGTCGAGCCATCGGGCATCTTCAGCGACGCGTATTTCGCGAGAGGCAACAAACCACCCCGATGCGGGGTCAGAGTCAGGTGCCGAGGCGACCCATCGCCCTTCGCAAGATCCACCAACTCCTGCTCGCCCTCGGGCCCCAGGACATGCGTGACACCTTTTTCCCGGAGCCACGCGTGATTGATCGGTGCATATAAACCGTAGGCGGCGAGACCTGCCGACGGATTCACGTGCTTGACTCGGTCGATGAGTGGCGCCGCCAGCCGCGTCGCGGTATGCATCGGCAGATAGAACGCCACGAGATTCGCCTCGGCGATGCGCTCGTCGGTCAGTGTCTCGCGAGACGTATCGACGCATGCGACGTCGACGCCTGCGTGCTGCAGCCATGCAGCCGGCGAAGCGAGTCCGAAGGGCTGCCGGCCGAGGTCGTAGGTTGAAAGCAGAAGAACCCGCACCGGACCATTCTAGAGTCAACTCCCAATTCCCAACCTCCAACCTCCAAGGTGTGCTGTAGCCATCTTGGGAGTTGGACGTCCGGAGTTGGTAGTTGGGAGCTGCTGTTGGGGGTTATGCTGTGCGCATGGCGACGCGTGCGGTGCCTGCGATGGCGATCGACGCCGCATCGGATCGGGCCTTCTTCGGCCATCCGCGCGGACTCTCGACGCTCTTTTTCACCGAGATGTGGGAGCGCTTCAGCTATTACGGAATGCGCGCGTTCCTCATCTACTACATGACCGCGTCGGTTGCGGCCGGCGGGCTGGGATTCGCAGATGCCGAGGCAGGAAACATCTACGGTCTCTACACCGGGAGCGCGTGGGGCGCATCGATCCTTGGCGGTATCATCGCCGATCGATTCCTCGGCCAGTACCGCAGCGTGCTGATCGGCGGAATCCTGATCGCGCTCGGTCATTTCACGCTGGCGTTCAGAGCACTCGTCTTCTTCTACGCCGGCCTCGTCCTCATCGTGCTCGGAACAGGACTGCTGAAGCCGAATGTCAGCACGCTGGTCGGGGCGCTCTACCGGCCCGGCGACTCGCGTCGCGATGCAGGCTTCTCGATTTTCTACATGGGCATCAACCTCGGAGCGCTGTTCGGACCGCTGATTGCCGGTTATCTCGCGCAGAGAGTCGATTGGCACGTCGGGTTCGCGTGCGCCGGCGTCGGCATGACCGCGGGGCTCGTTCAATATGTGGTCGGGCGGCACCGCCTGCGTATGCCGGTGATCGACCCGCCCACCGAA
>Ga0075424_100000861_pt1 | contig 25112 bp, 18 predicted proteins | sample SoiMethybrSBSTD3_FD_75301 | JGI IMG/M metagenome (GOLD analysis project Ga0075424, IMG submission 75301) | Bulk soil microbial communities from a Populus tree surrounding site in Tennessee, USA - Soil MetaG P. TD hybrid SBSTD3 | ecosystem: Environmental > Terrestrial > Soil > Tree plantation... | reverse complement strand
GCCGGCTCCGGAACCTTGGCAGCCAGCCGTCACCGCCGGTATCGCGGCCGCGCCGGCTGCGATACCGATGAATGCTCGCCGCGAGTAACGGGAGGGCGGAGCCATGCGACCAATACTGCCCGTGCCCGTACCCATGAACCCGCAGGACCGGTCGATGCGGCCTATAAACCACGCCATGACCCGGCAAAATCTCCGTCGCCGGCCTCCTTTCCCGCCCGCCGCCGCCGTCCCAGCCGACTGGCCCCGGCCGTCCCAGCTCGCCCGCCCGCAGCCGTTCCAGCCCCCGGCTGGCCCCAGCCGGTTGCCGTCATATCACGCGAAACGACCGGGTTGGTGTCTCGTTTGGCATGATTTGTGGAGTCGTTTCGAGTGATAAGTCGTCTCAGGCGGGCGGAGCGGCAGCCTCAGGGGTGATACTGGCGTCAGTCTTGGGGTTGCGCGGGGACGAGGAGGCCGGCGTCGGCTAGGACCTCGTCGGTGGGCCGCGGCCGCGTCCGTATCCCCGCCGCGATGCCCCTGGCCAGCGAGGAGGACAGCGTGCGCCGGTCGTGCGAGCCGGCGAACGTGCGGGCCCAGCGGCGCAGCGTGGACCCGCCGTACACGAGGCGTTCCAGCGGGGCGAGCGGAGCGCGGTCCCGGAACATCCAGATCTTGTTCCGTACCTCGTAGAAGAAGCGGTCCCCGGGGTCCACGTCGGTCGAGCCGAACGTCTTGGTCTTGTGCACCACGACGCTCTCCGGGCAGAGCAGGCCGGTGTTGCCGCGCAGCAGCCGGGTGGTGAACTCGAAGTCGTCGTTCCACAGGAAGTAAGCAGCCCGGGGCAGCCCGCGACGGCGGCATTCGGCGGCGTCGACCAGCACGGACACGAACGATGCGGAGCGGATCGGCACGCAGCCGATGGCGTCGGCGGCACTGCGCTCCGCTTTGGCCGCGAACGGCTTGGGCCGCGGGGTGTTCATCGGATGCGCGCGCCCGTCGGTCCACAGCACCCGGCTAGCGACCAGCGCGGGCGGGCGGGCCTTGGCCGCCATCCGGTCACGGGCGGACAGCAGCGCGGCCAGCGCGCCCGGTTCGGGCACCGTGTCGTCGTCCATCAGCCAGATCAGGTCCGCGGCGTCGGCCAGGGCGAGCGCCATACCGGCGGCGAAACCGCCCGCGCCGCCGGAGTTGCGGGCGAGTTCGGCCAGTTGCACACCGGGGAACGCCTCCCGCACCGCGGTGGCGGTGCCGTCCTCCGACGCGTTGTCCACAACGATCACCGAGTCCGGTGCCCGGCTTTGCGCTAGGACCGCGGCGAGCGACTCCAGGAGCAGGTCGCGCCGGTTGTAGGTGACCACGACCGCGGCCACCTTCATAACATTGCCTCCCTCGCGGGACGTCGTGCCGGAGGCGCGCAGGCCAGCAGCGCGCATGGTCGCGCCGGAGGCGCGCCGGATGATGGTGCGGGAGGCATGGGGGTCCGGGGGCTTGCCCCCGGGACCAGCAGAGTCTCGGCGCCGGGAAGCCGCAGCGCGGAGCGATGCGGCGTTCGGCCCGGCGGCTGCGGCGTGACGCTGCCGGTAGCTGACAGCGGCTGGCCCATCAGCGGCCCCTGGCGCGGATGCGCTCCATCGCCCGCCAGGCCAGCACCCGCAGCCGGCGCACGGCCGGGTAGCGGCTGCTGAAGTCGCGCACGGCCCGCTTGAGCCGCGGTGATCTGGCGATCGCGGCCTCGATCCGGCCAGACAGTCCGCGGCCGCCGGGCTCCGGGGGCCGGGCCGCCCGGTTCTGGCGCTGGTACTGGTTGACGACCAGGGCCGCCGCGGCCTGCACCGCTGCGTCCAGCATCTGCCCGGCCGGCTGGTCCGAGGGGCTCACCGGAGGCTCCGTGACGTGCGGCGGGCGCAGGTCGTCCAGGTCGCCGACGATGTCGTAGCCACTCGTGCGCAGCCCGGCGATGAGGGTCTCCGACTGTTCCTTGGCCCAGGCGTCCCGGCCGGCGGGCAGCACCAGGCGCGCCCCGCCGCCGGGCCCAGCCAGCGCCCGGTGGGCGACCGTTTCCTTGACGTTCCACATGTAGAACCAGTCGGGGATGTCGTCGCGGCCGGGCAGTGCCTCGTTGAGCCGCCGCAGGAACTCGGTCTCGGCCATGCCGAGGGAGGCGTTCGGCCTGGCCCGGCTCAGGTCCGCGCTGCCCGGGTCGATGCCAAGCACGGAGGCGAACCGGTCCCACAGCAGCCCGCTGGCCGACCCACGTGGCGCGGTCGTGATCACGTGGATCCGCTCCGGGGGGACGTGCTCCGCCCATAGCCGCAGGATCGCCATGGTGTCGTGCACCCGCCAGAACCACCACTGGCGCCGGTCCGCATCGACCGACTCCCGGTCGATCACGTCCCCCAGCCAGTCTTCCCAGCTCCGGGTGTTGCGGTGCTTCACCGTCTCCTGCCACTCGGCGGGCAGCAGCGTGGCGATGTCGCGGACGGTCAGCACGATGTGCACCTCGGCAGGCTGGAGCGACCGCACGGCCCGACCGGCCTGCGCGGCGTCGGCCGCGGAGAACAGCTCGTGCGAGATCACCGCGGTTTTCCCGGGCTGCTGCGCCTGGCTGGCCAGGATCTCCCACTCACCGGTCCAGGACCCCGCCGGGTCGGTGGGCAGCTTCTCGATCCCGCGCAGGTCCTGGCTGGCCCGGAAATGATCCTGGGGGTGGTGCCCGGGCAGCACGACGCCCTGCGCTGCGAGCTCGGCGCGGTTGCCCCACATGACCTGCTGGATAAACGTCGTGCCGGTCTTGGGCTCGCCGATATGCAGGAAGACCTTGGCCTCAGCGGCGGGTTGCGCTGGCAACCGGGACACCTCGCGGATTCTGCGTCATGACTCGGGTGACCGTACTGACCAGGCAAGATGACCTGCCGTGTCGATCAGCCGGGCGAATCAGCACACAAGCTATCGTAGGAGGGGGACCTCCCAATGCGGTACCGGAGGACCTGCGCACAAACCTGCACACAGCTGATATGCCGCCTATGCTTCGAAACGTGCCACTGGGACCGCGTGCCGCAGGTCCCGCTTCCGCAGCACGCACTTTCCTCGGTAAGGAAGGCGAGTTCTGCTTATGCATGAGCCCTTCTCGCTTCTGGTCCCCGTCTATGACGGCGACCGGCCCGACTACCTTCGCCGGGCGTTCCGCAGTGCGGTCCACGACCAGACCGTGCGGCCGGACCAGGTGATCATCGTCCGGGACGGGCCGGTGCGAGCGGAACTCGCCGAGTGCCTCGACCAGCTGTGTGCCAGCAGCCCGGTGCCGGTGACGCTCGTCCCGCTGGCGCGCAACGGCGGCCTCGGCCCGGCCCTGGACCGCGGGCTGGCCGCGAGCGAGCACGACGTCGTCGCCCGGATGGATGCCGACGACGTCGCCATGCCGCACCGGTTCGAGGTGCAGTTGCCGCTGATCGCCGACGCGGACATCGTCGGGTCCGGCCTGCTGGAGTTCGCCGGCGACACCGGTGAGATCGTCGGGCAGCGGGTGCCGCCCATCGGCCAGGAGAAGATCGCCCGGTACGCGCGGATGCACGACCCGTTCAACCACCCCACGGTCGTGTACCGCCGTGGCGCCGTGCACGGCGCGGGCGGTTACGGGGACCTGAAGCTGATGGAGGACTACGCACTGTTCGCACGGATGCTGCAAAACGGAGCCCGTGCGGTCAACGTCGCCGAGCCGCTGGTGTGGTACCGGGTCGGCGAGACGGCCTTCAAACGGCGCGGCGGCACGGACCTGCTCCGCTCGGAACTGCGGCTACAGCGTGAATTCCGGAGGAACAGGTTCACCTCGCCGGCCCAGTACGCGCGAAACGTCGTCGTGCGCGGCGGTTACCGGCTGATCCCGTGGTGGGTCCGCCGTGCGGTGTACCGCCCGATCCTTTCCCGCGGCGGCGGCCGCGCGGCGCAGCAGCCCGTGCCGCCGGACCCCGCGGAGGGCGACGACCCGGGCCGCCCTGACGGCGGGGCGTCCGCCGCGGGCACCGGTGGTTCGCGGCTGCGGGTGAGCCCGTGACCGCGGACCTGGTCATCGTCGGATCCGGGTTCTTCGGGCTGACCATCGCCGAGCGATGCGCCCAGGACCTGGGCCTGAGGGTGCTGATCCTCGAGCGGCGCTCGCACATCGGCGGGAACGCCTACAGCGAGAAGGAACCGGATACCGGTATCGAGATACACCGGTACGGCGCGCACCTGTTCCACACCTCGAACCGGAGGGTCTGGGAGTACGCCAACCGGTTCACCGATTTCACCGGCTACCAGCACCGGGTCTTCTCGATCTACAAGGGCCGCGTCTACCCGATGCCGATCAACCTGGCGACCATCTGCGAGTACTTCGGCGCGGCGATGTCCCCGGACGAGGCGCGGGCCCTGGTCGCCGAGCAGTCCGCCGAGGTGCCGGCCGACTGCGCGGCCAATCTCGAGGAGAAGGCCATCTCGCTGATCGGCCGCCCGCTGTATGAGGCGTTCATCCGCGGCTACACCTACAAGCAGTGGCAGACCGACCCCGCCGACCTGCCCGCAGAGATCATCACCCGGCTGCCGGTCCGGTACACGTTCAACAACCGCTACTTCAACGACACGTTCGAAGGGCTCCCGGTCGACGGCTACACGGCCTGGCTGGAACGGATGCTGGACCATCCCCGGATCGAAGTGCGGGTGGACACCGAGTTCGCCAGCGTGCGGCCCGGCCTGCTGGGAAACGCCCCCGTTGTGTACACCGGCCCGCTCGATGAATATTTCGGCTACGCTGCCGGTGACCTAGGCTGGCGCACCCTCGACTTCGATCTGGAGGTGCTCCCGACCGGGGACTTCCAAGGGACGTCCGTGATGAACTACGCGGACTCCGATGTCCCGTTCACCCGCATCCACGAATTCCGCCACTTCCACCCCGAGCGCGACTGGTATCCGAAGGACAAGACAGTGATCATGCGAGAGTTCTCGCGCTTCGCCGACCGCGGCGATGAGCCGTACTACCCGATCAACACCCCGCAGGACCGAGAACGCCTGCTGGCTTACCGGGAAATGACGGCCCGCGAACCTGGCGTGATCTTCGGCGGGCGCCTGGGCACCTACAAGTACCTCGACATGCACATGGCCATTGGCTCCGCGCTGAGTGTGTACGACAACCGGGTGCGGCCGTTCTTCAGCGGTCACCGGCCACTCAGCCAGTTCGGGGGGAGCGATGACTGACGACGTCACGGCGGGAACGCCGAGCGTGGCCAAGGAGGGGTCGGTGGGCACCCCGGTGGCCGCCGCCGCGGGGCGCAGCCTGCGGGTCGTGCAGCGGGTGGTGTTTCCCGGCGCAGACCTCGACGTGGTCCCGCTGTACGTGGAGACCAACCCCGACCGCGGTGCCGCCGAACTGCACGCCGAACAGGTAGCCGGCGCACGGGGGTACAGCAGCGACAAGATACCCCCGCCTGCCTCGGGGATCGGCGTGGCGACCGGGATGACCCAGTCGGCCATCCGGTTCGGCGTCAACCTGCCTGCCTACCCGGCCGAGGAGATCCTGCCCCGGCGCAGCGCGGCGATCAAGGCGGGCGGCCGGGTCTCGTTCGGCACCTATTTCAACGCCTTCCCGGCCAGTTACTGGCGCCGGTGGACCACCGTGGACTCGGTCACGCTGCGGCTGCGGGTCGCCGGGGACTGCGCGATCATCCTGTACCGTTCGGCGGCCAAGGGGCACAGCTTCCCGATCGAGACGATTCAGGTCGACACCGACGAGCCCGTGTCGGTGGAGCGGACCCTGCCGCTGGCCCCGTTCATCGACGGCGGCTGGTACTGGTTCGATATCGTGGCCGGCCCGCAGGGGACCACGGTGATCAAGGCGGAGTGGGCCGTGCCCGCCAAGCCGGGCCCGCCCGGGCGGATCAGCCTCGGCTTCACCACCTTCAACCGGGCCGACTTCATGGTCGAGCACCTGCGTACCCTGGGCTCTACGCCCGAAGTGCTCGACCTGATCGACGCGGTGTACGTAGCCGATCAGGGCACCAAGCACGTGGCCGACCACCCGGACTTCGCCGACGCGGCGAAGGCGCTCGGCGACCGGCTGCGGATCATCGAGCAGGGCAACATCGGCGGCTCCGGCGGGTTCTCCCGGTCCATGGACGAGGTGGTGCGCGCCGGTGACAGCGACTACCTGCTGATCCTGGACGACGACATCGCCCTGGAGCCGGAGAGCATCCTGCGCGCCGCCACCTTCGCCGACCTGGCCCGCAAGCCGACGATCGTCGGCGGGCACATGTTCAGCCTCTACGACCGGTCGGTGCTGCACGCCTACGCCGAGCACATCTCGCCGGTCAAGTGGTGGTGGGACAGTTCGCCGAATACCAGGGCCCGGCACGACTTCGGCCGGCGGAACCTGCGCAACACTCCGTGGCTGCACCGCCGCGCCGAGGCCGAATACAACGGCTGGTGGATGTGCCTGATCCCCACGAAGATCATCAAGGAGATCGGCCTGGCGGTCCCGCTTTTCATCAAGTGGGACGACGCCGAGTACGCGGTGCGGGCAGGTAAGAAGGGGTACCCGACGGTGTCCATGCCGGGGGTGGCCGCGTGGCACATCCCATGGCTGGACAAGAACGACGCGCTGGACTGGCAGGCGTATTACCACATCCGCAACCGGGTCATCGTGGCACTGCTGCATTCGCCCTTCAAGCGCGGTGGCCGGCTTCCCGCCGAAAGCGCCGAGCGGCAGTTCCAGGCCCTGCTGTCGATGCAGTACTCCACGGCGGCGCTGCGCCTGATGGCGATCGAGGACGTGCTGTCCGGGCCAGAGCACATGCACCGCGACCTCGGCACGAAGATGGCCGCCCTGCGTGAACTGCGCCAGCAGTTCACCGACGCCCGCGGGGTAGTCGACCTGGCGGACTTCCCGCCCGCGCGGCGCAAGACGCCGGACAACGTGAAAACGAATACCACCCCGACCAACAAAGTGAACCTGGTCACGAAGGCCATGCGGGGTGCGCTGCACCAGTTCCGGAAGCCCCGCGACTTCCAGCGCCCGCAACTGCAGTTGGCCTACCAGGACGCGGGCTGGTTTGTACTGTCCAAGCTGGACAGCGCCGTGGTGTCCGCGCCGGACGGGACCACCGCCGCGTGGTACAAGCGGGACCCTAAGCAGTTCCGGGCACTCGCCTGGCGCAGCGCCACCACGCATCTGCGGCTGCTCAGGAACTGGCCCCGGCTGGCCAAGCAGTACCGCGCAGCCTCGGCGGAGTTCACCTCGCCGGCCAAGTGGCGGGAGACCTTCGAGGCGTCGCTGCGGGATCGTCCCGGCGGGCAGTGAGCAAGCAGGCGGCTCACCGGATCCGCGCCCGGCCGGCCTGCGCGGGTCACCCCCGGCTAACCAGCGTTATTCATAAGCCCCTGGGCTCAATGTAGGCCACCACGTCTCCCGCCGTCTTGGGCAGGTGGTGTGCGGGCCAGTACTGCGCAAAAGGCTGCGGGCGCGCGCCGCCGTGCATGAGCACGACCACCCGGCGGCCATCCGCCGGCGTGAGGCGCGTGATGTGCCACTGATAACTGCAGTCGAGGTAGTACGCGGCGGGCAGGGTCAACGAGACGGCCACCCGGGAGCTGGTGATCACGCATGGGGGGCGGATGCCGATCTGGCGCAGGTACTGCACGGCATCCGTCTGACCCCGCCCGGCCGCCAGGCGCTGGGAGTTCTCGCTGGCCAGCACCGTGTGCTGGGCGCCAAGTTCCGCCACGACGAACAAGCTTGCCGCGGCGATAGCCGCCAGCCGGAGCCTGCCCCGTGGCGCGGTGACCATCCAATAGATCGCATCCGCGGCCGAAATGGCGAGCAGTGCCCAGACCGGCTGCAGGTAGCGGGTGTTGTCCCGGACCGGAAGCGAATAAAGGCCGTAGACGCCGAGCGCGCAAATGACGGGGGTCGCCGCGAGCAGCCAGCCGTGATAGTCGCGAGACGTGTAGACGTAGCGCCGTGCGGCGTAGACCCCGATGAGGGCGAGCACGCCGAACGCCGCCCACCAGACGAGCAGGGGCGGGTGGCTCCACCCGCTGATGCTCGGAAAGCCTGGCTTCGAGCTGACCAGGCCGCCGCTCATTATCCGCAGGTTATTAACGAGGTTGAGCTTGCGGCCTCCGGAAGCCGCGCTCGCTGCGTGCAGCCTGTGCAAGGGACCGTGGAAGTACAGGTAGGACTCGGCGATCCAGTCCCCGATACCGACGGCGAGGCCTGCCACGATGGCACCAGCTAGCGCCGCCACAAGGCGTACCGCCTGCCCCCAAGGTCGTGCGAATACCGCGATGACGAGCAAGATCACGAAGATGGCGACGGCGTCGGCCGGGCGGATGAGCGCGGTGAATGCCGCCGCGGCGGCCAGGAGGACAATGCCGAGCGGCGACGATTTGCCCCGCTCCATGGCACGCAGGAAGAGCCCCACCCCGGCCAGGCCGCCGATGGCACTCCAGTAGCTCGGGAGCAGCAGCGCGGCCTGCTGCTGGGTGACCCAGAGCCCGCCGAATATGACACCCGCAAGAGCGACCACCCAGTCGGCGCGCCGGCCACGCCAGGCGAGCATGGCGAGGAAGAGCCCGATCCCCGCCATCACCATCAGGTAAACGCGGAGCGCGACCACCGAGCTGGTGAGCAGCGTCACCGGCGCGACGAGCAGCGGCAAGCCGCGGGCCCGCTCGGCGCCCCAGGGCATCGGCACATGCTGACTGATCTGACTGGCGTAGACCGACTCGTCCCAAAAGAGGGGAATGCGCAGCGAATCGAACAAGAGCAACGCAAGCGTGAACGCCGCCGCCGCCGCGATTAGCCAGCCGATACCCCGGCCGCTGAACCGCGGCTTCGCCGCCGCCTGTGCCCCCGGATCGGCGCGCGGGCCCGAGCGGACCTCAGCTGCAGCGTCGGCCCGCGGGTCGGAAGTGGTCAACACGATGGGCCTGGCGGCCAAGCGTCCCGGCGACCGGAGCAGCCCGCGCGCGTAGTGCGGCCAGTAGGACACGTTCCCAACCCTCCTGCGGTGGGTGAAAGGCGGTCTCGAAGCGCCAGCGTGCAATGCGGTCAGGACGTCCGTGCTAGCGGGCAGACTCCCGTTAGCTTAGCCACCCCTGCTGCGGCATCTCACGAGCATGGCACGGGGGGTCCCTCTCGTGGGCAACATCATGACGGGGGGCGCCTGCGCGGGGCGGCGTCATGCGTCAAGTGCAGCCAATGCGCGCGCGATCTGCGGGTATGGGCTGGACGACGGTCTTCCAAAAGGTGTCCGATCGGTCCGTTGGCCCGGCAGGCCGAGGGCTGGCCGGTGGTAGTTTCCAGCCGTGTCGGCATCGGAGCTCCGCGCGTCCGGCCAGGCAGAGCCAGGGGCCCAGCCGCAGCCGGGTGCAGGCCACGGAGTCCGCGCCGTGCTCGCCGACCTGTTCCCGGCGCCGGCCGAGCCAGGTCCCCGCCCTCGCCTCTCGCGCCGGTGGGCGCTCATACTCGTTCAGGCCGCCGCGGTCGCGCTCGGTGCGCTGGTGATGCTGGCCCGCATGGGCGGCCGGCCGGCCTGGGAGAGCGTCTGGGCCGAGGACCGGGGCATCTACGTGCCCGACGCGCTCGCGCATCCCTGGCACCTGCTGCAGTCGTACGGCGGGTACCTGCAACTGGTCCCGCGCCTGATCGGCCAGATTGCCGCGCTGCTGCCGATCATGCATGCCTCGGTCGCCTTGGCGGTCGGCGGCGCCCTCATCGCGTCCGCGTGCGGACTGTTCGCCTACCACGCCAGCGCGGGGCAGGTCGGTTCGCGGTGGCTCCGCGCCCTGCTCGGCCTGTCTGTGGTGTTGCTGCCGGTAGCGCAGCTCGAGATCGCCGACAACGGCGTCAATTCCATCTGGTACCTGCTCGTCGCGTTGTTCTGGGCAGCGCTGTGGCGACCGCGCACCAGGTCCGGCGCGATCGCCGCCGCGGTCGTGGCGTTCGCGGCGGCAGCCTCAAGCTCGCTCGGCCTGCTCTTCGCACCGCTGTTCGCGGCCCGCGCCGTCGTGGTGCCCCGGAGCCTCCGCGAGCACGCCGCGACCGCCGGCTGGGCGCTCGGCTCCCTGCTGCAGGTCGTGGTCATCCTGACCAGCCACCAGTCCCGGCTCCGGCCGCATAACCCGGTCAACGCGGTGCTGTTCTACGCGCACGACGTCCTGCTTCCGGCGCTTGGCTGGCACCTTTCCTGGCAACTGCGCGACAGCCTGGGGCTGACCGGCGCCACCGCGCTCGCGGGCGGTCTCATCCTCGTGGTTCTCGCCTTCGCGGCCGCCACCCAGCCCGGACGGTGCCGGGCGTTCGTGGCTACCGCGGTGGCAACGGGCCTCGTGTTCACGGCCTTCACCTCGGTGGTCGCCTGGGGCGGGCCGGGCCAGCGAGTCTCGGTCCGGGTCGAACACGGCGCCCGTTATTCCACCCTGCCGATCCTGCTGCTCGACGCGGCGCTGATCGTGGCGGCCGACGCCTACGCGCGCCGGTGGTGGCCGCGCCCCAAGGCCATCGCCGCGGTCGCCGCGCTGGTCGCGGTCCTGGCGGCCGGCTGGGCCACGGACTTCCGTTACCCGGTTCGCCGATTGTCCGGACCTAACTCGGCCTGGGCACACACGGCCAGCTTGTGGCTGCGCCGCTGCGAGCACAAACCGGCCGGGACGATCACGGTCACCTTCCGCGACTGGTGGGGACCCGCCCGGCTGGCCACTACGTTCAGCTGCTCCAGCCTGCGCCGCTAGCCTTCCTCACCGGCCCTGGCGGAGAGCTGCACACGCGCTGGGGCAGCCCCTACGCGGTTAGGTGCGAGCGACGCCACAGGTGGGTCGCCGGTGGCCCGATCATCCCGGCTTCCCGCAGGAATGCGGCGATCTTTTCGCCGCCGTAACGCAGCGTTTGGTGGTGCGCGGGGTTCGCCAGCGCAACCCGGCGCGCCTCGGCGGGGTCCAGCCCGACCGACCGGTACACCTCGGGGCTGACCAGGTTCCGGGCCACGGTGAAGGCAACCCGGCCGAGCATCACCCGCTGGACCGGTAGCTCGGCCCGGGGCAGGCGTGCCGCGCTGCGGGCCAGTTCGGCGCGGGCGAACCCGATGTGCCGGGCTTCCTCCAGGATGTGGATCCGGTTCACCATCTGGACGATCGGCTGTATCGAGTCGTCGGCGGCCATCTCGCGCTGGTAGCGGTCGGTGATCTCCTCGCCGATCAGGATGGCGCCCCACATGGCCGGCCCGTGCGCGGTGGCGGTCAGCAGCCGCCCTAGTGCGTGCACCCGGCGGGACGGTCGGTAGTACGGCACTCCCAGCCACTCGATCAGCCGCGCGAACATCGTGGAGTGGCGGCACTCCTCGGCCAGTTCGGCGAGCGCGTACTGCACGTGCCGGGTGGCCGGGTCTCCCTCATAGGCCAGCTTCGTCAGCAGGCGCATCAGGATGCACTCGAGCCAGATGCCGAACCCGGCCACGCTGGCGGCCTCGTGCCTGCCGAGTTCATGGCGCTGGTCCGGGGTCAGCCGTTCCCACATCGCGGTCCCGTACAGCGTGCTGCGGTGCTCGGGCAGGAAGAGCTTGCCCTCCTGCGGCGGCGCGGACCAGTCGATGTCGAGTTCCGGATCGTAGGACCGCGCCGCCGTCGAGCGCAGCAGGCGATCGGCCAGCCGCTCCCGGTCGGCCCTCGCGGGCAGTTCGCTGGTTGTCATCACCGCTCTCCTGTTCCTTCCGGCGGTGGCGCCGCTTCCGGGGGGATCAACCGTTAAATCAATCTGTAACTTGAAGTAACAGTTACCTTTGGTATCGTTATCCGCGTGAGCGCAAATGTCAAGGGCGATGCCCGGCGGGACCGGTGGAGCGATCACCGGGTGCGCCGCCGGCGTGAGTTCGTGGATGCCGCGCTCCGGGTTCTGGAGGCCCAGGGGCCGGACCTGCTGATGGACGCGGTCGCGGCCGAGGCGGGGGTCACCAAGCCGGTGCTCTACCGGTACTTCCACGACAAGGCGGCGCTGGTGGACGCGCTGGCCGAGCGCGGCTCGGAGATTCTGCTGGACCGCCTGCTCCCGGCGATTCGGGCGGGAGTCCCCGCCCTGACCCGGGTGCGGGACGCGGTCGGCGCCTATTTCGCGGTGATCGACGAGCACCCGAACCTGTATTGGCTGCTGGCCCGCCAGTCGAAAGCCGACGCGGGGGGCGAGCAGGACTCCATGGCGCGCAACCGGGAGTTCATCGCCACCACGCTCACCGCGGTGATCGGTGACTACATGCGGGTCTACGGGCTCGACTCGGGCGGCGCGGAGCCGTGGGCCTACGGCATGACCGGGCTGGTGCAAAGCACGGGCGAATGGTGGCTGCAGCGGCGCTCGATGAGCCGCGCGCACATAGTCGAATACGTCACCCAGATGATCTGGGCGGCGATCGCGGGGATGTTGCGCGCGTCGGGCATCCGGGTGGACCCGGACCAGCCGTTCCCGGAGGCACGGCCGGCGTTGCATGCCCTGGCCGGCCAGGACGAGCCGCTGCGTCCCGGGGTGATCCGCCCCTGACGGCGGTCAAACGGCAAACTGGCACGGGCGCCAGACCGGCGGGGGCGGCGTCCGGGCCAGCGATGGCGGCAGGCGGCGGGGCGGCAGGCGGCGGGACGGCAGGCGGCGGGGCGGCAGGCGGCGGGGCGGCAGGCGGCGGGACGGCAGGCGGCGGGGCGGCAAAGCAGAGCGGCACGATCAGCGAAGGAGGCCAGATGACCGGGCCCGGCGACACAGACGGCTACGAGGGAACCGCGGTGGTGGAGGTCGGCGGGTCCAGGTTCGACGTCCAGGTGCGGCTGCGGGGCCACTTCCAGCCTATCGATGGCCGCTATCACTGGTATGGGCGTGTTTCAGCGCATGAAGGGCTCGACGGTGTCCTCGGTTCCGGCAAGGCGACCGGGGTGCTGACGACCGCGGAAGGTTCCGCGCCTTGCGAGTTTTCCGAGCCGGATCCCCCGGGGCGGTACCGCGTCACCGGAATCTCCACGCCGCCCTTCCGCACCGCGGGCGCCGCCGGCCCGGGTGCCGCCGCCGTCCCGGAGGCCGTCGCCGGGCCGGGCACCGCCGTCGGCCCGGGCACCGCCGCTGGCCCGGGCGCCGTCGGCGGCCTGGGCACCGGCCAGCAGGACGCCACCGGGCCGGCCGCCCGGGTGCCGCTGCCGGGCCACGTGCGCGTGGCCATCATCGGCGCCGGCCTCGGTGGGCTCGGCGCGGGCATCCGGCTGCGCGCGGCCGGCGTGACCGACTTCGTCATCCTGGAACGGGCCGGCTCGGTCGGCGGCACCTGGCGCGACAACACCTATCCCGGGTGTGCCTGCGACATCCCGTCGCACCTGTACTCGTTCTCGTTCGCGCCCAACCCGGACTGGTCGCACAGTTTTTCCCGGCAGCCGGAGATCTGGCGCTACCTGGAGGATGTCACCGACCGGTACGGCCTGCGCCGGCACCTGGCCTTCGGCACCGAGCTGGTCCGCGCGGACTGGGCGGCCGGGGACGCCCGCTGGCGGCTGCAGACCAGCCGCGGCGAACTCACCGCCGACGTGCTCATCTGCGCCGCGGGTCCGCTGTCCGAGCCGTCCCTGCCCGACGTGCCCGGGCTGGCCGACTTCTCCGGCGAGGTCTTCCATTCCGCCCGGTGGAACCATGATCTCGACCTGGCGGGGAAGCGCGTAGCCGTGGTGGGGACCGGGGCCTCCTCGGTCCAGATTGTGCCGGAGATCCAGCCGGTGGTGCAGCGCCTGGTGCTGTTCCAGCGCACGCCTGCCTGGGTCGTGCCGCGCCGCGACCGCACGATCTCCGAGTTCGAGAAGCGGCTGTACCGGCAGGTCCCGGCGGTGCAGCGGCTGGCCCGCCTGGGCATCTACGCCTCCCGTGAGTCGCTGGTGGGCGGGTTCACCAAGCGCCCGGCGATCTTGAAGGCCGCGCAGCGGATAGCGCTGCGGAACCTGGCCCGCTCGATCCCCGATCCCGGCCTGCGGGCCAAGCTGACCCCGGACTACATCATGGGCTGCAAGCGGATCCTGATCTCCAGCGACTTCTACCCCGCGCTGCGCGAGCCCAACGTGCAGGTGGTCGCGTCCGGGCTGGCCAAGGTGGACGGCAACACGCTGACCGCGAAGGACGGCACGTCCTGTGACGCAGACGCGATCATCCTGGCCACGGGGTTCCACGCGGTCGACGCGCCCATCGCCGACCGCATCTACCGGGCGGACGGGATGAGCCTGGCCCAGTCCTGGGCCGGTGACATGCGCGCGCTGCGCGGCACCACGATCGCGGGCTTCCCGAACCTGTGCATGGTCATCGGGCCAAACACCGGCCTCGGGCACAACTCGATGATCTACATGATCGAATCCCAGCTGAACTACATCATCGACTACCTCGACACCCTGGACCGGACCGGTGCCACCGCCATGGACACCCGGCCCGGCGCGCAGCAGCGCTGGTGCGACGACGTCGAGCGGCGGATGGCGTCCACCGTCTGGACCACCGGCGGCTGCGTGAGCTGGTATCTCAACGCCGCCGCGCGCAACCCGACGCTGTGGCCGGGATCGACGATCGGGTTCCGGCGCGCCACCCGCCGCGTGGACCCGGCCGAGTACGAGATGATCCGGCACCGGCCGCCAGCCGCCGAAGCCAGCAGCTAGACCGCGCCCTGCCAGGATGGGCGGGTGACCAAGAAACACCAGACGTCGAGCGTCTTCGTGTTCCGGCGGCTGCCCGGTGGCTGGCGGATCGGGCTGATCCAGCATCCGCGGTTTCACCGGATGATGATCCCGGGTGGACATGTCGAGCCGGAGGAGTCCCCGGCCGAGGCCGCCGTGCGCGAGGTGGGGGAGGAGACCGGCCTGGCCGTCACGCTGGTCAGCCCGCCCGCCGCGCCGGTGCCGCCCGGCTACCGGGCCCGGCGGGTCGCCCCGCCCTGGTGGATCGCCGAATACCAGGTCCCGGCGGACGCTCACCTCGGCGTGGCACACGTCCACGTTGATCACCTGTATGTCGCCCTGGCTGACGGCACGGCGCCGGGCCGGGCGCCCGGCACGGCGGCGCACCCGTTCGGCTGGTACGCCGCCGGGGAGCTCGCCGGCCTGAACATGTTCGACGACGCCAGGGTGCTCGCGCTGTCGCTCCTGGCCGGCCTGGCGAACGGCGCAGACACCGTCGGCGCCGCCGAGGCGCTGGTCGCGGGGCTCAGCCAGGCCTGATCCGCGCGGTGGCCAGGGCATGCCCGATAGATCATTCAGCCTGCTGCGCGTTCACCGGACGGGCGCCTCGCGCCGTTGTCGTCGTCGCCCATAGCTCCGCTATGGGCTCCTCCTCCGCCTTGCGATGCCCCGCCCGCCTCCCCATCCCCTTTCACGCGGCCGCTCGCGACGGCATAGATCTACGGGACACGCCCTACTTCGGCCCGGGCTGTCCGGCGCGGCGGCTACTCCGGCGCGGGCTGCCCGGCGTCGTCGCCGGACCAGAACGCGAGCACCGAGCCGATGGTGTCCGCCTCCGCCGCGGGCTTGTCCGGGCGGTGCCGCAGCACCCGGGCAAAACGCAGTGCCACCCCGCCCGGATAGCGCGGGCTGGTCTGGACCCCGTCGAAAGCGATCTCCACCACCAGTTCCGGTCGCACCCGCAGCACGCCGTAGGCGTCCTTGCGATCCCCGGCCGGGCCCGACCCGGGCGGATCGGCCAGTTCCAGCAGCCGGTTCGTCTGCCAGGTGAGCATCTCATCGGTGAGGCCCTTGAACGTCTTGCCGAGCATGACCAGGCCGCCGGTATCCGGGTCGCGCGCGCCCAGGTGGAGGTTGGACAGCCATCCGCGGCGCCGGCCGTGGCCCCACTCGGCAGCAAGTATCACCAAGTCGAGCGTGTGCCGCGGCTTCACCTTGATCCACTCGCTGCCCCGCCGCCCGGCGGCGTACCGGCTGTCCGGCGCCTTGACCACCACGCCCTCGTGGCCGCGCGCGACCGCGTCGGCGAAGAACTCGCTGGCGGCGTCGACATCCCCGGTGACCAGGCGCGGGACCAGCAGGCCCTCGGGCATCACCGCCGCCAGCCTGGCGTGCCTGATGTGGGCGGGCTCGTCGATCAGGTCTGCCCCGTCCAGGTGCAGCAGGTCGAAGAAGAACGGGGTCAGCGGGGTGTCCGCCCGCCCGCGCGCCACGTCCATGTGGCTACTGGTGCGGCTCGCGGTGACCTGGAACGGGCGCGGGCGGCCGCCCGGGGCCAGCGCCACTGCCTCCCCGTCGAACACCGCGTCCTGCACGTCCAGCGCGAGCACCGCCTCGGTGATCTCGGGGACCCTGATGGTGATGTCGTCGAGCGTCCTGGTGAACACGGCGACGTCGGCACCGGCCCGGTGGACCTGGATCCGGATGCCGTCGATCTTCCATTCCACGATCGCGGGCGACAGCCGGGCGAGAGCGTCGGCGACGGTGGCCGCCGAGGACGCCAGCATCGGCCGCAGCGGCCGGCCCACTTCCAGGCCAAACGCTCGCAGCGCGGCTTGCGCGGCGCCGGAGTCGGGCTCTGCATCCGCGGCTGGCCAGGCCGCGGTCAGCGCCGCCTGGGCGATCAGCGGCAGCGACCCGGCCAGCAGGTGAGCGCGGCGGACCTCCGCGGCGGGTACGCCCGCAGCGCGGGCCACAGCCTCGGTCATCACCCCTTCCAGCGCCCCCTGGTGCAGTTCACCGGCGAGCAGACGGACCAGGAATTCGCGCTCGGTCTGGGTGGCCCGGGCGAACAGGCCAGCCAGCAGCCGCCTGCGCTCGGCCTGCGCTCCCGCCCCGGCGACCCGGCCGACCGTCTCGAACACGGCGTCGGTCTCCGGCACGGTGAGCGGCTGCCCGGAGGGCTCCAGCCGGAGCAGTTCGCCCAGCGACGCGTACCCCACCCCGATCTGGCGCTGCAGCAAGTCCCCGGACAGGAAGGCGACCACGGCCGGGACCTCACCGGCGCTGGCCCGGCGCAGCAGGCCCGCGATCTCGGTTATCTTCGCGGTGCGCCCGGAGGTCGCGGCGACCGCCTCCGACGTCTGGACCAGCTCACGCAGCAGCACAACCGCATTGTGCCTTAGCTGGCCGACACCACCGCGCTCAGCGTGGTCCCGGCGTGCGGGTATGCTCAGGCCACGCCCATGCTGACGTGCTCATGAAGGGGTCTGCTCCTGGCAGGTCCCAAGACGTGCCAGGATTTCAGCCATGACCAATACGCTCACCGCAACCTTGCGGACCAATCAGGGCGACATAGTCCTGCGGCTCTATCCCGACCACGCGCCAAAGACGGTTCGCAACTTTGTCGAACTAGCGGAGGGCTCCCGCGAGTGGACCGATCCGCGGACCGGGCGCGCCTCCAAGGACAAGCTCTACGACGGGACGGTCTTCCACCGGGTGATTCCCGGATTCATGATTCAGGGCGGGGACCCGCTCGGCACCGGCACCGGTGGCCCCGGTTACAAGTTCGCCGACGAGTTCCACCCCGACCTGACCTTCAACCGCCCGTACCTGCTGGCCATGGCGAACGCCGGGCCGGGCACCAACGGCTCGCAGTTCTTCATTACCACGGTGCCCACCCCGTGGCTGACCGCCAAGCACACGATCTTCGGGGAAGTCGTCCAGGGCAGCGATGTCGTAGACAAGATCAGCAACGTCCGGACCGACGCACGGGACCGCCCCGCGACCGACGTGGTGATCGAGTCGGTGGAGATCACCGGCGACGATGGCCAGGGACCCACGGAATAGCTCATGGCCACCCAGCAAGCCCCCGACGCCGGGAGCGGCTCGGGTGTGCCCACTTGTTACCGGCACGCGGGACGGGAGACCTACCTGTCCTGCACCAGATGCGGCCGGCCGGCCTGCCCCGAATGCCTGAGGTCGGCGCCGGTCGGCCAGCAGTGCGTGGAATGCGTCAGGGAGGGCGGCCGGTCCGTCCGCCGGCCCGCCGGGTTCTTCGGCGGCCGCGCGGTTTCCGGCGCGGTCGTCACCTGGACCCTCGTTGCCCTCAACGTGGCGTTCTACCTGGTCGAATGGGTCTATCCGAAGATCGTGGACTACCTGGCGCTCATCGGCAGCGCCTACGACCCCAAGGTCCACGCAGTGATCGGGGTGGCCCAAGGCCAGGAGTACCGGCTGCTCACCTCGGCGTTCCTGCACGAACCAGGCCTCGGCGGGTTCGGCCCGGCGCACATCATCTTCAACATGTGGGCGCTGATACTGGTCGGGCCAGCCTTGGAGCGCCTGCTGGGCGGGTTGCGGTTCCTCTCGGTGTACCTGTTCAGCGCGCTGGGTGGCGCGGTCATGTTCTACCTGCTCGCCCCGGTCAACGAACTGGGCCTGGGCGCGTCCGGTGCCATCTTCGGGCTGTTCGGGGCCTGGTTCGTGGTGTCCCGGAGGCTGCGCGTGGACTCCCGGTCGATCGTGTTCCTGATCGTGCTCAACCTCGTGATCAGCTTCGCCGTCGCGGGCATTGCCTGGCAGGCTCACGTGGGCGGCCTGCTCACCGGCGGGCTGCTCACCGCCGCGTACGCCTACGCACCACGCAACCACCGGGCCCTGGTGCAGATCGGGGCGACAGTCCTGGTAGCGGCAGTGCTGGTCGTCGCGGTGCTCACCCGCAACCACCAGCTCATCGCCTTAGGCCCGGGCTGAGCCGCCTCAGGACCGCACCGGAGTGGTCATCGCCACTTCGTGGACAGCACCACGCCCGCGATGATCAGCACGAACCCGACCGCGAGGTTCCACGCCCCGAGCGCCGAGATGGGCAGGGTGCCGCCGGTGATGTAGTACAGCGCGATCCATGCCAGTCCCACGAGCAGGCAGGCCAGCATCGCGGGCACCAGCCAGCGCGGGCTTACCTTGGCCTTGGGTTTCCTGTCCGGCGGCGTGTAGACCGCCTTGCTTCTTGTGCGGGACTTGGGCATGGTCGTCTCCTGCGGTAAATCATTGCCCGGGGCTAGGCGTTGGCGAGGGCGTCGGACTGGGCGTCGGACTGGGCGTCGGGCTGGGGGTGGCCTTGTTCTTCACCACAGTAAGCGTGATCTCCGTGCCAGCGGGCACCCGCTGGCCGGCGTGCGGGTTCTGCTGCACCACCGTGCCGTTGTTGAGCTGCGGGTTGGGCACGTAGACCACGTGGATGTTGGAGAGCCCGGCGTTGCCCATCTTGCCGAGGGCGACCTGGTAGTCGTCGCCGACCACGGCCGGCACCAGGGACCCGCCGGGCGAGACGAAGATCGTCACCGTGCTGCCGAACTTGGCCGAAGAGCCCGGGGACGGGTCCTGCCTGACCACGGTGTTGGGCGACGCGGTCGAGTTGTTCGCCGTCTTCTGCTGCACAACGAACCCCTTGGCCTGCAGGATGCTCTCCGCGTCCGCCACCGAATGATGCTTGACGTTCGGCACATCTACCATCTTCGGCCCGCTGGACGCGAAGATCGTGACCGTGGTGCCCGCGGCCACGACGTTGCCGTTCGCCGGGCTGGTCCTGATCACGATGTTCTTGGGGATGGTCGGGTGCGACTGCTTCTCCACCTTGTACTTCAGCCCCGCCTGGGTGATCGCGTGCTCGGCCTGCGTGAGCGTCTGACCGTCCACCTGCGGCACGGAATGGGTGGAACCGCCGCCGAGGATCGCGTAGGCCACGGCGCCCACCACCCCCAGCACGAGCAGCACGCCCAGGATCCACAGCAGGATGGGCAGCCAGCGCCGCTGTTTCTCCTCGGGCGGGTACCCGTCGTCGCCCCCGCCATAGTCGTAGCCGGCCATGGCGCCCGTCGGCATCCCGGCCATCGCCGTGGGCTGGCCCACCCGCTGGGTCGTCGCTGCCCCGTAAGCAGCGGTGCGTGGCGCGGCGACTGGCATGCCCTGCAGGGCGCGCTGGATGTCGGCGCGCATCTCCGCCGCGGACTGATACCGGTCCCGCGGGTCCTTGGCCATCGCCTTCAACACGATGGCGTCCGCCCACTGCGGGACCTCCGGGTCCACCCGCGACGGCGGGATCGGGTTTTCCCGCACGTGCTGGTAGGCGATCGCGACCGGGGAGTCGCCGAGGAACGGCGGCCTGCCGGTGAGCAGCTCATACAGCAGGCAGCCGGTCGAGTACAGGTCGCTGCGGGCGTCCACCCGCTCGCCCCGGGCCTGTTCCGGGGACAGGTACTGTGCCGTGCCGATGACCTGGGCCGTCTGCGTCATGGTGGCCTGGGCGTCGCTCACCGCCCGGGCGATGCCGAAGTCCATCACCTTGACCTGGCCGCTACGGGTCAGCATCACGTTGCCGGGCTTGATGTCGCGGTGGACGATCCCGCTGCGGTGGCTGTACTCCAGGGCGCGCAGCACCCCGTCGGTGATCTCCAGTGCGCGTTCCGGCAGCAGCCGCCGGTCGTCGCGGAGCAGGTCACGCAGGGTGCGGCCGTCGACGTACTCCATCACGATGTAGGGGATGTGCGACCCGTCGGTGTCGTCCTCACCGGTGTCGTAGACCGCGACGATCGAGGGGTTGTTCAGCGAGGCGGCGGACTGGGCCTCGCGGCGGAACCTGGCCTGGAACGTCTGGTCCCTGGCCAGGTCTTCGCGGAGCGTCTTCACTGCGACGATGCGGTCCAGGCGGATATCGCGCGCCCGGTATACCTCGGCCATGCCGCCACGCCCGACGATGCCGTCGAGTTCGTAGCGGCCGCCCAGAAGGCGGGGCTGTGTCATGTCACGCACTTCTCGTATCCGTCCTGGGTCGTAGTCAACCACTGGTCCGGGGCCTTCATCGTTTTGCCGACGAGTTCAGGTAGTTGATGTATGCCTTGATGATCGCCGCTGCGACCGGCGCTGACGCGTCGGCGCCGAGGCCACCACCCTTTACCACGACGCCGACGGCTATCCGCGGGTTGGCAACTGGCGCGAATCCGGTAAACACGGCGTCGTCGAGGCCGATGTTGTTGGCCCCGTTCTGCGCCGTTCCCGTCTTCCCCGCGACCGTGATTCCGCCGAGGTTGGCGACCATGCTGTGCGCGGTGCCGTACGGCTGGGCGACCACGCCGGCCATCATCCTGCCCACCTGCCCGGCCACGGCCGGGCTCGCCGTGTGGCTCAGCTCGGTGGGCTCGGTGGTCACCAGCGGGGTCAGGTTCGGTGCGATCACCTTCTGCACCAGGTAGGGGCGCATCAGCGTGCCGCGGTTCGCGATCGCCGCAGAGAACATCGCCTCCTGCAACGGGGTCACCGTGTCGTTGTACTGGCCGATCGCAGAGTAGGCGGTGAGGGCCGGGTCGGAAACGGGCGGGTAGCGGCTCACCGAGACCTTGAGCGGGATCCTTAGTTCCTGGTTCATCCCGAACGCGTGGGCCTGGTGGCGCAGGGCGCTGCCGCCGAGCTTCATGCCCAGGCCGCCGAAGACCGTGTTACAAGACACGGTGAACGCGTAGATCAGCGGGACCTTCCCGGTGCCGGTCGGGTTGGTGCCGTCGTTGCACGGCGTGTGGTCGTAGTTGATGAGCTGGTTTGTGGTGTTGGGCAGCTTCAGGTTCGTGGGCGCGTAGTACCGGCTATCCGGGGTGTACTTGCCGCCGGAGAACGCCGCCGAGCTGGTCACGATCTTGAACGTGGACCCCGGCGGGAAGGTCTCGTTGATCGCCCGGTTGAGCAGCGGCTGCTGCGGCGAGTTGAGGTACTTCTTGTCCGCCTTGTTGAGGGCTTTGCCGTTGAGCGTCGCCAGCTTGTTGGGATTGAAGGACGGGTAGGAGGCCAGCGCCAGGATGGCGCCCGTCGAGGGGTCGATGGCGACGGCGCCCCCGGGCTTCCCGGTGGCCTTCAGTGCCTGGTAAGCGGCTTTTTGGGCGGCCGAGTTGATGGTGAGTTGCACCGTCGCCCCCTTGCGGGGCTTCCCGGTGACCAGGTCGATGAGGTTGCGGACCGTGAGCCGGGGGTCGGTGCCTGCCAGCAGCTTGTCCTCCGCCTGCTCGATGCCGGTCTTGCTGTAGGGGGTGTCGTAGCCGGTCACCGGCGCGTACGTCGCCCCACCCGGGTAGTTCCGCTGGAAGCTGTAGACGCCGGAGACGTGCTTGGACTGCGCGATCGGCTGGTTGTCCGCGGTGATGATCGACCCTCGCTGGTACTGATACTGCTGGGCGAACGTGCGGCCGTTGCCGGGATCGTCGGCGAGCTTGCCCGCCTCGAACCCCTGCACGTAGTTGGCGTTCACCAGCAGCAGCAGGAACATCGCCAGGCAGGCGAGGGAGACCCGGCGCAGGGCATGGTTCATATGGCCCTCACCACCTGCGTCATTCCCTCGTCCTGGATCGGCTGCGGGGCGGGCCGCCTGGCGGTATCGCTGATCCGCATCAGCACCGCGATGACCATCCAGCTCGCCACCAGGGATGAGCCCCCCTGTGACAGGAATGGCGTGGTGATCCCGGTGAGCGGGATGAGCTGGGTCACGCCGCCCACGATAACGAAGACCTGCAGGGCGATCACAAACGAAAGACCGGCTGCCAGCAGCTTGGCGAACGGGTCCCGCACCGCGACCGCGGCCCGCAGGCCCCGCTGCACGATGAGGCCATAGATCAGCAGCAGCGCCATCAGGCCGGTGAGGCCGAGTTCCTCGCCGAAGGCGGTGATGATGAAGTCGCTTTGCACCAGCGGGGTCAGGTACGGCTGCCCGTGCCCCAGCCCGGTGCCGAGTATCCCGCCGAAACCCAGCCCGTACATCCCCTGCGCGAGCTGGTAGGACGGTACGCACGGAACGTGGACGCTGGCGGCGCCGCAGAACACGTTGGCGTACGTGAACGGGTGCAGCCAGATGCTGAACCGCAGGCCCACGTGGCTGACCAGCTGGCTGGCCAGGAACGCCCCGCCGAGGAACAGCGACGTCCCGATCAGCAGCCACGAGGTGCGCTGGGTGGCCACGTAGAGCATGATCAGGAACATCCCGAAGAACAGCGCCGAGGTGCCGATGTCGCTCTCGAAGATCAGCACCAGCAGGCTGGCGGCCCAGGCGATGAGCACCGGCCCCATGTCCCGCGCCCGTGGTAGCGCTATCCCGAGCACGTGCCGGCCGGCCAGCGAGAGCACGTCCCGCTTGGCCACCAGGTAGCCGGCGAAGAACACGGCGAGCGCGATCTTCGCGAACTCCTCCGGCTGGATGCTGAACCCGCCCAAGGAGACCTGGATCTTCGCCCCCGTCCCGGGCACCTCGCTGATGCTCGAGGGAAGCAGCGCGGGCAGGGCGAGCAGCACCAGCCCGATGACGCCGAGCGTGTAGGTGTAGCGCTGCAGCAAGCGCGGTTCCCGCACCACCACGAGCACCGCCACGAACGCGATCACCCCGATCGTGCTCCACATGAGCTGGAACGTGGTCGTCGAGGCGCTCATGGTGGAGATGGGATTCCCCGGGTTGCCGTTGCGCCCCGCCTCCTGCAGCCGGTAGATCATCACCAGCCCGAGGCCGTTCAACAGCGCGGCAAGCGGGAGGAGCAGAGGATCCGCCCACGGGGCGAGCCTCCGGATGGCCAGATGCGCCGCGAGCATCAGCAGTGCGAACAGCACCCCGTAGGTGGCCAGCCCGGTCGGCACGTGCCCGTTCAGCCCGAGCCCGACGCTCGCGTAGGCGAACAGCACCACGCCGATGGCGAACGCGAGCATGATCAGCTCTGCTCCCCGTCGGCCGCGGGGCAGGGTAACTACCTTGGCCAGCCCGGTTGAGGTCCCTGTGGTGCCGGCCCCGTCACCCATAGCGCCAAAAGCGCTCATGAGCCGCTCCCCGGGCCCGTCCCTGGGGGCCCCGGGCAGCCTGCCGGGATCGTCGGTGGCGTTCCGGTGGGCTGCGGCGGCGGCGTGGCCTTGATCTTGCCCTTGGCCGTCCGCTGCACCTTGGCGTTCCCGTACTTCTTCACGTAGGCGCGCAAGGCAGTCCGGTACCGGGCCTGCGCCGCGTCGTATTGCCGCTTCGCCTGGTAGGCGTTCTGGCAGTCCTGGTAGGCCTTGCGGATGTTGTTCACGACGGTCTGCGCGGCGGCGTAGCTGCTGGCGGACACGGTCGCCCGGATCGTTGACGAGTCAGGAGACGGCACGCCGGACAGTGGGATGTCGGTCCGCTCATGCACGTGCGACAGGTTAATCCCGGCGACCGACTGGTTGATCCCCTGGAAGATGGCCACGTTGCCGCCGTAGGTGCCCACGTAGTACTGGTCCTGGGTGTACCGCCAGCCCAGGTAGAGGCCGGCGATCACGACGGCAGCCAGCAGCACGAACAGCGACGTGACGATCGGCCACCGGCGCCGAGGCGGCTCGGTGTCCTCCTCCTCGTGCGCGTTCCGCGGGGCGGGGTCCTCGTGGTCCACCACGATCGCCGGTTGGGGAGTGGTCTGCGACAGCAGGTGCGCCCGCGCAGCCGGGCTGTCGGTGCGGATCGCCGGCCGCCCGCCGTTGGAGGCCGCGCCGGCCATCACCGAGGCATGGCTCGGCGGGCTGGGCGCGGTCGCGCTGTCCACCACGTCGGCGACGATGCAGGTGATATTGTCCGGCCCGCCGCCCTTAATGGCCAGCTCCACGAGCTGCAGGACAGCGTCCTCAGGCTCGGCCACCGCCGCCAGCGTCCGGTGCAGCGTCTCCTCGCTGACCACCCCGGACAGCCCGTCCGAGCACAGCAGGTACCGGTCGCCCAGGTGCGCCTCGCGGATCGACAGGTCCGGCTCGGCCTCTGAGGTCCCGTCCAGGGCGCGCAGCAGCAGGGATCGCTGCGGATGGGTGGCGGCCTCGTCCGGGCTGATCCTGCCGTCGTCCACCAACGACTGGACCAGCGTGTGATCGTGGGTGATCTGCCGGAACTGGCCACCCGACAGCAGGTAGGCGCGCGAGTCGCCAATGTGGCACAGCGCCACCTTGTTGCCCGACCAGAGCATGGCGGTGAGCGTGGTGCCCATCCCCCCGATGGAGGGATCGGCGTTGACCATGTCGTGCAGGATCTGGTTGGCGTGGGCCACGGCCGTGGACAGGGAGATCTGCAACTCGCTCGCGGGCATCTCGTCGTCGAGATCGGCTAGCGCGGCGATGGCGACAGCGCTGGCCACCTCGCCGGCCGCATGACCGCCCATCCCGTCCGCAACCGCGAGCAGGCGCGGGCCGGCGTA
>Ga0075424_100000860_pt1 | contig 25114 bp, 24 predicted proteins | sample SoiMethybrSBSTD3_FD_75301 | JGI IMG/M metagenome (GOLD analysis project Ga0075424, IMG submission 75301) | Bulk soil microbial communities from a Populus tree surrounding site in Tennessee, USA - Soil MetaG P. TD hybrid SBSTD3 | ecosystem: Environmental > Terrestrial > Soil > Tree plantation... | reverse complement strand
CGTCCGAAGCGCCTGGACGATCTGGTCGGACTCCGGGCGCGGGACACGCGGGTCGTTGGCGCCAGCATAGACGAAGAGAGGCGCCTGGATCTTGTCGACCTCCTCGATCGGCGAGATCGTCTTCAGGAATGCGCCGTCCTTCTCGAGGTCGCCGAACTCGACCTTGAAAATCTCGCGGATGACGCCGGTGGTCGACTGGAGGAACGTCGTCATGTTCGCGACGCCGAAGAGATCCACTCCCGCCTTCCACACGCTCGGCCAGCGCTCGAGGGCGATGAGAACGGTATAGCCCCCGTAGCTGCCGCCGTACACGACCATCCGGTCCTTGTCCGCCCAGGGCTGCGAGGCCGCCCAGCGCGCCGTGGTCTCGATGTCCTTGAACGCGTCGAGACGTTTGGGGCCGTTGTCGGCCATCTCGAAGGCGCGGCCGAACCCGGAAGAGCCGCGGACGTTGGGTTCGACGAATGCGTAGCCAATGCTGGTCCAGTAGCGCACGGCCGGTGACCAGCGAATCTGGGAAGAACCGGCGGGTCCGCCGTGGTAGGAGACGATGACCGGCCGCTTCTGCCCGTTCCCGCCGGCCGGCAGGTACACGTTCGTCGGCAGTTTCAGTCCGTCGAAGGCCGGCACCTCCACGATCGAAGCTTCGACACGTGGAAGGCCTTCCAGAGTCGGACGCGGCTCCTTGCGCAACGGCAGCGCCTTCCCGGTCGCGGCGTCGATCGCATAGATCGATCCGGGCGAATCCGGCGTCGACCAGGTCGCCGTCACGAGCTTTCCGTCTTCCGAGAAGTAGCCCACGCTTCCGGTTCCCAGCGGAAGAGTCACCTCGACCGCCGGCTTCAGGGTCGCCGCGTCGAGGATCCGCACGTCGTTGCGGTTGCCGGCGCCGAGGCTCAAACCGACGCGGTCGCCCTTCTTCGAGACGACGAGGGACTCGACGTCGGCGCCCGGGAACCGCGTCTCCGCGTAGCGCGCAACTTCCTTGCCGCTGGTGTCGAGGGCCAGGACGAGACACTGCTCGCCGCCGGCGTCGGTCGCGACGAGGATCCGCTTGCCGTCGGCGGAGAAGGACGCGTTGCTGATCGCGGCCTTCGGCGCTCCCTCGGGAGGATAAATCGTGCGTCCGGTGCCTTTGGCGAGGTCGACCAGCACGAGGTGCATGTCGCTGGCGCTCGGGAACTGGAGCCAGATGGCCTGCTTGCCGTCGCGCGTGACGTCGGCAAGCCCTCCCGGCAGCTTGTCTTCGTAGATCTTCTGCTCCCGGGAGCCCGGCGTCAGCGATAGCGAATAGATGCTCGACGCGGGGCTCGACAGGGCGCGCGCGCTGTAGAAAGCCGTTTGCGGCGCGCCGTCCGGTACGAGCGGAACGTTGCGCTGCATTCGGGTTTCGGGAGTCCGTTCCGTCAGGCCGTTCCCGTCCAGACCGCACGTGAACACGGACCAGTTCTCGTCGGCGCCACGGTCCGACGTGAAGATGAGCGTCTTCCCGTCCGGAAGCGGCAATACGGCGTTGATCCGCTCCGTCGTCTTGACCACGCGCGTCGCCGGCGCTTCGGGCCGGTCGACGTCCGCGACGTAGATTTGCGGCAGGCCGTCCCGGTTGGAAAGGAAGACGACACGCTTGCCGTCCCGGGTAAAGACGGGTTCGTTGTCGGAGAAGGCGTCGACGATGGCGGATGCCCGCTTTGCCAGCTCCGCCTCGCGCGGAGATCCCTTCGGCGCATCCGGCGCGACTTTCGAGGGTTCCTGGGGGCTCGCGGCGGCGAGGCCGCACGACAGGATGGCGAGAGCGAACCATTTCCGCATGCTCATGCGCCGACGCTACACCCAATTCCCGGTTGCGGGCGGGCCTGGACTGCGATTAGCCTCTCGCCCAATGTTCGTCGGACACTACGGGGTGTCCTTCGCCGGCAAGAAGCCCGCGCCGCGCGTTTCGCTGGCCGTGTTGTTTCTGGCCGTTCAGCTCCTCGACATCCTGTTCGCCCTGTTCGTGCTCCTGGGCATCGAAAAGCTCCGGATCGTGCACGGGTACACCGCCTACAACCCCTATGACCTCTACTGGATGCCGTACACCCACAGTCTCCTGGGCGCGCTCTTGTGGTCGGCGGCGACGGCTCTCGTCACGCTGGTGGCCGCGCGACACCTGCGTTCGCGCGACCGGCGAATCGCGGCGGCCGTTCTGGGAGGAGCGGTCTTCTCCCATTTCCTCCTCGACGTGCCGATGCACACACGCGATCTGCCGCTCGGACTGGATCCGTCGTCGCCGAAAGTCGGGCTCGGGTTGTGGAACCATCCGGCTGCCGGCGTCGCCCTCGAGCTCGCCGTTCTCGTCGCGGGCGCCGCCGTTTACATGCGGGCGACACGGGCGAAGAGCGCTCGCTGGGCCGTGGCCTCGGCCGTTTTCGTCCTGCTGCTCGCAGCGATCACCGTCGCGACGCCCCTCATGCCGGATCCCGCGAGCGACCGCGCGTTCGCCGTCCAGGCCCTGGCGCTCTATGGCGTTTTGGCCCTCGCGGCGTGGGCCGTGGATCGGGGACGGGTACTCAGGACGTAACAAGTTCGGGATCCCTCGTCGCTGCGCTCCTCGGGATGACACCCGAACCCTGTCATCCCGAGCGCAGCGAGGGATCCCGTCCTTGATTAGACTGCGGCTTCCTTCAGCTCCCGGACCTCGGCCTCGACTTCCACACCCTCGTCCTTCTTGTGCGTCTTGGCCACGAGCACGTAGATCGACGGCACGACGAACAGCGTGAACGCGGTGCCGATGATCATGCCGGTGACGAGCATGAAGCCGATCGAGTTTCGCGCTCCGGCTCCCGGACCGCGGGCGAAGACCAGGGGCATGTGCCCCATGACCGTCGCGGCTGTCGTCATCAAGATCGGCCGGAGGCGCGTCTCGGCCGCCTCGACCACCGCCTTGAGCTTCGGCAGGCCGGTCTCCTGGAGCTTGTTGGCGAATTCGACGATCAGGATTCCGTTCTTCGCGATCAGTCCGACGAGCGTGATGAGACCGACCTGGCTGTAGATGTTGAGCGTCGTCACGCCGAGGAACGAGAAGAGCAGCGCGCCCGACAGCGCGAGGGGCACGGATCCCGCGAGAACGATGAACGGATCACGGAAGCTCTCGAACTGAGCGGCCAGGACCAGGTAGATCAGGATGGCCGACAGGAGGAACGTGAAGAGGAACTTGCTGCCCTCGGTGCGCAGCTGCCGAGACTCTCCGGCGTAGTCCACCGTGAATCCCTTAGGCAGGATCCGGGCCGATTCCGTCTCCAGCACCTTCAATGCCGAGTCCAGAGGCACACCCGGCGGGATGACGCCCTGGATGCGCACGGCGTTCAGCTGCTGGAAACGCTTCAGGTCGCGCGGCTGCGTCGAGGTCTTCAGCGTCGCGAACGTCGAGAGCGGAACAAGCTTTCCGCCGGCGCCCGAAACGTAGATGTCGGAGAGCTGGTCGGGCGTCAGGCGCTCGGCGCGCTTGACCTGCGGAATCACCTTGTAGCTGCGGCCCTGGATCGAGAACCGGTTGACGTAGTTGCCGCCGAGCATCGTCGAGAGATCGCGGCCGACCTGGCCCAGATCCACACCCTGGGCGCGCAGCTTGTCGCGGTCGAAGACCACCTCGGCCTGCGGCTGGTCGAACTTCAGGTCCGAGTCGGCGTACATGAAAAGGCCGCTCTGATAGGCCTTCATGACGAGCTGGTTGGCGAACTCGGTCAGCCGCTCGGGCTCCGCCGTCGACGCGACGACGAAATCGACCGGGAAGCTGCCGCCTCCGGGCAGTGCCGGCGGCACGAGAGTGATCACGCGGATGCCCGGAATCTTCGTCATTCCCATGGTCGCCTCGACCTGGAGCTGCTGCGTGCTCTTCTTGCGTTCGCTCCAGGGCTTGGTCACCATGCCCCCGAAGCCGCCATTCGGCGACGTGATCTGGAAAACGGCCTTCTTTTCGGGGAAGGCGTTGTAGACGTTGAAGACCTCCTGGGCGAAGAGGCTCGTCTGGTCGAGCGTCGCGTTGGGCGCGGCCTGGATCACGCCGAAGACGACCGCCTGATCCTCAGTGGGGGCGAGCTCCTTGGCCGAGAACATGTAGAAGATCGGGATCAGAGCCACGACGATGACCCACAGAACGAACACGACCGGGCGATAGTTCAAGGTGCCCGTCAGGACTCGGCCGTACGTTTGACGGACGCGCTCGAACCTCCGGTTGATGAAACCCGCGAAGCCCTTCTCGGCGGCGCCCTCGCGCAGGAGCCTCGAGCCCATCATGGGCGACAGCGTCAGGGCCACGATTCCGGACACGATGACGGCGCCGGCCAGCGTGAAAGCGAACTCCCGGAACAGGGCGCCCGTCAGGCCGCCCTGGATGCCGATCGGCGCGTAGACCGCCGCCAGCGTGATCGTCATCGCGATGATCGGTCCGACGAGCTCCCGCGCCGCCTTCATCGCGGCCGGGAAGGGTTTCTCGCCGAGCGCGAGGTGGCGTTCCACGTTCTCGACCATGACGATCGCGTCGTCGACGACGAGACCGACGGAGAGCACGATCGCGAGCAGCGTCAGCAGGTTGATCGTGAAGCCGAACGCGAGCATCAGGAACACGGCGCCGATCAGAGAGATCGGAATGGCGACGATCGGGATGAGCACCGCGCGGAACGACCCGAGGAACAGGAAGATGACGATGATGACGATCAAGAGCGTCTCGGTCAGCGTCGAGAGCACCTCGTTGATCGCGTCCTGAATGTACTCCGTCGCGTCGTAGGGAATGCCCAGCTTCATGCCGGCCGGCAGCTGCGCCTGGATGTCCGGCAGCTCTTTGCGCACGCGCTTGATCACGTCGAGCGAGTTCGCGTTCGGCAGCACCCAGATGCCCATGAAGGTGGCGGTCTGGCCGTTGAACCGGACCTCGGAGTCGTAGTTCTCGGCGCCGAGGACGACGTCCGCGATCTCGCCCAGCCGCACCACGACGCCGTCTTTCTGCTTGACGACGAGCTGGCGGAACTCCTGCGCGGTCCTCAGGTCCGTGTTGGCCACCAGGTTGACCGACGTCATCGAGCCCTTGGTCTGGCCGATGGCCGAGAGATAGTTGTTCTCGGACAGCGCGGTGCGGACGTCGTTGGGCGCGATGCCGAGGGCCGCCATCTTTTCGGGCTTGAGCCAGACCCGCATGGCGAACGTGCGGCTGCCGAGAATGTCCGCGCGCTGGACGCCCGAGACGGCCGACAGCTTCGGCTGGACGACGCGGACGAGATAGTCGGTGATCTGGTTCTGGTCGAGCTCGTCGGAAGAAAACCCGATGTACATCGACGCGAACTCGGTGTCGGCCGTCGCGAGCTCGATGACCGGCGCTTCGGCCTCCGGCGGCAGGTTGTTGCGGACCTGAGCGACCTTGGCCTGGACCTGCGTGAGCGCGGCGTTGGTGTCGTAGTTGAGCTTGAGGTGGACCGTGATCGTCGAGACGCCCTGTGCGCTCGAGGACTCCATGTAGTCGATGCCGTCGGCGCTGGCGATGACGCGCTCGAGCGGCGTCGTGATGAAGCCGCGGACGAGGTCCGCGTTGGCGCCGACGTAGGCCGTCGTCACCGTCACGACCGAAATGTCGCTGCGCGGGTACTGGCGGACCGAGAGCGTGCGGATCGACTGCAGTCCGGCGATCAAGATGACCAGGTTGACGACGATCGCGAGGACCGGTCGCCGGACGAAGATGTCCGTGAACTTCATGTCTTAGCTGTCCTCGGGCTTGGGAGCCGGATTGTTGCCGGGAACTGTCGAGTTGTTGACCTGGACCGCGGCGCCCTGCCGCAGCTTGAAGACGCCGGACGTGACGATCTCCTCGCCGGGCTTGACGCCCGAGAGGATCGCGACCTGGTCGCCCTTGCCCGGCCCGAGCTTGACGAACTGCTGCCGCACGCCCTTGTATTCGGGGCCGCCCTTGGGATCCTTCATCGTCTCGACGACGTAGACCGAATCCCCGTACGGCGCGTAGTTGACCGCGGAGGCCGGCACCGGGATGACATGGGACGCGGAACCGAGGGCGACGGATGCCGTCACGAACATCCCGGGCTTCAGCCAACCGTCCGGATTGGCAAAGGTCGCCTGGATCTGGACGTTTCGGGTTGCCGTGTCGATGAGCGAGTCGGTCGCGGTCACCTTGCCCGTCGCCTCGCGCTTGGCGCCCTCCGCCGTCACACGGACCGTGTTGCCGGTCGTCATGAGCGCCGCCTCCTGCTGCGGCACCGAGAAGTTGACGTAGATCGGGTCGAGCGCCTGCAGCGGAACGATCGGACTGCCGCTCTGCAGGTACTGACCGAGGTTCACCTGACGGATTCCGAGGACCCCCGAGAACGGCGCGCGGATGGTCTTGCGCGCGATCGTCGCCTGGATCTCGCCGATCCGCGCCTCGGCCTGCTTCCGGACGGCGTCGGCGTTGTCCCATTCCGCCTGGGCTGCGATGCCCTTCTGACGCAGGCCCGTGAGGCGGTCGAGGCTGACCTTGGCCAGATCGTTCTGCGCCCGCGCGGCCGCCAGCTGCGCCTGCTCCTGCCGTGTGTCGAGCTGGACGAGCAGGTCGCCTTCGCGCACCGCTTTCCCCGACTCGAACGCGATCTTCTCGACGATGCCCGGGAGGTCCGAGCTCACGACGACGCCGCGGACGGCGGCCACGGAGCCGATCGAAGACAGGCTCGCCGGCCAGTCGACCGGCTTCGCGATGACGGTCGTAACGGCCTCGGGCGGCATCTTGAACGCCGCCTGCTGGGCCATGCCCTTCTTGATCTGCCCGTACTTGACCGCGCCGATGGCCCCGAGGAACACCAGGGCGCCGGCCAGCATCAGGAACATCCGCTTTTTCATGCCCGAAAATCCTCCCACGCCGGAAAACGGGAAAAGGGGAAACCCCTCATTTCGCTAAATAAGCCGCCAAACGCCTCTCGGATTCCGGGTTTCCGCGAGGGGACGGCCGGAGAGACCCAAAGTTTGTCACATCGGCGCGTCTCTTTAACCCGTACGGCGGCGCGACGTTCCGGTTTCCAATGACTTTTTTACCTCCACTTAAGAAGTCGAACGGCCGCGTCGGGAATCGACATCCGAGTATTGGAAACCGATCGGCCCGGGATCGTGGTCTAGGCGCCGGAAGACGCCTTCCGGGCCCCTTCGTCCACCTGCTCCCCAGAGTTCTGGCCGGCCGTCTCGTCGGGCAGCAGTCGCCACACGAGGACGGCGAGCGCGGCCGACACGAAGGCGCTGATCCAGGCCACGCGCTGGAACCCGAGCGTGAAGGCTTCCCGCGCGGCGGCGAGAAGCGGCCCGGCGACTGACTCGGGAAGCTTCGCGGCCGCGGACATGGCGCCGCCGAGAGTGCTTCGCGCCGCTTCGGCGGCTTCGGGTGGCACGCCGGGGGAAACGGCCAGGGCCATCACGCCGCGATATGTCGCGACCCCGACGCTTCCGAGGATCGCGATCCCGAGGGCGCCTCCGAGCTCGGCGCTCGTCTCCGAGAGCGCCGACGCCGCCCCCGCTCGCTCGGGAGGAGCGGCGCCCAGCACGATGTCCGTCACGAGGGTGATCGAAGGGGCCAGTCCCACCGAGAAGAGAATCGACGACGTCACAAGGGGAACGAGGCCCGAGCCCGCGCCCACTCTCGTCAACACGACGAATCCAGCGGCGGCGAGGGCCAGGCCGGCCGCCATCACGAGCTCTCGGGGATACCGGCGCACCAGCGCCGGCGTCCACAGCGACCCGACGACGAAGCCCAGCGACCACGGCAGAGTCCAGAGACCCGCTTGGAGCGGTGTCAGCCCGAGCACCAACTGGAGGTACTGGGCGATGAAGACGTATGCGCCGAAGGCCACGAGCAACGAGAGCGTGTAAGTCACCAGCGCGCCGCTGAAGGCCGGCGAGCGGAAGAGATCCAGATCGATCAGCGGATCCGCGAGCCGCCGCTGCCGCCGTATGAACAAGGCGCCGAGGATAGAGCCGGCGACGATTGTCGCGGCTGCCGGCCAGGAAAGCCCATGCTCGGCGATCCGCTTCAAGCCGTAGATCACCAGCAGCACGCTCGCGAGCGACATTGCGGCGCTGATGAGGTCGAGCCGGCCCGCGCGGGCGTCGCGGAACTCGGGCAGGAGCTTCGGAGCGACGGCGAGAAGCAGGATCATCACCGGAACCGCCAGGAGGAATACAGAGCCCCACCAGAAGTGCTGGAGCATCACGCCTCCGAGCAGCGGGCCGATTGCGCCGCCGACGGAGTAGCTGGTGATCCACACCGAGATCGCGACGGTGCGTTCGCGCGGATCGTGGAACATGTTGCGAATGAGTGAAAGGGTCGAGGGCGCGAGCGTGGCCCCGGCCAGACCCAGCAGGGCGCGTGCGGCGATCAGCATCCCGGCGCTCCGCGAAAACGCCGCCATGACGGACGTCGCGCCGAACGCCGCCGCACCGATCATGAGGAGCTTGCGACGGCCGATCCGATCGCCCAGCGTGCCCATCGTAATGAGCGATCCGGCCACCAGGAAGCCGTAGATGTCGATGATCCAGAGCAGCTGCGACGCGCTCGGACGCAGATCCCGGCTCAGGGCCGGAACGGCCAGGTTCAGGACGGAGAGGTCCATCGCGTAGAGAAGGCACGGGAACGCGATCACGCCCAGGCCGATCCACTCGCGCCGCGTCGCCTTCGGTTGCTCGTTCACCGCGAGAACTCTCCTTCGAGCCGCCGCCGATCAGGCATTCACGAACACGCGGAAACCGCCGTAGGCCATCCGCTTCACGTCGAACGGCATGTCCTTCGGCTCCATCATTGCGGCGAGGCGTTCGTCCTTCATCACTTTCCGGTTGACGCGATCCCGGTGCGCCTTCGACTTGAACACGATCCAGGAAAACACCACCGCCTCGCCGGGTTTCGTTCGCGCGCGACTCGGGAAGGTCGCCCCCCACTTGTTCCGCAGGTCGTCCCCCACGCACTCGCTGTACTCCAGAGCGCCGTGCTCTCGCCAGATTTTCCCGGCCTTCGCCGACATGCGGCGGTAGGACTCCAGCTTTTTCTTCGGGACCGGAACCAGAAAACCATCCACGTAACGGGCCATGGAGGAACCTCCTCGAGGTAGCGAACCCAACTTCGGACGGGACCATTCCGCCGGCATTACGCGATCTGCGGCCTGCGGTCTGCCGTCTGCGGTCTACGACCCCCCGCACGCCGCGGCGCGCCCCGCGAGCAGCTCGCGTTCGCGCGTGTTGCGCGTCATCGCGGCGGCGCGCTCGAACTCGGCGCGGGCTTCCTCGAGGCGGCCGAGCTTCTCGAGGAAGTCGCCGCGCACGGCGGGGAGCAGGTGATACGACTCCAGCCACGGTTCCGAGAGCAGTCCGTCGGCGAGCGCGAGACCCGCGGCCGGTCCGGACGCCATTCCCACGGCGACCGCGCGATTGAGCGCCACGACCGGGGACGGAGCCTCGCGGAAAAGCTCCTCGTAAAGCTCGGCGATGCGCGACCAGTCGGTTTCGTCGGCTGTAAGCGCCCGAGCGTGGCAGGCCGCGATCGCGGCCTGGAGAACGTACGGACCGCGTTTGCGGCTGAGCGCCTCGGCGCGTTCGAGAGCCGCGAGCCCGCGGCGGATGAGCACGTGGTCCCAGCGCGCGCGGTCCTGGTCCAGCAACAGCACCGGCACTCCCGAGGGCCCGGTGCGCGCGTTCGCGCGCGAAGCCTGGATCTCCATCAGGGCCACGAGACCGTGGACCTCGGCCTCTTTCGGAGCGAGCTCCGCCAGGATGCGGCCGAGTCGAAGCGCGTCCTCGCAGAGCGCCGGCCGCATCAGGTCCTCGCCGGCCGTCGCGACATACCCCTCGTTGAAGATCAGATAGATCACTTCCAGGACCGAAGCCACGCGCGCCGCGAGATCGGACCCGCGCGGCACCTCGAACGGGATGCGCGCGTCCGCGAGCGTCCGCTTGGCGCGGACGATTCGCTGGGCGATCGTGGGCTCCGGAACGAGGAAGGCGCGCGCGATCTCCTGCGTCGTCAGGCCGCCCAGCAGGCGCAGCGTCAGCGCGGCGCGCGCCTCGGCCGAGAGCACCGGGTGGCAGGCCACGAAGATCAGACGCAACAGATCGTCGCCCACGGCGTCGTCGATCGCGGCGTCGAGCTCGTCGACGGCCGTGTCGCGCTGGACCTCGATCTCCCGGCCGAGCTCGTCTTGCTTGCGTTCCAGCAGCGCGCGCCGCCGGAGCTGATCGATGGCCCGGTGCTTCGCGGTCGCCATGAGCCAGGCGCCGGGGTTGTCGGGAATGCCCGACGCGGGCCACTTCTCCAGCGCGGCCACCAGAGCGTCCTGCGCGAGGTCCTCGGCCAGGCCCACGTCGCGAACCATGCGCGCGAGCCCCGCGATCAGGCGCGGCGATTCGATTCTCCAGACCGCGTCGATCGCGCGGTGCGTCTCGGAAGCCGGCACGGCCCCCGATTAGAACACTGGCCCGCACGGTACGACCTCAGCCTTTGCGCCTTGCCGACTTCTGCATCTCCTCGAAGCCCGCCGCGGCCTTCTGGACCTCCGGTGGAAAGTCCGACATCTCCTGGACCTGGCGAAGCTCGATCGTCTCGTTCTCCCCCGCCGGGCACCGCTTCGCCCACTCGATCGCCTCTTCCTTGGACCGGACCTGGATGATCCAGTAGCCGCCGAGAACTTCCTTGGCCTCTGCGAAGGGTCCGTCGGTAACCTTGGGCTTTCCACCACGAAAAGTGACGCGCGCTCCCTCCGACGGCGGACGAAGACCGTCGAGCGCGAGCAGGATGCCGGCCTTCTGGAGCGACTCGTTGTACTTCATCATCTTCGCCACCGCATCCGGATCGGGCATCGTGCCCGGTGCGGCCTTCTCGTATCCTCCGGGGATCATCAGCATCATGAAGCGCATCGTTTGGTCTCCTTGTTATTCGTTCAGGCCTGCTGGCGCGCGACCGGCAAGAGCGCGCGCAGGCGGTCGTTGCGCAACCAGAGTCCGCCCCACAGAAACAGAGCGACGTAGGACGGGAAGAGAATGTGGCTGAAGAGCGGCTCGCCGATGCGAACCTGGCTCGCTGTGGCTCCGCCGAGGAACGCCGTCCACAGCAGCGCGCCCAGGACGGATGTCCGGGGAATCAGATAGAGGACGAGGCACGGAATCTCGAGCAGTGCGATCACTGGCGCCATCCGGATCGGATATCCCAAACGCTCCATCGCTTCGATGACGGGCGTTGAGCCGGTGAATTTGATGACGATGTCGAAGACCAGAAATGCCACCCCAAGTCCGCTGAGAATTCGGCCTGCCCAGATTCGTTTCTTCATGACGTTCTCCTCGGCCGCTCGTTCATCGCTTCGAGGGGGCCGTGAACTCCGGCACCACAAACATCGGCCGCACCTCGGTCTCGCCCTCCCACTCCGGCCAGTGGTCCTTGTGGAGCTGCATGAACTTCACGGTCTCTTCGATCGCTTCCTTCTTCGAGGGAACTTCGAAGATCGCGTAGCCGCCGACGACCTCCTTGGCCTCGGTGAACGGCCCGTCCGTGACCGTGATCTTTCCGTCCTGAAGGCGCACTTTCGCGCCCATCTGAGTCGGCAAGAGGCCGCCGGTCTCGACCATCTTCCCGGACTGGAACGACTCGGCCCCGAGCTTGGCGATCGCATCCATCAGAGCTTGGGGCGGCTGGCCGCAGGGCTCCTTCGACTTGACCATGGTGAGGAATCGCATCGACGTATCTCCTTTCGTTTCTGAGGGGGACGCCGGCTCGAATCCACCGCCGATCCCTGCCTCTACACACACGACGAACCTGGGGTCCCGAAATCGACACGGGCCCGGAAGAAAGCTCTCCCGAGCAAGGCCTCGGCTCAATGACCACTTTCGGCGGCAACCATGAGACCACTTCGCGCGCCGGGCCGTCCGATATCTTCGGCCGCGCATGATCGTCCACCTGATCGACGGCACTTACGAGCTCTTCCGCCAGTTCTACGGGATCCGGCGCTTCCGTGAGACCGACCCTCCCTTCGGAGCCGTGGCCGGAGTTCTGCACACGGTCGCGCAGATGCTCGAGGGCGGAGCGACGCACATCGGCGTGGCGACCGATCACGTCATCGAGTCCTTCCGCAACGACCTCTGGGCGGATTACAAGACCGGCGAAGGCATCGATCGGGCGCTCTGGGCGCAGTTCCATCCTCTCGAGGAGGCCCTATCCGCGATGGGCGTCGTCGTCTGGGCCATGGTCGAGCTCGAAGCCGACGACGCGCTCGCCTCTGCGGCGCGGCTGGCGTCGGAAGACCAGCGCGTCGAGAAGGTCTGCATCTGGACGCCCGACAAGGATCTCGCGCAGTGTGTGGTCGGCGACCGCGTCGTCCAGGTGGACCGGAAGAGCGGGCAGATCCGAAACGCCGAGGCGGTGAAAGCAAAGTACGGCGTGCCACCGGAGGCGATCCCCGACTATCTCGCGCTGGTGGGAGACACCGCCGACGGGTATCCGGGCCTCGACGGCTACGGCCCGAAGACAGCGGCGCGTTTCATCGAGCGCTGGAGCCGTATCGAGAACTCCCCTCCCGAGGTCCTGGGTCCGCGCCGCGATGAGGCGCTGCTGTTTAAACACCTCGCGACGCTGCGCACCGATGCGCCTCTGTTCGACGACGTCGAGACGCTGCGCTGGCGCGGAACGCGCTCCGACTTCGCGGCGACCGCCGAACGAATCGGCGACGCGAAGCTGCTGCCCCGCGTCGCCGCCCTCCAGGATCGCACCGCGTAGGGAAGGCCGTGCATGGCACGGCGGTGACCCCTCTACGCCTTCTTCTGATTCTGCCGGTGGAAGTTCTCGTACCTCTCGCGGTGCTCGGGCGTGATGTTCTCGCCGAAGTCTTCGACCTCGCCCACCTGCCGGATCTCGACCTCCGTATCCTCGAACGGGGCCCGCTTCAGCCACTCGACCGCCTCTTCCATCGACTTCACCTGCCACAACCAGAAGCCCGCCACGAGCTCCTTCGTCTCGCCGAAGGGGCCGTCGATGACGGTCTTCTTGCCGCCCGCGAAGCGCACGCGCTTGCCCTTGGAGCTCGCCCGGAGCCCCTCCGCCGCCAACATGACCCCGGCCTTCAGCAGCTGCTCGTTGAAGTTGCCCATCTCGGAAAGGAGCTTCGGGTCCGGCAGGACGCCCGCCTCCGAGTCCTTGCTCGCCTTCACCAGCACCATCACTCTCATCGGACTGTCTCCTTTTCTATACGTCCCGAGCCGGGCCCCGGGCGGATTCGACCGGTTCGAACCCTGGCTCTACCCGGGCGACGAACGGCTTGCCGCGGGATCGACAACGAAATCGAGCCTATACCCCCCGCCTCGGACGGCGTCCTCAATTCCCCAGGAGGGAGCGGGAAGTCGGGGAAAGCCGCAGGCTCTCGAGACGCGTCGGGAGACCCTTCGCGGCTCCGCCGTGACGCTCGACCGCGGCGACGTACTTGTCGTACGCCGCTCTATCCGGAAGCTGAGAAAAGATAACCATGACGTGCTCCCCCTCTCGAACCGGAAGGGCCGGAAAGGTGTTGGGGCTCTCTTCGGTCACGAACCAACCGATCGTGGCGGCACCCGCGGACCGATGGACGGGAAGGACCTCGCGCTCGAACGAGTCGATTAAGGCCGCATCCGGAGGCGCGTCGAAGTAATAGATCGTGGCGATCACCAGCGTCTTCGGCACCTCCGTCGAGCCGGGCACGGGGCGCCGCAGCTTCTCCAGCGAGAAGCCGGATTTCGGCCGAGCCGGCCTGAGCAGCAGAACGTTGTCGGAGTCGATCATCGTCGCGTTGGCGGCGTTCCGGTGCGCTTTCCATACGGGACCGCCGTAGAAGGCGCCCAGAGATCGCGCTCGGCCCGGCATGTTCGCGAATCCCCGGAGCCACACGAACCGGTCCGGGTTGTCGAGATCGCGGAACTGTCCGATGACCCGCATGCCCTCGGCCTCCTGCGTTTCGACGAACTCCCGGTCGAAGAGATCGATGAGCACGTCTCGCTGCCCCGGGTGCAGCGTGTACTGCCGGAGCTCCACGACCGGGCAGCAGACCGGCATCGTTGCGGCCGTATTCCCCTGTTGTCCGGCTGCCAGGTTCGAGCCCACGAGACCCGACATCAGCACCTCCCCGACGAAGCGAGCGCGCCGCCCGGTCAATGAATGGATCCGTTCCTCGCCGCGGCCCCGCGCAACGCGTCCACGCTCCAAGGTCCCGGCCCCGAGGCCGAGAAGAAGAGCCAGAGAAAACAATAGAGGATGGCATCGCTCCCCTGGTTCAGGACGGGCCAGAGACCCTGCGGGGCGTGGCCATAGAAGTACGCGACCGCCATCTCACCCGAGAGGAGAAAAGCAATCGGACGCGTGAAGAGGCCCACCAGCAGAAAAAAGCCTCCGAACGTTTCGAGAACGCCGGCGATCCAGGCCAGCGACCACGCGGGCGCGGTCCCTCCGCCGGGCATCACGGCTCCCGGAAACGCGAACAGCTTGGCCGTTCCGACCTGCATGAACAGGAACGCCGCGACGATGCGGAGCAGGCTCAGGAGATAGGGAGACCAGGAGCGCCAGCGAGACGGCAGACTGGATTCGTACATCAAACTCTCCACTCATCCGCGGCGAGAGCTTTTCTTGCGGCGCGGCAGCGACGCAATGACCACTCCCGTCGCAAAAAGCATGACCACTCAGCCGGCGCAAAGCCGGCCATCACGACGGGATCGCCACCTCGATGCCGCGCCACCTCTGCATCCGGAACCGCGCCACGGACAGCACGCACCGCGTCATGTGTCCCAGGACGATCGCAGTCCAGATGCCGGCCGGCGTCAGTCCACGCGTCGCTTGAAGGAACGCGCAGAGACCCAGGGGCACCACGATTTGCGAAACGATCGAGATGTAGAGCGGGCTTCGCGTGTCCCCCGTGCCTTGCAGAGCGCCGGTGAAACACAAGGCCACGGTGATGAAGAGGCCCGAGACCGAGAGAAACCGCAGCAGCTGCACGCCCAGGCCGAGCACCACCGGGTCCTTCATGCCGAAGACGGCGAGAAGGAGCCTCGGCGCCGCCAGGAAGAGGGCGCCGATGACCGCCGCCACACCCAGGCCGATCCGCGAAGCCACCCACACGCCCTCGACCACGCGGTCGGGGCGTCCCGCTCCGAGATTCTGGCCGGCGATGGCCGCCGTGGCGCCCATCAGGCCGACCGAGGTCCAGGTGATCAGCGAGAAGAGCTCCGTGTAGCCGACGGCGAAGGCCGCCTGGGCGGCGGCGCTCTGCGGGAGAGAACCGATGAACCGCAGGAGCAGCACGCCCGCAATGTTCATCGCGATCCCCTGCACCCCCGTCGGAAGGCCGAAGCGGAACAGCTCCTTGATGATCGCCAGGTCCGGCCCCTTGTGCATTCCGGGCTCGAAGTGGATCACCGACTCCGGGCGTGTTAGGCGCCACAGGCCGTACGCCGACACGATCGTGCTGCTGGCGATCGTGCCCAGCGCGGCTCCGAGCGTGCCGAGGATCGGGATCAGGATGACGTTGAAGACGATCGTCAGTCCGGTCATCATCAGGCCCAGCCGCAGCGGCGTGCGCGCGTCGCCCGCGGCGCGGAAGGCGCCGCTCAGCATGAAGAAGATCATCATGCCGCAGATTCCGACGAGCATCGCCCGCAGAAACGGCATCGCCTGCGCGCGGACGGCGGGGGCCGCGTTGACCAGGTCCAGCAGGCTCGGGGCGGCGAGCCAACCGATGGATCCCAGCAGGATCGAGAGTCCCGCCGCCGTCAGGAACGACTGATAGACGACGCGGTTGACCCGATGCGGCTGGTTGGCGCCCGCGAATCGCGCCACGAGCACGCCCATCCCGCTGAAGACCGAGCTCGCGAACACGATGACGACGATCACGATCTGCCAGGAGACTCCGATCGCGGCGTTGGCCGTGTATCCCACGAAGTGGCCGACCATCGCGTGATCGATGATCCCCTGGAGACCCGCGATGACGTTCTGGAGCATCGTCGGCCAGGCGATCTTCCAGACGGCCGGTCCGATCGGCCCCTCGACGAGCGAGCGATCGAACGTCTTTCCGCCGGGCGCCGCCGGTGTCGGGATCGCGGCGGACGCGGCAACGGCGCCTTCGCCCGCCGGCACGCCGTCCGCGCCCAGGACCGCGCCGGGATCCGGGACATTGGTCATCGAGGGATCCGTCTCATCTTCCTCCACGGGGCTCCGGAGCCGCCGAAAAGTACTACGAAGGCCCGGGCAAACCGATCGAGGCGCGACGCCCATTCGCCTTTCGGAAGCTGGCAAGGTTCTTGCGCCCGAAAGGTTTCGAGGTGAACACAATGGCGGAACGTCACATGCACCCCGATACCGACGAAGAAGCTCTCGCGGCCGCGAAGGAGGACGCCCGAGAAGGGAAATCCCCGTCGACGCAGGCCGGGGAATTCGTTCGCGAGGAGATGCACCACATTCGGGAGGGAAAGCACGGAGCGCGGTCGACCAAGCAGGCGATTGCGATCGGGCTGTCCAAGGCACGGCGCGAGGGGGTCGCCCTGCCGCCCCCCAAGAAGGGCACGGCTTCGGCCAAGACCCGGAAGTCGGCGGCACGCGCCCTCGCTCGCGGGCGGAAAGGGATCTCCAAGGTTTCTCCCAAGAGATCCCGCGCCACGGAGAAGGCGCTCCGGCGGGAAGGCCGGTCGGCGGCATCGAAGAGAGCCCTGGCGCGGCAGGCTCGCTCGACCGCCCGGCGCCGCGGCGCCGCCGCGCGCTCGCGGGCCGCGAAGAAGGCCGCGCGGACGCGGGCTCGCAGCCGGAAGCGGTAACCCGGACATCCCGCGCCGCCACCGGATCTCAACGGCCGCGTCGCAGGTCGGCCTCGAGTCGGTCCAGGCTCTGCTCCCAGCCCTCCTGCATCGCATCCAGGTTCGGCGGAGCCTCGGGCCACCACCACACGAGCCGGCTGACGAGGCGGAGGATGGTACCGCCGCGGTGCGCCGAGAACGTCGCGGTGTTCTCCATCTCGAAGAGCGGATGGCCGTCGTCGTTCAAGGCGGCCGTGAGAAAGATCAGCTTCTCGTTCGCGACAATCTCGCCGAAGACCCCGGCCATCGGATAGACGGTCCCGTCGGGGCCCCGCATCTCCACCCGCATGGAGCCGCAATCGCGGGCGTCGATCTCGCAGACGGGGTTCGTGAATCCACGAGGGCCCCACCAGCGCGCCAACCGCGCCGGCTCGATCCACGCCCGAAAGACCGTCTCGCGCTCCGCGTCGATCGCCCGCTCGACGGCGAGCTCTCGTCGGAGCGGTGCCTCTTCGGCGCACACGGATCCCCTCACCGCAGGCATGGCGTCTCCTCCTTCGCGCCGGGCCCGGACTTACGCCCGGCTCTCGAGTCCCAGGATGTTTCCGGTCGGATCCTTGAACCAGGCCAGCTTCATCGGGCCGGCGAAGTGCGTGTCACCCTTTCGCGTGGTCTCGGGCAGGTCGTCGTAGTGCTCGAACTTCACGCCCTTGCCCCTGAGCTCCTGGACTTCCTTTTCGACGTCCTTCACAGCCCAGGAGGCGGCCGTGCCCTTGTTCGTGCCGGCGTACTTCGAGACGTACACCGTCACCGTCGAGCCGCCGCTTTCATAGGTGACGGCGCCGCCGTTCTCTTCGTCGATCTTTCGAAGCCCCAGTGTCCCGCCGTAGAACCTCTCGGCCTCCTTCAGGTCCTTGACCGGCAGCATCGTGTGCACTTTTCCATCACTGAGCATTTGGCCTCCTCGAGTTGGATGATTCCTCCCACACTTACCTGACGAACGGCGAGAGCCGAGATCGACATTCCACATTCCGATCCGGCGAGCGCGGACGAAAAATCCGTGCAACATGAATGCCGGCAGTGAGATTGCATGCGCAAAGCGCGGAGGTCTCATGCCAAGAGGAGACAAGAGCAAGTACACGGACAAGGAAAAGCGCCAGGGCGAGCACATCGAGGAGGGCTACGAATCTCGCGGAGTGCCCGCGAACGAGGCCGAGCGTCGCGCCTGGGCCACGGTCAACAAGGTCCACGGAGGCGGAGAAAAGCCGGGCGGAGGCGGATACGGTCAGCCCGAAGATCACTCCCCTCTGGAAAAGGGCGGCCGGCTCGGAGGCCGGAAGTGACGACGCCTCGCCAGCGCGCCGCCGCGCGACGTAATGTCCGCAAAGCGGCTGCGGCGGCCCGGCGCAAGCGCACGATCGCGCACCTGCCTCGGAGGACTCGAACGGCTCTCAGCCGTCAGGCGGCGAAGGTCGCGAAGCGGAAATAACTCGGACTACTTCCGCCGCCTCGGAAACAGATCCTCGAAGTTCGGCCACTCGTCGGAGAGACGCAGGCCGAACCCGGGTCCCGTCCTCGCGCTCCGGACCACCTTGCCGGTGAGGAAGAGCTTGCGCCCTTCCGGCAGGTGAACCGTCAGGCGCACGATCGGGCCCGTGCCCGGAGTGCGCGTCGTCCGCACGAACATTCCGCGCCGCGAGATGTCGCTCGTGACGCCCGTTCCATAGAGGGTGTCCTGCGTGAATTCGACCGCCATCTCGGCGGGACGCCGGCGCGAGGTGCGCTTCTCTCCCGTTCCGATCCCGACGCGCCGCGGTTCCTCCGCGGCTGCTTTCGGCAACGCGTCCGCCGACTCCACGCCGGTGATCCGGCCCGTGACGATCCGGCCGTCCACGAGGACGCGGCAGCGGAACGTCGCCGGAAAGATCTCGGCCTCGCCTTTTCCGAGGAGCCGCCATTGCTTCTCGAGCTTCTCCCGGGAGGGAGCCTCGTCGAACCAGAAACTGACGGGACCCGAGCGCGTCACGATGACCGGCTGCAGGTATGCGATCCCGGTGTCGTCCGCCGGAAAGCAGAACCCGAAATGCTTCGTCGTGTCGAAGAGCTCGAAGTCCGTCCCGGCCAGGAAAATCTCGTCGTCGCTGCGGGAGAGCGTGGTCTTCGACGCGGGAACCACGATCGCGTCCCGCCCGACGCCTCCCTCGTAGCGCCACACGGGATGCGCGACGAGGTCGTCGGCCGAGAGGTCTGCCAGGCGTTTCACCACGCCTAACTTATCGCAGGCCCGGGCTTGACGCGCCGGGTTCCGCGGCGGAGACTTCGACCGGGGTCCTCGCAGGACCGCTGCCGATGCTCTTGCCTCTGATCCTTCTCGCGGCCGCGGCCGACGCGGCGACCGCGCCGGCTCCGGCTCCGGGCGCTCCGCACGTTGCGGGCGTCGAGCTTTCGACGCCCGGATTCCGCTTCTACAGCATCGGCGATCGCGCTTTCTACTACCCGGTGGACTACACGCTCGTGACGTGGCCGCTGCCGGGACTCGACCGCGCGGACGAAGCGCAGGTCGTGGCGAAAGACCACGCCTCCGATACGTGGGAGAGGAGCGTGACCTTCGCGGCGCCGGTCGAGTCGGATCCAGCGGCGCGCACGGTGCGGTTCGCCCTGGCTCCCGGCGCCCGGGACCTCGCGATCCTGGTTCCCGGTTTCGCACCGTCGTTTCTGTCGAACGTTCGCCCCGAGGGGGAGACGCGAAGGCTCCCTCCGGCGAAACTCGCGCGCGCCGCCCGTTTGAAGGGCCGGATCCTAGACGCGCGCAGCGGGAAGACGCCCGCGAAGTGGTCCGCGCGTGTACGGCGCGTCGGTATCGATGACGCCGGCGACGAAGCGCGTTTCTTCGCCACGCGGCCGATCTCGTTGGACGGCGCCGTTCTCGACTTCGCGAGTCTCCCGCCCGGAGCGTGGGAGCTCGACGTCGCCGCCCCGGGTACCGGCAGGCGTGGGACGCTCGTCCGCGCGCCTAAGCCCGGAAGCGTAGCGGACCTCGGCGACTTCTATATTTCTCAGGCTGGCCGCGTTCTCGTCACGCTCGCCTTTCCGTCCGAGGTCCCGGCCGAACCATTCGTCGTCCGCGTCCTGCGGCAGGCTCCGGATACGGACCAGCAGGAGATCGAAGTCGGGAAAAAGACCGTCGCGCCGGAGCCGGAAACGCACCTCGAGTTCGACAACATCGAGCCGGGCCCCGTCACCGTTCGGGGTCAGAACAAGACAGGCGAGATCGAGCGGGCCGAGGGCGCGGAAGTAAGGTCCGACGAGACGGCGGAGGTGCGGCTGACCTTTTATCCCGTGACGCTGCACGGACGCGTCTGGCGCGGCGACGCCGGAGTGCCGGACGCAACGGTGCGGGCCGCCGTGGGGATGATGGGCAGAAACCCCGCGGCCACGTCGGACGAGCTCGGCGACTACTCGCTGCGGTTCTGGGCTGCAGGCAACGACGTCTTCCTGACGACGACGGCCGCGGGAAGCGACCTCCCGTTCGACGAGTCGATCCCGCTCGAGCCCGGCGCCACGGAGGTCGAGCACGACGTGGAGCTTCCCGCCGGAGAAATCCGAGGCGTCGTCCGGGACGCCGAGACCGGAGCTCCCATTGCCGGCGCGTCGGTCCACTTCGCAAATGCCGTTCCACGGGAAGGGAAGAATCGAGCCGTCCGTTTCAAGTCCGGGACCGATACCGACGCCGACGGGCGCTTTTCCCTGACCAACCTGTCGTCCGACCCGGTCGACGTCGAGGTCAAGAGCGAGGGCTACTCCCCAGCGAAGCTTGCCAACGTCGTCCCGACGCCCGAAGGCGCGGAGCTCGATGTCCGGCTGGCGAAGGGAGTACGCCTGTACGGAACGGTCACCGATCAGGCCGGATCTCCGGTGGCGGGAGCGACCGTCGGGATCGATCCCGACGCCGAAGGCTACTTCTTCACCCAGACGACCTCGACGACCGCGGCCGGCGAGTTCGAGTTCCGGAACATGGGGCCCGGCCCGCACTTGCTCGGCGTTCTTCAGTGCGGCTTCACGCTGGCTCTGAGAACTTTCACCCTCGAACCGCCGAACGCCGACTCACAGGATCCCCGCGCCGACGTGCGCCTGCTCGCCGAGCTCGCCCCTGTCACGCTCCACATGGAAGACGAGACCGGACGGCCTTCTGTCGGCGTGTCGACCTGGCTGGCCGTCGACGGCGTCATCCTCCCCCTCTCCGACTTCGACCGCGCGGCTCGTCGCTGCGGCCAGTCCCCCACGACCGACGCCGACGGGAACATGACCCTGCGGGGCCTTCCGCGGGGGACCCTCTCCTCACTCGACTTCGACACCCACCAACCGATTTCGTCTTTCGCCAATGACGGCACCCAGTCGGTCTGGACGATTCGGACCCCCCGAGGCAATAATCCGGGCGATGCGACCGCGTCCCCGGTCCGGTGATCCACCGTACCCGCGGAGCGTCCGCCTTTTCGATCCGGCGACGCTCGCGAGGCTGTGTCGCGCGCGGGACTTTCTCGCCGACCGATTCCGGCGGCGCGCGTCGCTCGAGGACGCGGCGCGCGAAGCGGGGCTCTCGCCCTTCTATTTCAACCGTCTCTTCACGCAGGCGTTCCACGAGACGCCCCATGAGTTCGTCACGCGCCTCCGGATCGACGAGGCCAAGAAGCAGCTCCTTAAGGACCACGACAGCGTCACCGACATCTGCTTCGACGTCGGATACGAGAGTCTGGGGTCCTTCTCGACCCGCTTCTCGACGCTGACGGGCCTCTCCCCCGCCGCCTTCCGGCGCGAGGCCCGCCGGCTCTTCGGGGGGTTCCGGCGCCGCTGGCCCCTCTTCTACATTCCGGCCTGCTACCAGCGTTTCCTGATCGGAGCGCAAGAATCGAGAAGCGCGCCGTACGCCGGATAGGTAGCGTCGGCATCCGAAAGGAGGCTTCGATGATCCAGCGTCTCTCGCACGTCACCATCTACGTCCTGGACCAGGACGCCGCCAAGGACTTCTACGTCAACAAGCTCGGCTTCGAGGTTCGCACCGACGCCACGATGGACAACGGATTCCGGTGGCTCACGGTGGGTGCCAAGACCCAGCCCGACCTCGAGATCGCCCTGATGAAGGTCGACGGCCCGATGATGAAGCCCGAGGTCTCGCAAACCCTCCGCAAGCTGTTGCAGGAGGGCAGCATGAGCGGCGGCGCGATGCACACCTCGGACTGCCGCCGGGACTATGAGGAGCTCAAGGCCAAGGGCGTCGAGTTTCTGTCGCCCCCGACCGAACGTTTCTACGGGATCGAGGCCCTGATGAAGGACAACTCGGGCAACTGGTTCAGCGTGACCGAGCCGAAGGCGCACTGACGATGGGCAAGAAAGATCCGCGCATCGACGCCTACATCGCGAAGTCGGCCGACTTCGCCAAACCGATCCTGACGCGCATCCGCAAGCTCGTGCACGAGGGCTGTCCCGACGTCGTCGAGACGATCAAGTGGGGCTCGCCGAGCTTCGAGTACCACGGCATCCTCTGCGGCATGGCGGCTTTCAAGCAGCACTGCGCCTTCGGTTTCTGGAACCGGGCGCTGAAGATTCCCGACTCGGATCCGGGGGCCGCCATGGGCCAGTTCGGCCGCCTCGAGTCGGCGGCGGACATGCCGAAGGACCGCGTTCTGCTCGGCTACATCCGCGAAGCCGCGCGCTTGAACGAGACGGGGCAGAAGCTCGGACCGATGGCGCGGACCAAGCGCAAGCCGATTCCCGTTCCGAAGGAGTTGACGGCGGCGCTGAAGAAGAAACCGGCCGCGCTGGCGAAGTTCAAGGCCTTCTCGCCGAGCCAGCAGCGCGACTACTCCGAGTGGATCGTCGAGGCCAAGACCGACGCGACCCGCGACAAGCGCCTCGCGACCGCCGTCGAGTGGATCGGCCAGGGCAAGCCCCGGATGTGGAAGTACATGAATCCGAAAAAGCCCTGACTTCGACCGTTGGCCCGCCTCTTGCGACGCTGGTAGGAGCCGGGCGGGATCGGCCCGCCCGAGAACGCCGAGGAGGAGAGATGATCACGAGCCAGAACCTGCAGGAGCTTCGTTCGTGGAAGCCGGCCGACGGGGGACGCATCCTGTCCCTCTACGTGGACCGCAAGACCGGCACCGGGTTCTGGAATCCGGCCGAGATCGGGCCGCTCGTCAAGGGGCTCCTGAAGGAGTTGGAGCCTTCGGTGGACACTTCGGACCAGGGCTCGCTCGCGGCCGCCGCACAGCATGCGATCCGCGCCCTCTCCGAGCGCGAATTCCACGACCGCAGCCTCGCGGTATTCGCGGAGCCCTCGGGACGGATCTGGACCGGCGAGCTGAACCTGCCGGTCGCGTCGATAGCGCGTTGGAACGGCGAGCCGTATCTGCTGCCGCTGCTGGAGTCCGTCGGTGAGCATTCGCGGCTCGGCGTCGCCCTCGTGGACCGCGGCCGCGCCCGGCTCTTCACGATCTTCCTGGGAGAGATCGAAGAAGAACGGGATGCCTTCAACCCCGAGCCCGTCAAGCACGTCGCGTCGACCGGAACCGACCAGGCGCGCACGATGAACCTCCAGCGCCGCGCCGAGGAGCACGCGCACCTCCACTGGAAGCATGTCGCCTCCATGCTCGACGCGCTGGCGCGGGCGAGAAGGTTCGATCGTCTGATGCTCGGAGGATCGCTCGATGCCGCGAACCGCCTGCGGGACCTCCTTCCCAAGCGGCTGGCGGAATCGATCGTCGGCATCGTCCCGATTCCGGTCGAAGCCGTGAAGAACGACGTCCTCGCCGCGGCCATGGACCTGGAGCGTCGCGTGCGCGAAGAGCGCGATCGCGACGAGGTCGCCGCGCTCGAAACGGCGTCGGCGAAACAGGCCCGGGCCGCCGCCGGCCTCGACGACACGCTCGAGGCGCTGCGCGAAGGCCGGGTTCTGACGCTCTTATACGCCGAAGGCGTGTCCCTCCGCGGGCGACGTTGCACCAATTGCGGCACGCTCTTCGAGGAAGGCGCGGAGCTCTGCCGGTACTGCGAGCGGGAGACGCTGCCCGTCGAGGACTTGCTCGAAGAGATGACTCGAAGAGTCGCGGAGAGCGGCGGGAATATCGAGCCCGTCGGTGCGGCCGCTGCCGAGCGGCTGCGGGAGATGGGCGGGATCGGGGCGTTCCTGCGGTTCTAAGCGGATCCCGACCGGTGTCTTCCGTCAGTTGATGGTGATGGCCCTCAGTTTCGTGTTGTTGGTCTCGTTGGTTTCCACCACCGCGTTGCCGTCGTCGGCAACCACGAAGAGGTTGTAGCTCCCCGTCGGCGTTCCGGCGGGGATCGTCACCGACACAGCTCCCCCGGACGAGCCGTTCGGCGCCAGCGCGGGAACAGCGCGGGATCCCAGGAACGTGTCCGGACCGCTCGGAGGCCGCAGGTAGATCTTCGTGGTCGAGCTGACGCCGCTCGACCCGCCTCCCTGGTTCTGCGTGGTCGGCGTGACGTTGATCATCTGACCGGGATGCGCCGAGAGCGGAGCCGAGATCGACAAGACGATCAGGTCCGGGCCGATCGCGATCGACTTCGCGCGGGTGTTGTTGGTCTCGTTGGTTTCGAAGACGGCGTTCGGATCGTCCGCCTTCGCGATGATGTACCAGGTCCCCGTGGCCGTCCCGGCGGGGATCGTCACCAGCGCCGAACCCAGACTCTTCCCGCCGGAGGCGATCGCGCCGGTAGTCCGGCTGCCGATCAACGTGTCGCCGCCGAGCACCGAGTCCGACGAGAGGTAGTACGCCGTCGTGGAATCCGCCACGTCGCTCCGACCCGCGGCGTTCGCGGTCGTGTCCGTCACCGTGATCGAAAGCCCGGCGCCCGACTTCCCAGGCGCCCCGAGCACCGAGACGCTGAGGTCGGCGCCAATCACGATCGCCTTGGCCAACGTGTTGTTAGTCTCGTTGCTCTCGGAGACGGCGAGAGGCCCGTCCGCTTTCGCGATGATGAAGTAGTTGCCGTTCGGCACCGAGGGCAGCGTCTGACTGCTCGTGAGCGTGCTCCCTGCGCCGCTCGCCAGAGCGGGGACGGCGCGGCTACCGAAGGGGATGTCGGCGCCGTCCCAGATGTTGTCGGTGGAGAGGTAGTAGCTCGTCGTGGAAGCCGGAGCGGCACTGGCGCCGGTGGCGTTGCGCGTCGTATCCGTGATCGAGATCGTGCGGTTCGATCCCGAGGAGGCCGGCACGGTGAGCGTGGTGACCGTCAGATCCGGGCCGTTGACCGTGAACGCCTTGGTCCGCACGTTGTTGGTCTCGTTGGATTCCGGAACCGATCCGTCCGCGTCGGCGTT
>Ga0075424_100000859_pt1 | contig 25116 bp, 21 predicted proteins | sample SoiMethybrSBSTD3_FD_75301 | JGI IMG/M metagenome (GOLD analysis project Ga0075424, IMG submission 75301) | Bulk soil microbial communities from a Populus tree surrounding site in Tennessee, USA - Soil MetaG P. TD hybrid SBSTD3 | ecosystem: Environmental > Terrestrial > Soil > Tree plantation... | reverse complement strand
ATCCTGGCCGACCATCGGGCGGTCCTTCCCGGCTTCTTTCGAAGCGCAGGCATCGCGCTCCTCTCCGGGCGCGACTTCACCGACGACGACGACACGGGCCATCCCAATGTGATCGTGGTCGACGAGACGCTCGCCCGGCGCGAGTGGCCGGGCGAGAGCCCCCTCGGGAAGCGCCTGACCGCGACCTTCATTCATTCGGGATCGTTCGACCCGACGGTGGCCGAGGTCATCGGCGTCGTCCGCCACGCTCGCTACCACGCGCTCACGGCCGACGGCCGCGTACAGATCTACGTGCCGTACCACCAGAGCGCACGCGAGAATCTCGCTTTCGTCGTCCGGGTCGACGGCGAACCGCTGTCGCTGGCGCGGCCCGTCCGCGAGATCGTCGCTTCGCTCGATCCGGACGTGGCGATTTCGAAGATGCGTCCCTTCTCCGCCTACGTGGACGCGGCGCGCCAGGCCACGCGCTTCACGACAGCGGTCGCGGCGGTGCTGGCCGTGACCGCGCTGCTCCTGGCGTTCGTCGGCATCTACGGCGTCGTCTCGTGCTCTGTGGCCGCGCGCACGGCCGAGATCGGCGTGCGCATGGCGCTCGGCGGACGGCCGCGCCGCATCCTGTGGCTCATTGTCGGCCAGACGCTGCGGCTGACGAGCGCGGGCCTGGCCGCGGGCGCGGCGGTCTCTCTCGTGCTGACGGGCCTGCTGGCGAAGCTGCTCTACGGCGTGGGGCCGCGCGACCCGATCAGCCTCGTCGCCGCGGCGCTGATCCTCGCGTCCGCCGGAGTCCTGGCCGCGGTTCTGCCGGCGCGGCGGGCGATGTCGGTGGATCCCATGATCGCTCTGAGACACGAAGCCTGACCCGGGAGGTCGAGCGATGAAGACGATTTGCATGATGCTCTTTCTCATCACCGCGCACGCGGGCCCCGACGACGTGCCGCCCTCTCCTCCGCCCGAGGCCTCGCAGTTCGACTTCCTGCTCGGCGCCTGGGACATCGACGTGACGCTGAACCATCCGGACCTTCCTCCGAAGGCGCGGGGCCGGTGGACCGCGCAGAAATCGGCCGACGGCTTCATGGTGACGGATGAGTACCGGATCCTCGACGATCAGGGCCGGACCGTTTACCTCGGCGAGACCTACCGCGTCTTCAACCCCGCGAACAAGCAGTGGGAGTTTCGCTACGTCGAGCCGCAGTTCGGAACGTGGCACGAGGGAACCGGAAAGTGGGAAGGCAACGAGATGCACTTGACGCAGACGAACCGCCGGCCGAACGGAGGCGAGTCGATCCTGAAGATCCGCTACTACGACATCACGCCGCAGCACTTCCGCTGGGCCGGCGAGCGTTCGGAGGACGGCGGCAAGACCTGGAAGCCGGGACCTCGCATCGAGGCAACGCGGGCAAAGTAAGCCCCCTCCCGGCGCACTCTGTAGAGGTAGTATAGCCGTAACCCAAAGAGTCGAAGCGACTTAGACGCTGCCTGCGACAATAAGGTCGCGTGTGCGAGGCGCCGCCCTCCAGAAACCGCGGCGCCGGTCGAAGTGTCCACGGCGCCACATTGCTATTTAGCCTCCGTTTAACTTTGGTATAGGTTATTTGCACCATGAAGACCCTTTTCATGGTGCTCTTCCTCTTCACCGTGGAGGCGGTCGCCGATGACCTGCCGACTCCTCCTGCGCCCGAGGCCGCGGACTTCGACTTCGACTTCGATTTCGACTTCGACGACTTCGAGCTCAACTTCCTCTTCGGCGCTTGGGTCGCACGAGCCCTGCGCAAGGCCGAGCACAGATTGAGTCATTACGGGATCGCGCTGACGGACGTCATCGATTTGAGGAAGTCACGGCACCACGACATCCGTGACATCGAGTCCGTGTGCCTCGCGCTGGGCCCCTATCGAAACCTGACCACCCTGACGGCCACCACGCTCTTCCTGCATCCGAACTGCCAGGTTCTCAACCATGCCGGGCAGCGAATCTATGGAAACAGGCAGGTCGACTTCCTGCAGGATTTCAGCGAAGAAAAGCTGAATCGTTTCCTCCGGTTTGCAATTCAGATCTCGTCGTCCGGCGACCGGGGGGACATCGGCGGCTCGATCACACACTCCCACGCATTTGATTCCAGATATCGGACAAAAGAAATCTGCGAAAAGGCCGGAGTCGCGACGCGAAAAGCAAGAATCAAGAGTCTCTTCTGGAAAGAATCGCTTCGCACCTCCAACGTCATCCGTGAGAGGCGGGTCGATCTCGGAGATATTTTCGAGAAAGAGTCCAGGCTTCGGTTCTTGTTGCCGATCCGCAACCCCATGGACTGCGCGGTGTCGAACCTCAAGACCGGCCATGTCGACCGCTTTCCGGGACTGACGCGGAGCTCTTCCACGCAAGAGTGCGTCCACGCGATCCTCGACGAGATCTTCTGGTTCGCCAAGCTCCAGAGCGAGTTTCCGGATCGGTTTCACTACTTCTTCGAGTACGACATCTCCCCGGCCATGCTGGTGGATCTGGCAGGCTTCCTTCAGTTGGATCCGGACGTTACCTGGATCGACAACGCGCTGGTGGCGATGAAGATCAATCCTGGCTACGACCACGAAGATGCGTTAGCGCGTTCCTACCTGGATTACGTGAACAGTGAAGGTGCCTGTTTCCCGGAACTGTCCGCGGGGCTTCGGGCTTTCGTTCACTGAAGGTTGGCGAACGGGGGGTCCACCCCCGCCCGACCTCCCACTTCCATTTCCGGCGGGCTAGGATTAGCGGTTGTCTCCCCGCTCGCGCTTCCTCGCCTATGCCGGCGTGGCCGTCGGCCTCTGTCTCTATCTCGGCGGCCTGACCCGTCTTCCGCTCCAGCGAGGGAACGAGCCGATGTACGCGGCTCCAGCCGTCTGGATGTTGGAAACGGGCGAATACCTGGTGCCGCACTACGAAGGAGGACCGTTCCTCCAGAAACCGCCGCTGACGTGGTGGATCCTCGCGGGCAGCTACCGACTGCTCGGGGTCTCGGTGTTCGCCGCGCGCCTGCCCTCCGCCCTCGCCGCGCTGGCCACGGTCCTTCTCGTGGGGCTCTGGGTCAAACGGCGGTCCGGCGAGAGAGCCGGCTGGCTCGCGGCCCTGATCCTGATGTTCTCGTTCTCGTTTCTCCAGCTCTCGGTGACGTTCGCGGCCGACGCGTTCCTCACTTTCGCCGTGACCCTGGCGGTAATCGTCCTGGACGACGCGGCGCGCCGCGAGGACGGATCGGACGTGGCCCGGGGGCTCGCTTCGGGAGCGGCCCTCGCGCTGGCGTTCGCCTTCAAAGGGCTCGTCGGAATCGTGCTTCCCGTGGGAGCCGTCGCGCTGGGCCTCCTCTTCGATCGGCAGCGCCCCGTCCGTTTCCTGCGGCGCGCGGGCGCCGCTGCGGGGACCCTGATCGCCCTGGTCGCTCCGTGGCACTGGGCCATGCACCGGCGCCTCGGCGGCGTGTTCTGGACGAAATTCTACTGGGAGAACCAGTTTCTGCGCGGAGCCTCGACTCTCTACATGCGCGAGCGCGGGCCCTTCTACTACCTCGGGATCCTCGCGTGGGCGGTGTTCCCATGGTCGCTGTTTCTGCCGGGGGCGCTGCGGCGGGGACGGGCTTCGAGCGCGCCTCGGGGCTGGTTCGTCTTCACACTGCTCTTCTGGACGCTCGTCGTGCAGAAGCGCGAGGTCTATCTCTTGACGCTCCTTCCGGCGGTCGCCGCACTGGTCGCCGAGAGCCTCTGCCGCGAGGACGCGATCGAAAGCCGGTGGCGCAGGATCCCCTGGTGGCTCGCCGCGGGCGTCTGCCTCGTGGCGGTGGGCGCATGGATTCGGGCGTTCCCGGCGCCGGTCGAATTGGGAGGCTGGGTGCCGAGCGTCCTCGTCGCCGTCGGATTCGGCGTCCTCGCGGTCTCACTGGCGGTCGGAGCGCATGACCGGACGGACTCGGCTCCGTTTGCCGCCGCCCTCGCCTGCGGTCTGCTCCTGGCTGCCTTGCAACACTACGAGTCCCGCCTCGCGCCTTACGACCCGGTGCCGAAATGGGGCGCCATGGTCGGCGTGGAGTGCGGCGAGGGATGCGACACGTACATGTACGGCATTCACGCCTACAGCCTCGATTTCTATTCGCGGAAGGACTGGGTGATCGTCCCGGATCTCGGCGACAGCTTCACGAAGCGCCTCGCCCACGAGAAGGGGTTCCTCGTGCTCCCCACGGATAAGGAAGCCGACCTCGCGCAGCTCCCCTTTCCGTGGAAGGTCGTCGATCGCGCCTCGATCCTGGACAAGAGCTGGCTCGCCGCCGCGCTCGGCCGATCCGCAAACGCGTTTCGAAGTCTGTCGCTGGTCCGCTTCGAACGCCCCGGTCGCTAGAACTTTCCGCCGGCGATCCCGAAGTCCGCTCCGACGAAGATCGCGAGCTCCGGCGCCCCGATCGAGCTCGAGATGCCTGCTCCCCAGACGCCTCGCCGCTGCACGTCCAGAGTCACGGGCGGTCCGTTGTCGACGAGGTCTGTCAGATGGACGGTTTCACTGCCCGTGCCGAGGCGCAGTCCCACCCGGACGCGAATCCCGGGAGTCAGCGCATACCGGAAGGTGACATCCCAGAACCACTCCGTGGTCTTCGAGTCCGGATGGTAGCCGTTATTGAACAGCTGGCCTTCCGTCCCGAGCACGGCGAGCGACACGAACGGCAAGTGTTGGCGGTCATAGGTCGCCGAGACGAACAGATCGGTTCGCGGCCAGGAGTATCCGAGAGTCAGCTTGGCTGCCGAGAACGATGCGTCGCCGTCGAAGTCGAGCTCCTCGAAGGCGGGCGCGCTCTCTTCGTGGACCGTCAGGGTTCCGGCCGCATAGGAGCCGACGAGCGACGCCGTCCACGGCCCGCGGCACGCGCGCAGCTCGCCCGTGCCTCCGTACAACGGGCCCCGGGCCTTTCGGAAGGTCGAAGCGGTCGCAAGGTAGCTCTCGGGATAGACCATCTGGAACGCCGCCGCGGCCTCGAGCCCCATCCAGCGGTGCCGCCAGCCCGCCGCGACGTCGATTCGACCGGCGGTCAGCCCGCGAGACTCGGAAAACGCGTGCTCCCCGCCGCCGTAGTTGACGATGTCCGTCGAGTTGTCGATTCGCCTCCCGGCGACGAGCTCGACCGAATCCGCCGCCGAGACCGGCAGACGGCCCAGGAATCCGTAGTTCTCATAGCGGCCGTTGCCGGTCGTGGTGATGGGCTCGACATTCGTCGCCGCTTTCAGCTCCTGCTCGTCGTGCGAGGGAGCGAACCCCACGGCCAACTTCCATTGGAACGCCGGGGTTCCGGCGCCGAGGCCGTCTTTGGGCTGCTTCGCCTGGCCCAGGCCGACCAGGACGAACTTCGGAGTGACGTCCGATCCGTCCACGCGCGCGGGCTCGGCTCCGACGACGTCCCAGCGCCGGGCGAGTGTGGCGTAGGAGAAACCCACGTCCACACCGAAGCCTTCCCGGGGCTTGAGCTCGCTGCCCAGGAAAAGACCGGCGCAGAATACGCAGGCGCTGACGAGATCGGTCCCCAAGGATCCCCCCGATGTCGGTTCCGTAGTCGAAGCGACGCCGAAGCTAGCACGCAGCCGCGGTGCCCGCAAGAATCGCGTCAGCGCGCCCCGCGGCCTCCGGTCATCCGGGCTTCTGCGCGAGGAGGTAACAGCGCCGGCTGGCGTGTTCGACGCCCACGTAGGGCTCCCGCTCGATCCACTCGAGGACGCGAAAGCCCGCCTCGGCCAGCCGGGCCGCGACGTCCGCCGGCTGGAAGAAGCGAAAGTCCAGCCGGACCTTCCGGCCCCACAGCTCATCCACGCGGAGAATCTCGGTGCCGACGTGAAAACCCAGAAGGAGCAACCCGCCCGGACGGAGCACGCGCCGGAACTCGACGATGGTTCGGGGATGTTCCTCGGGAGCCACGTGGATCAGCGAGTAGAACGCCACGATTCCGGAAAGTGCGCCGTCGGGAAGCGCGAGCGCGCGCATGTCGCCGACGCGGAACTCCATGCCGGGATTGCGCTCTCGCGCAAACCGGATCATGGCCGGCGAGATATCGACGCCGAGCATCCGGACGCCCAGGTCGTGCAGATAGCGCGCGACGTGGCCGGGCCCGCAGCCGAGGTCGGCGACGAGTCCTTGTCCCTGCATCGCCTCGGCGAACCGGTTGAGAAGGTGCCGGTCCAGCGGCTTGCCGGCGAGCTCCCCGGCAATCCGCTCGACGTACTCGGCAGCGACCTCGTCGTAGCTCTCGCGTGTGGTGTCGTCGGCGTCCGTCATGGGAAGCCGATCATACGGGCGGCGCGAAGCTAGAATCCGCCGCAATGTCCCGGACCGAGCGTGAGGCGAGGAGACCTCTGGGCGTCTGGCCGGCCACGGCGCTGGTAGTCGGCCACACGATTGGTGTCGGAATCTTCCTCACACCGGCGGAGCTCATCGGCGCCCTGGCTTCGCCTGCCCTGACGTTCGGAGTGTGGCTCGGCGTCGGCGCCCTCGCCCTCTTTGGCGCTCTGGCGTACGGCGAGCTCGCGTCGCGTTATCCCCAGGCCGGAGGCGTGTACGTGTACCTGCGCGAAGCGTGGGGCGAGGAAGTCGCGTTTCTCTACGGCTGGCAGTGCCTTCTCGTGATGGATCCCGGCGTGACGGCGGGACTCGCGGCGGGCTCGGGAGGATACGCCGCGGTGCTGTGGCCCTCCGCCGCGGGATCCGCACGCTGGGTCGCTCTCGCGATCATCTGGATCCTCGCCCTGCTGAGCATGGCGGGCCTGCGGTTGAGCGTCCGCACGATCGAAATCCTGACCGTCGCGAAACTCCTTCTCTTCGCCGGAGTGATCGTCCTCGCGTTCACGGCCGGCGCGGGCGACCCGACACACTTCTCTCCGTTTCTGCACCGTCGTGCGGGAGCGCCGCCGCTCTTCCAGGCCCTCGGCCTGGGCCTCGTCGGCGCGTTCTTTTCGTTTGGCGGCTTCTGGGAGGCCGCGCGCGTCGCGGATGAAGTGCGCGACCCGGTCCGCACCCTTCCGCGGGCCCTCGCCCTCGGCGTGGTGATCGTCACGCTGGTTTACGTCGCAACGACGGCCGCGTTTCTCTATCTCGTTCCGAGCTCCGCGGCCCTCGACGCCGAGACGTTCACGCGCGCCGCGGGCGAGGGCCTCCTCGGCTCGAAGGGACCGCAGTTGCTCGCCGCCGCCGTCCTGCTCTCGGCCGTCGCGAGTGCCGCCGCTTTGATCTTCCTGGCGCCCCGCATGTACGTGGCCATGGCCCGCGATCGGGCATTTCCCGCACCCCTCGCGGCGCTGCACCCGACGACCGGAGCTCCCGTGCGGGCGACGGCCTTGCTCGCCGGCCTTGCGAGTCTGCTCGTCTGGCTCGGCTCCTTCCGCCAGATCGCCGCGTTTTTCCTCTGCACGTCCCTGGGATTCCTCGCGCTCGCCGCGGCGGGTCTCTTCGTCGTCCGGCGGCGTGCAACCGCGGTGCCGGCCTACCGGACGCCCGGCCATCCTGCATCCACCATGCTCTTCGTCGCCCTGCTCGCCGTCGTCGTCCTCCTGGTCGCCGTCACGAACCCGCGCCAAGCGATCGCCGGAGCGGTCCTGGTCGCCCTCGGAATTCCGGCTTACCGGCTTCTGAGGCGTTCGGGTAGAGTCGCGTCATGACGTGGATCAAGACGATTCCGGAGAGCGAAGCCGACGAGAATCTGCGCCGCGCCCTCGAGCAGGAGCGCACGCTCTATCCGCACGAGTATGCGCAGCCGACGCAGGTCGTGGCCGATCAGGCCGACGGCATCGTCGCGTCGCACTCCCTGATCCCCCAGGCCCTGTACCACGCCTTCGCGACGTTCGGGGCGCTCATGTCGCCGGAGCTCCCGCTCCAGCGCCGGCAGCACGAGATGATCGCAACGGTCGTCTCGCTGACGAACCGCTGTCACTATTGAATCGAGTCGCACGCAGAGTTTCTGCGTCGGGTGACTCTGGACGAAGAGCTGGTCGCGGCGATCCGCCGCGACTATCGGACTGCGCCGATCGAGGAGAAGGAGCGGGTCATGCTCGACTTCGCGGTCGAGCTCACGCGCGACGCCACGCGCATCGGGCCCCCACACCATGAACGCCTGCGCGCCGCGGGGTTCGACGACGTCGGGATCCTCCAGATCACGCTGATCGCGTCCTGGTTCAACTACATCAACTGCGTCGCCGACGCCCTGGGCGTGGGACGAGACTCGAAGAAGTAGCGGCCGGGATGCCGGTCCCCGTTCCGCCCGGCCAACGACTGCCTGCCGGGAACAATTCTTCGCTCTCGTCGGCGCGTGGAGCGCCGCTCAAAGGTATTGCTCCGTGATAGAAACCGACACACCGGAGGGGTACCCATGCGGCTTCTCATCCGCGCGATCGCTCTGATGGCTTTCGTCTCGGCTCTCCTCGCGGGACCCTCCACGGTCCGGGCTCAGGACACGACCGACCAGGAGCCAGAGCCGTCCCGAGACCAGCTCCAATGGCCGCGTGTGATCGAAGACGACGGCATCACCCTGTCCGTCTACCAGCCGCAGGTCGACCGCTTCGACGCCGAGTCGTTCGAGGCGCGGGCCGCGATCCAGGTCGAGACTCCCGCCGGAGACAAGACACAGACCAGCTACGGCGTGATCTGGATCCAGGCGCATCCTTCCATCGACAAGGAAGCGGGGCTGGTGCAGCTCGACGACATTCAGATTACGAAGGCGAACTTCCCGACCGCCGGCGCGGCGGCCGCAGACCAGTACCTCGAAATTCTCCGGCGCAACTCGGAGCCGTCCCGCACGGTCTCGCTGGAGCGCATCGAGGCCAACCTCGCGGTCACGCAGGCCGACAAGAAGGGCAATGCGGTCCCGCTGAAGAACGATCCGCCGAAGATCTACTACCGGACTTCTCCCGCGATCCTCCTCCTGATCGACGGCGATCCGGTCCTTCGCCCCGTTCAAGGCTCGAACCTCCAGCGCGTGATCAATACCCGCAGCCTCATCCTCCAGGACGGAAACTCCTACTTACTGCCGATGGGCGGACGCTGGATGACGGCTCGCACCGCCACGGGTCCGTGGACGCTGTCGGCCGGCGTCTCGCCCGCCGTGCAATCCGCGAAGGACTCCATCGCCAAGGACGAGAACCAGACTCAGGTCGACTTGCTGGAGGATCCGGGCGAGGACATCGAAGCGCTGCTCGAGAGAGGCAAGGCGCCGGAGATCATCGTCAGCACGGTGCCCGCCGAGCTTCTCCTGACCCAGGGCAAGCCCGAGATGAAGCCGATCGCGGGCACGCAGCTTCTCTACGTCTCGAACACGACGGGAGACATCCTCCTCGACCTCAAGACCCAGAGCTATTACGTCCCGCTGACGGGACGGTGGTACCGGGCGAAGTCTCTGGACGGGCCGTGGAAGTTCGTCGACGGTGACGACCTGCCGAAGGACTTCGAGAAGATCCCGACCAACAACCCCAAGGCCAGCGTGCTGGCGACCGTACCCGGAACTCCGGCGGCGCAGGAAGCCGTCATCGCCAACAGCATTCCGCAGACAGCGGAGGTCAACCGGGAGGAGGCGAAGTTCGAGCCCGCCTACGACGGCGATCCGAGGTTCGACAACGTGCCCGACACGCAGCTCCAGTACGCCGTCAATTCGCCGACTCCGATCGTTCGCGTCAGTCCGACGTCCTATTACGCCGTCCAGGGAGGCGTCTGGTTCACGGCCGGAGCGCCGATTGGCCCGTGGATCGTGGCGACGGCCGTTCCTCCCGTGATCTACACGATTCCGACCGCGTCGCCGATCCACTACGTGACCTACGTGCGCATCTACCGCTACAACCCTACCTACGTCTGGGTCGGCTACACGCCCGGTTACATGGGAACGTGCTACTCGCCCTGGGGAACCGTCGTCTATGGCACCGGATGGCACTACCGTCCGTGGATCGGCACGTACTGGTACGGCGCGCCGATGACATGGGGCTTCGGCGTCGGAATCAGCTGGAGCCCCTGGACGGGCTGGGATGTCGGTTTCGGCTGGGGAGGCTACAGGCCGGTGTACCGGCCGTGGTGGGGTCCGTACTACGGCTGGCGCCCGTACCCGCGGCCACCGTATCCGTATCCGGGACGCCCGGTGTACGGACGGCCCGTGCCCTATCCGCGCACGACCGTCAACATCAACAACATCAACGTGTACAACCGGCCCGGTGTCACCCGACCCGGCGTCCGGCCCGCCGTACAGCCGGCTCGTCCGGCTCCTCCGGCGGGCGCGCGCCCGGTACCCGGCACGCGTCCGGCGCCGCAGTCCCCGTCGGGCCGACCGGTCACGACACAGCCTTCCACACGGCCGGCGCCCGGAAGACAACCCTCGACGCGGCCCGCGCGGCCCGACAACGTCTATGCGGGCCCGGACGGAAACGTCTACCGCCCGCGAGACAAGGGAGGATGGGAAACCAACGACGGCGGACAGTGGAAGCCCGTCCAGCCTTCGCGTCCCCAGACGCGCCCGGCTCCGGAAGCCCAGCCCGCCCGTCCGTCGCGACCCGCTCCGCAAACGCGGCCGGGGTCACCCGAACGTTCCGTCGACCCGAGCACGCTCAATCAACTCTCACGGGATCAAAGAGGGCGCCAGTACAGCGACGCGCGGATGAATCCGCCGGCGTCGACATCGCGGCCCTCGACATCGTCGCGGCAGCCCTCGTCGCCGCAGCCGCGCTCGCAGCCGCAGACGCGTCAGCCGCCCAAACCCAAGTCGTAGCTCGTTTCGGGCAAAAAGGAGGAGAGATGCTGAAGGGATTCCGTGACTTCATCGCCCGGGGCAACGTCCTCGACCTCGCCGTCGGCGTCATCATCGGCGCGGCCTTCGGCGCGATCGTCGACTCGCTCGTCAAGGACCTGATCACGCCGCTGATCGGACTGATCGGAGGAATGCCCGACTTTTCGGCGTGGAAGGTCGGCCCGGTCAACATCGGCAATTTCATCAACGCGGTCATCGCGTTTCTCCTGAAAGCCGCCGGCCTCTACTTCTTCATCATCCTGCCCTTCAACCGGTTCGCGATGAGGCTGGCCCCCCCTCCAACGCCGTCGGAGCTCTATCTCAAGGAGATTCGCGACGCTCTGGTCAAGAAGTAGGTTCCTCTCTCGCGCCGTCTTTTCGGGGATCGCGCTCGCCGCGGCGGCGTCGTGCGGCCGTCCGCCGAAACCTGTCGTCGCGCCGACGCCGCTCCCGACGACGACGCCCGCTGTGGCTCCGACGCCGGCGCCCACACCGACGATATCCGCGACCGACGTCACCGGCGGGTGGTCGCGGACCGCGCCGGGAGGCGGCGGCCGCCAGGCGCTTCTGATCCGCCCCGACGGGAGTCTCACCGTCCTCGGAATTCCGCGCACCGAGGGCGTGTCGTGGCGCCTCGAGGAGGACACGTTCGTCGCCGTCCTCGACGTCGAGCCGGCGCCCGACAAGGAGCCCGCCCGCCTGCGCATCGAGCCTGCAACTCCCGGACGGCTGGTTCTCGCGGGCGGCGCTCCGCTGGCCGGGATCTGGGAACGACGGACCTTCGCCGCGCTCGCGGGCACGATCACCTATGTGCAGCGCGTGGCCCTCACGCCCGAGGCGATCGTCCAGATCGAGCTCAAGGACGTCTCGCGCGCCGACCTGGACGCGCCGGTGATCGCCAAGCAGATCCTGCGTCCCGCCGGCAAGCAGGTCCCGCTCCCCTTCAGCCTCGACTACGATCCCGCCGACATCCAACCCGGACGCGCGTATGCCCTAACCGCCCGAATCACGGACCGCGGACAGCTCGCCTTCGTCACCGATACGAAGGTTCCGGTGCTGACCGGCGGCGCGCCCGCGAACGCGGAGATCGTCGTCGTTCCGGTCCACTAGCTGGGAGCCTGTCATCCCGAGCGCAGCGAGGGATCCCGGACTCGAAAAGCGCGGGATCCTTCGTCGCTCCGCTCCTCAGGATGACGAGGTCCGGCCGCGCTTCGCGCGTCTGACTCGTCAGCTGGAAAAGCTGATTCCGATCCGTTCGAGCGCTTTCAAGAGAAGGCCAGGCCGCCCGCCGGCGTCGACCCTGCGCAGGGCGCCGGTCACCAGCGCCACGGCCGCGCGGCGGAAGGGTTCCGGGGGAAACGGAAACGGCTTTCGGCGGACCATCTCCAGATCCAGGAGCGAGCTCGGCAGCTCGAGCGCGCGGTGCGCCAGGATGCGCCCCGCGATCCGCGTCGAGGCGATGCCGTGGCCCGTGTATCCGAGCCCGTAATCGAGCCTCCCTCGCTCCGCGGTTCCGAAGAAGGGAGTCAGGCGCGTCGTCGACGCGATCGGGCCTCCCCACCGATAAGGGAACTTCAGGCTCGAAAGCTGCGGGAAGTGCCGGCGGAAGCTTTCCTCGAGGGCGGCGTAGTGCTTCGGCGAGTGATCGAACGACTCCGCGACGCGGTTGCCCCCGTAATAGGCCGCCTCGCTCGTCCCCCAGAGTATGCGGCCGTCGTCCGTCGGCCGGTAGTAGTTGAAGAACGTCCTCGCGTCCACCACGCCGCGTCCCGATCTCCAGCCGATGGACCTCCGCTGCTCGGCGGTCAGCGGCTCGCTGACGAGAATGTAGTCGTAGAGCGGGAGAAACCGGAACGCCAGAGACCGGCGAAGCTGGTGCGAGTATGCGTTGGCCGCCAGGATCACCTTCTCGGTGGACAGAAGCGCGTCTCCCGCGGCCACGGCGACGCGGTTGCGCCGGAACGAGATTCGCGACACGCGCGTGTTCTCGTAGACGCGCACGCCGGCGGCCACGGCGGCGGCGCGCAGACCTTCCGCCAGGCGCACCGGGTCCACGAGCGCGTTGCGCGGCGCCACCAGGGCTCCGAGATACAGGGGGCTCGCGAGCTCCGCCCGGGCCTCCTCGCCGGAGAGGAGCTTCCACCCCGGCGATCCGACGCGCTCCGCCGCCTCCAGCCCTGTTCGGAGGTCTTCGACGTGCGCCGACGTGAGCGCCACGATGAGCTGCCCCGGCCGCTCAAACCTCGCGTCGATGCCCCGCTCTCGGAGGAAAGTCTCCATCGCGTCGAGGTTTTCCCGCCCGATCCGGGCGAGCCGACGGGCTTCGTCGAGCCCGAAGTGCGCGATGGCGAGCTCGTGCGAGTGGTCGATCTGTTCGCCCACGATCCCGGCGTTGCGCCCGCTTCCGCCGTGCGCCACGAGCCCCTGCTCCAGGATCGCGACGCGGCGACGCGGCTCGAGCTCCTTCAGGAAGAGCGCGGTCCAGAGTCCCGTGTACCCGCCGCCGACGATCGCGATGTCGGCCTCGGCGGAGCCTTCGAGCTTCTCGCCGGCCGGCCGCTTTCGCCGCCGCGCCATCCAGAAACAGGACTGCTCGATCGGGAGGTCGCTCATACCGCCTCGCCGCCGTTTATGCTGTTTTGCCCACCTCTTGGAGCGAGGCCTCGAGGGCCGCGAGGAACTTGTCGATCTCGGGGTAACTGATGACGAGGGGCGGCTCGACCCGCAGGACCTTGGCGTTGATGTACGTCCCGGATATGAGGATCCCGCGCGCAAACAGCGCCTTGGCCACGGCGTAGCCGAGCTCGTGACTGACGAACTCCATGCCGAGCATCAGGCCCCGGCCGCGGGCTCCCGCCATGACCTTCGGATACTTCTGTGCCAGCGCGTTCATCCGGGGCAGCAGGTACTCGCCCTTCTCGCCGGCCTGCTTCGGGAGGTCCTCCTCGAGCAGAACGTTGATCGTCGCGATCGCCGCCGCGCAGCAGACGGGATTGCCGCCGAACGTCGTCGTGTGGAGAAAGGGATTCTCGATGTAGCGCTCCCAGGTCTTCGGCGTTCCGACGCAGGCGCCGATTGGCATCACGCCGCCGCCGAAGCCTTTTCCCAGCGCCATCAGGTCCGGCACGACGCCGTCGTGCTCGCAGCAGAACATCTTGCCGCTGCGGCCCATGCCGCACTGGACCTCGTCGAAGACGAGCATCGCCCCGTACTTGTCGCAGATCTCGCGGGCCGCGGCGAGGTAGCCCGGAGGCGCCACGTTGATGCCTCCTTCGCCCTGGATCGGCTCGAGGACCACGGCGGCGACACGGTCCCCCGAGAAGTCCCCGCTCGCGACGATCATGCGCAGCGCATCCACGTCTCCGAAGGGCACGTGCGTCCAGCGCTTGAGGGGAAGGAAGGGCTCGCGGAAGACGGCCTTGGATGTCCCGCCGAGAGAGCCCATCGATTTTCCGTGGAACGCGCCGATCGTGCCCACGAAGTGGTGCCGGCCCGTCGTCAGGATCGACATCTTCAGGCAGGCCTCGACCGACTCGGTCCCCGAGTTGGTCAGGAAGACGTACTGGAGGTCTCCCGGAGTGATCATCGCGACCAGGTGCGCGAGGTACGTGCGGAGCGGGTCGATCAGCTCCTGCGAGTGGATCGCCTGCTTGTCGAGCTGCTCCTTGACCGCCTTGAGGACCTTGGGGTGCCGGTGACCCGTGACGTAGATCCCGAACCCGCCGAGCATGTCCAGGAACTCCTTGCCCTGGATGTCGCGGAAGACGGCGCCGTGGTCCTCCCACTCGACCGCGGTGTAGTCGGTCGAGACGGACTTGCGATACTCGAGGAACGCCGGGTTGACGTTCTCGACCCAGTACTTCACCGACTCGTCGATGACCCGCTTCTGCTCGGGCGGCGTGAGCGACTTGCGGCCGATCAGGTCGAGCACGAACGCGGACTCGTCGCGCGCGCCCTTCAGGTTTTGAGCCATGCATTCCTCTCGAAAGGTCCGCGCATCATACCTTTCGCCGGCGCGGCACCAGCAGTATCCCGATGACGATCGTGACGATCGTTTCGGCGCTGAGGATGAGAGTCTCCTTCAGCGGCTCCTGGCTCGTCGGCGAGGGCACGAAGAAGAGCACGCTCGCCCCGAAGATGTAGAGCGTGCAGACCCACCCCGCGAGCGCGGCCGCGCCTTTGCCTCCCGGCACACGATAGGGCCGAGGCTGATCGGGGCGGCGCTTGCGCAGCACCACGAAGGCCGGAAAGACGAGCAGGTAGGACAGCAGCAGGAACAGGGCCGAAAATCGGAAAGTCATCCAGAAGATGTTGGACTGGCTTTTGGAGAGAGCCGCGCCGCCGGCGAGAAGCACCGTCGAGACCAACCCCATCACCACGAACGCGACGTGCGGAGTCTTGAAGCGCGGATGGAGCCGGCCGAGCGCCGGAGGAAGCACGCCCTCCTCGGCCGCGACGGCGGCGACGCGATTGGAGCCGAGGCTCCACGTCACGACGTTGGCGACGCAGGCGTAGAGGAATCCGATTCCGAGGACGTAGACCACGACGTCGCCCGCGCGCCCCCACTCCTTCCCGAGGACCGCGAGCGCGTCCCACGTCCCCGTCACGATCGAGAGCTTCCCGATCGGAACCGCGAACAGGATTCCGCCGATCGCGAAGGAGTAGAGGATTGCGATCAGCGCCCCCGACCACAGGATGACTCTCGGCACGTCGCGGCGAGGATCGCGCATCTCCTCGCCGGCCGAGCTCATCAGCTCGAAGCCGAACGTCGAGTAAAGAAGCGCCGGAAGGTAGGCCAGCGTGTCGTTCCACTTGGGGACGAACGCCGACGGCGAGAAGTCGTTGGCCGGTTTCTTCCCGTGGAAGAGCGCCGAGAGGCCGAGGATTCCGAGAATGAAGAAGATGAGGCTCTTGACCACGGCGCCGAGATTGGGCACCCACTTGGACACTTCGAGTCGGACGATGCCGATCGCGACCGTGACCCAGGTCAGCGCGATGGCGATTCCCGCGTCCTGCCAGGGCGAATGCGTCTTCAGGAAGATCTGGCTGAAGGTCCCGGCGAAGATCAGATAGACCGAGGGGACCCAGGTAGCGTTGTTGATCCAGTACCACCAGGCGGCCTGCGAGCCCCACCATGGTCCGAACGCCTCTCGAACCCAGACGTAGACGCCCCCCTCTCCCGGCCAGGCCGAGCCCAGCTCGGCCGTGATCAGGCCGTAGGGGATGAAGAAGACCGTCATCGTAATCAGCCACCAGGAGAACCAGGCGGCCCCCATGGCGGCCGAGGAGGCCAACGTGTCGATCGTGAGGATGGCGCAGACCGTAAAGAGGACGAGGTCGGCCCGTCCGAGCACTCGCTCGAGGACCGGTGCGGCCGTCGCCGGGGCCGTCTCAGGTTGTCCCGCAGTCATGTTGGTGGGACCATCCTATCCCCGCAAAGCACTCCGGGACAATGACTTCCGATGCGCTCGAGGAGCGGCGCCGAGGCGGGAAATGCCCACCGACGTGATAGGCTCTGACTTCCTTCGTCGGAGCCAGCCGGTCCGTGAATCATGGCGAAATCGATCCGCTTGAAGACCGCCGTCCCGGGTCCCCGCTCGCGGGAGCTCGCCGTCCGACGCGATAGCGCCGTTCCCAAGGGGATCGGGCATTCGACCCCGGTCTACGCCGAAAGCGCCCGCGGGGCCCTCCTGACCGACGTCGACGGCAACGTCCTCATCGACTTCGCCGGGGGCATCGGGACGATGAACGCCGGGCACGCCAACCCCGAGGTCGTCCGCGCGGCCTCGGCCGCGCTCGAAAAGATGACGCACACCTGCTTCTCGGTCGCGCCCTACGAGGCCTACGTGGCGTTGGCCGAGAAATTGAATGCCCTGACCCCCGGCGCCTTCCCGAAAAAGACCATGCTGACCAACAGCGGCGCCGAGGCTCTGGAGAATGCCGTGAAAATCGCTCGCCACGCCACCGGCCGCGAAGCCGTTGTGGTCTTCGAGCACGCCTTTCACGGCCGCACCCTCATGACGCTGTCCATGACGAGCAAGGTTCGTCCCTACAAGTTCGGGTTCGGGCCGTTCGCGCCCGAGGTCTATCGCCTGCCCTTCCCCTACGAGTACCGCGATCACTACGCCGGGCCGGAAGGGACCGAGGCAGCCTTCGACGAGTTCTTCCGGACCCAGGTCGCCCCGGAGAAGGTCGCGTGCGTGGTCATCGAGCTCGTCCTCGGCGAGGGAGGCTTCATCGTCGCGCCGAGGCCATATGTCGACATCTTGGCGCGGCGCTGCCGCGAGAACGGGATCCTCCTCGTCGTCGACGAGGTTCAGACCGGATTCGGCCGGACCGGCCGGATGTTCGCCTGCGAGCACTACGGGCTCGAGCCGGACTTGATGGCGATGGCCAAGTCACTCGCCGGCGGTCTGCCACTCTCGGCGATCACCGGGCGCGCGGACGTGATGGACAGCTCTCAGGTCGGAGGACTCGGAGGAACCTACGCCGGCAACCCGGTCTCCTGCGCTGCCGCACTCGCGGCGGTCGCGTTCATCGAGAACAACCGCCTGCCCCAGCGCGCCGCCGCGATCGGGCGGATCGTCGAGGAACGGTTCCGATGCTTCGCCGAGCGCTTCCCGTTCGTCGGCGACGCCCGCGGCCTCGGCGCGATGCGGGCCCTGGAAATCGTCAAAGACCGCGCCACGAAGGCGCCCGACAAGGAGAGGACGGACCGCGTCATTCAGAAAGCGTACGAGGCCGGCCTCATCCTCGTGGGCGCCGGCACCTATGGAAACGTGATTCGCACCCTCATGCCCCTCGTCATCTCGGACGCCGAGCTGTCCGAGGGGCTGGACGTACTGGAACATGCGCTTGCGACCGCCTAGACACCGCCGGCACCTCTTCTGCGTCGGAGACTCTTAGCCGCGCCTCTTTTTCCGTGGCCGGGTCTCGCACGAAGAATCGGGGGCGCACATGAACACGCAGGAACTAATCCAGGAATCGCAGCGCTGGCTGGACATCATCTCGGCGCGCGAGCTGTCGCCGGAGCAGCTCGAGAAGATCTCGAAGGACACCGTCGACAACTTTCAGTTCTATTACAACCGCGGCTATCTCGAGTACCGCAAGTCGGTCGTCGAGATGCGCGAGGACCCGGCGCTCGAATGGTCTGGCGAGGGCTCGACGTTCCAGGACCTCTCGGGCCGCACGTACATCGACTGCCTCGGAGGCTACGGAATCTACAGCGCGGGCATCCGGCACCCGAAGGTCGTCAAGGCGGTCGCCGACCAGCTGTGCCGAATGCCGCTGTCGAGCCAGGAGCTGCTGGACCCGCTGCGCGGAGCGCTGGCCGAGCTCCTCGGCGAGATCACACCGGGGGACCTGCAGTACTCCTTCTTCATCAACAACGGCACGGATGCCGTCGAGGGGGCCATCAAGCTCGCCCGTCTCTTCACGGGCAAGACCAACTTCATCAGCTCGCTCCGCGGCTTCCACGGCAAGAGCTGCGGCTCGCTGTCCCTTCTGGGCAAGTGGGAGTACCGCGAGCCGTTCCTGCCACTGTTGCCCGGAATCCACTTCGTCGAGTTCGGCGACGCCGACGCCGTCGAGGACGAGCTCTACAAGGCCGACCAGACGGGCAAGGGCATCGCCGCCGTGATCATGGAGCCGATCCAGGGCGAGGCCGGAGCCGTCGTGCCGCCCGACGACTTCTGGCCCCGGATCCGCAAAGCCTGCGACGAATACGGATCCCTCCTGATCGCCGACGAAGTCCAGACAGGCCTGGGCCGAACGGGCAAGCTCTTCGGCGTGGATCACTGGGGAGTCGTGCCCGACATCATGTGCCTGGGCAAGGCGATCGGAGGCGGAGTCATGCCCCTCTCCGCTTTCATCTCGACGCCCAAGATCTGGGGGGTGTTGGAAACCAATCCCTTCATCCATTCCTCGACTTTCGGCGGGAATCCCCTCGCCTGCGCCGCCGGTATCGCCGCCATCAACGTCACGCTCGAAGAGGATCTCGCCGGACAGGCCGCCCGCAAGGGCGCGCACCTGCTCGCACGATTGATCGGGTTGAGAATGCGCTTCGATCGCATCATCCGCCGCGTCGGGGGGCGCGGCCTCCTGCTCGGGCTCGAGTTCGCCAACACCGAGGTCGGCTACAAGATCGTCTCGGGACTCTTCCGGCGCGGCGTGCTGGTCGCCGGGACGCTCACCAATTCCAAGACGGTCCGCATCGAGCCCGCGCTGAACATCCCGGACAAGCTCATCGAGCAGGTCCTCGATGCCTTCGAGGATACGCTCCGCGAGGTCGACGCCTCGACACCCGACATCAAGGCCGACGAGGACGAGTAGGGTGCTGACGAATGGTGTGAGGCGGCGTTACCCGAAGGGCGGACGGCACGTTGCCAGCGTCCGTCTTAGACTCGAGAGGACCGGATCGTAACGACGGTGAAAGGACGCTGAATGCAACGTGCCGGCCGCGACGTCCGCATCCATTCGGCAGCAGCCTACTGGTGAAGATCGCGGTTCTCGGCGCCGCCGGCGCCATGGCGCAGGTCGTGACGCGGGACCTGCTGGAGTTCGTACCGGAGGTCGAAATCACGGCCGCAGACGCGCGGACCGTCCGTCATTCCGACCGGCGCGTGAAGCCTATCGAGTTCGACGCCCGCGACGAGCCCGCGACGTCGAGTCTCCTCGAAGGTCACGACGCCGTGCTCAACTGCGTGACTTACTACTTCAACGTCCCGATCATGCGCGCAGCCCTGGCGGCCCGCGTTCCGTACGCCGACCTCGGAGGCCTCTACCACGGATCGGTCAAGCAGTTCGCGCTCCACGACGACTTCGTGCGCGCGGGGGTGCCGGCGCTGTTGGGCATGGGCTCGACCCCCGGAATTACCAACATCATGGCCGGGTCGATGGCGCGGGGTCTCGACCGCGTCGACTCCGTCCACGTGCGCGTGGGCTGCCTCGACCGCTCCGCCTCGGGACCTCTGCCGGTCCCGTATGCGCTCGACACCGTCCTCGATGAATTCTCGCTCGAGCCGATGATCTTCCGGGCGGGGCGCTCGGAGGTCGTTCCGCCGATGAGCGGACGTGAGACGATCGACTTTCCCGAGCCGGTCGGGCGGGTCGAGGCGCTCTACACGCTGCACTCGGAGGTCGCCATGTTCCCCCGCTCGTTTCCGGGGCTGGAGGAAGCGACCTTCAAGGTCGCCTTCGAGCCCGAGTTCGTCCGGAAAGTCGCGTTCCTGGTGGGTCTCGGCTTCGCCTCTCGCGAGAAGCTCGCGGGCGGGGCCTCCCCGCGGGAAGTTCTCCTCGCCCTGGCGTCCCGCCAGGAGACGCCGTCGGGCGATCCGGAAGATTGCGACGTCCTGCGCGTGGACCTCGCCGGATTCCAGAACGGCCATCGCGTCTCGCGGCGCGCCGAGATGGTGGTGCTCCCTCACCCGGCCTGGAAGGTCGCGGCGGGATCTCTCGACACCGGAGTCCCTCTCTCGATCGCGGGACAGCTGCTGGCCACCCGTGCCGTCGCCACACCCGGCGTTTTGTGCCCGGAGACGGCCGTTCCGCCGGATCTCTTTTTCGAATTGCTTGAGCGCCGCCACATGCGAGTCGCCTGGAGCTGAAAGGACGCGCCGTGCCCATCGCTTCCGTCAACCCGGTCAACGGCCACACGGTCAAGACGTACGAGCCTCACACCGAAGCCGACGTCGAGCACCGCCTCGCCGTCTGCGCGGCCGAGTTTCCGCGCTGGCGGTCCCGTCCTTTCGCGGAAAGAGCCGGCATTCTCCTGGCAGCGGCCTCGGCCCTGGAGTCCCGCAAGGTCGAGTGGGGCCGCCTGATGACCGTCGAGATGGGCAAGCCGATCAACGCCGCGATCGCCGAGGCCGAAAAGTGCGCGTGGGCGTGCCGTTACTACGCCGAGAACGGCGAGCGCTTCCTGGCCGACGAGGCCGTCACCACGGATGCCTCCGCGAGCTTCGTGCGGTACGAGCCTCTCGGGCCCGTCCTCGCGGTGATGCCCTGGAACTTTCCGTTCTGGCAGGTCTTCCGCTTCGCGGCTCCGGCCCTGATGGCGGGCAATGTCGGACTCCTGAAACACGCCTCCAACGTTCCCGGCTGCGCGCTCGCGATCGAGGAGATCTTCCGCACCGCCGGGGCGCCGGAAGGCGCGTTCCGGACGCTCCTCGTGGGATCCGACCGGGTCGGACAGATCATCGCCGATCCCCGGATCGTCGCCGTGACTTTGACCGGCAGCGACGCCGCGGGCGCTTCGGTCGGCCGCGCCGCCGGCGAGCGAATCAAGAAGACGGTCCTCGAGCTCGGCGGCAGCGACCCGTTCGTCGTCCTGCCGAGCGCCGACCTCGAGGCGGCAGCCAAGACGGCGGTGAAGGCGCGGACGATCAACAACGGGCAGTCCTGCATCGCGGCCAAGCGCTTCATCGTCCACGCCGACGTCTACGACGCTTTCGAGAAGCGCTTCGTCGAGGGCATGAAGGCCCTGAAAGTCGGCGATCCCAGCGACGCCTCGGTCGACGTCGGCCCCCTCGCTACGCCGTCGATCCGCGACGACGTCGAGGGGCAGGTCCAGCGCTCCGTCGCAGCCGGCGCCAAGGTCAAGCTCGGCGGCAAGCGACTCGACGGCCCCGGCAACTTCTACGCTCCCACCGTCCTCACGGACATTCCGCCGGGCTCCCCCGCCGACGCCGAGGAGATCTTCGGTCCGGTCGCCAGTCTTTTTCGCGTCGCGTCGATCGACGAAGCGATCGCCGCCGCGAACCGCTCGCAGTACGGGCTCGGCGCGTCGGCCTGGACTCGGGACGCGGGCGAGCGCGAGCGTCTCGAGCGGGAGCTCGCGGCCGGCTCCGTCTTCATCAACGGGATGGTCAAGAGCGATCCGCGTCTGCCGTTCGGAGGCGTGAAGAAATCGGGACACGGGAGGGAACTGTCATGGCATGGGATTCGGGAGTTCGTGAACATCAAAACGGTGTGGGTCGGGTGAGCGCCGCTTCGGGCCGGCCGCAGCCGGGCGAGTACGGCGCCTATGCCGAGCCGGACATCAGCCAGGTCCAGGGAGACGACGCCGCGGCCGCGCTGGCCGCGCAGCTTCCGGACACGATCGCGGTCCTCGCGGCCGTCGACGAGCGACGGGCGACGAAGTTTCGCTATGCGCCGCGCAAGTGGACGATCAAGCAGATCGTCGGACACCTCTCCGACGACGAGCGGATCTTCGCCTACCGGATGTTGTGCATTGCCCGCGGCGACAAGCGCCAGCAGCGCGGGTTCGACGAGAAGGCGTACATGCGCAAGGCCGGCTTCAACGAGCGCCCGTTGGCCGACCTGATCGAGGAGCTCAAGTCGGTGCGCGAGTCCACGCTCACGTTTCTGCGAGGCCTTCCCGAGGATGCCTGGCAGCGCTCCGGGATCGTCAACGGCTACCCCGCCACAGTCCGCGGCCTCGCGTTCCACATCGCGGGGCACGAGCTGCACCACCGACGGATCCTTCTCGAGCGATACCTCTCCGGCTGAACCCGGATCGGGCGGCCGCGGCGTCTCAGGAGGATCCGCGAGGCCGCGCCTTGTGGAGCGCCCACGCGCCGCCCCCGAGCAGGAGCGCGGCGACCACCCCTACCGCAGCGATTTCCGATGTCGGAATCGCCGGCAGTACCTCAGGCGCGTTCGGCTTCGCTCGCAGCCGCGCAGCGACGACGACGCCGTTGGCGACGATGTGCCCGGCGATGCCCGGCCAGAGCGATCCCGTGCCCGCCCTCCAGTATCCGAAAAGAAGCCCCATGAGGAAGGCGGGCACCGCTTGCCAGGGATTGAGGTGGTAGACCGCGAAGAGAGCCGCGGACATCACGATCGCGCTCCGCCGGCGGTAGCTCTGCAGGAAGCCGTGAAGGATCACTCCCCGGAACAGAAGCTCCTCGAGAACCGGTCCGGCCAGAACCACCACGGCAACAGCGCTGGCGGGGCTTCCTTCGCCCGCCACGATGCTCTTCTCGATGTTTCGGAAGCTCTCGGACTTCGGCAGCACCCTTTGAAGCAGCACGCCGACATCCGCGGTGAGCAGCAGGACCCCGGCCAGAAGACAGATCCAGGCGACGACGAAACCCCCGGCGACCCGACGCAAGGGAAGAACCTCTGCGGCCGGCGATCCGCTCCAGCGGCACGCATACAGAATGACGATTCCCGTCGCGAGGAGCTGAGCCGCGGAAATCGCGAGGAACCGGGCCACCGAGTGTCTCGACGTGGCCATCGAGGCGGGAATGACGAAGAGAATCGTCAGGCCGCCGGCGAGGACGAGAAGCCCGATCGCCTCGCCGAACCGCGGATAGGCGCGCCGCGTCGGGAAGCTCGGAGGAGCGTCCTCGACCCGTAGATCGTTCCGCGCCAGCGGTACGGCTTCGCTATCCGTGCGCCGCTCTCATCGTTGCCCGCTGCGATCGCTCTACGACGGCAAGAAGCTCGCGCCCACCGTCTGCGCGATGCGCGCCATGACGTGCTTGACCTGCGTGTAGTCCTCGAGCGCGTACATGGACATGTCCTTGCCGTAGCCCGACTGCTTGTAGCCGCCATGCGGCATCTCGGAGACGAGCGGCAGGTGGTCGTTGACCCAGACGGTCCCGAACCGCAGCCGGCGCGCCGCGTTCAGGGCGCGGTTGACGTTGGTCGTCCAGACCGAGGCCGAGAGGCCGTAGTCCACGTCGTTGGCCCAGGCGAGCGCCTCGTCGTCGCTTCGAAAGCGTGTGACCGTGATGACCGGCCCGAAGACCTCGCGCTGGACGATCTCGTCCTTCTGCCGTGCTTCGACGACGGTCGGCTCCATCCAGAAACCCTTGCCCTTCTTCGAGCCGCCGCCGGTGAGGACCTTCGTGTGCTTCTTCCCGCGCGCTCGCTCGAGGAAGCCGGAGACTCGCTTGCGATGCTCCGCCGAGATCACCGGTCCCATGTTGGTGTTCTCGTCCTGGATGTCGCCGACGACGAGCGACTCGACGGCCGGCAACAAAGCGCCGACCACCTTGTCATAGGTGCGGGCGCTGACATACAGCCGTGCCGCCGCCGTGCAGTCCTGGCCGCTGTTGGCGAAACCGGCCATCTTGATCCCCGGGACGACCAGGTCCATGTCGGCGTCGTCGAAGATCACGACCGGAGCCTTGCCGCCGAGCTCGAGGTGCACGCGCTTCAACGAGGCGGACGCCGCTTTCGCAACTTCCTTGCCGGTCGCCACGTCGCCTGTCAGCGAGACCATGCCGACTTTCGGATGCCGGACGAGCCCGGCGCCGACTGGCTCGCCGTGGCCGGTAATCACGTTGAAGACCCCCGGCGGGAACAGGTCCGCCGCGAGCTCGGCGAGGCGGATCGTGGTCAGCGGCGTCTGCTCCGAAGGCTTCAGCACGACCGTATTGCCGGCCGCGAGGGCGGGGCCGATCTTCCAGATCGCCATCATGAGCGGGTAGTTCCACGGTGCGATCGAGCCTACGACGCCGACGGGCTCCCGGCGAATGATCGAGGTGTATCCGGCGAGGTACTCGCCCGCGGCCTTGCCCTCCATGCAGCGGCAGGCGCCGGCGAAGAAGCGCAGGTTGTCCACCAGGAACGGGATCTCGGCCTTCGCGAGGCCAATCGGCTTGCCGACGTTGGCGGCCTCGAGAGCCGCGAGCTCGTCGCCGGCCTGCTCGATACGATCCGCGAGCTTCAGCAGAATCAGCGAGCGGTCCTGAGGAGTGGAGTCCTGCCATTTCTCGAACGCTGCCGCGGCGGCCTCGACGGCGCGATCCACGTCCTTGGCGGTTCCCTTCGGAACCTTGCCGAGGACCTTTTCGTCGACCGGGCTGATGATCGGCTCATCTTCCCCTTCGACCGAGCCGACGAGCTTGCCGTTGACGAAGTTCTTGTAGGTCTTCATGGGAGCTCCTCTCTGAATCGCCCGCACATCCTACGTCACTGGGTCGCAGCAACAGAGTGAAGCGTCGCCAGAGCCTGGTCCCCCGCCGAGAGCGTGAGCGTGTCTCCGGAGATCGAGTAGCTCGTGGCGCGTTCGAGCGCATCCAGGAATCGCTTCTCCAGGTCCATCGCCGGACCCACGCACGCCATTTTCGTCGTCCCCAGCGGGCTCAACCGCAGCTTCGGTCCGTCGACGCTGTACGCGCCGAAGAGGCGATTGCAGCCAGCGAAGCCGACGACCTTACCCTCGGCCGCTTCGAGCTTCAGGCTCGGCGGGCGTTTGATTCCGTCGGGCAGCGGAGCGCCGCCGATCGTGACGAGCTCCCAATTGGTGTCTTCGACCTTGACCGCCGGTGTGGACGCCGGCGACGCGCCGCCTCCGGACGCGCAAGCGGCGGCCGCCGCCGCCAGAACCACTCCCCCGACGAGACTGCGCATC
>Ga0075424_100000858_pt1 | contig 25146 bp, 16 predicted proteins | sample SoiMethybrSBSTD3_FD_75301 | JGI IMG/M metagenome (GOLD analysis project Ga0075424, IMG submission 75301) | Bulk soil microbial communities from a Populus tree surrounding site in Tennessee, USA - Soil MetaG P. TD hybrid SBSTD3 | ecosystem: Environmental > Terrestrial > Soil > Tree plantation... | reverse complement strand
GATCGCGCCGCTCGCGATGATCTCTTTCACCTTCTTGTAGTGGTCGCCGTAGCGGTGCTGGTGGCTGACGACCGCTTTGACGCCCGCCGCATCGAGAGCTTGCTTGATCGCCATGCCCTCCGCGCTCGTCATCGCCACCGGCTTTTCGAAGGCGATCAGCTTCGCGCCGCTTTCGATGCCGAGATTGACGAGCGGCAGCCGCACGTGCGGGGGCGTGCAGAAGCAGAACACGTCGGGCTTTACTGCCGCCGCCAGCGCACGCGCATCGGCGTTCGCGGTCACGCCTGCGAGCTTCGTGGCCGCCGCTTGCAGCCGCTGGCTGTCCCTGCTGGCGATCCCGACGAGCTCGAAGCGCGGATTGGCCGCGAACGCCGTCGCATGGTGCATTCCGCGCTTGCCCATGCCGACGACGATGACGCGATAGCGCGTCATTATCTCGGCGCCTTGTCCCACTCCAGAACTTTGGCGACGACGTAATCAACTTCGGCCGCGGTGAGCTCCGGATACATCGGCAGGCTGACGCAGCTGGCGGCGTTCCGTTCGGCGTTGGCCACGCTGCCGACGACCCTCGCGCCCTTGCCCCACGGATAGCCGTCCTGCTTGTGGATGGGGATCGAGTAATGCGTCTTCGCGTCGATCCCGTTCTGCACGAGGAAGTCCACCAGCTGATCGCGATGCGCCGGATTCTTCGTCTCGACGACGTAGAGATGGAAGACGTGCCGGTAGCCGGGCCGCACGTACGGCAGTTCGATGTTTGACGCGCCCTTGAGCCCGGCGGTGTACCGCGCGGCCCATTGGATGCGGTGGTCGTTCCACGCGTGGATGTGTTTCAGCTTGGCGCTGAGGACGCCTGCATGGAGGTCGTCGAGACGGCTGTTGAAGCCGAAGCTGTGCACGTTCCGTTTCGTCGAGCCGTGATTGCGAAGCTTCCGCACCTTGGCGTCGACGTCCGCATCATTCGTCACCAGCGCACCGCCATCGCCGAACGTGCCGAGGTTCTTCTGGGCGATGAAGCTGATCGACGTGGCGTCGCTCAACTCGCCGATCCTGAAGCTATCGCCGGCGGCATCGACCCCCTGCGCGTTGTCCTCGATGACGCGCAGCGTGTGCGCGTCGGCGATCTTCCTGATCGCCGGCATATCCGCGCATTGCCCGTAGAGATGCACCGGGATCACCGCCTTGGTCTTGGGTGTGATCGCCGCCTCGATTTTCGCGGGGTCGATGCATTTCGTCTTCGGGTCGCAATCGACGAACACGGGGGTCGCCCCGGCAATCCAGATCGCTTCTGCAGTCGCGAAAAACGTATTCGGATGCGTGATGACCTCGTCGCCAGGTCCGATGCCCATCGCCATCAGCGCCAGCCAGATCGAGTCGGTGCCGTTCCCGGTTCCGCACGCATGCTTGATCCCGTGAAACGCCGCAAGCTCCTGCTCGAACTGCTTGAGCATCGGACCCTGGACGTACTCGCCGCTCTCGAGCACCCGATGGATGTTCGCATCAATCTCTGACTGGATGTTCTTGTACTGACGGACGTGTCCGTAAAACCCGACCTGCATCATCACCTGGGTCATCGCAACTCCTATCCTCCAATCATATCTTCAGAAAGATTCTGCGCCGGTACATCCAGAACAGGATCAACCAGAACACGATCAGGACGCCGACGCCTCTCAGCACGGGCTCGAAGGGCGGGCCGGCGATGGCGAACGGTGCGGTTCCGAGATGGCGCACCAGCGCCGACGAGATGAAGTGCTCGATCGTCCAGCTCATGACGTAGATGGCGATCGAGTTCGCGCCGATGACCAGGAGCGGGAACGACCACCGCTTCCAGCCTTTCCACTCGATCAGCGCGTAGAAGCCGGCCAGCATCAGGACGACGAGACCGCCGCTGTACAGCGTGTACGACGAGGTCCAGATCCGTTTCACGATCGGGCAGATGTGCAGCCACTGAAAGATGAGTCCGCCAAGCGTGAGCGCCACACCCGCGATGACCAGGCCCTTCAGTTTCTCGAGGGTCGATCGCGACGTCATCAGCCATTGCCCCGCCCACAGGCCGAGCATCATGGTCGCGAGGGTTGGAATGAAGCTGAGAGTCGACCACCCGCCCCCATTGAACAGGAATGGCCTCTCACGCGGGAACAGGTTCAGGAACCAGACGTCGAACGCCCACGCGAGGTTCGAGTTTTTGTTGAAGTGCGCGAGGAAGCCCGTGTACAGATGGGGCCAGTTTGCCGGCACGCCAACCTGCGTGTAGTCAAAATCGGGCCCCGGCACCGGGTATAACGCGAAAGCCCCCCAGAAGCCCACCAGGATTACCGTGAACACAACGGCCTGCACGCGCACCGACGCGAACGCCAGCAGGAAGAGGAACGTGTAGCCCAGCCCGATCTGCGTGAGCGTGTCTTCGAACGTCCAGTACGTCGTCGGCCTCTCCAGCGATCGCAGGAAGATACCGAGCAGAATCAGTGCGACGCTGCGCCAGATCGCATGTGCGAGCAGACGGCCGAAGCTCTCACCCTTGCTTCTCCGGCTGACGATCGAGAAGGGCAGCGACGCGCCGGCCAGGAACGAAAACGCCGGCTGAATCAGATCGTGGAGCGAGCACCCCTGCCACGGCACATGCTGGGTGTTGAACGCGATGATTGACCAGAACGTGCTTTCGGGGAATGCGCGGTGGAGCGTCCACAGCCGCATCACCTCCGCGAGCATCAGGAACATGACGAGGCCGCGGAACGCGTCGAGCGACGCGATCCGCGTCTTCGCCGCGGGTGCGACGGGCGGCCGCCCCGCCGCACGCGGCAGCGGAGCGGTTGCCCGATCAGGATCGATGACGTCGGTTAATTTCTCGTGCATCGAATGCTCCTACCTTGCCCGAACTGACGCGGTTCGCGACTCGCGAGTCCCAACCGCCAGTCGTTAGAAGCTATATCGGACCGCGAGCCGGACCTGGCGTTCACCGTACGACGTATTCAGCGCGAGAATGCGCATGAAATTTCCGCTGTTGACGCTGTTCGTCGGATTGGCGAACTTGAACGTGTCCGTCACATTCGTCGCTTCGACGCGGGCCTCGACTCGACGCGATCCGCCCAGAGAGAACGAACGGAAGAGCGACAGATCGAGGTTGGCGCCCCCGGGGCCGCGGAACTGATTGGTGCGCGACGTTCCGAAACGAACGCCGGTAGGCTGGGCCCAGGCGGCGGGATCGTAATACGTACCGGCCGAGCCAATAAGCCCGATCTTCTTCACGGATCCCACCAGGTCGGCTGTCTGCTGGTTATCCGGTGTGTTCAGGTCCGTGCCGTCTGCCGTCACCGTAAACGGCGCGCCGCTGAAGACCGCGACGATGCCGTTGAGCTGCCAATCGCTGATCAGCAATTTGGCGATGCTATGGCTGCCCTCGCTGCGCCACGGGAGCTGGTATACCGCCGCCATCTGGAAGATATGGGTGCGATCGCTGTTCGCAAGCGCCCAATTGCGATCCTGCACCGCAGGATCCGGCAGCTCGTAGAGGGTTCCCAGCGCCATCGAGCGGGCGAGCGTGTAATGCCCTTTGAGCAGCAGCCCGTTCGTGAACGGACGCGTGATCCCGACCTGCAGCGCATTGTAGGTCGTCTTTCGGTACGGCGAGTAGATCTCAATCGAGTTTATGCGTCCGAACGACTGGAAAAACGGGCGATCCGTATCGCCGCCGCCGATGTGCTGCACGTTATTGATGTTGATGGTCTGGCCTTCCGCCGGTGGGAGACCACCCACGAGCCTGTTGCCGACGTACGCAACGTCGACTGAGACGTTCAGCGGTATACGCCGCTCGAACGCGACGTTCCAGGAATGCGTGCGCCCGCGATGCGTCGAGTCGGGTACGGCGGTCTGCATGCCGTATGAGTTCGGCAGGTGGACTCGGCCGCTGCTCAGATCCGGGCCTTCGAGACGCGGAATGCCCTGATTGATCGTGCCGTACCAACCGAAGGCGGATGTTCCGGGCGCGGGAGGAAAGTCCGCATTCAGGACGAGCGGATAGCTGAAATCGCCGCGGAACGCCTCCTGCGCCGACATCCCGCGCGCCTCGAGCGTTGCGCCGTAGCCGGTGCGCAAGACGGTCTTCTCGTTGAGCCGATAGATGGCGCCGACCCGAGGCGTGAAGCCGTCCTTCGGAGCGACGAGACCCATGTTCTTCGGATTGCCGCCGACTCCGCCGATCAGTACGTCGAGCGTGCTCAGATCGAGCATTTCGATCTGTCGATCCTGGCGGTGCATGATCGGGTAGTACTCCCACCGCACCCCGAGGTCCAGCGTCAGCTGCGGCTTCACCGTCCATCGATCGCGGAAGAACATGGCGTGCTGCCACTCGCGGCCTGTGAAGAGCTCGTACTGATAGCTCTTCCTCGCCGTCCCCACCAGACCGAGAAGAAACGCGGCGTACTGGTTGTAGAAGTTGCCGGTCTGCGAGCCGGTTCCAAACGTGCGCGTGGAGTTGGTCGCAAAGTCGAACCGGCCGCGAGGATTCGCCCGCTCGGGCTGCCAGTTATCGAGATGGAGGTAATCCAGGCGGTAGCCGGCCCTGAAATCGTGGCGCGACACAACCTTGCTGACGTTCGTGCTGAACGACACCGTCCCTTCATTGCGGTAGGTCGGCGTCCAGGTCGGCGAGTTGCCGAGGTTCGTGAATCCGGTTCTGAATTCCGGCATGCCGGCGTAGCGTGGATCCCCGCGACCCTGATCGTTGGTGCCGGGGATGCCCAGATCGAGACCCATGTTTCCCAGTACGAAGTCGGCCGAGCTGCAGAACTGGTCGAACTTCGACACGCCGAACGCGCTGTCGAGCAGCAGATTCTTGCCGAATGACCAGGTCTGCCCTGCAGTAATCAGGTTCACCTTCGTGTCGCCGCCGTCGTGGTCGCCGTTGCCCAGCGGGAAGTTGAACAGGTCATCGACGAGCGCGTTCATGCGGCTGTACTTGCCCCAGAGCTGATGCGCGGGCGTGCGGTTCCAATTGACTTTGAGATCGTAGTTGTCGCGATCCGTCGTGTTGTGGCGGGTCGTCCGGTAGTTCTGGGTCAGTCCACCCGCGCCGGTGCCCTGGATGTTTGGCAGCGGAAAAAGGGCAAGCAGTTGCTTGCTGATGCCGTTGATGCGGGCGGCGGGAATCATGTTGTTCTCGAACTGTACGCGACCGGTTCCCGTCGCGAGGTCACCGGTGAAGGGATCGTAAATGCGCTGGAGCGTGCCGTTCGTGTTCAGCGCGTTGCTGAAGTCGCCATTTCGCAGCGCCGCGTTCGGCACGTTGAAGAAGTTATACAGGTTCTGGACGCCGCGGTACCCTTCGTACGACCCGAAGAAGAACAGCTGATTGTGGCGAATGGGTCCGCCCAGCGTGCCGCCGAATGTCTGACGTTCGATCGGCAGCTTCGCAGGCACTGCACCCGTTCCGAAGTAATACGGCTTTGCGTTGAGCTTTTCGTTGTTGAAGAACTCGAACGCCGATCCCCTGAACGTGTTCGTGCCGGATTTGGTGGTCACGGTAATGGCGGCGCCCGCCGCCATTCCCTCCTCGGCATCCATGCTGCCGGTCGTGATGTTGACCGACTCGATCGTCTCTGCCGGCGGGATGTAGATGTTGTGATGCGGCAGCCCGACGTTGACGTTGCGCGTGCCGTCGGTGAGCGTGGTATTAGCCGCCCCTTCTTGTCCGTTCACCGGCACGTTCAGCGAACGCTCCGGGGTGTCGGTCTCGGCATTTGGCAGCGTTGCCGGCAGCGAGCCGGGCACGAGGACCACCAACGCCTGGTAGTTTCGGAACTGGTTGAGCGGGAGATTTGTGATCTCGGTGGACTTCAACTCGGTGTGCACATCGGCCTTGTCCGTCTGCAGGAGCTCGGCGGCTGACTGCACCGTGATGCTCTCGGTGAGCGCACCGACCTGGAGCGCGAGATCGACGCGGCTGATCTGCCCGACCGTCACCGGCACGTGCGATCGGATGGCTTCCTTGAAGCCTTGCAGCGTGACCTTGACGTCGTAGGGACCCGGCTGGATATTCGTGAATGAGTACTGACCCTGCGCATCGGTGGTCGATTCGCGCGTCAGATTCGTGTCCCTGTTGACGATGGTCACGAGGGCGCCGGGGATGACCGCGCCCTGCGCGTCGGTCACGCCGCCGACGAGACTCCCATACAGAAGCTGCGCCTTCGCGGGACTGGCCGTGGCGATGCAGAGCGCCACGGCCAGTCCCATCGAATACAGCAGCCACCGCGACACTCCTGTGCAGATGCTCACATCCCACCTCCTAGATGCGAACTGATGCGAACGCTTTCGCGCTGCGGGAATTGCGCGCCCTGGTTGGGCTCGACGAGTTGTCGCGAAGTCTGCTCGCAACAGACGCGGGTGTCAATCCCAATCCCCAATCGGGAATCGATACAATGCGAGGTCCGCATGAACCTCGCGTTCTGGCGCAAGTGGCACCGCTGGATTGGTTTTCCGGCCGCGCTGTTTCTCTTCTATGCCGCAGTCACCGGGCTCGTCCTCTCGGGCATCGAGTTCTTCGGGAAAGACGAGGCTCGCCGCGAAGCCACGCGACAGCTGGTCAGCCCGGTAACCACCACATCGAAGCCGCAGGTGTGGGGCCAGGCGGTGTCCCGCGCGCTGGCCACCGTGGCAAAGCAGGTTGGATCGGCGCCCGTCGATTCCGTCAGCGTTTCATTGAAAGGAGAGCCGCCGATCGTGACGGTGGTCACCGGCAAACCGTCAGGCGGCGAGGACCGGAAGTTCGTCGTGAACGCGTCGACCGGAGAGCTGATCAAGGTCGAGGCGTACGAGGACAAGCCGTTCCTGAATCGGGTGCACAGCGGCGAGGCATTCGGCGACGGCGGCCTCGTCCTATCCATGGCGTGGGCGGCGGTGCTCGTCCTGCTGACCGTCACCGGCCTCATCATCTATTTCATTCTCAGGCCGAGGCGCCGCAAAGGACTCCAGAACGTCTTCTGGTGATCGGCGCTGTTCCGCACCGTTGCCGGATCCCGCATCCGGATCCCGTTACTTCGTCGCATACCCGCGCCACAACCATTCCAGCGCTTCGGGCAGCGTCTGCTGCTTGACCGTGCGATCGGTGTGTCCGGCGTTGCGCGCGAAGACGAACTGATAGCGGTATCCCTTCGCGGCGAGCACGCGGGCCATGTTCTCGTTGGCGACGACCCAGTCGTGCATGTTGTCGCGCATGACGTTCGGGTTCAGCAGATCGCGATCCCCGACCTCCATCCAGATGCGGATCGGCTTGACGGGGCTGTTCGGTATCAGGCGCTCGTGAAACTCCCACGCGCCGTGCGGTGTCCCGGCGTCGGGCGGCCACTGCTGATTGACGTACGTGCCTGAATACGTCAGCACGCGGTGATACCACTCGGGGTGATACCACGCCATGATCAATGCTGCCGATCCGCCGGAACTGCCCCCCATCGTCGCTCGGCCGTCGGGGTCTTTCGTGAGCTTCACGTTGCACTGTTTCTCGACGAGCGGCAGGACCTCCGTCTCCACGAATTCCGCGTAGCGGCCCGACATCGTGTCGTATTCGAGCCCGCGCTGGCTGCCCTGCGCATCGCCGCTGCCGTTGCCAATCGACACCGCAACCATCACCGGTACGCGTTTCTGCGCGATCAGGTTGTTGAGGACCGTGAACAGCAACTGATCGGGGCCGTCGGCGCCGACGATGAAGGGGGCGGCCGTGCCGGCAACGTACTGCGACGGCACGAACGCGGCAACACGCCGGGTATACGGGGCTGGATGGCTCGTCGTGACGAGCAGCTTCGCAGGATCGGCCGGATCCGGCGTGCCGAAGGTGCCAGCCTCCCGCGCGATGCCTGGATAGATCTTGCTGTCGGTCGACTGCATCGTGAGATTGCAGATTGTTCCCTGAGGCACGCCCTCCTGCACGCTGGCCTCGGGAGCAGGCGTGTGCGTCGGACCGATGATGAAGTTGCCGTCGGCGTCCGCCGAGGGAAGCGTGCCGTCCGGCAGTTCCTTCGCGCTGACGTAGCCGGGCGTGTTGGGATCGCGAGTTGGGGGCGTCGGGCGTGCAGCGGGCGCACTCTGCGGTGGTGGCGCGCCCTGTGCCGGAACCTGTGCGACGACGACAGAGGAGAGGATCAAAGCGAGCGCGAAGGACGTGAGCGGCGTGACGCAGCGTTTCATGGCGCCGCAGTCTATCGCAGAAACCGGCGCACCTCGTCCAGCCGCGCGACGGCATCCGCTTCGCCCAGGTCGATGAGCCGGCGCGTGTAGTCCTTCTGGAACATCACGAGCGAGAGCATGTCGTTCGAGCGCGTCTCCTTCGTCCCGAGCCCGCGAGTGAGGAACCGGAACGCCCGCGGCAGCTCCGGCTCATATTCGTTGGCGAGCAGGCCCAGATCGACTGACGGCCGCAGCATCAGCAGATCGATCTTCCGGAACCCCTCGCGCGCGGGTTCCGGCAGGCGCGCGATCAGATCGTTGATGCGGCGCAGCTCCAGCGCGTCGCCATCGAGCCGGTCGAGGAAAATCGCGTTGAACAGGACGCCCGCGACCTGCGCGGGAGGCGGGTAGCCGGCGATCGAGGGCCGATCGGCCTGCTCGCGCGAGCGCGCGTATCGCGTCGAGATCGCGATGATTCGCCGCGCCCCGAGATGCACGGCCGGCGACAGCGGCGCCGTGAGACGGATCCCCCCGTCGCCGTACCACGCGCCATTCACTTCGATGGCGGGAAAGAAAAACGGGAGCGCCGACGAGGCCATCACATGCTCGACGCGGAGCGTACACGCCGCGCTCTTGCGGTGCGCCCGCTCCCACGTCTCGATGCGGCAGTCGGCCGCCGTCTGAACCCACGAGATCGATTGTCCGGTCGTGTAGCTGGATGCCGTCAGCGCGACGGCGCGCAGCCAGCCAGACTCGAGATTTCGTGCGACGCCCGTGATGTCCCCGTTGTCCGACTCGAGAAGCCCTTCGAGCAGCTCGTGGAGAGGTTCCGTGTCCACGAGACTGCGGGCTGGCGGCACCGGGTGTTTCCCGCCGGAGAGCAGCCGGCCGCCCCATCGGACGCTCCGTGCTGCGAGATCGCGGAGATCGACCCTGAAGACGTTCTCCATGCGGAGCGCTCGCCAGATGTCGGCGAGCGCGTCGACCTTCCGCGCGAACGGCTCTTGACGCGCCGCCAGGTAGGCCGCGTTGATGCCGCCTGCAGACACGCCTGTGATGATCCCGGGCACGACCTCGGGGAATTCACGCGCGAGGACGCGAAGAAACCCGACCTGGTACGCGGCGCGCGCGCCCCCGCCGCTCAGCATCAACGCGAGATCGGCGTTCCCGTTGTTCATGCACCTATCGTCCACTCTTGACGTCAGCGATTACAAGATGAGCTGCCGCGCCGTTCACTGGCCGTCGCGGGGCTGCCCCCTAACTACTTAGAACCAAGTAGGTTCGGTTGTACGCCAGAATCCAGCTCGACCCGGCATATGCCTTGCCCCTGCCAGCCGCAGGAGGCAAGTCATGATCAAGTCGTTCGCGCGCACCGCGCTTCTGACGGCGGCCGTTATGGTCGCCGGAGTTGCCGTCGATGGCGCCGCTCCAATGACGACCGCCGCGGCTTCGCCGTCCGTCGTGCGGCAGATCACTATCCCCGCCGGCACGCTGCTGCGGCTGCGCGTCGAGCGCGGTTTTGGATCCGACACGTCGCGCGTCGAAGATCCCGTTTCGGCGGCGCTCGCAAGCCCTGTCGTGATTGACGGGCGCACGGCGCTGCGTGAAGGCAGCGTGGCGTCCGGCTATGTCTCGCAGGCACAGCGATCCGGCAAGGTCAAGGGGCGCGGCAGGGTTGCCGTCCGGTTCACCCGCATCACGCCCGCGGGACACGCCGATCACTACACGATCCAGACGCGGTCGTGGGTTGGTGTTGCGTCGGCAACCAAGGAAAAGGACGCACTCACGATCGGACTGCCTGCCGCCGGAGGCGCCGCCGTTGGCGGCATCGTCGGCGGGAAGAAGGGCGCCGGGATCGGTGCGTTGGCTGGAGGCGGCGCGGGCACGGCGGTCGTGCTTTCGACTCGCGGCAAGGACGTGCACGTCGGACGGGGTGCGGTGCTCGCCGTGCGGCTCACGGCGCCGCTGACCGTGAAAATCGAGCAGTAGATCGCGAAGCCGGGTGGGCCTGCCGCTCACCCGGCTTCATCCCCTCGCGGAACTCACCTCTAGCTGCCGGACCGCGCGGGTATCGCCGCATCAACCGCGACGTCCGCGTGATAGCCATACACGAAGCGCTTGAACTCCGCGTGGAGGTAATCAGCGCCGAAGTTGTAGTGCTTCATCTCGGCGAACGCCTGGTCGGGTGTCCAGCGATCGGTGGTCATTCTGTAGACGGCGGTCATCACGCCCGTGCGGTGCCGGCCGCCCTGGCAGTGCACGTAGACAGGCTGGTTCGCCGGATCGTTGACCAGCCGGAGAAACTGCCCGATCTGCTCCGCCGTCGGCGCCTCGTGCGTTGTCATCGGGATGCGGAAGAAACGCATGCCCGCCGCCTGGACGAGGGAAGGCTCGGCAGCGCTTCCGTCCTTCGTCAGATCGATGATGGTCTTGACGCCGAGCGCGGCGAGATCCGCGTAATCGCGTCCCTGAGGCTGCGCGCCCCGAAAGTAGTTCGCGTTCACCTGGCCGAAATTGTCGATTGCGATCGGGTTCGCAGCGATCGATTTCGCAGCCGTCGCCGCTGGACCTGCCCAGGCTGGTGCGCTGAGAGAAAGCGTGAGCAACAGCACAGCCGTATATCCGCGCGTGAATCTGGTGAGAGCCACGTATCACCTTCCCGTCTGGTTATGTAAGGTAAGACGCCGATGGGTTCGGCGTAGTCGTAGATAGAGACGGCAAGGGTAGTGCCAGTGGATCGGCCCCGTCAGCCCGGTGAAAACCAACGGCTGACGTGTCCGATCCGCCGCACATCGCGGACAACGACTACTTGTGAGGCTTGGCCTGGATGTTCGTCAACTTGAACGGCGTCGACGCGATATCCTCGAGTATCACGAGATCGTCGTTCGCTTCGATCTTCGTCGCGTACGACATCGTGCCGGTGCCTTTGCCGTTCTGATCCAGCTGCATCTGGATGATCGTGAACGGATAATCCACGCTCCGCCCCCGGTTCGTCGCTTCCCAGAAATCCATCGGCCGATCGGTTGCAATCACGATACGGCGTCCGTCGCCAACGGCCGACTGACGCGCGTAGTGAAGATCGTAACCCACTGAATTGGGCGTTCGAATGGTTCCGACTGAAGGCATCTTCTGCAAGGCCTTCAGCAAGGCCTGCGATCCGGACTCGCGAAGCGCCGTGAACAGTTGCGTACGGTCGGCATCGGTGGACCAGTGGGTAATCCGGATTTGAACCGTGCCCAGACCGCTTCCGAGCTCGTTGTTGGCAATCACGGCGGCCGTAATGTCTTCCGGCGCTCCCACGATCGCGCGCCCCGATTCGTTCCCGAACTGGGCTGCCGCGACGGCGCTTACGAGCAGCAATGCCGCCCCGATGCTCGCCAGCTGAACTTTGATATGCATTGACTTCCTCCCGTCACCTGCTTCTGGGGGCTCTGATTGCAAAGAGAACGCCTCTTCGTGTGAACCCGGGGACGTTTCTACCGTCTAAGCCGCTTGTGACCCTTTTAACACGCCGTATCACGCTCATTACACGCCGTTTGCTGCGCGCACCCGGCTTCACATTGATCGCGGTTCTGACGCTTGCGCTGGGCATCGGAGCCAACACCGCCATCTTTACCGTCGTCCGGGGCGTCCTGCTCAAGCCACTGCCATTCCGCGATCCAGGACGCCTGGTGAGCGTGGCGCATGTGGCGCCCGGGTTGGGGATTCGGAATCTCGAACAGTCGCCCGCCACCTACTTTACCTATCGCGACGAGGGACGCACTTTCGAGGAGTTTGGGATCTGGTCGACGCCGACCGTCTCGGTCACCGGCGTTGGCGAGCCCGAACGCGTCGACGCGCTGGAGGTCACCGATGGGACACTGCGCGCGCTCGGCATCGAAACGATCGCGGGCCGCCTCTTCACGGCGGACGACGATTCTCCACGCGCGCCCGAGCGGATGCTGCTGACCTATCCGTACTGGCAGCGCAAATTTGGCGGCGATCCGACAGTGATCGGACGGCAGGTGATGGTCGATGCCGTACCGCGCGAAGTCATCGGCGTGCTGCCGCGGTCGTTCATCTTCCTGAACGAGCATCCGCAGCTCGTGCTGCCGATGCGCATAGATCGGGCGAAGGTGTTCGTCGGCGACTTCTCCTATGAGGGCATTGCGCGGCTCAAGCCCGGCGTCACCATCGCGCAGGCGAACGCCGACGTCGCGCGGATGATCCCGCTGATCATCGATCGGTTTCCGATGGTGCCAGGCTTCTCGAAGCAGATGTTCGAGGAGACGCGGATGGGCCCGAACCTCCGTCCGCTGGACGCCGACGTCATCGGCGACGTTGCGCGCGTGCTCTGGGTGCTGCTCGGGACGACGGGTATCGTGCTGCTGATCGCGTGCGCGAACGTCGCGAACCTGTTTCTGGTCCGCGCGGAAGCGCGGCAGCAGGAGCTCGCGGTGCACAGCGCGCTCGGCGCGACGCGCGCGCAGGTGGCGTGGGAGCTGTTCTCGGAGACGCTGGGCCTCGCGCTGTGTGGTGGAGCAGCGGGCCTGCTCCTTGCCGCGGCCGCGATCCGCGGGCTCGTGGCGATGGCCCCGAGCGGGCTCCCGCGGCTCGAGGAGATCGGCATCGATCCAATCGTGTTGCTGTTCACGCTGGGCATCTCCGTCGCCGCGGCGGCCCTCTTCAGCGTGATTCCCGTCATGAAGCTGACGACGCCGCACGTGGCCGGCGCGCTGAAAGAGGGCGGACGCCTCTCGAGCGCGGGCCGCTCGCGGCATCGCGCGCGCAACGTGCTTGCGACCGTCGAGATTGCGCTCGCGGTCGTCCTGCTCGTGGCGTCGGGGCTGATGGTCCGCACGTTCATTGCGCTCGGGCACGTCAACCCGGGGTTCACGCATCCGGAGCAGGTGCTGACGATGCGGGTCTCGATTCCGGAGTCGCTGGTGCCGGATCCGGAGACAACCGCCCGCATGCACGAGCAGATTCAGCAGCGCATCGCACAGATCCCGGGCGTCACGTCCATCGGCCTGTCGTCGGGAATCACGATGGACGGCAGCATGAGCGGCGATCCGGTGTTCGTGGAAGATTTCCCGGGACCGGCCGGACGCATTCCACCGGTTCGCCGCTACAAATACGTCGGCGCAAACTACTTCGAGACGATGGGCAATCCCGTGATTGCGGGGCGCGCGCTGACGTGGGCCGACAGCTACGAGCGACGTCCCGTGGTCGTGCTCAACGAGAGCCTCGCGAAGGAGTTCTGGAAGGATCCCTCTGCCGCCGTCGGACGCCGCGTCCGGAACAGCCCCAACAACCCGTGGCGCACGGTCGTGGGCGTGGTCGCCGACGAACGGGACGACGGCGCCGCGAAGCCCGCGCCGAAAACGATCTACTGGCCCGCGCTCGTCGCAAACTACTGGAACGATGCCCTGCGCGTGCGGCGCACGCTTGCCTATGCGATCCGCAGCGACCGTCCGCAGTCAGCGACGTTGATCAAGGAAGTGCAGCAGGCGGTCTGGTCGGTCAATCCGAACCTGCCGGTCGCGAGCGTGCGCACGCTTGATCAGATTCGGGCTTCGTCGATGGCGCAGACGTCGTTCGCGCTCGTGATGCTCGGCATCGCGGGGGGCGTCGCGCTGCTCCTTGGCGTGATCGGCATCTACGGCGTGATCTCGTACGTCGCCACGCAGCGCACGCGCGAGATCGGAATCCGGATGGCGCTCGGCGCGGCGGCGAGCGACGTCAGCGGTCTGTTCCTTCGGCAGGGGAGCGTCATTGTCGCGGCGGGAGTCGGCGCCGGATTGATCGTGGCGGGCCTCGTCACGCGCGTGATGGCGGCGCTGCTCTTCGGCGTCAGCGCGGTCGATCCGCTGACGTACGTCGCGGTGGCTTTCGTGCTCGCGACCACGGCGCTGCTCGCGAGCTACGTGCCGGCGCGCCGCGCCGCGCGGCTCGATCCTTCTGTTGCGCTGAGGTGGGAGGCGTAGAGCGTCAATCACCAATCACCAATCGGGGGAATCCCCGATCGGAAATCCCTCATCCCTAATCGGGAATCCCTAATCGAATCGTTGAATCGTTGAATCGTTGAATCGCTGAATCGCGGCATCCGCATCCCGGATCAGAATCGATAGCCGATCGTCGATCCGATCCGGACGAAGTCCAGATTCGGCGGGATGTCGATGCGGTGGAATTGATCTTTCTCGTACATCCGCTGGTATCTCGCGTCGGCGCCGAGCACGAGACGATCGCCCAGCAGGAATTCCAGGCCGCCGCCACCCGTCAGCAGCGGCGCTGTCGATGACAGCGTCGTCAGCAGGGTCGCGCGGTCGAAACGCGTGTCGAGCCGTTGCCTCCGCACGTGCGCGATGCCCGCGCCCGCGACGACATAGGGACGGACGCGCCGCGCGCGCCATGGCAGCTCGGCGACCACATTGCCGCCGAGTGATGCGGCATCACCCGTGACGGTGAAAGGAAAGCTGACCACCGCGGCGCAAATTGCGTCCGGCGGACAGCTCTGATACTGGCCGAAGTCGAGTTTCCGGACGAACGTGCCCTCGACCTCGAGGCGCAGGCCGCTGGCGGTCGGGTACGCCGCGGCGAGCGCGACAGCGAGCGCGGGACCGCCATCGCCGAAGGCGCTACTCACGGACCCGGTGATTCGAGCTTGGTACTGTGCATGCGCCGTCGATGGCGCGGCGAGCACGGCGAGAAGAGCGATGGAGACACAGGCGCGACGCACGGTCGGTCGCATCACATCCTCCGTCAGGCGCTGAGATTTTCAGTATAGCCGCAACGGCCGGGTTGGTTGGCGCTCCTGTTTCGCGCGTGGTAAAATCATGTGTTGTCCTCTTTGAAAGAACAGGCGGCGGGGGACACTGACGCGCGCTTCATGCGCGCGGCGCTCGACCATGCGGTCGAAGCCGAACGTCAGGGCGAGGTTCCGGTCGGGGCGGTCGTCGTCGTGGACGGCGAGATTGCCGGCGGCGGCTTCAATCAGCCGATTGCGGCGAACGATCCGACGGCGCATGCGGAGATCGTGGCGCTCCGGCAGGCCGCGACGTGCCGCGGGAACTACCGGCTGACGGGCGCGACGCTGTATGTCACCATCGAGCCCTGCCAGATGTGCGTGGGAGCGATGGTTCACGCGCGCATCGCGCGCGTTGTCTACGGCACGCGGGAGCCGAAGGCCGGCGCGATCGAATCGGCGATGCGCGCGCACGAACATCCGTCGCTGAACCATCGGATGACAGCGACCGGCGGCGTGCTCGAGGCAGAATGCCGCGCGGTCATGCAGCGGTTCTTCGAGCTTCGGCGCAGCGTTGCAGCAGTCGTCAAGAAGCCCACTTAAGCGGCACGATGCCGCTAAACACCGGCCCGAGCGAATAGCGAGGGCTGGTAGGCGCTGGGGGTGGGGCCCAGCGCAAAGTGAATAACGGAGAGGTACCGAAGTGGTCGTAACGGGGGCGCCTCGAAAGCGTCTTGCCGGGTAACCGGCACGGGGGTTCGAATCCCTCCCTCTCCGCCAGCCTTCGCTCCCGCTTCGCGGGAGCTTCCGCTCGGCCGGTAAACGGCGCCGCCACCTGACGCCGTCTACCGGCCAGTTCGTCACCCGCGGTACTGACAGCGAAGGCTGTCTCGGTTTACTTCCACAAATCAATCGTTCGATGATGGCGCGCGACGTGCTCTCCGGTTCGCGTGGCTCTGCAACAACGTTTCCTCTACATCTCCGAAGCCAGCGCATATTCCACTCGATTGATCGACCGATCGACCGATTCAACGATTCGCGATTGGGGTTCCTGATTCGAGGATCACGGATCTCACGATTGCGGATTGGGGGATTTCCGATTGGGGATTGGGGATTCGCGATCAGAATTGAGAGATTCGTCGCTTCTCTTGCCAATCTAGAGGAACTTTTGCGACCATGCCTTCGTCTAGTTTCCCTACATGAACGCACCTCCCCCCGACCCCACTCCAACCGACCTCGTCCAGGGCACGCTGCACATGCTGATCCTGAAAACGCTCGCGCTCGAGCCCATGCACGGCTACGGGATCGGCGTGCGCCTCGAGCAGATCAGCAAGGGCGTCTTCCAGGTGAATGGCGGGTCGCTCTTTCCCGCGCTGCGGAGGCTGGAGCGGGCCGGTCTGATCAAGGGCGACTGGCACGCCACCGAGAACAACCGCCGGGCGAAGTACTACACCCTCACCGCGTCCGGACGCGCGACGCTCCGGCGTGAGACGCGCGACTGGGAAGTCCAGGCGGCGGCGATTGCGCGCATCCTTCGCGCGTCACCTGGTGAAGTGTGATGCGTCAACTCAACAGCCTTCTTGCGGGGATCACGACGCTCTTCCGCCGCGCCCGGGCCGAGCGCGACATGGACGACGAGCTCCAACAGTTTCTCCAGACGGCGATCGACGAGGGCCTGAGCTCCGGTATGACCCGCGGCGAAGCGGCGCGCGCCGCGCGCGTCCGGCTGGGAAGCCCCGCCGCCGTGAAAGATCACGTCCGCGACGCGGGGTGGGAGGTCCTGGTGGAACAATTCGGACGCGACATCGCGTACGCATGGCGCGGACTCTGGCGCAGCCGCACGTTCGTCGCCACGACGGTCTTCACGCTTGCGATCGGGCTCGGGCTCGTGACGGTCGTCTTCACGGTATTCGATGCGTACGTCCTGCGGCCGTTCGCCATCCGCGATCCGAACAGCGTGTACGAAGTGTACTGGTGGTCGCAGGAGGCGGGCGGGCACACGTTCCGCTGGCGCGACTACGAAGACATGAAGGCGCGTACCGATCTGTTCGACTCGGCCGTCGTCGAGGATGGCCGATTTCTCTCGTCGAACGGCACGACGCTCTCTGCGGCCTTCGTGTCGGGCAACTACTTCGAGGCGCTCGGAGCACCGATCCTCCTCGGGCGTGGGCTCGCGGAGTACGACGCGCGGGCGGTGGGCGACGCGCCAGTCGCGGTGTTGAGCCACCAGGCCTGGAGCCGCTTCTTCGAGGCTGATCCGGGCGTGATCGGACGCGAGATCGTCCTGAACGATCACCGGCTGATCATCGTCGGCGTTGCCCGGGCCGAGTTCCAGGGCCTCGACGACTATCCACACGATTTGTGGCTGCCCGTCACGATGTATGGGCCGATTACGGGTCAGAACCTCTTCGGCAGCAATCAGCCGCGCGAGTTGCGGGTGCTCGTCCGCCTGCGATCGGACGTGACGGCGGCGCAGGCGCAGACGTCCCTGGGAATCGAGCCATTCGAAACCAAGGTCGTCGGCCGGCTGGATTCCGTCAGAGCGGAGCTGAAGGTACGGGCGACCCGCGTGCCGCTGACACCGGATGTGATCGCGCTCTTCGCGCCCGTGTTCGTTCCGTTCGTGCTCGTGCTCGTCGCGGCGTGCGCGAACGCCTCCAATGTGATGCTCGCGCGTGCCAACACGCGGCATCGGGAGATTGGCGTCCGGCTCGCGCTCGGCGCCAGCCGCGGCCGGGTGATCCGTCAGCTCGTCACCGAAGGATTTCTCATCGCGGCGCTCGCTGGCGTCGTCGGTCTCGGGCTTGCGGCGCTCGTGCTGCGCGCGGGCACTCCGCTGGTAATCGGGCAGCTCTCGGCCAGCATCGCGCCGCTTGTCCGCGTCGTGCCCCTCGAGTTCGACCGCCGTGTCTTCGTCTTCGCGCTCGCCGCCGTGAGCGCGACCACGCTCCTGTTTGCGCTGCTGCCCGCGCTTCACGCGACGCGGCTCACTCTGATGGATGCGATTCGCGGCCAGGCCGGATCGAAGATTCGCAGCTCGGCCTTGCGCGGTCTGCTCGTCGGCGGCCAGGTGGCGATCTCGCTCGCGCTGCTGATCGTCGCCGCCACCCTCGTGCGCAACGGCGTCGCGATTGCGAACGTCGATCTCGGGTTCAATCCAGGCAGTGTCCTGTCCGTCAACACGCGTGGTCAATCGTCGCTTGTTCCGAAGGCCGCCGGGGTCCTCTCGGACGATCCACGCATCGACCAGGTCGTCGTGACGAGCCGCAACCCTTTGTTCGGGCAGCTCGAAAAGATCCCCGTCCTTGAAGGCGGGCGGGTCGTCGTTCCCGTCACCTACCTGTTCGTGTCACCCGGGTATTTCTCGATGCTCGGAATTCCGATCATCCACGGCCGCGGCTTCCGTCCCGGGGAATCCCGCGAAGAATCCGGTGTGGCGATCGTGAGCGCGGCGGCCGCTCAGGCGCTCTGGCCGGGCGAGGAGCCGGTCGGCAAAACGCTGCATCTGGAGATGCCCGAGGCGCGGACCGGTGTCGCCGACGTGCTGACGAGGAGTCTCAAAGCCGTGGGCAAGAGCGGGGGCCTGTACGTGACGGTCGTCGGTGTGGCGAAGGACGTCGTGTCCGGCCTCGTCTACGAAGGCAAGGATTCGGCGCAGGTGTATTTGCCGACCTCGGTGGAAGGACAGCACGCGAAGGCGCTGCTCGTGCACCCCCGACCCGGAACGAACCTGCAGCCGGACGCGATTCGGACGATGCTGCTGCAGGTTCATCCGGATCCGTTGAAGTTCGAAACCATCCCTCTCGTGGAAATGGTGGCGGTCCAGATGTTCCCGCTGCGTCTCGCCTCGTGGATCGGATCGATCCTGGGCGGCATTGCGCTCGTGCTCAGCGTGTCGGGTCTTTATGGGGTCCTGACGTACATGCTCGGCCAGCGCGCCCGCGAGATCGCCATCCGCATGGCGCTCGGCGCTGCCGCGCCGGCCGTCGTCCGGCTCGTCATGCGCCAGTCTGCGCGTCTCGCCGGCGCTGGCGCGGCGATCGGTCTGCTGTTCGCGTTCACCGTCATGGAGTTCCTGAGCAGCATCATCCGTCTCGAGGAAGTATCCGTGCTCGATCCGGCTGCCTTTGCAGCAGGCGTGGCGCTGGTCACCATCGCCGTCGCCCTCGCCTCGTATGGCCCGGCACGGCGCGCGACGCATCTGGATCCTGCATCGATTCTGAAAAGCGAGACATGATACGGGGAGGACGAGGCGGCGGCGCCGATGTCTCGAGTCCGCAGGATTTCACGCCGGAGGAAGCCGCGAACCGCGCGGCAGCGCAGTCGCTGCAGCAAATCCCCGAGCTCCTGACGATCGAAGCGGCGGCCGACGCGAGTACGTTCAAGGAGACGCGCGGCGCGTTCACGTATCCGATCAACAACAAATCGATCAAGATCGACGTCGGCCCCGTGAAGGTGGACGTCAAGACGAAGTGGGACAAGACGGCGCTGCGTCAGGAGTTCAACACGACGCAGCAGAAGATCACGAAGACCTGGGACATCGACGAGAACGGGCGACTCGTGCTGAAGCTCCGCGTCGAGAGCATGACGATGACCAGCGCCGACGCCCTCGCCGTGTTCGATCGACAGCAGTAAGCCGCGACTGCGTGTGCCGCTGCCGGCCAGACCGCACACCCGACCGCTCTGACGATTCGCGCCCAGTCGCTCGACAAATATGTAATCCCGCCCGACAGGACCCGCAAAAACCTTAGCAATCCGAAGCCCGACAGTTGGCCCGCCGCATTGCATAGTCCACCTCCAGGCATCTAGTTCCGGAGGGGTATGTACCGCGCCGCCGCACACGCGGGAGCGCACTACGGGAGGCTCTGAAATGAGGGTTCGACGACTGCTGGAGATTTTCGCGGTCGTGCTCGTTCTGTGTGGGCTCGCCGCTCCGGCCGCGGCGCAGCTCACGACCGGAACGATCACGGGAACCGTGAAAGACACACAGGGGGGCGTCCTGCCGGGCGCCATGCTCCTGCTGACGAGCGACACGCGGGGGACGCAGATTGCGGCCGCCGTTTCGAACGTGGACGGGGACTTCGTTCTCGCGAACGTGCCTCCGGATACCTACACCATCGAAGTCTCGATGCAGGGGTTCCGCACGCTGCGGCGCAGCGGCGTCACGGTGAGCGCGGGCGACCGCGTGGGCATCGGCTCGCTGACGATCGAAGTCGGCGGCGTGACCGAATCGGTGAGCGTGGAAGCCGAGAGCCCGCTCGTGCAGACGCAGAGCGGCGAGCGCTCCTTCACGATTTCAACGAACGCGGTTGAAAGCCTGCCGATCTCGAACCGCAGCTTCGTGCAGCTCGCGTCGCTGGCGCCGGGCGTCACGGGCAACAACCCGACCCGCGTCGGCGACCGTTCGTCGACCGGCGGCAACAACAGCAACATCATGATGGACGGCGTGTCGACAATGGACACCGGCAGCAACTCGGTGCTGCTGCAGATGAACGTCGAATCGATTGCCGAAGTGAAAGTGCTCGTCTCGAACTACCAGGCCGAGTACGGCCGTTCGAGCGGCGTGCAGGTCAGCGCGGTGACGAAGAGCGGCACGAACCGTTTCCGCGGGTCGGCCTACGACGTCATGCGCAACGACGCGTGGAACAGCAACAGCCAGACGAACATCCTGAACGGCGACCCGAAAGCGAAGGTCGACGAGAAGGATCTTGGCTACACGATCGGCGGCCCGGTCGGCCGGCCCGGCGGCAACAACAAGCTGTTCTTCTTCTACGCGCACGAGTTCGCGCCGCGGACAGCTGGCGGCGACACGGTGCGATTCCGGTTCCCGACCGCGCTCGAGCGCGCGGGCGATTTCTCGCAGACGCTCGACAACACCGGGAACCTCTATCCCTACATCAAGGATCCGTCGCTCAGCGGCGCGTGCTCGGCGGCCAACCAGTCCGCCTGCTTCCGCGATGGCGGCGTGCTCGGCAGGATCCCCGCGAACCGGCTCTACGACACCGGGCTGAACATTCTGAAGATGTACCCGATGCCGAACGCGACGGTAGCGGGCCAGCCGTACAACTTCGAGATCGTCCGTCCGGCCGAAAAGCTGATCGCGAATCAGCCGGCGGTCAGGCTCGACTATCAGCCGTCGCAGAGGCTGCGCGGCACCTTCAAGTACTCGGGCTGGTCGCAGCAGGACGTCACGATCCCGGGCACGATTCCCGGGTGGAACGACACGCGTCAGTACGATCCGTTCGTCCGCACGATCGCGGCGACGGTGAACTACTCGCTCACGAACACGACGTTCCTGGAAGGCACGTGGGGCCGCGCACAGAACTCGCTCACCGGCTGCGCGCTCGCGCAGGCCAACACCGGGCCGAGCTTCTGCCGTGCGGCGTTCCCGGTGAACAGCAACGCCAGCCTCGCCGGCGCGGGTCTGACGGGCCTGCCCTTCATCTTCCCGGATGCGAGCGTCATCAACCCGAGCTACTTCGCGTACGAAGCGCTCAACGGCGTGAAGCCGACGATCTGGGATGGCAACCGCATCTCCATGGTGCCGAACTTCGCGTGGGGCAACCGCGTCGCCAACGCCCCGCCGAACGTACCGTTCCCGGGCTACCTGAACGTCAACAAGACGAATGACGTCTCGGTCAGCCTGACGCACATCCGCGGCCGCCACACGATGAAGGGCGGCTTCTACAACACGCACAGCTTCAAGGCGCAGCAGCGCCAGGGCTGGCAGGGGACGATTACGTTTGCGAACGACACGAGCAACCCGCTCGACACGAGCTACGGCTTCGCGAACGCGGCCGTTGGCGTGTTCTCGTCCTACAACCAGTTCTCCAAGTACGTCGAGGGAAGCTACATCTACAACAACACCGAAGGCTACGTGCAGGACAACTGGAAGCTGAACCCGCGGCTCACGCTCGACTACGGCGTGCGTCTCGTGCACCAGCAGCCGCAGTACGACAAGCTCGGTCAGGCTTCCAACTTCCTGCCCGACAAGTGGTCGCTGTCACAGGCGCCCGTGCTGTATCTCGCGGGCTGCGCCGCGCAGCCGTGCACCGGGGCGAACCGTCAGGCGATGGATCCGCGCACGGGCGCGCTTCTCGGACCGAACACCGCGGTTGCGATCGCGACGCTGGTGCCGGACTCGGGCAATACCCTGAACGGGTTGTTCCTCTCCGGAAACGGCATCGCGAAGACGACGTACGTGTGGCCGCAGATTGCGGCGGCGCCGCGGTTCGGCCTGGCGTACGACATCACCGGTGAGCAGCGGTTCGTCGCGCGCGGCGGCGCCGGCCTGTTCTACGATCGTCCCGCGGGCAACTCGATCTACGCGCAGGTGCAGAACCCGCCGACGATTCGCAACATCACGCTGCGGTACAGCACGCTGCAGTCGCTCGGCAGCGGCGGCCTCGCGACCGAGGCGCCCCCGACGCTGACGGTGTACCAGTACAACAGCCACCTGCCGTCGACGTGGCAGTGGAACGGCGGCATCCAGATGGTGCTGCCTGGCTCCATCGCCATGGACGTCGAGTACGCCGGCGAGCGCGCCTTCAACATCGTCGAGAACGTCGACATCAACGCCGTCGACTTCGGCGCCGCGTTCGACTCGTCGAATCAGGATTCGACGATCTCGAGCGGGACGCCTGGCGCGGCGGCGGTGCAAGCGGACCAGATGCGCGCGTTCCGCGGCTTCAGCTCGATCACGCAGGCCGAGCCGCGCGGCTGGCTGACGAGCCATTCGCTGCAGACGTCGTTCAACCGGCGTTTCCGCAACGGCTTCTCGTTCGGCTTCAACGACGCCTGGCTGCTGTCGCAGAAGGGCAGCGTGGGCGCGCGGCTCCAGCACAATCCGGACGGCACGTTCTCGGAGCGGCCGGATCAGGCTGCCGCCGAGAAGCTGCTCGGCGTGTTCATCCCCGTGAAGCACAACCTCAAGGGGAACTTCGTGTGGGATCTGCCGGACCTCAAGTCCGACGGCGCGACCATGCGTGCGGTGGCCGCCATCGTGAATGACTGGCAGTTCTCCGGCGTCTGGACGGCATCGACCGGCGCCGCCTACACCGTCGGCACGTCGTACCAGGGCGGCGCGACGGGCAACGGCAACCAGAACATCACGGGTTCGCCGAACTACGGCGGCCGTATGCGGATCGTCGGCGACATCGGCTCGGGCTGCAGCAGCGATCCGCTGCGGCAGTTCGTGGCCGCCGGCTTCGCGCCGCCGCTCGTCGGCAGCGTCGGGCTGGAGTCCAGCGCTGACTATCTGCGCGGCTGCTTCCAGAGCGCGTTCGACATGGCCATCGCGCGCAGCATCCGGTTTGGCGGCAATCGTCAACTGCAGCTGCGTCTCGACATGTTCAATGCGCCCAACGAGGCGCGCATCACGAACCGCAACACGACGATGAGCGTGACGAGCCCGACCGATGGGACTCCGACCAATCTGCCGTTCGACTCGGCGGGCAGTGTGATTTCCACCCGCTCGCTCCCGAAGAACGCAGGATTCGGCGTCGCCAATGCGTACCAGGCTCCGCGCACGCTCCAGGCGCAGATTCGGTTCTCGTTCTAACGAAGTGGTCGGTGAGGCCGCCCATCGCGGGCGGCCTCACCGACTGCAGTTGTGGGGAACGCAATCGCATCTGACGAGAGAACAATCCCCAATCCCCAATCCCCGATCATCAATCCCGAATCCGCGATCGCCCAATCCCTGATCCTCGAATCCACTGAAATCTCGTTCTGACGGCGATTCGAGGATTCGGGATAGACGATTGACGATTGGGGATTGACGATTGGGGATTGGGGATTGAGGGTTACCTGTCCACCCCCTCGAGCGTCCAGATCTCTCCGGCGGTTTCGGTGATCGGCACGAACAGCTGCGTTCGCGTAACCGCGATCTGCGTGCGCGACGCATTCATCGAGAGCGTCTGACGCGGGGTCGTGAACGACGTCACGGCAAACGGTTCGCCGATCGCCGTGCCGGTCGCCGTATCGAATCGGCGTCCCCACACGTTCAGCGCGCCATATCGATCGGACGTGAAGTACAGCGTCTTGCCATCCGGCGACCAGTGCGGCTTGTCGTCGTACCACCGTCCCTCGGTGACGGGCCGCCACTCGCCGCCGGCCGCCGGCACCACGAACACGCGCGATACGCCCGTGTCTGTGACATCCACCGCCATGAAGGTGATCCAGCGCTGATCGGGAGAGAACCTCTCCTCGAAGAGGTTCTTCGCCGGGTCCGACGCAACGATGCGGAGCTCGGTGGCGGCTTGCGGGCCTTCGGAGACCGGGAGGATGCACGCGGCGATGCGCGACGGCGTGCCGATGCCGCACATCCCGAGCAGCTGGCGTCCATCGCGCGACCAGTCGCTCGGAACGAGGTTCACGTCGCCGGGCTTCGTGAGGAGCCGTTCTTCGCCGCCGATCGCGAGCAGCGCAACGGCAGGCTCGGCGCGGTCCATGGGAAGGCCCGGCCGCCGGCGTGTGTACGCCAGCTGCAATCCGTCCGGCGACCATCGCGGCCGCGTGAGGCTCCACGTCGCGGTGGACAGGAGCAGATGCTCGCGTCCGTCCACGATCGAGCGCTCCCACAACTCCTGCCGGCCCGCCCGGGTCGCCGAGTACACCAGCTTGCTGCCGTCGAGCGGCGCGTCCGCGTCCTGCTCTTCACCGCCGCCCGACGTCACGGGCTTCCCGTCGCCAAGCACACGGCCGGTCAGCGGGTCGAATGGAAACGCCCACACGCGGGTCGTCGAGAGGCGCGTGCTGAAAACGAGTCGTGTGCCCTCGGGCGATACGGCGACTTCGCCGTCCTGCCCGGCGCCGGTCGTCAACCGATCCGGGCCGCCGGACCACGCGAGCGTCGCGGGATCGACCTCGATGCGCCAGAGATTGCGCACGCGTTGAGACGTGCCTTCGAAGTACAGCGCGCGGCTCGAACGCGCCCAGACGAAGCGCTCGAGCGATAAGCCGGTCTTCGCGATCTCACGGTCCATTCCGACGGGGCGCGAAGAGACGATCGCCGGACCGGCGATGATCGGTACGGTCATGAACGTAAGGGCGCCGCGTGCGCGCGACAGCAGCGATACGGCGCCGCCGTCCGGGCGCCAGGCAATGTAGGAGGCCCCGATATCGTTGAGAACGTCCGGCCGCAATGGACGTGGCGTTCCTCCCGCCGGCGAGACGAGATAGTAGCGAGCGGCGGTTCCTTCGCGGTTCGAGCTCGAAAAGAGCACCTGCGAGCCGTCGGGCGACCATCGCGGGCGATAGCCGAACGGGCTCAC
>Ga0075424_100000857_pt1 | contig 25164 bp, 20 predicted proteins | sample SoiMethybrSBSTD3_FD_75301 | JGI IMG/M metagenome (GOLD analysis project Ga0075424, IMG submission 75301) | Bulk soil microbial communities from a Populus tree surrounding site in Tennessee, USA - Soil MetaG P. TD hybrid SBSTD3 | ecosystem: Environmental > Terrestrial > Soil > Tree plantation... | reverse complement strand
AAGCGGCTCGTCCGCTCTCGCATGAAGAAGACCGGTGAGGCCTACACCTCCGCCAGGCTTCAAATCCTCAAGAAAACAGCACCTCGAACCAACTACGCGGAGGTCGCCGGCATGAGCGACGCCGCGATCGGCAAAGGCACTGGACGCACGTGGGCGGAGTGGGTGCGCGTGCTCGACGAGGCGCGTGCCATGGAGAAGCCGCACAGGGAGATTGCGAGCGTGGTGTCGTCGCTCGGGACGCCGAGCTGGTGGACCCAGATGGTCGCCGTCGGCTACGAGCGGATCCGCGGCCTGCGCGCGCGTGGCCAGCAGCGCAGCGGATTGTACGAGGCTGGCAAGAGCCGAACGTTCAACGCATCGATCGACGCCCTGTATGCCGCATTCGCCAACGCCCGCACGCGGCAGCGATGGTTGGGGAGCAACGTCATCGTGCGGTCCGCGTCACCGCACAAACGCATGCGGCTGCAGCTGGATGACGGCGCGGTCGTCGAAGTGTCGTTCCTGGCCAAGCCTCGCGGCAAGAGTGTGGTCGCGTTCACGCAGCGAAAGCTGCCGACCAAGTCGGCAGCCGACGCGATCAAGAAAACCTGGACCGAACACCTCGATCGGCTGGGGGACGTACTCGCGTAGCCACGAAGAACACGAAGAACACAGCCACGAAGAACACGAAGCACACGAAGCACGAAGACGGATGCGAGGTGCAGGCGTGACGCCTGCACCTCGATCATCGAATCGATACATCACTGCAGCGATGCGCGAGCCTCCCGAATCACCTCGAGCTCGAGAACTCCGCGATCGATGAGTCGTCGTACTTCGCTGTCGTGGCGGAACTCGGCGAGCATCGTTCGTCGACCGCTGGTGTAAGCCTGATCCATCGCGTACGCGAGCACCGTCTCCATCACGCGACCTTCCTCGGTGTTGGTCGCTGCGAAGCGCCGCTTGAATTCGCCGAGGGTCGGCGCAAACGCGGGATCGTCCCACCGCTCGGGGCCGGCGTCGAGGCGCATGAACTCGTCGAGCACCGCGGTGAACGAGGCAGGCGCTGGTCTCCGCCAGAACGCCACATCGTCGCCAAACTCGCTGACGTACGACGGCAGATAGAGCGTTGTTCGCGCCGGCACTTTGTCTGTGAGCGCCGGGTTGTAGCGGCGCACCTCGTCGATGCTGAGGCCGGTCCGCTTCACGACCTCACCGATCGGAATCGGCCGTGACGTGCGCATCGCGTAGATGTGAAGCTGCGGCGTCGAACCCACGAGCGACTGCACTACGAACGTGTTGCCGAACACCATCTCTGCGTACAGATACGAGCGCGGGCCGTAGCTGCGATACACGTCCTGGTAGCCGTCGCCGGGCAGCGCACGCAGATCGTGCGCAAGCTTCGAGCCCATCAAGTACTGCGCGCGCACGTCGTGGGCGCCGAGGTGCTCGCCGTTGATCAAGGTGCGGCCGACATTGGTGCCGCCGGCGTTGTGCTCGGAGAGGGCCGGGATGAACGAACCGTATTTCGTCGCCAGCACCGAGAGGTACGCCGCACAGTACGGCGCTTGTGTCGTCTGGTTCTTGCCTTCGATCGGCGTCGTGGAGAAATAGTTCAAACGCTTCCAATTCTTCTGCAGCCACTGGCAAAAGCCGATCGCGTTGGCTTCCGATCGTCTGGTTGGGCTCAGCCCCGATTCGAGAATCACCTGGGCCAGTCCGATGTCGGCGGGCACGCCGAAGCGCTCGTAGATGGCGCCCCATTCATCGAGGAACGCGCCGTAGCGCCGCGTGTTCGGGATCAGCGCGTCGCCGCGCGTCGAGTTCTGCTGCACCGGTCCGGCGGCACGCTCGATCAGCCATTCGACTTGATCTCTCCGATCCGGCAGTTTGCGAGCGAGCCGCTGACCGTCGAGGATGTGGGCGAGCCCCGGATCGATCCAGCGGGCCTGGCGCATCCATTCGCCTTTGACCGGAAACGTCGCGAGCAGCCGTCCATCGCGCGCGCTGCCAAACAGGATCGATCCATCGGGCATGGTGAAGACGTGCTGCCAGAACTCATAGCCCGGCCTGAATGCCCGCATCGCGTCCACGTCGGCGCGCATGCGCGCGGCTGCGATGGCGCCGGCGGTCTGCGGCGCCGTCGCGCGTGGTTCGCCCGCAGCCGCGTCGCTCGCGGTTTGCAGGGCGACGTGCGACGCCGCCAGCGGCATCACAGCTAGCGCCGTCACAAGTGCCAGAACGATTTTCGTTTTCATGATGGGGTCAGACTGGGGGCCGACCCTACGGCTGCAAGCGATACGCCCGTGCAGCGATGTGAGCTTCCGTCGGATCCTGCGAAGACCTCGAGTGCAATGGCATGATACGGAGTGCACGCCCTGTGACGACTTTGACGCTCGAGATCCTGAATCTGCCGACTGCATCCTTGCGATGACCTCACTCTTCGATCCGCTCGTATTTCGCACCGGTCTCACGGCCAGCAATCGCATCGTGCTGGCGCCGCTCACCAACATGCAAAGCAACGCCGATGGTTCGCTCGGCGACGACGAGCTGCGCTGGCTCACGTCGCGTGCGGACGGCGGCTACGGCGTGGTGATGACATGCGCCGCGCACGTCGCCCGCGATGGTCAGGGCTGGCCGGGTGAGTTGGGCGTGTTCGATGACGCGCTATTGCCCGGTCTCGCGACGTTGGCGGCGTCGCTGCACGACCGCGGCACGGCGGCCTTCGTGCAGATCTTCCATGGCGGCGTGCGTGCCGATCGCAACGTCACCGGCGTGCAGCCGTGGAGCGCGAGCGAAGGCGACGGTGCCCGGGCAGCCACCGAAGACGACATTCATCGCGCCATCGGCGAGTTTGCGGATGCCGCAGAGCGCTCGCGCCGTGCCGGCTTCGACGGGGTGGAGATCCATGGCGCACACGGCTATCTCTTTACGCAGTTTCTGAGCGCTACGCAGAATCGCCGGACCGACGACTGGGGCGGTCCGCTCTCGCACCGCGCCCGGCTGCTGCGCGAGACGCTGCGCTCGGTGCGCGCGCGTGTGGGTGCGTCCTTCACCGTGGGCGTGCGTCTATCGCCGGAGGATTTCGGCAATGCGCGCGGTCTCGATCTCGACGAGAGCATCCAAACCGCTCGATGGCTCGCCGAGGATGGCGCCGACTTCATTCACCTGTCGTTGTGGCAATCGCTCCTGCCCACCACGAAACGGCCCGATGCGCACGCGATTCCGCTGTTTCGGGCGGCGCTGCCGGATGATGTGCGGATGCTTGCCGCAGGCGCCATCTGGACGCGCGCCGAGGCGGAACGGGTGCTGGAGCTCGGCGCGGACGCGGCGGTGCTCGGTCGCTCGGCAATCGCCAACGCCGACTGGCCGCGGCGCGCCGTCGATCCAGCATGGGAGCCGCGGCGTCCGCCGGTCACGATCGAATCGCTGTGTGACAGCGGGCTGAGCCGCAGGTTCGCCGAGTCGATGCGGCGATTCAAAGGATTCGTGAGTGAACCCCCGCTATAATCTGCCAGGTCCTGACGGACAAGGAGTCAGTCATGTCGAAGCGCGGGCTTGCGATCGGGTTCATGACGTTGGCATCGATGGCGGCGCTGTCCCTGTCGATCTCCGGGCAGAGCCAGAGCGCACCGCCCCTCGTGATCACCGCCTATAACGGCGGGCCGCCGATCAAGTACACGGTGCCGAAGACTCCGTGGGGCGATCCGGATCTGCAAGGTGTGTGGAGCAGCGACGACACCAGCGGCATTCCGCGCGAGCGGCCGAAGGATCTCGCCGCGAACCTCTATCTGAGCGATCAGGCGTTCGCGGCTCGCGTCAAACAGGTGGAGGCCGGCGTCAAGCGAGGCGAAAGCGACATCGGATCGTTCCGCAACGATTTCGCGCGGCGCGCCTTCCGGCAGACGTCGTTGATCGTGGATCCGCCCGACGGCATCATGCCGGCGGTGACGGCCGAGGCGCAGAAGCGACGGGCGACGCGCGACCGCGGCACGTTCGGCGACGGTCCCTTCAACACGACCGAGGATTTCACTCTCTACGATCGCTGCATCACTCGCGGCATCGTCGGCTCGGTCTTGCGCGTCGTCTATGGCAATGGCAATCGCATCGTTCAGGCGCCAGGGCTCGTGGCCTTCAGCTACGAGATGATCCACGACACGCGCGTCATCTACACCGATGGCCGGCCGCACGTCGGTTCGGCGATCCGTCAGTATCTCGGCGATTCGCGCGCACGGTGGGAAGGCGAGGAGCTGGTGGTGGTGACCACCAATCTGACCGACAAGACCAGCATCGGCGGCAACGGCAACGGGCTGCGTCACAGCGACAAGATGGTGATCACCGAGCGCTTCAAGCGCGTGGCTGATGACGTGCTGCAGTACCAGTTCACTGTGGATGATCCCGTCACCTACGCGCGCCCGTTCACGATGTCACTGCCGCTGACGCCGCTCGATGGTGGTGTGTTGCTGCCCTACGAGTGTCACGAAGGCAACTACGCGCTGCCGCATGCGCTGAGCGCCGAGCGCACCGAAGACAAGGCGGTGGAAGAGGACGCGAAGAAAGGGATCGTTCGCGCCCGTCGTGCGATTCAAGTTCCCGTTCCGAATCGGCCCGCCGCACCGGCTGAGGAACCGTAGTGCGCACGTCACGACTCGTCGGCGTGGCGATCGTGATCATCGCCACGGCGGCGATTCACGCGCAGATCACCAGCAATCCACTGCCGGCTCCGATCGAGAAGCGGGGGCTGGCAGTCGAGATTCGCGACCTGACGCGCCTGCCCGACACGCGCGCGATGCTCGCCGCCGGCCAGGACGTGAATCCCGCAGGCTGGGCCCGCGTGAGCTTCGTGCGCGACTTGCCCGACGGCCGTCGCTTCACGAACGACTCGCGCGGATTCCTCTATCTGCTCGACCGCGCCGACAAGCCGACGGTGTATGCCAATGTCGCCGCCGCGTTCCCGTTTGCAATCTACAACCGGCTCGAGAGCGGATTCATCGGCTTCGACTTCCATCCGGAATTCGCCAAGAACGGCTTGTTCTACACCGTGCACGGCGAACGCGCGGCGGGTAATCCGGCGGCGCTCAATTTCATCCCGCCCGGCTACACACGCGCCGATGTCACCTACCACAACGTGATTACCGAGTGGCACGCCACGGACCCGGCCGCGAATACCTTCCAGGGCACGCGCCGCGAGCTGCTGCGCGTCGCGCACGTCGTCATGAACCTCACGCATCCGTTCGGCTTCGTCGGGTTCAATCCGACGGCAAAGCCCGGCTCGCCCGACTACGGCCTGCTCTATACGAGCGGCAGCGATACCGGCTTCAGCAACGGCGGGGGACCGAACGCGAACAACCCGGGGCAGACGCAGCGTCTCGATTCGGTGATCACCGCGATTCTGCGGATCGATCCGCGGAGCCCGTCGGTGTCGAAGGGAATGAAAGGCCTTGGTGACTACACGATTCCGCCCGACAACCGGTATGCCGCCGACGGCGACTCGAAGACGCTGGGCGAGATCTATGCGTATGGGTTCAGGAACGCGCACCGGCTGTCGTGGGATCTCACCGACGGGACGATGTTTGCGTCCGACATCGGCATGAACAACATCGAGGAGATTAACATCGTCCGCAACGGCGGGAACTACGGCTGGATGAAGCGCGAGGGCTATTTCGAGAACGGGATGACGAAGCCGGGCGGAGCGTTGGACCAGCTATTCACGCTGCCAGCGGACGTTCTCGACGGACGAAGGAAGGACGAGTTCACTTATCCGGTGGCCATCTACGATCACGACGAGGGTCAGGCCGTGTCGGGCGGATTCGCCTATCACGGTCGCATCGCCGCGCTGCGAGGCAAGTTTGTGTTCGGCGACGTCCAACGGGGTCGCCTGTTTGCGTCAGATCTTGCAGCGATGAAGAAGGCCGACGACGGGATTCCGCAGACCGTGGCGCCGATCGAAGAGATCCAGCTTTACGTACGCGACGGCAATGGCACTCGACGCGACGTGACCTTCCGCGAGCTCGTGGACAAGACGATGGGCGCGACGATCCAGCGAGGCGATCTGCACGTCAGCCAGAGCCGCGATGGCGAGCTGTTCGTCACGTCGCGGCAGGATGGAATGATCCGGATGCTCGTGCCATGAAATGGGGTCGGAGGTCATTTAAAGAGGACACTTCGCGTCACGGTTACTTGCTCGCGCGGAGTGTCCTCTTTAAATGACCTCCGACCCCATTTACCGTCGCTCGACGATCATCGACATCCCGTACCGTGGCCGCAGCGTGATCAGCGGCCACGCCTCTACCGCCTGACTGGCAGCGAGGTGCAGTCGGTACGACTGTGCCAGCGTCGCCACGCTCAAATGCGCTTCGATCAGCGCGAACTGGTTGCCGATGCACTGTCGCGGTCCGGCACCGAACGGGATATACACGAACTTCGGACGATCGGCGCTCCGCTCGGGTGAAAAGCGCTCGGGATCGAACGCGTCCGGGTTCGGCCAGTACGCGGGAAGCCGATGCAGGACCCAGGGGATGACGAAGGCCAACCAGCCTTTCGGCAGACGATAGCCGCCCAGCCGATCGTCGCCCATCGCCTGCCGCGAGAACCCCCACGCCGGCGGATACAAACGCATCGCTTCGTCGACGACCATACGGGTGTACGGCAAGTTCGCGAGATCGGCGTATTCCGGGGGCCGGCCCTCGAGCACCGTGTCGAGCTCCGACTCCAGACGCTGCCGCGCCTGCGGATGCTGTGACAGCAGATACCACGTCCACGTCAACGTCAGCGAAGTCGTCTCCTGACCGGCCAGCAGGAACGTCGTGACTTCCGTGCGCAGCTGCTCGTCGGTCATCGTCTCGCCGGTCTCTTCGTCGCGCGCGGACAGCAGCATCGACAGCAGATCGACGCTCTCGGACGGATGCCGTCGCCGATCAGTGATGACGTGATCGACCGCGCCGCGAAGAATCTTGCGTGCGGCCTGGAACCGCCGCTTCTTCGCGGTCGGCAGGCGATCGGCCAGTCCGAACGACCAGAAGCTCTCGCCGATGTACTCGTTGATCACCTTCCAGGCATCGTCGATGGTCGACGAATACGGACCGAGGTCGCCGCCGAGCAGCGCGCGCAGGACGACCGTGCGGGTGAGCCGCATCATCTCTTCGGCGACGTCGACCGGACGGCCCTTGGATGCGACCGCCTCCCATTGTGCGGCCGCTTCGCGCGCGGCCAGCGCCATCACGCCGGCCAGCGCGGCGACGCGCTGACGATGAAAGGCCGGCTGCGCAATGCGCCGCTGCCGCAGCCAGAAGTCATCTTCGCTTGTCAGCAGCCCGTTGCCGAGCGTCGTCCGCAGTTTTTCGTAGAGCGGGCTCTTGTGATAGTTGCGCGCGTTGTCCTGCAGCACATGTCGCACGTCGGCAGGATTGGTGATCAGAAACCCCTGGCGGTTCGCGATCTTGAAGTAGACCACGTCGCCGTAGCGCTGAGCTGCGCGGCCGAAGGTGCCGGTCGGATCGCGCCTGACGGCGGGTAGCATGCCGAGGATGGGCAGACCGCGCGGACCCGGTGGAAGAGACGTGGCTGAGTCCGGGGTAGTCAAATGGATTGTTCTCAACATCGAATATAGACCTGAATCTCATGACGAGGGGCCCGACCAATTCGTGACGTTCGGTGTCTAATCGTTGCGAGAGTAGCGGCGCATGAAGGTCCCCCTGCTGGCCTGGCTCCCATCGGTCGCTTCTGTCCTGGCGCTCGCCAGCCTGACCACCGATTGGCCGATCGATGTTCGCGCGCAGACAGATGTCCTTCCGTCGACGGCGCGAACGCTGCGGCTGCCCGAGGTGACGTATCACTACGCCGATCTCGAGCTGCCCGCTCATTTCAAGCGCGACGCTGCGCAGCGTTTCGACAACACGCCGCGCGACAATCCGGTCACCGATCAGGGCGCCACACTTGGACGAGTGCTCTTCTACGACACGCGCCTCTCGGCCAACAACACGATCGCGTGCGGCTCGTGTCACGTGCAGAAGCACGCCTTCGCCGACCCGAACCGGTTCAGTCGCGGATTCACAGGCGGACACACCGATCGCCACGCCATGAACCTGGTCAACGTGCGCTACCACCCGCGGGCGCGCTTCTTCTGGGACGAGCGCGGCCACAATCTGGAGCAGATGGTCCTGCTGCCGGTGGAAAACCATCTCGAGATGGGGACCGACCTGCCGCAGCTGCCGGTCGTTCTCGCCCGCGAGCCCCGTTATGCCGAGCTCTTTCGACAGGCATTCGGGGACGCCGAGATCACTAACGATCGCATCGCGCGATCGCTGGCCCAGTTTCTCCGCTCGATGGTCTCGTATCGTTCGAAGTACGACCAGGGGTTGGCCGGCGCGCGTGCAGCCTCGGACGAATTCAGCAACTTCACGCCGCAGGAAAACCGCGGCAAAGCGCTGTTCCTTCGCAACTGCTCGCTGTGTCATCTCCCGGAGCAGCAGGAAGCGCATTTCATCATGATCGAGCCGGTCAACACCGGGCTCGATGACGACACCGAACACGCCGACGGGGGAGTGGGCGACATCACGCTCGTCCCGCGCGACATGGGGCATTTCAAGTCGCCGTCGTTGCGCAACGTCGAGGTCGCCTCCCCCTACATGCACGACGGCCGCTTCGCCACACTCGAAGCGGTCATCGATCACTACAGCAGCGGCGGAAAGAATCATCCCAACAAGGACGTCCGGATACAGCCGCTGCACTTCACCGACTCGGAAAAGGCGGCGCTCGTCGCTTTCTTGAAAACATTGACGGACCCCACGTTTCTCGCGGATCCTAAGTTCTCGGATCCGTTCGAGTAGCAGGCTGGAAGGAGTGCCTTATGCGACACAGTCCGGTTGCTCTGATCATGCTGCTCGCGTCTGCCGCAGTCGTTGCCGCGCAGAGCCCCGGGCAGAATCGGATCGCGCCCGCGATTCAGTTACAAGCGTTTGCGTTCGACAGTGGATCGCCGGGACTCGCGTCGCGCGCCACCGCCGACGACGTGGTCACTCGTTTGATGTCTTTCGATCGCGATCAGGACGGAAAGTTGTCGCCGAGCGAGCTGCCCGAACGGATGCAGCCGTTGATCGCGCGAGGTGATGCCGACTTCGACGGCGCGCTCGACGCGAAGGAGGTTCGCACCATCGCGTTGGCTCCCACCGCGCCGGTGACCGCCCGCGGATTCCACTCCGGAGGCTACGGCTTTGCCGACGAAGCGGGGTTCTCCTCGTCTCGTTCGCACATCGAAGGAGCATTGGACGACCTCGGGCTGGCGCAAGAGACCAGGCAGGAGGCAGGCGCGATCGCCGGCGCGTTCATGGACGCGCTCGAAGCCGATGCGTCGGCCAACCTGATGAAGGATCTCGAGAGCGTGCTCAATGCCGCACAGCTGGTCGAGTTGAGGAATGCACTCGATCAGCCGGACCAGATCCGCAGGTTCTTTATCACGCGTCAAGAGAACTTGGCGACGCGAATGGTGCTCCGCGGGCCGCTCGAGATGAAGATCGAGCAGTTCGTGCTCAAGAACGAAGAGAAGAAGGAAGCGCTTGCGGCGATCGATCGCTACAAGGCGCGACTGCGTCTCGCTGATGCCGACCGCGCGGCCCTGCTCGAACCGATGAAGACACTGCTCACCGGCGAGCAGCGCGAGAACCTGCAAGCCGCACTTGCTCGTCGGCCGCTCGTGAAGAACGGCGCGATTGGCCGGGTGGTCGGCGGCGCCGTGTTCATGGGAAAAGTGGTGCCCGGGATGGAGACCGCGCAGCCGGTGCCAGCGATCCTCGTTCGATAGCTCGCAGCAACCGCAGGGTCCGTACGTACGGGGCCGCCTTTAGGCGGCCCTTATCTTTATGCCCCTCACTTCCGCACGTCCTGCAAATAGAGCCCTTTCGCGAGGTCCCGCTCCACGTGATAGATGGTGAAGCCGACCCAGTGTGGCGACGGTGTGGATGCACCGCCCAACGCGATGTTCTGCGAGTACACCTTCATCGTCAGGCCCAGCGCCTGCTGGGCCATGTTCTTGTTACGTTGGGGCTCGGGGGCGAACACGTTCTTGGCAGGTGTCGCGCCGTCCCAGTGGTCAGCCAGGATCGACGTCGTCGTGATGAAGCTTGCGTCTGCGTTTCGCAGCCATGATCCGTTCAAGTTGGCTGGTTGTGCTTTCCACGTCTTCAACGTGTCCCAGGGGACCTCGGGTGTGGCCGCCATGATCCGGCGGACCCAGTCAACGGATGCGCGCGTGGCGATTTCGAATGCCTGGGGGTTGAGCGGACGGCCGGTCGCATCCTTGTTTTCTTCACGGTGATACAGCACCGTTGTCTTCGTCCCGTCGGGATACCATCCCGTTTTCACGTCGAGCTTTCGGCGCTCCGCTTCGGGAACGTCGAACCAGAGGGGCGCGGCTCCCGCGACCGGTGCGGCCTTCCTGAGCCAGTTTGAATGCGAGTAGAAATCCTGAATGGCGTGAAGGCTCGCGCCCAGCACCGTCATGAGGACCACCGGCCGATATCCACTCTTGACCGAGGGATCGGCCGCCCATTTCACGAGAGCTGCCCTGGTGTTGGCTTCGAGCGCCTTCCACTGGGATTCGACCTGGTCCTCGCTCGTCAGCGCATCGAAATGCAGCCGCGCCACATCCGCGTCATCCACGTTTTGAAGTCCAGGGCCGAGGCCTTGTTTCATTTCGGCTGGCATCGGGTTGAAGACCTTGGCGTTGCCGCCAGAAAAGTAGTCAGTCAGGTAGTTTTCGAACTGACAGAGCAGACGGGCGTCCGCCGAGAAGCCGTTCTGCTCCATCGCAAGGCGCGTGGCGTCGGCATGCCACTTCGTATCGAAGGCCAAGGCCGATGACACGACGGCGAGTAGAGCAGCCGTCAACAGCGGCCAGCATTTCTTGGTCATGCGCGCTCCCGGATTGCCACGCCACAAGCTTCGTGCTCATCGTGCTCTTCGTGGCTTCGTGTTCGTCGTGGCTTCGCAACCAGTACGCGCCGAAACCGCGGGACCGGGCTCAGCCACGTCCCTTGTACGTAGTGTCCGGCTTTAGCCGGACTTACTGCACGGCGTTCAGCGTGATATCGAAGACCAGCGTGGCGTTGCCCGGAATGGTTGGAGGCCGGCCGGTGCTGCCGTAGGCGAGGTCGGGCGGGATCACAAGACGACGCTGACCGCCGACTCGCATACCAGGCACGCCCACATCCCAGCCGCGAATGACCTGCCCGGCGCCGAGCGTGAACGGAAAGCTCGTATTCGAATCGAACTGCGATCCCTTGCCCTCGGGTCTGGCCGCGTCGTACAGCCATCCGGTATAGGCCACCGTCGCGCGATTGCCGGAAATCGCGGCAGGCCCGGTGCCGACGACGAGATCGGTTTGCGAGTACGGTGGCCCTGTCGGCGTCGGGCCCGTCGAATTGTTGTTATCGTCGCCGCCGCACGCGGCACACATCACCAGAGCGAGGAATGGAATCAGACGTTTCATCATCCCAAGTGTAGACGGGGCCGGGTGTGACGTGGTCTTTTTCAACGCAGGGATCGCCGGGATCGCAGAGAGTTCGGATCACACGGAGGAACGGAGGAACGGAGGACGAACAGAGCAGTCTGCTGACTCACAAACGAAGCACGGGTGGAGGCGACGGCCTTCGGCCGTCGCATGCGACGAGAGGTCCCCACGAATGCGAGCACCATTTGCTCACCGGTGTTTGCATTCGTGCGGACCTCTCGTCTCATTCGCGCGCGTCGCGCGCGACTCCACCCGTGCCGAATCGGGGGCGATTAACCGGCTCTGTTTGACCTCTGTGCCTCTGTTGCTCTGTGTCAAGGCGAACCTCCGCTTTTCTCTGTTTCGAGAACGACAGCGCTGCGATCTCTGCGATCTCCGCGTTACCTACTTCTGCGGCGTATGCGGCAGGTGCAGCGACATCAACACGACGGTGCCGTCGATGGCGCTGAACCAGTGCGGCACGCCCTCGGGCACCATGATGAAGTCGCCTTTCGCGACGCGTCGCGACATGCCGCCCTCGATGCCCTTGCCTGACAGATTCGCGGCGTTGGTGCGAGTTTCGTTGGTCAGCTTGCCACCGGTGACGAGCGTTGCCGATCCATCAATCACGTAGAACAGCTCGGCCTCGGTCTCGTGCACCGCAGCGTTGGCCACCGCGGAGCGATATTCGAGGCTCACGTTGTAGGGCGCGAGCTGAATCATCGACTGGGCGAGCAGCGCCTGACCCTCTTTCCGTTCGCTCTTCGCTTTCGCGATCATCGCCTGCACGTCGGCGGCCGACACCGCCGTCCGCGACGACGCGGCATTGGGCGCCGCCTGTTGAGCGAAAGCCATCGATGAGGTGAATACGAACACGAGTACGAGACCGATCGCGAGTGCGCGCATGTGTGATCCTCCAGCGGCGGAAGTATACGCTGGCGGGTTCAGGTGTGCAGGAGCGACATTCACTTTCGTTCCACGAGCCAGATATCCGACTCGGCGCGCACGGCGCCGTAGTAGATCGTCCGATCGTCGGGTGCGATGGCGAACAGGTCATCGGTCGACGGCCCCGGCACACGCACGTCGACTACGGTGCGGGTGTGCGTGACCGTGTCAACGACGACGAGCGATTGGCGATTGTTGGTAAAGTATGCGACTCGACGATTGTCGCTCAGCCACTTCACGGCGTCCGTCGGATCGTCGGTGAGCGTCGTCATCGTGTGCGAGGTCAGGTCGTACACTGCGGCGCCAGAGGGCCGGCCTTCCAGCGACGTCAGATAGCCCGTCAGACGGGCACCGTCGCGCGACCATCCAGTGGCATTGAAGTACTTCCCACCCGTGTTGGCGCCGGGCAGCGCCATCGGCTTCGCGTCGGCGGACGATGTGAACGGCATTGAGAACAGGCCGTGACCCTGGGCTGCCGTGAAGATGACGAGATCGACTTTGGACGACACCAACGGATACACCGCGCCGGCGCTCCCGATCTTGTGCAGTCCCGCGCCGTCCAGCCGCACCGTCCACACTCCCCAGTTGCCATCACGGTTCGAGTAGAAGACCAGCGAACGGCCATCGGGTGTGAACACGGGCCCGCGGTCGCGCGGCGGATCGTCGGTGATGCGGCGCATCGCTTCACCGGGCGTGCCGACGAAGATGTCCTCCTGACGTTCGCCGATGCTGAAGAACGCGATCTGTTTTCCGTCCGGCGAGACATCGCTTGGCACACGGATGTTGTTCTGGGTCTCGAGCGCGTACGGCGTACTCGCGCGAGTCGTGACCGGATCGAACGGAATCGCGACCGGATTGATCGATCTGACCTGCGAGCGAAACACCAGCCGCGATCCGTCTCGCGAGAACCGCGGCAGGCTGGCGGACGCCTGCACGCCGGCGGTCACAGGTTCGGGCGATCCGCCGGTACGACCGCTGGATTGATCCACCGCGATCCGCCACACATTCATCGCCCCGCCGCGATCACTGGAGAAGTAGATGTACTTGCCATCCGGCGACCACACCGGCGACCAGTCGATGGCCGTGTCCCGCGTCACCGGCACGCGCATGCCTCCGGTGGCGGCCACGGTATAGATGTCGCGCTGACCTGTCGTGTTGCTCCAGTAGACGATTCGTTCTCCGGAGGGCGACCAGGACGGCTGTACGCCATCGCCGTCGACGATCTTGCGAGGTGAGCCACCGGCGGCGGCGACCACGAGTACCGTCGCGCCGCTCTGCCTCGTGGCCGGATCGAAGATCTCCTCGGTCGCAAAGACGATGTGTTTGCCATCGGGAGACCATGCCGGTTCGAAGCCGATGTCGGTGAGCCGTCGCACTGATTCGCCGGTTGCGCCGGCGACAAAGATGCCACCAACCGCAGTCGACTCGTGGAACGCGATCTGCGATCCGTCTGGCGAGTACGCCGCGCCGCGTTCGTCGCGCCGAGGATCGTTGACGATCGGAGTCGGATTGCGCCCGCCGACGCGCTGCGCGTAGATGTCCCAGTTCCCCTTGATGCGAACCGAGTACGCGACGGTATTCCCATCCGGCGAGAGCGACGGCGATGTCTCTTCTCCCTCTGCTTCGGTGATGCGGGTGAAGGCGGACCATCGCGGCTCTGGTGGGTCGGGCGGACGTCGCCACATCCACATTGCGCCGGCCGCGAGCAGCGCAAGCGCGGCGACGCTCCAGGGCAGCCATGCCGCGCGTGGCCGACGTGGCGTGCTGGCGGCATCGACGGCTGCGGGCGTCGACAGCGTCGATGGCGACGACAGCGTCTCGATCGCAAACGCGAGATCGGTGGCGGATTGAAATCGAAGTTGGGGCGCCTTTTCGAGGCAGCGCTTGATGATCCGATCGAGTGCCGCCGAAATGGACAGCCCGGCCACGTCGAGATCGGGCGGGTCCTTTGTGAGGATGGCGGTCATCGTGTCAGCGGCTGTTTCTCCCGTGAAGGCTCTCGCGCCGCTCAGCATCTCGTAGAGCACGGCACCGAACGCGAAGATATCGACGCGATGATCGATCGCCAGGCCGCGCACCTGCTCGGGCGCCATGTAACCGAACGTGCCCAGCACCATTCCCGCACTGGTGGCCAAGCTCGCACCGCGCGTCATCGCCTCGTCGCCGCGCGGCTCTACGGACTTGGCCAGGCCGAAGTCGAGAATCTTGATCTGATCGTCACGCGCGATCATCACGTTCTCAGGCTTGAGATCGCGGTGCACGACGCCGCGCGTGTGCGCCGCCGCGATGCCGCGAGCGATCTGCAGTGCGTAGGCGATGGTTCGCCGCGGCGGCAGCGGCCCAGCCTCGAGCCGCGCGCGAAGCGTCTCGCCCTCGACGAGCTCAGTGACGACGAACGCACTGCCCGCGTCGTGACTGAATTCGAAAATCGAGACGATGTTCGGGTGCGAGAGTCGGGCGACGCTCATCGCTTCGCGCTCGAAGCGGGCGAGCGCATCGGCGTTGCCGGCGAGGTCGTTCGACAGCACCTTGATCGCCACCTCGCGCCCCAGCCGCGGATCGCGTGCGCGATAGACCTCGCCCATGCCGCCGGCGCCGAGCGGCGCGACGATCTCGTACGATCCGAGGCGGGTTCCGGGAGCAAGAGCCATCGATAAAGACGGCTCAGATTCTACAGGCCGGGTTCGGGGTCCTCAATTCCGCGGTTCGGCGCCTTCGAGCGCGAGCAGCCGTGCCTTGACCTCGAGGCCGGCCGCGAAGCCCGTCAGCGCGCCAGTGGAACCGATGACGCGATGACACGGCGCGACGATCGACAAGGGATTCCTCCCGTTCGCCGCGCCGACGGCGCGGACGGCGCTGGGGTGCCCGATCTGTTTCGCAATTTGCGCGTACGACCGTGTCTCTCCGAACGGGATCGTCAACAGCGCATTCCACACCTTGCGCTGAAACGGTGTTCCCGACACGTCGAGTTTCAACGCGAACCGCTTCCGCCGGCCGGCAAAATACTCAGCGAGCTGTCGCTCGGTCTCGACGAGCACCGGATGCCGCCGGTCCTCGGTCTCGAGGTTCACCCGCACGCGATGCGGCCGTTCGTGCTCCCACAAGATCGCCGCCAGCCCATCGTCGGTGGCCACCAGAGTGAGTGTCCCGACTGGGGAGTTCACATGTTTGTAGACGTGACGCTTTGTCAAGTTGTCCATGCGACAACCTTAGCGCGGGCGCTCACACGCATGCTCGCCGTTTTCGGACATGTTCATCAACAAATTGTGATGTCCGAAAACGGCTAGCACTGACGCGCTCGTCACGATACTGTCACCGTATGGACCAGGATCATCGCCGGCTCTACAACGCGCTGACGGCGCGCGATTCGCGCTTCGACGGCGTCTTCTTCGTCGCCGTCACGTCCACCAGGATTTACTGCAGACCCATCTGCCGCGTGAAGACCCCGAAGGCCGTCAACTGCCGATTCTTCGATACGGCACAGGAGGCCGAGCAGGCCGGCTTCCGTCCGTGCCTGCGATGCCGTCCCGAGCTGGCGCCCGGGAACGCTCCGGTCGACGATGCCCAGCGGATCGCGCAGTTGATCGTGCAGCGTCTCGAAGAGGGACAACTGGACGAGCAGGCGGGGCTCGAGACGATTGCCGATCAATTCGAGCTCAGCTCGCGGCAGATTAGACGCATCGTTCAGCAGGAGCTCGGCGTTCCACCGATTCAGCTGCTGCTGACGAGACGGTTGCTCCTCGCCAAGCAGTTGCTCACCGAAACCACGTTGCCGATGACGGACGTGGCGTTCGCGAGCGGGTTCTCGAGCTTGCGCCGGTTCAACGACGCGTTTACTCGCCGCTATCGGATGCCGCCGACACGGTTGCGAAAGACGGTCACCAATGGCGCGGCGCCGAGCGTCGAGGCCGAAACGTCGGTGCTGCAGCTGTCGTATCGTCCGCCCTATGACTGGAAGGGTCTGCTCGCGTTTCTGTCCGCGCGCGCGCTCAAGGGAATAGAACACGTGACGGACGAGTCCTACGCAAGGACCGTGCAGTTCGGAAAGGCGAAGGGTTGGATTCGCGTCACGCAATCGAAGCGGCAGCACGTCCTGCTGCTCGAGTTCACGCACACGCTCACACCCGTGCTTCCGGCGCTGCTCGGCCGCGTGCGGGCGCTGTTCGATCTCGATGCCAGGCCTGACGTGATCGCGAAGCGTCTCGGCAAGGATGTGCATCTGGCCCTAGCCGTCAAGGCGAATCCAGGCCTGCGCGTGCCTGGTGCATTCAGTGGATTCGAGATGGGATTGCGCGCGATTCTCGGTCAGCAAGTGACGGTGAAGGCGGCCACTACCATCGCCGGCAGATTCGTCGAGGCGTTCGGTGAGTCGATCGTCACGCCGCTGCCAGAGCTGAATCGTCTGACGCCGGTGCCGGCGCGGATCGCCAGAGCGAGCATCGACGACATCGCGCGACACGGCATCGTCGCGGCACGGGCGACAAGCATGATCGCGCTCGCGAAGGCCGAAGGGTCAGGCGCGATCTGCCTCGACGGCAGCGCGCATCACAATCCGGATGATTCGATCAGTCAGCTCGCGAAGCTCCCGGGAATCGGTCCGTGGACCGCGCACTACATTGCGATGCGCGCTCTGCGATGGCCCGACGCGTTTCCGAAGGAAGACATCGCTGTCCGCAACAACCTCGGCGGCGTATCGGCGAAAGAAGCCGAAGTGTTGTCGCAACCGTGGCGGCCGTGGAGAAGCTACGCGGTCATGCACGTCTGGAGCATGCCGCGTGAGCATGTCCGAAACTGAACTCCGAGAGCTGCCGGCAGCGCCTCACACCGATCGATTGGTTCGAGCGATCGGCCGATGGAGTCTGGCCGGCCTCATGCTCAACACCATCATCGGGTCGGCGATCTTTGGATTGCCGGCGCTGATCGCGGCGCAACTTGGCGGCTGGAGTCCGTTCGGCTTCGTCATCGCCGCACTCGGCGTCGCGGCCATCGCCGCATGCCTGGCAGAAGTCGCGTCGCAGTTCACGCAGACCGGCGGTCCCTATCTCTACGCGAGAGAAGCGTTCGGCCGCTTCGTGGCGATTCAGATCGGGTGGCTCACATGGCTCTCGCGGATCGCCGGCGCGGCCGCGGGCGCCAACCTCTTCGTCGCCTATCTCGCCGCGTTCGCGCCAGCCGTCGAATCGTCGCCGGCGATGCGCGCTGGAGTCATCACTTCGTTGATCGCCTGTGTGGCTGCACTCAACTATCGTGGAGTCGCCACGGGTATACGGCTCAGCAACCTGTTCACCATCGCGAAGCTTGCGGCCATCTTCGTGTTCGTCGCTGGCGGCCTCGCTGCGCTGATGTCAACGTCCGGGCTCTGGGTGCAGCCGGCTCCGGTTGCTCTCACCGCATCCAATTGGCTCGACGGTCTGCTGCTGATGGTGGTCGCGTTTGGCGGCTTCGAGGCGGCCGTGTTTCCATCCGGAGAGTCGCGCGATCCCCGGCACGACGTGCCCGCGGCGTTGATGATCGCGATTGTGCTGGCGACTCTCGTGTACGTCGGCATGCAGTACGTGGTGATACACACGCTCGTGAATCCGTCCACGACCACAAAACCGGTCGCCGACTCGGCGCTGCGCTTTCTCGGGCTCCGTGGTGCTCCGTTGATCGCGGGTGGCGCGCTCCTCTCGGTGGTCGGCTACTTGTGCGCCAACATGCTTCACACGCCCCGTGTGATCTTTGCGATGGGCGAGCAAGGAGACGCACCCCCTGTCATGGCCGCCGTTCACCCGCGCTTCCGCACACCGTCCGTCGCCATCGTGATCTACGCGGTGACGCTGGCGACGTTTTCCGTCGCCGGCAGTTATCGGTGGAACGTCACCGTGACCGGGTTCTCGCGGGTCTTGGTCTACGCCTGCATTGCGGCGGCGCTGCCCGTTCTTCGGCGGCGGCGGCCTGACCTCCAGGCGTTCCGTCTTCCAGCGGGGCTGCTCTTCAGCGTCGTGGCGTTTACCTTTGCCGCGGCGCTGACCACGCGGATCGACTTCGGTGGACTCGCAGTTGCGGCAGCCACGTTCGCGTTGGCGGCCATGAATTGGCTCTGGGCACGCGGCCGTGTGAGCCGAGCGTGAGCCTTGCTGTGCGAAAGAGCAGCGGGAGTCAGCCACGTGTGGGCATCTGGAACTCCTCGACCAGCACCATGCTGACGTTCTTCGTCGACGATTGGCGCACTCGCTTTGCCTCTTGATACGCGGGATCGTTGTACAGTCCGAGCGCCGCTTCCTTCGACGGGAAGCGGATGATCGCGTTCATCATGCGTCCGGTTCCCTCCACGACGACTGCGGATGTGTCGGACGCCAGCACCTCACCGCCATATTTCGGCAGCAGGCTCAGGACCACTTGCGGATACGTCCGAAACGCATTCATGTCCACGATGTCGTAGCTTCCGATGTAGAACACAGCCATAGTGGTCATCTCCTGTGCGACTCACCCTGTTATAAGGTGATGAGAGAGCAGCGGTCGTGGCAAAAATTGCGGTCGAACTCGAGCAGGCGCTGACACTGCGCAGAGAAGAGGGCACGCCCGGCCAGACGACTCCTCGTGTGCTCGTGAGTGGCGAAGAGTGGACCGTTGCCGACGTCATCTGTACGTGCGGTCCTGACGATCGTCCGTATGAAGAACGACACGATCGACAGGCGATTGCGATCGCTCTGGCAGGCAGCTTTCAATACAGGTGCTCATCCGGTCGTGGGTTGATGACGGCGGGTTCGTTGCTGCTCGGCAATCGCGGTGAGTGCTTCGAGTGCGCGCATCAACACGGCGAGGGCGATCGATGCCTGGCGTTCTGGTTCGCACCGGATTACTTCGAACGGTTGTCGGCCGACATTGGTGGGCGAAGCCGGGCGCGTTTCAGCGTGCCCCGCCTGCCACCAATGCGTCAGTTCTCGACGTTGATCGCGAGGGCGAGCGCGGGGGTTGATGGCGTTGTCGACGTGTCGTGGGAAGAGCTCGCCGTGGCGATCGCTGTACGCACCCTTCGTCTTGCGGCAGGCGCATCGTTACGCCCGAGTCGATTACCGCCGAACGCGGAGGCGCGGGTGATTCGTGCGGTCCGGGCCATCGAGAACCATCCGGACGCCGCATTGTCCCTGGGACGACTGGCGCGGGAGGCGCGGCTCAGCCCCTATCATTTCCTTCGCACGTTCAAGAGCCTGGTCGGTGTGACACCGCATCAGTACGTGATGCGCACCCGCTTGCGCGAGGCGGCTGCGAAACTCGTCGCCAATGGCGACAGCGTGCTCGACGTCGCACTCGACTGCGGCTTCGGCGACGTGGCGAACTTCCATCGTGCGTTCCGGACTGAGTTCGGGGTCAGCCCTCGCATCTACAGCGGGCGCTCGTCTACGGCTTGAAGTAGTAGAGCGTTCCGTCGTCGCTGCCTGCGGCGATCGCGCTGGCATCGGCGCTGATGACGATCGGCCAATTCATGCTGAACGTGCCGAAGTCCCACAGCTTGTTTCCCGCTGGCGTCGTCGCGTCGAAGAGATAGAACTTCGACGGCGTGCAGGTGGGATAGCCATCGCTCGCAGCCACAAACTTCCCGGCCGCGTCGATGCTGGTGGAGTTCGGGTTGTTGTCGAGCCCCTGCTGCCACAGGCGCGTCAACTGTCCGCCTTGCACGGTCAGCGCCACGAGCAGCCCCGTACCTCTGGTCTTGTCGAGACGATTGGCCACCGCACTGATCAAAGCCCCGTTTTCAGAGATCGCTACCCACCGGACGTTTTCTTGAAGTCGCCCGTCGGGTTTGTTCGGCGGAATCGTCGCCGGATCCTGTCCGAGCGTCGTGTCGAAGATCAACGGGTCGCGCGCGTTTCGAATGCCATCCAGCGTGAACAGGAACACGCTGTTGCCGCCGCCGACGACGAACGCGTTTGGCGTCGAAGCAATCGCCACTGACAGGAACGGGATCTCCGACGGGGCCGACCACACGAACGTGCCCGTGATCGCGCCATCGCGAATCGTCGCCACGTATACGTTCCCGCACTGATCGCAGGCAGCGAGCCAGGTTCCGCTTGGATGCACGGCGAGGCCGGTGACGTAGCGGTTGGCCTTCCCTCCCACGCCGAGTCGCAACGGGACCGGATTGAACGCCTTCCGGTCGCGAACGAACACGTAGACATCGTCGGAAACAGCGGCGAGAACGGCTCCGTTATCGGAAAGCCCGACCCAACTCACGCGCTGGCTGAAGTTCGTGCAGTCGAGCAGCCGCTTGCCGTCGGCGGCGCTGTACGCGCGCACGAATCCCGACACGGTGTTGCCAGTCTTGTCGAGCCACCCTGCGGACGCGGCCACGGTGCCATCACCGGAAATCCCCACGCCGAACACGCCGTCCCACCCGTCGAACTCGTCGCTCCAGAGCGGCTGCAGCGGCGCGCCCGCGGCATCCTTGGGCGACGACGTGTCGAAGCAATACGTGCCGAAACGGCCCAGGACATTGGGGAGGAACTTTCCGGTTCGCTGGCGGTAATCGTGGACGAACGTTGCGGCGAGCATTCGACTGCCGTCGCGCGAGATCGCAGCGGAATTGATCCAGAAGATCTCGGACACCCGCTTCTGCCAGACGAGATGACCTGGTCCCGTTGCCAGCGCCGCCGCTTCCGCGAGGGCGATATTGACCGCATCGGATCCGCTCGTGGTCACCATCGTCAGGCTCCTTGGTTGCTCGAGTGGCAACAGCCGTTAGGGAAGATCGAACGAGGCGACGACCGGCGCGTGATCCGATTCGGGGAATTCGCGATCGGTTCGAAACGCGCCTGACTCGTCGGGCAGAGTTTCGTTGTGGATCTCAGTTCGCGCGAAGAATCGCAGCATGCTGCGGGAAACCAAGATGTGGTCGATCATCTCGCCGTGACCGAGGTGGAACAGCGAATAGCGTGCAGGTTCGGGAACGTTCTGCTCGCACGGAATCATGATCCGATTGAGGAGCGCTTCGTTGCCGATCTCTTCGATCGGTCCGCGGATCGCTTTCAGCGGCGTCTGATTGTTGTCGTCGTTGAAATCGCCGCAGATGGCGATCAGCGCGTCTTGATTGGCCTGTTCGGCGGCATCGAAGATCTGGTCGATCACGATGCGGGCTTCCATGGCCTGGCCGATGCGTTCCATCGCCGAGATGAACAACCCCTCGGCCCATGCCGACGAGGTGTGGAAGACGTTGAAGCGACCACGGCGAGTGAAGCGGCCCGGTATGGTGACAGGGATCTTCGATTTCATGTGGACGTTGAGCAGATGGAGCACGCGCTGCTGATCGAGCTGGATCTGTACTTTGAGAATCGGCCGCTCCCAGGTGATGTCCTGGGCGGCCTGGTCCGGAGGATTGGCCGTGACGCGCCGATACTGCGGCTTCGGCGTATGGGTGTGCTTGATCTGCTCGGGTGCGCCGACGAACGGAAAGCGGCTCAGGATGACGAGATTGCGGAAGGCCATCGCCGCGCCGTTGCTCGCCGTGGTGTGGGCTCGGTGAAAGCCGGCCAGCGGCGTATTGGCAATGAGCTGGTCGAGAGCCAACAACTGCTTCGGTTCTCCCTGGCCGTGGACTTCCTGGAGGCAGAGGATGTCTGGGCGCAAGCGCTCCAACTGCGGGCGCATCACCTTGATGCGCTCGGCCAATGTCGGCCGCGCGTTCGGCACGTCGTCCAGTTCCTCGACGTTGAAGGTGGCAAGTCGCACGGCCGCCATTGTTCGGCTCCTGTCGGAATGAGAAGACTCTACTTCACGCGCTCGAGTTTGCGCATCAACCGGCGCAACGCTCTCGTCACCGCCATTCGGGCGGCGTCGGGAGAGGACAGGCCGAATTCGCGCGCGATGTCCTTGGGTTTTCGCTCCTCTTGGAGCTTGGCGATGACCAGCCGCCGGTCTCTCGGGCGGAGGCTGCGCAGTCCGGCCTCATAGTAAGCGCGAAGCTCCGCTCGTTCGGCGAACTCCACAGGCCCGCTCTGATCGGAGGCGACATCCTCGCACAGTTCGACCGACTCGCCCCGTCGCATGAGCCGTCGCGCCTTGTCACGGATGAGGTTCAGCACGATCTGCCGCAAATACGCACGCACAGCGAATGCGTGCCGCGGTTCGAAGCGGCGGCCGCGTTTGAGCATCCGCAGCGCGGCTTCCTGAACGAGATCCACGGTGTCAAACTCTCCACGCGCGGCCGATGGCAGCCTGCCGTGTGCCCACTGCTGCACGGAGGGGAGACAGCTTTGCACGAGGGAGTCGACCGCCACGGAATCGGTCGTCTCCGTAGGAGCCTTTGCACCATCACTTGCCTGAGACATGGGGAGACCTCCAGAAGCGGGACTCCGAGCACCCCGTATCTGTATAGGCGTAAACCGTGGGCGGCAGGGGTAACATCGGTGAAAAGAGTTAGGGCATGACCTCCCCCCATTAACGTGAGCACGCCATCCATCACCACGCTCCTGCAGGATTGGAGCACCGGCGACGACCAGGCATTGAATGTCCTCATGCCGCTGGTGCACCGTGAGCTCCGGCAGCTCGCCCGCCTGCACATGCGTCAGGAGCGTCACGGTCGAACCATGCAGGCGACGGCGCTGGTGAGCGAGGCCTATCTCCGATTGCTGGAGCTCAAACAGATCCAGTGGGAAGATCGCGATCACTTCTTCGCGGTCGCAGCCCGTGTGATGCGGCGCATCCTCGTGGATGCCGCCCGTGCTCGCGATGCGCAGAAACGCGGGTCGGGCATTCGTCCGGTGCCGCTCGAAGAAGCTGAATCACGCAACAGCAGTCCTTCGAACGATCTGCTCTTTGTCGACGAGGCCCTGCAGAAGCTCCACGCCTATGACCCACGGAAGGCCCAGGTCGTCGAACTGCGGGTGTTCGTCGGATTGAGCGTCGAAGAAACCGCGGGAGTGATCGGCGTCTCGACGGAAACGGTCAAGCGTGATTGGAGATTCGCGAAGGCGTGGCTGAAGCACGAGCTCGAACCACGCGATCTCCACTCAACGGACTCGCAGCAGGTCTGAGACCGGCCCGCTCCACACGATCTCTCAGGATCGTCGCGGTTGGGGAAGCCCCATGCCGGCAACGATCTGCTTGAAGCGCGGGTCGTCCATGAGCGGGTCGAGAAACGACTCGACGACGATGTACTGAAGCAGCGGATCGCGCGCGGCATATCCGGCCTGCAGGGAGGCGATGGCGTTTTCGCGGTCGCCGAGACCTACGTACGCGATCGCCAGAAACGATGGCGCGATCACCTGGTCATCACGCTTCAATTCGCGCAGGGCGCGGAGCGCTTCTTCTCGCCGCCCGACTCGGGCGAGGGCGTGCACCTGATAGCACCGCGTCGATGCGGTGGTGTCGCCCAGCGCAATGGCCCGCTCGAACGCGGTCACCGCGCCCGCGAAATCGCCCTTGCCGCCCGAGACGATGCCGTTCCACGTCGACAGCACGGCGGCGAGGCCATCGAGATTGGCGGCGTCTCGGATCGTGGCCAGCGCGCGATCGTAGAGGCGGAGGTTGTAGAAGACCGCGGCCGATTCGACCGCACCGGGAAGACCGACCGGATCGAGCTCCCGCGCCCGTGTGATCTCGGCGACCGCCGCATCGCGGTTTCCAGTGAGCGTCAGGGAAATCGCCAACGCTTGACGCGCCGGCCCGAAGCTCGAGCTCAGCGCGATGGCGCGCCGATACTCCCGTTCCGCATCCGCCCATTGCCAGCGATCCCGCTTGATGCCGGCCAGCGCCGCGTGCGCATCGGGCAGCTCGTCGTCGATCGCAATCGCCTTGAGTGCGGCCTGCTCGCCGCGCTGTAACGCTTCGGCCGGCTGCAGTCTGCCTGACGTCGCCAGACGCCGATACGCATTGGCCAGTTCCGCGTTCGCAAGCGCGTATGACGGATCGATGCCCAGCGCCTGCTCGAAGTACCTTGCCGCTTTCTGCGCGCTGTCGGGTGTGTAGAGCGACATTTCGTACCGTCCCAGCAGCAGCAGCGAATACGCTTCGGCGTTGGGATACACGGCCTTCTCGAGCCGACGTTGATCGGCGGGCGTCAGCTCCGAGCGGACCCGGCGTGCGATCTCGCGCGCGATCTGCGCCTCGACATCCCTGACGCTCCGAGTGTCGGGCGTATATTCCGAGTCCCACATCACGGTGCCGTCGCGACCGCTGATCAGCTCGGCGCGGATGCTGATGCGTCCGTCGCGGTCGACGATCCGCCCGGTCACCAGCGCCTGCACGCCGAGCGTCCGCGCCACGTTCAGAACGTCGAGTGATTCGCCGTGGAAGCGGAAGCTCGAACTGCGCGCGATCACCTTCAGATCCGGCAGCTGCATCAAGGCGTTCATCACGCCTTCGCTGAGATCGTCAGCGAGGCGTCGAGTCTCAGGCGTTGGCGCGACGCTGACGAACGGGATCACGGCGACCGAGCCGGGCGGAGCCGACACGCCTCCGCGCCAGTATGCGACGGCCGACAGCGCTGCCGCAGCGCACACGGCCGCAGCGACGATCCATCGGCGGCGTGCCCATGGTGAACGATCGAGAATCGCTTGCAGGCGCTCGTGTACCTTCTCCAACGTCGGCAGGCGCGCCTGAGGATCTTTCTCCAGGCAGCCGTCGATGAGCGGCGCGAGTCCGGCCGGCGCGTCAGCGTTCTGGAGCGGCGGTGCCGGCGCGTGCATCAGGCGGTCGAGCCAGCGCGGGCCGGTTGGAAATGGGAGCGCGCCGGTGATGGCTTCGAAGAGGATGCAGCCGAACGAGAAGACGTCGGAGCG
>Ga0075424_100000856_pt1 | contig 25169 bp, 16 predicted proteins | sample SoiMethybrSBSTD3_FD_75301 | JGI IMG/M metagenome (GOLD analysis project Ga0075424, IMG submission 75301) | Bulk soil microbial communities from a Populus tree surrounding site in Tennessee, USA - Soil MetaG P. TD hybrid SBSTD3 | ecosystem: Environmental > Terrestrial > Soil > Tree plantation... | reverse complement strand
CGCGCCCCTGTTGCGCACGGTGCCTGGCGTCGCCTCGGTGAATGCGTGGGGTGGCCTGGAGCAGCGATTCGAGGTGCTCGCCGATCCCGCAAAGCTCGCGGGGTTCGACCTCACGCTCCACGACCTCGAGACCGCGCTCGCCAACAACAACGCGAACTTCGGTGGCGGGTACGTGGAAGACCGCGGCGAACGCCTGACGCTCCGCGGCCTCGGGCGCGTGGTCGACACGACGGACATCGCGAACGTCGTCGTGAAGACGCAAAACGCGACTCCCGTGTACGTGCGAGACGTCGCGCGCGTCACGATCGCTGGCGCGCCGCGATTCGGCGCCGTGACGCGCGACGCTCGAGGTGAAGCGCTGTCGGCCGCGGTGATCATCCTCAAGGGCTCGAACGGCCGCGATGTCGTGAACCGGGTCCTCCAGCGACTCGAGGAGATCAAACGCGTGCTTCCGAAAGGCGTCGTGGTGCGGCCGTTCTACAGCCAGGGCGAAGTCGTGGAGCGCACCACACACACGGTGTTTCGGAATCTGGTGGAAGGAGCGCTGCTGGTCATCGCCGTGCTGTTCGTCTTTCTCCGCACGTTCCGAGCGTCGCTGCTCACGGCTTCCGTCATCCCGCTCGCCCTCCTCATTGCGTTCCTCGCGATGCGCGAGCTGAACGTCTCGGCGAACCTCATGAGCCTCGGTGCGCTCGACTTCGGGCTCATCGTCGACGCATCCGTGGTGATGGTCGAGAACTTCGTGCGCCGTTTGCACGGTGCCGTCGGATCGACGGCCGCAGCGCGTCGGGATCTCATCCGCGAGGCGGCGTTCGAAGTCGGCCGACCAGTCGTGTTCGGCGTCGCGATCATCGTCGCGGTGTACCTCCCGATCTTCGCGCTCGAGGGACTGGAAGGCCGCATGTTCCGGCCGATGGCGTTCACCGTGTGTGCTGCCGTCCTCGGGTCGTTGATTCTCGCGCTCACCTATATCCCCGCCGCGTCCACGTACTTCTTCGCCGACGCTCCCGCGCGCGCGACGCGCCACGAGGGCGAAGAAGCAGGTTGGCTCCGACGCCTTCACGTTCGCTACGAGCGAGCACTCCGCTGGTCGATCGCGCATCGGGGCACGGTGGTAGGAGGAGCCCTCGGACTGCTCGCCGTGTCGCTCGGGTCCGTGCCGTTCCTCGGCACCGAGTTCATGCCTAAGCTCGACGAGGGCTATCTCCTCATCGAGACGCGCCGCGCGCCGAGCACTTCGCTGCCGCAGGGTATCATAGTGTCGGAGGATGTCGAGCGGGTGCTCAAGTCATTCCCCGAGGTCGCGAATGTGGTGACGAACCTCGGCAGACCGCACGAGGCAACGGAAACGATGGCGCTCTACCAGGCCGACGTATACGTGACGTTCAAGCCGAAGGGAGCTTGGCGAATCGGGTCGATGGACGAGCTGGTCGTCGCCATGGACTCGGCGCTGGCCGAGATCCCGGGGCTCGACTACGAGTTCAGCGCGCCGATGCGCATGCGGCTCGATGAAGTCATCTCAGGAGTGCGCACGGATCTCGGCGTGAAGATCTACGGCGACAGCCTCGAGCTGCTGCAGGAGAAGGCGGCCGAGATCGAGCGCCTCGTCGTCCGGATTCCCGGCGCCGAAGATGTCTCGGTCGGAACCAGCGCTGGGGCGATGCGGCTCCAGGTCGAGCTCGACCGGCCCGCGATCGCGCGCTACGGGCTCAACGTCTCCGATGTCCGGGAGGCCGTGGAGTCCGGCATCGGCGGCGCCGAGGCGACGCGCGTCGTGGATGGACGGCGCCGGTATCCGATCGTCGTTAGGCTCGACGCGCCGTACCGCTCGACGCCGGATGCCGTGGGGCGCACGCTGATCCGAACCCCGGCGGGCGGAGTGATCACGCTGTCGCAGGTCGCGCACCTTCGCACGGTCGAAGGGCCTGAGGTCATCGAGCACGAGGGTGGCCAGCGATACGTCGTGGTCAAGAGCAACGTGAGGGGGCGTGACCTCGGCGGCTTCGTGGGCGACGTGCGTCGGGCCGTCGCCAGTGGGGTGAAGATGCCCGCGGGGTACTTCACGACGTATGGAGGGCAATTCGAGAATCAGGAACGCGCGACGCGCCGCCTTGGTCTCATCGTGCCGCTCGTGCTGCTGCTGATTGCCGGTCTGCTCTACGCGAGCTTTGGCAATGTCAGGCATGCGCTGCTCGTGATGCTGAACGTGCCGTTCGCGGTCGTCGGGGGCATCGGAGCGCTCTGGTTGCGTGGCCTCACGCTGAATCTGAGTGCGTCGGTCGGCTTCATTGCCCTGTTCGGTGTGGCGGTGCTCAACGGTGTCGTGCTCGTGTCGTACATGAATCAGCTCCGCACAGCGGGCAAGGCGTTAGGCGACGCCGTTCGCGAGGGCGCCGAGGTTCGGCTTCGCCCGGTGTTGATGACGGCGCTCGTCGCCGGAGTCGGGTTCATCCCGATGGCCGTGTCGACGAGCGCGGGCGCGGAAGTGCAGCGGCCCCTCGCGACCGTCGTGATCGGCGGGCTCGTGTCCTCGACGATCCTGACGTTGCTGGTGCTCCCGACGGTGTACGCGTGGGTGGAAGAGCGGGTGACTGTCGCGGAAAGTCGGAGGCGGATGGGCGCGTTTGCTGCCTCCACGAACTGAGCTCGGTTATTGAGACCCACCAGTCAAGCCGGCATCGGGCGCGACCTCGACCGGGAAACGCCAAGCTGCGTCATCCATCACCATCTGAATGAAGTCGAGTAACTCGCGCCGTCGCGTGAACGGATTCTGATTGGAGCGGCCGGAAGACGCTCGGCGGATGCGGAGACATTCCATGACGAGGCGATGCCAGCGCGCCCCGAACGCGTCGAGTGCGTAAACACCGGCGCCGTCCTTCGACGTGATTCCGCCGGTCGCAAGCGTGAAGTGTAGACGACTCACGCCTAACACACCCCAGGCGGCAGCCGATGGGCTGAGCGCAATGATACCGTTCCGTGACGCCAACCGAATGCTGCGCTCGCGCCAGGCGCGCCAATACGTCTTCAGGTTCCGAGTCACCCACGAGCGTAGCGCGGCGTGGTCTGTCCAGATGGAAAGGCGCTCTCGCATCGGCCCACGCACGGTGACACCGTGATGGGCGAGGGTGTGCCACGCGACGGGATGACGTTCGGCATGGCCTCCGCGATGAAATCGACCTGCGTGGGTGTGCGGTCCCTCCCGACTTGGCAGCGGGCTGCGCCCGAGCTCATCCGACGTGACGTAGATGCCGTCGAAGAACGGACGCTTGTGTTGCGCCCGTAGCCGCGCGTGCGCTCGCTCCAGACTATCGAGAACTCCGCCCGCCGTCCCGCCGGAGATGACCGCAATGAAATCAATGTCGCTCGTGTGAACACGGAAATCGCCTAACGCGACAGAGCCCACGAGGTAGAGGCCTTCGATCAAGCCGGGCTGCTCGGAATCGACCGTGCGGAGGTAGTCGTGGACTACGTCCGTGACGATGGGGTGCGGAAGGAGCCCGGGTGGAGGTTCCGATGTTGTCATCGGTAGCGTTCATGCGACTAGCGCCGCGTTCGTGTGGGGAGTTCCCCCGTCACTTCTTGCGACAGCTCCCCCACCGCCGTCGTCGTCACGGCGGTAGTGTTCATGCGGCCTTTCCTCGTTACGGTACCTTGGCTTCGAGCATCCTTCGTGGCGTTACGACGCGCTGGTCACGGCGCTGCTCCTCCTTCACCAGCTCACGTTGGTGGGCGGGATGATCTCGAGCACGGTGCTCACGCTCGTGGTGATTCCCGCGGTCTACTCGCTGTGGAAGGCGGCCTCTCACGCACAACCTTGGCCGGACGGTGACGCCGCATCAGTCGCCACACCGTCGAGCGTGCGCCGCAGGAATGCACTGATGCGACGCTGATACTCCGCGGGCGCGTAGTCGTACAGATCCACATGCGCGGCCCCGTCCACAGCCCAGAACTCCTTCGGCGGCGCGAGCCGCTCGAAGAGCGCCTCCGACTCGCCCATGGGCGTGTACGGATCGGCGCTGCCGGCCGCCACGAGCACGGGCACGCGGACCTCGGCGACGTGATCGATGGGACGCAGTTCTGCGGGATTCACGCCGACGGTCGGGAGCGATCGGACGAGGCTGGGCGCGAGCCAGGAACCGATCGGGCCGAACCAGGTGCGGAGACGGTTCTTCGCCGCCTGATCGATCGTCGGATAGACCGACTCGAGCACGAGCGCATCGACCGGCAGCGGTTTCGGGCCCAGAACCGCCGCGGCGCCGCCTAACGAGACACCGATCGCCGCAATGCGCTCGTGAGGTGCCAGGCTGTGTAGCAGACAGGCCGCCGCCTCCGCGTCGCGGCTCTCGAGCGCGCCGAGCGTGGTGTGGATGCCCGAGCTCTCCCCGTGTGCGCGGAAGTCCGGCATGAGCACGGAGTATCCCAACGCGTGGAGGAACCGTGCGCGAGGCAGCATCGCCAACCGGTTCGCGTGGACGCCGTGGAGGAGGAGCACGGCACCCGCGCCAGGGCGTCCCGGAACGAACCAGCCGCGGAGCCGGCTGCCGGAGGTGCTCGCGAACGCGACGTCGACAGCGCCGAGGCCGGTAGGTGCCGGACCTATGACGTGCGGCGACGCAGCGGTGAAGGCGCGCGTTACGACACCGCAGGACGTGAGGATGCCGAGACTCGATGAAAGCACCACGATGTTCCGAATCCAACGCCGCGAACGCGCCACGCTCCACTCCCTTCCCGCGCGGGCGCTCGGCGCCCTGGCTCTGATCGACAAACCCAACCGCGTTCAGAATGTGGCTCGCGGTCCGCGAGCCAACCAGTGCAAGCTCGGGACCTATCGTCGAGCGGGCGCTCACCATCAGCGGTCGAGTTGGATTCGGCTGAAACGCTCGCCTCATCGCGTGGCTCACCGCGCTGAAGATCGCCGCGCTGCTCTTCATCGCCGTGATGGCCGTCGCGCTCGGCGCCGGCCACTGGTCGAATTTCGCCCCGTTCGTCGCACAGCGCGTCGGCTCTGATCCGTTGCCGGGAGCGCTCGCCGCTGCCTTCGTCGGAGCGTTCTCGCGCTTACCGCGGCGCTGCTGATCCTCCTCGCGGGTCACGACCCGCTGCAGGCGGCGCTCGGCGTCGCCATCGTGGCGCTGGGCGCACCGATGTATTCGTTGACGTTTGGACTCAAATACAGGAAGGCGAGACTCCATGACATGGATCCGAACCATCCCGCTGTCTGAGGCGGACGAGAAGCTCCGTCGAGCAATGGAAGCGCAACGTGCGCTGTATCCAATCGAGTATGCCAGCCCGGTGCAACCAACAGCCGACGGAACGTCCGGCATCGTCGCGTCGCACAGCCTGATCCCCGATGCGCTGTATCACGCCTTCTCGACGTTCGGCGTGCTGATGTCGCCCGAGCTTCCGCTCACGCGGCGCCAGCACGAGATGATCACGACGATGGTGTCCGTCACCAACCGGTGCCGGTATTGAATCACTTCGCACGCAGAGTTTCTGCGTCGGGTGACGTTGGATGAGGCGCTCGTCGCGGCGCTGGAGAACGATTACGCGCAGGCTCCGATTTCGGCACAAGACCGCGTGATGCTGGACTATGTCGTGCAACTGACGCGTGACGCGACGGGGATCGGTCGATCGGACCACGAGGCGTTGCGCGCGGCCGGATTCGACGACCGGGCGATCCTCCAGATCACGCTGATCGCGTCGTGGTTCAATTACATCAACCGCGTGGCCGACGCGCTGGGGGTGGGCCGCGATTGAGCCGTGGTCAGATCATACCGCGCGCGGTGTGAGCCCGCGTGCCTGCGCATGACGCACGAGCTGCAGCAGCCGGCGCATCTCGGCCCGCGCGACCGCGAGACCGAAGCTCGTGATCCGATAGTACCTCCGACGCTCGTCGTCGGCGCGCGTGCGGCGCTTCTCCACTTCGACGATCAGCCCCTGCTCGACCATCCGCGCCATCGCCCGATAGAGCGTGCCGGCGCTGAGCCGCAGCTCCCCGTCGGTGCGCGCCTCCACGTCCTGCATGATTGCGTAGCCATGGCGGTCCGTCTCGGCCAGCGCCAACAGGATGTGCAGCGTTGCCGGGGGAAGCGGGAGCAGCGCGTCGGGCGTCGGATCGCTGGTCATGGCCTGTGTGCCTGGAAAGTGTCGCGGATGGCTACTACCGTCGTGTAATATATCCACTGTGGCTATACGCGCCATAGCCCATGCGCGCGACCACAGACGTCGAAAGCGGCGACGTGGCCTCTATGTGCATTGACAATATAGCCACAGAGGATATAGTGGAGACGGCCCGGCGCACGAGCCGAGGAGCGAGTGCTGGACCTCAACTTGGGAGCCGTCTCCATGAGCCTGTCGTTCTACAAGGCCCTGTTGCGCCTCTATCCGGCGTCCTACCGCGTCGAGTACGAAGCGGAGCTGTTCCGCACCTTCGCGGAAGCCACGCGCGGGCGGGGGCGCCTCGCCGCCACGCTCGCCGCCATTGGCGACGTCGTGCCTAACGCGCTTCTCGCCCACTGGGAGATCCTGCGACAGGACCTGACCTACACGGCGCGCACCATGGGCCGCTCGCGCGGCTTCGTCACCACCGTGGTGCTCGTGACCGCCCTCGGCGTCGGCGCCAACACGGCGACGTTCTCGGTCGCCGACGCCGTCCTGCTGCGGCCGCTGCCGTTCCCGCGGCCCGAGGAGCTCGTCAGGCTCTGCGAAGGACCGAAGGACGGAAGCGGCTGGGGGTGCATGAACGAGCTCTCCCCGGCGAACTTCCGAGACGCTGCCGCCATGGCCACCAAGACACGGGGATGGGGTGCGTTCACCTGGGCCGAGGGAAACCTCGTCGGCATCGGCGAGCCCGTGCGAATCTCCGGCATCGCCGTCACGCCGGAGGTGTTTCCGGTCCTCGGCGTACGGCCGTTGCTGGGCCGGGTCTTCGACGGCGCGGCCAACGACCGCGACGAGGGATCGATCGTGCTGTCGTACGGCCTCTGGCAGTCGCAGTTCGCCGGCGACCCGGGAGTCATCGGAAGGGCGATTCGGCTCGACGACACGCCGCGCGTGGTCATCGGCGTCATGCCGCGAGCCTTCAACTTCCCGATGCCTAACGTCCAGATCTGGACCCCGCTCGTGCTGCGTGAAGACGACTACGCCGATCGCGGCGACACGTATCTCCACGCGATCGGCCGGCTGGCGCCCGGCGCGACCTTCGAGCAGGCGCGGTCCGAGCTTGCGGGCATCTTCAAGCGGCTCGCCCAGGATCATCCCGAGACCAACGCCGAGACGGGATTTTCCTTCTTCCGGCAGCGCGATTTCGTGCTGCCTCGCTACCGGATCATGCTCCTCGCCCTCTGCGGAGCGAGCCTGAGCCTCCTTTTGTTGACGCTCGCCAACCTCGCGAACCTGCTGCTGGTCCGCGCGGCGGGGCGCGAGCGCGAGCTGGCCGTGCGTGCGGCGCTCGGGGCCGGGCGTGAGCGGCTCGTGCGGCAGATGCTCACCGAGAGCATCATGCTCGCGCTGGTCGGCGGCGCGGCCGGCGTCCTCGTGGCGACGCTCGCCGTGCCCCTGCTGGCGCATCTCGTTCCCACGTCGCTGCCGCTGGCCGAGCAGCCGCGGGTAGATGTTCGCGCGCTCGGAATCGCCGGAGTGTTCACGGCGCTCACTGGCATCGGCTTCGGACTCATTCCCGCCGCGCTCGTCGGACGTACGGGATTCACGGCCCTTCGGGAAGGGACGCGCGGTGGCGGCGGGCGACGTCAACGGCTGCGAACGGTGCTCGTCACCATGGAGGTCGCGGTCTCCGTCGTGCTGCTCATCTCGTCGGGCCTGCTGATTCGCGCTGTGTGGAAGGTGCAGGGGGTGGACCCCGGCTTCGCGTCGGAGCGTGTGCTGACGCTGCGCACCGCGCTGACGGCCTCTCGATCCGCGGACTCCGTGCGGCGCACGGACTTCTACGATCGCGTCCTTGCGGGCATCGAGAGCCTGCCCGGCGTTCAGGCAGCCGCGTACACCAGCGGACTCCCGATGGTGCTGACCGGTGGCATCGCGGGCGTCGAGATCCCCGGCGCCGAGGTGACCAACCGGAGAACCAATGGCGTGAGCCTCCGGTACGTCTCGCCGCAGTTCTTCTCGGTGTTAGGCATCCCGGTCGTCGAGGGCCGTGCCGTCGAACCGGGAGACCGCATGGGCCGGACGCGGATCGCGGTGGTGAGCGAGTCGTTCGTGCGGCGGTTCTGGCCTAACGACAACCCCCTCGGCAAGTCGTTCCGGGTGCGCGGGCTGGAGCCGACGGTCGTCGGCGTCGTGCGCGACATCAAGGTGCGCGGGCTCGAGCGCACGAACGAGCCGCAGCTCTACATGGCGGCGGCCCAGGCGCCCGGCGCCCTCGGCGGCCTGTACATCCCCAAGGATCTGGTCATCCGCGCCGCCGTGCCGGGCGAGACGCTCGTGCCCGCCGTACGCGACGTCGTCCGCCGCGTGGATCCGGAGCAGCCGATCTCCAACGTGAAGCTCCTGAGCGACGTCGTCGCCGACCAGACTGCCGACCGCCGCGCACAACTGAACATCCTGAGCGCGCTCGCGGCCGTCGCGCTCCTCCTCACAGGGATCGGGATCCATGGGCTGCTGGCGTTCATGGTGGCGCAGCGCTCGCGCGAGATCGGCGTCCGGCTCGCGCTGGGTGCCGAGCCGGCACGGGTGGCGCGGATGATCGTCGGCGAGGCGGCGCGGCTGGCGCTACTCGGCGGAATCCCCGGCGTGTTCGTGGCGTACGCCGCGGCGCGCGCTATGAGCGCGCTCCTGTTCGGGATCCCGCCTGGTGATCCCCTGACCCTCACGAGCGGGACGCTCGTCGTAATCCTGGTGACGCTCGTCGGAGCGCTCGCCCCTGCGGTCGCTGCGGTGCGTGTCAGTCCCCTACTCGCGATGCGCGCGGATTAGAGTCCCCGATTAGCGCAGGCCTCCGGCGCCGTGGACGACTTCGGTGCGGGCCCAGGCTCTTTTCGGTTAACAACGATTTGACGGAAGAAGCAGAAACGGCCGGATCCGGCTCTGCAAGTCTGTTGTCATCCCGAGCGAAGCGAGGGATCCTCAGGCGCCCGACAGAGAGCCCTCTACCAGCACGATGAAGATCCCTCGCCTGATGGCTCGGGATGACAATCGGCCTCGGGTGAGGCGTCATCCCGTTAGGCAGTATCCGGTAGTTTCCGGCCACTTCTGTTTCATCGTTGTTCCCCAAAAGGCTTGGCGAACATCGGATTCTGCCATGCTCCGTCGACGACTAACCTAACGACTATTCGGCCGTTGCCTCAGACTCGCTCGGCCGACGCGCCGCCGGACGCTGGCGCTCGTACATGCCTTCGCCGAACTCCTCGATGATCTTTTTCGTGAAAGCCGGGATGTCGTCCGGCTTGCGGCTCGTCACGAGTCCCTCGTCGGTCACAACCTCGCGGTCCACCCAGTCAGCCCCGGCGTTGCGGAGGTCGGTGTGCAGCGATGGCCACGACGTCACCGTGCGCCCCCGAACGACGTCAGCCTCCACGAGCATCCACGGCCCGTGACAGATCGCACCGACCGGCTTGCCCGCCAGGAAGAACGCTCTCACGAAGCGCACAGCCCGCTCGTCCTGGCGCAGCTTGTCGGGATTCATCACGCCACCCGGTAAGAGCAGCGCGTCGAAGTCGTCGACGCGCGCACGTTCGAGCGGCACGTCAACGCGGAGCTCGACACCCCAATGATCGTGCTGCCACGCCTTGATCCGTTCCGGCCGAGGCGAGACGAGCGTTGTGTGTGCACCTGCCGCATCCAGTGCCTTCCGGGGTTCGACGAGCTCGACCTCTTCCACGCCATCGGTCGCGAGGATCGCGACGCGCTTCCCGTTGAGCCTGCCCGCTGCCATATGCTGTTCCTCGAAACAACGAGTGAGTAAGAACAAGAGACCGGTGATCGGGCGTGAAGGCGGCCGCAAGCACTGAGCCGCGATCACCGGATCCGTCGAAATATGGCGACGCGCCGATGGACATCCACCCGCCCGCCGCACCATGCACCGATCCGACAATCGCGACGGCCATCGCGTTAGGCACGACGGCGGCCGATCCAGCGTCGGCCCGCCGCGCGCCCGGGTTTGTTAGAAATCTTCAACCCATCCGTCAGGCTCGGCAATTGCGGAGACCGTGCACTGGTGTCAGTTTGCGAGGCCGGAATGCCGTATGCGGCTCACGGACGCAGCCGACCCGAACCTCTGGTGCTGCGCGACGTCACCGAAGGAGCAGGAACGGGAAGTCCATGCACCACCGAAGGCGGCCGGACGCGGCATGAGCGGCGTGGGACAGATGAAGGCAGCGCGCGAACGTCCAGTCGACACGCCTAACGCATCGACCGGCGAGCACGCGTCCCCGGCGGCCGACGCCGCCGCCTCGGTGTTCGTCGGCGGCGGGGAAATGGGCGCGCTCATGCGCTCGCTCGATTGGTCGAAGACACCGCTCGGGCCCGTCGAGACCTGGCCGCAGAGTCTCAGGATGATGGTGCGGTTCCTTCTCGCGAACCGCTTCCCGCTTCTGCTCTGGTGGGGTCCCGAGTACGCCTCGATCTACAACGATGCGTATCGCCCGATTCTCGGCCGAAAGCATCCGGCATCCTTGGGCCAGCCGGTCCGTGAGTGCTGGCATGAGATCTGGCACGTCCTCCAACCGCTGATCGACACGCCGTTCAACGGCGGTCCATCGACGTGGATGGAGGACATTGGCCTCGAGATCAACCGCCACGGCTACGTCGAGGAGACGCACTTCACGATCGCCTACAGCCCGGTCCCCGACGAGACCGCGCCTCGCGGCATTGGCGGCGTGCTGGCCACCGTTCACGAGATCACCGAACAGGTGATCGGTGAGCGTCGCACCGCGATACTCCGGGATGTCGGCTCCCGTTCGGCGGAGGCGAAGACGGCGGACGAAGCGTGCGCGATCGCGGCGCAGATTCTCTCGACCCACGTCCACGACATCCCGTTCGCGCTGCTCTACCTCTGCAATGACGACGGCACGCATGCACACCTCGCCGGTGCGTCTGGCGTCGGGATGGGCGAGGCGATCAGTCCCTACACGATCGAGCTCGGTGATGTGCCCTCGGCCGACAGCGATGGGGGCCTTCGCGATGCGCTGGGCGCCGCGCTTCGCACCGAATCGACCCAGACGCTTGACGATCTCGCGTCACGGTTCGATTGCGTGCCGGCGGGTCCGTGGGGCGATCCACCGTCGTCCGCCGCGGTGCTCCCGATCCCGTCGAACAGAGCGCACCACGTCGCGGGATTCTTCGTCGCGGGGCTCAGCTCCCGCCTCGCGTTCGACGAGCGGTATCGGACGTTCCTCGATCTGGTGACCGCCCAGGTTGCAACCGCGATCGCGAACGCGCGCGCGTACGAGGAAGAGCGACGGCGCGCCGAGGCACTCGCGGAGCTCGACCGTGCGAAGACGGCGTTCTTCGCCAACATCAGCCACGAGTTCAGGACCCCGCTCACGCTGTTGCTCGGACCGCTCGAGGAAGTGCTCCGGCGCGAGGAGCGCGTCGCGCCCGCCGTCCACGATCAGCTGACGACGGCCCACCGGAACGCGCTTCGCCTGCTCCGGCTCGTCAATTCGCTCCTCGACTTTTCGCGCATCGAGGCGGGACGCGTGGACGCGCTGTTCGAACCGACCTCCCTGGCATCGTACACGGCGGAGCTGGTATCGACCTTCCGGTCGGCGACGGAACGCGCGGGCCTCACGCTGGAGATCGACGCCGACGAGCTGCTCGAGCCGGTGTGGGTGGACCGGGCGATGTGGGAGAAGGTCGTGCTGAACCTCATCTCGAACGCGTTCAAGCACACGTTCGAGGGGACCATCACTGCAGTCGTGCGCCCTGCCGCGCAGGGTGTGACGCTCGAGGTCCGGGACACCGGCGTGGGCATTCCCGTGGACCAGCTCCCGCATCTGTTCGAGCGGTTTCATCGGGTGCCTAACGCACGCTCGCGCACCTACGAAGGCACCGGCATCGGGCTGGCCCTCGTGCGCGAGCTCGTGCGGATCCACGGTGGACGGATCGAGGTGGAGAGTCACGAGGGCACCGGGACGTGCTTCACCGTCTGGCTCCCGTTAGGCTCCGACCATCTTCCGCAGGACCAGCTCAGCACATCCGGCGCGAGGCTTCACCGCGCGTCGACCGCGCTTGGCGCCGCCGCCTACGTGGAGGAAGCGCTCCGCTGGCTTCCGGCCGGGATGTCGGACGCCGACGCGGCGGACCTGATGATGGTCGCGAGCTCGAAGACCGAGTTCCTGCCGGGCACCGGCGCCGGATCGGACGCCGCCGGTGCGCGAATCCTGCTCGCCGACGACAACTCCGACTTGCGCGACTACGTCGCCCGTCTGCTTCGCTCACAGGGGTGGACGGTGGATGAGGCACCCGACGGGCTCACGGCGCTCGAGGGCGTCCGCGCCCGTGTGCCCGACCTCGTGCTGACCGACGTCATGATGCCCGGGCTCGACGGCTTCGCGCTATTGCGTGAGCTGCGCAACGACCCGCGCACGATCAACGTGCCGGTCGTGGTGCTCTCGGCGCGAGCCGGCGAGGAGTCGCGCGTGGAGGGTGCGGAGCACGGCGCCGACGACTACCTCGTGAAGCCGTTCTCCGCGCAGGAGCTGGTCGCACGCGTCGGGGTCCACCTGCGGCTCGGGCGCCAGCGGCGCGAGGCCGAAACAGCGCTCCGCCGGCGTACGGCACAATTCGAGACGCTGCTCGGCGAAGCGCCGTTAGGCGTCTTTCTCCTGGACAGCGACTTCCGCATCCGCGAGGTCAACCCGATCGCCTTGCCGGCCTTCGGCGACATCCCCGATCTCGTCGGCCGGGACTTCGGCGAGGTGATGCACATCCTCTGGTCCCCGGAGTATGCCGACGAAGTCGTCCGGGTGTACCGTCGCACCCTCGAGACCGGAGAACCGTACTTCGCGCCCGAGCGGATCGAGCAGCGTCGTGATCGCGGCGTGGTCGAGTACTACGAATGGCAGATCAACCGGATCACGCTTCCCGAAGGGGGGTACGGCGTGGTGTGCTACTTCCGCGACATCTCCGCGCAGGTGCACGCGCGCCACGAGGCCGAGCAGGCGCGCGAGCAGGCAGAGATCGCGAACCGCACGAAGAGCGAGTTCCTGGCCGTCATGAGCCACGAGCTCCGCACACCACTGAACGCGATCGCTGGGTACGTGGAGCTGATCGACATGGGCGTCCACGGCCCGGTGACCGCGTCGCAGCGGGATGCGCTGAGTCGCATTCAGCGGAGTGGAAAGCACCTGCTCGCGCTGATCAACGACGTGTTGAACTTCGCGAAGCTGGAAGCGGGGCGCGTGGAGTACGAGCCGCGCAACGTCACGCTGGCCGACGCCGTGGCAGCCGTGTCGCCGATGATCGACTCGCAGCTGAGGGCGAAGGGGCTGTCGTACGAGGAGCGCGTCGACCCGAACCTCGTCGCGCGTGCGGATCCGGACAAGCTGCAGCAGGTGCTTCTGAACCTGCTTTCGAACGCGGTGAAGTTCACCGCTCCGGGCGGACGCGTCGTGATCGAGACCCCGGAGCGCGACGTCGATGCCGACAACGTGATCCTGCGCGTCTGCGACACCGGGATCGGGATTCCGCGTGACAAGCTGAGTCTCATATTCGACCCGTTCGTGCAGGTGCATCGGAGGCTGACGAATTCGGCCGAGGGGTCCGGCCTCGGGCTGGCCATCAGCCGCGATCTCGCGCGCGGCATGGGCGGCGACCTCCGCGTGAGCAGCGCCGAGGGCGAAGGATCGGTCTTCACCCTCGTGCTGCCGCGGAGTCGTGAGGACGTGGCCGCCTAACGTGCGAACCATACGCATAACGTCTCACCCAACCGGGTTGCTGTCATCCTGAGCCGTCAGGCCTGTTGTCATCCCGAGCCGGCAGGCGAGGGATCCTCATCGTCCCGAGCGAGGGCTCTCAATCGGGAGCCTGAGGATCCCTCGCTTCGCTCGGGATGACAAACGCTCGGCGAGAGCCAGCATCGGTGCAAAGGCGGATCCGGCCGTTTGCAACTTCTTCCGCCAAATCGTTGTCAACCTGAGAAGGCTTGCCCTTGCGCCGAAGTCGTACGCGGCGCCGGAAGCAATCCGCGTGTGTCAGTCACGACCCTCAGTCCACGATGTACAGCCATTCCCCCGTGTTCTGCTTCTGCCAGACCGTGAAGTACTTCCCGAGCGTCTGACCTGCCGCGTTGAAGACCCAGCCGACACTGAACGCCAGGTCACCACTCGATGCCGCCCGCGCGATCTCCGGCGCTCACGAAAATACGCCTACCGGCTCGCCTGCATGTGCCGCCGCGATCGCCGCGCGGCCAAACTCCCAGCCCACACTCGCGGCATTCCCGGACTGGGCGGCCGTAGGCGCCGCATAACGAGAGAACGACTCGGCGTTGCCGACGATCTGCGCGAGGTCGCTGAATGCCATATCGGTCGCCGCCACCACGGCTGCTTCGGCCTCGGCGTCCGTGTTCGGGAAATAACGACGGTGTCTGGTGTCGGGCGTCTCGAAGCCTGATGGAGGGGTGAGCGAAAGCGAGCCGGCGGCGCGTGGGATGCGCTTGTACGCTTCGATCTTCCAGGACCCGTCGCTCTGCCTGGCCCAGTAGGCGAGATATCGGCCCGGCAGCACGGCGCCCGACGGTTGCGTGAGCACGGTGTAGCCCATCGTGTACCCTGCCTTGCCGTCGGACGACACGTCGACGCGAATCGCCGTCCACGCCCATTTCGACAGCGCATTGGCCGGTGTCGCGGACAGCGCCGCTCGTGCTGCCGCTGGCCCGCGCAGAATCGTCGGACCGGGCGCGAGGAATACGGCGTCTGGCGCGAGTGGCGCCACGAGCGCGTCGATGAGATTCACGGACTTCGCGGCTTCCGCATACGCGCGATCGACGGTGAGCAGCTCGGATCGCACATCGCGCAGGTCAAGTCGCGTTTGCCGATGCCTCGCTGCCCTCACCCGAGTTGGCATTGGCGGCTGGGGACAAACGACCCTGTGACAATGGTGCCGTGGCGTGGTCGGCAGTACAGCCGGCGGCCACACAGGCAATGAGGACGAACGATCGATTAACGCATGAGACCTCACGGAACGAGACGAAGTGCGCGCGACGATACGCGCCCGTGGATCTTCGTGGTCGAATCACGCAGTCCCAATGAACCGGTGACGACATGCATCCGCGTCGTACGATGCGGACGCTCGTGGGCCGAGACTCCGGCATTCGGCGACGATCGATGGATCTCGCGCGCCGGTCGTCGATCGGTAGCATATAGGGATCGAGCAGGCAGCTCCCACCTCCCTTTTGCGGGGACAAACGGCACGAGGCATGGAGACGACCGCACAAGTCGACCAGCTTCTCGCGTCGGCCGAACCGTCGATTCGCTACAAGGTTCGGGTCGGTGTGCTCGGCGAAAGCGAGTCGTCACGGGGCATTCGGTCGCTGCGCCGAGAGATTCGCGCGTCGCCGCGGGTCGCCGCGCTTCTCGCCGGCCGAGCGAGCGATGGCCGGCTGCTGCGCGGGCGTCATGTTTATCAGAAGTGGCAAGGCGCGCACTGGGTGATGGCGGCGCTCGCCGATCTGGGATTTCCGCCGGGCGATCGGGATCTCGCGCCGATCCGCGACCAGCTTCTGGACGCGTGGCTCGCTCCGCAGTTCTACGACGAGTTCGAGTGCTCGAGCAAAGCGAAGGCGTATTCGCGGGACGGTGTGCCGGTGATGCACGGCCGACACCGGCGCTGCGCATCGCAGCAGGGCAACGCCCTCTACGCGATCGTGACGCTGGGCCTCGCCGACGAAAGGACGGACGCGCTCGTCGAAAGGCTACTCCACTGGCAATGGCCGGACGGCGGCTGGAATTGCGACAAGGATCCGGGCGCGGATAGCTCGTCGTTCATGGAAACACTCACGCCACTTCGTGGGCTCGCGGCGTTTGCACGGGAGTCCGGCGACGCCACAGTCGGGACGGCCGTCAGTCGTGCCGCGAGTGTCTTCCTCGAACGCCAGCTATTCAAGCGGCGATCGACCGGCACGGTCATTCGCGACGAGTTCGTCCGGCTTCACTACCCGCTCTACTGGCACTACGACATCCTCGGCGGTTTGAAGGTCATGGCCGAAGCGGGCTTCATTCACGACCGGCGATGTACTGCCGCACTGGAGCGGCTGGCCGGCAAGCAACTGCCCGACGGCGGGTTCCCGGCGGAAGCGCGTCATTACAAGACCTCTCGCACTATCGCGTTAGGCGTCGATGCGGTCGATTGGGGCGGTACGAGCAAGCGCGTCGCGAATCCCTGGGTGACGGCGGATGCGCTGAGCGTGTTGGCCGCGGCCGAAATGGCGTCTGCCTAACGGGACTGTTTCGCCGCCGCGCGTGGCGGCGGGATGACCAGCACGGAGCAGCGCCCGTCGCGAACGATCTCGGTCGTGACGCTTCCAAGGATCCACCGCTCCAACCGCTCGTGGCGGAGGCTGCCAATCGCGATCAGGTCAGCGCGGCTCACATCAGCGCACGCCAGCAGCTCCTCGGCCACGGAACCATGCCGTGTGACGAATTCCACCCGGACCCCAGGAGGCGCGCCGAGCTCGCGCACGAGCTGCTCGAAGGCCGCTTCGACACCAAGGCGCTTGATCAGCGCCGCGCCCGCCGTGTCCTCGTGCGCCCCATCCACGCCGCTGCGATCGACGTACACGAGGCGGAGCACCAGGGTATTCGTCCGCGCCGGGCGGACGAGCACATCGAGCGCCGCACGCGCGGCCCGAATGCTAGCCGGCCCAAAATCGATCCCGACGATGGCCCGGCGAGGCAGCCCCTGGAGGCTCGGAACCACGGCCAGCACGGCACCGTGGGCTCGCCGCGCCACCGTCACTGTGGTTTCATCGCGGAGGACGCGATCGACAACGCCGTGATGGCGGAGTCCCATGACGATGAGTGCGGCGTCCTGCCGTTCGGCGTACCCGAGGATCTCGTACGGGACGGAGCCGACGGCGATGTGGACCGGCCACTCGTTAGGTTTGCCGAGCCAGTCGCTGAACTGCTGGCGGCGAGCGCGGGCATCTTCGGCGTAGGGAGCGTCCCCGATGAGCTCGCGAGCGAAGGTGAATGCGCTGTGCAGCGGAGCGGGGATGTCCGACACGTCCAATACCTGGACGGCCGAGACTGCTGACCCGAATCGCTGCTCGAGCACTGACGCGACGCGCACCGGTGCCGCGCCATCGTCCTCCCCCGTGACGGCGACCACGATTGGCCGGTGACGAAGTCGGTCGCCTAACGACGTCCCGGCCTGTGAACCGACGCCCGTCTCTCCGGATTCACTGACCGGGCGTTTCAACACGGCCGCGCTTGGCGAATCGACCGACATGGCGTCCCCACGTTCGTTTCCATCGACACGCTACGCATTCGCGCGCAGGGTGTCTGTCCGGGATTCGTATCTCACCACGTCAGCCGACCGCCGACAGCACCGGTGGTGCGATCTCCGCCGGTCGCACGGCGTCGAGCCGGGCCATCGCACGATAGACGGCGTCGCGCAGCGCCTTCTCGCGTGGATCATCGATCAACCAGAAATCCAGCTTGTTCATGATGTATGCGTAGCCAAGTCGCGCATCGGGATCGGCGAAGCCGAAGGAGCCGCCCGCACCCGGCCCGCCAAACGATCGTCGGCTGGCCCCGAACGTGACGTCAGGCCCGGGCCGGACGAAGCCGAGCGAGAAACACGACGGAACCCCCAGCACTTCGTCTTTTCGCCCTGTGATGTCGGCCGGCGTCGTTATGCGAGCGAACGTCCCCTGGGTAAGGCCGACCTCGGCGCCGCCCTCCGCGAAGGACGAATAGGCGCGCGCGATCGAGCGGGCAGTGCCGACTCCATTGCCGGCTGGCAACTCGACCTCGAGAGTCCGCCGGTCGTTGTAGTCAATGTCCGCCGGGATCGCGAGCGACTTGCGAAGCAACGACCCGGGTGAGAGTACCCGCTTGATGAGCTCGGGCGTCGAATGCCCGAGCGCCAACAGCGCCCGGAAACGGGAGAGGGGTTTTATCGTCGCCAGCCGCGTCTCCGGCACGTCGCGCGGCAGGCCGATGTGGAAGTCGAGCCCGAGCGACTCGGCGATCTCCTCGTGGAAGAACTGACCGAGCGTACGGTGAGCCGGGTCGACATGGCGGATGATCTCCTGCATGTACAGCCCGAGCGTCATCCCGTGATAGCCGTGGCGCGTTCCCGGGACCCAAGCCGGCCGCTGTCGCGCGAGCAGGCGCGCGACGTCGTCGAGGTCGCGCATCCGGTCGATCGTTAGGCGCTCGTCGAGCAGCACCAGGCCGGCCTCGTGCGCGAGGAGCTGGCGGACCGTGATCGCGCCCTTGCCGTACTGCGCGAACTCGGGCCAGTAGCGCGCAACGGGCGCGTCGTAGTCGAGCCAGCCGCGGGCATTGGCGACCGCCAGCGTCATCGCGGCAAGGCCCTTCGTGGTCGACATGACGACGACCATGGTGTCCTCGTTCCACGGCGCGTCGCTGTCGGGAGTGCGCCGCCCGCCCCAGAGATCGACGACTCTCTCGCCGCGCCAGTAGGCGGCGACCGCGGCGCCGATCTCGCCGCGCTCACCGAAGTTGCGCTCGAACTCGGTGCGCACCTCTTCGAATCCCGGCGCGACAAACCCGTCCACGTGGGTGGCCCCCGTTGTCGGAACGACGCCCACTCCACGGTCCCCGTGTTGACTCAGCAGCCCAACCGCAAGCGCCCCGACCCAGAGGAGATACGCGTAGACGTTGACGCGCTCGATGATCCCCAAACCTGGCGTCGGAAGTCCTGCGGCGAGTCGCGGCCCGTACACGCCTATCAGCGCGAGCGACGCGACCAGCACGAGCAGCGTGCCGAAGGAGTAGCGAAGGAAGCGTGGGCCGAGCGTCACTGCGCCGAAGCCGACCGCGAGGAGAATCGAGAGGACCATCACGCTCGTGACGACGATGTGCAGCGTGTCGCTGATCGTCCATTCGGCCCCGCGAACGTGCAGCGCCGAGTATGGAGCCATCACGAGTCCGATGACGCCGATTCCGGCGATCAGGAACGCCGCGACGTGCAAGGCACGTTTCCGGGCGACCGACTCCCGCATGACGCCGATCCCGAACGCCATCAGGAGCACATCGTAGGTGAGGAAGAGAGGACCGACGACCGGCTTGGATGGAGAGCCGATCGCGCTCAGCTCGCTGATCGTCTGCGCGCTGAAGCTGTACCCCTCGTACGTCATGCCTCCGAGGAGGTCGGTTGCGACGTACAGGAGAGATGAGAGCATCCCGCAGGCGAGCAGGATCGTTTGCAATATCCCTCGTCCAGCCGGCTGCTTCTGTCGGAGCTCGATTGTCGTCATGGCGCCCTCCGCGAATGGCCCGCGTCCATCGCGCGTGCAAGCCAAGATCGTGCGGAGGGCGTTATCGGTCTGTCGGCGGTCTCTGCGTGGAAAGTCGGACAACTCCCGACGGCATCGACGTCGGAGATGAACCCTAGCGGAGCCTCACGCCGGGTGGGGCCGGATCGCTACTTCCGGTGCCGGACGAGCAAACCGCGAGACCGTGCCTCATTGTTGACCATCTGCCATCGGAGCCACGCGTTGACGAGTGCCGCCGGTCCCTGCAGCAGTGTGTAGCGGTCGCCGCGTTTCTCCCTTTCCACATTCTCCTCGTCGATGAACTCGGAGTGCAGTCGAGATTCGACGGTCATGAGTTGGCCGTTGGGGAGCGCTGCGACCCAATCTGCGGTGACGCGATCAGGGACTGTCATGATGACCTCCTATGCGTGATGCCGGAACGGGCCTGGTCACGAGCTGAAACGACGCGCGCCACGCACTCGAGCCGAGGTACGGCCCGACCACGTGGCGCGCTCCGCGCCCCGGCTGGGGCGACGGGTGTTGGGTCAACGACCCAACTTCGTCACGTTCTCGGCAGCGGGCCCCTTCTGGCCCTGAACGACGTCGAACTCGACTCGGTCGCCCTCGGCAAGCGACTTGAAGCCGCTGCCCTGAATGGCCGAGTGATGGACGAAGCAGTCCTTCTGGCCATCCTCACGCGTGATGAAGCCGAACCCCTTCGTGTCGTTGAACCACTTTACGGTCCCGGTGGTACGCATTGACCTAACTCCTGATGGTGTGCTGTGTTCGGAGTGCGGGGATGCCGTACCGACCGACACAACGTGTTCGTGATCCAGGGCCTCACGAAGGCCGCACCGCGGCGCGGTGCTTTGGCGACGCAACGCCAAGGGGCCTGCGCAATTCGGCAGGCCCCAAAAACGTCGGAACTTGTCCACGTGCCTCGGCGCGTGTGTCGCTTCGACTGCAAGGTAACGGCCCGAGGGTCGTCTCGCAACGCCGGGCTCCTCCATCCCATTCCCGCCTGGCGCTCACGAGGAGAGAGGACGGTCGTGCCTAACGCTCCTCGCGACGGTCGGAGCGGTCGACGGCCCGGACTCGCGCTTCCCGCTACGGCCCGAGCGGGAGCAACCCGTCCTGTGAGGTGCGGATGACCTTCGGCGTTTCGCCCGCCCGCCAGAGCCTAACGCGGTGACTCACGCGATACGCCAGTGGGCCGCCGTCGGCGGTCGCTGATCGCTCGATGGGACGGGGGACGCACACGAACTCGACGGTCAGGTCGTCCGGCGCGACGCGCACGACCGCGTACCCGTGCCCCCCCACGTCCACGAAGGACAGATGCGGCGCGACCTCGGGATTGCTCACGGCATGCGCCTGGCGAAGGTCGTGCGTTCGCTGCAGCTCGAGGCTCGACCGAACGCCGTGCATCATCGAGAGATTGATCGCCGGCTCTGCCACTGCCACTCCGGGTGGTTGGTGCACGTACACGGCCCGGAGTGGATGGTCTCGCGGGAGACCGAATTCCATCGCTTCGAAGAGCCCCGGGGCGGAGATCGACCCGGTGACGAATTCCGCCGCGACCGGGTGGAAGCGGCGCGGAGGCAGCGTCGAGGACACGACGCCGGCCAGGAACGCGTGCCGATCGCCGCAGACCGTAGCGAGGCCGGTGATGCCGTGTCGCTCGACGAAGTCGAAGATCTCGGCGCGCTCGTGCCGGTAGCCCGACCAGTCGTCATCGCCGAAGAGCGCGTAGCCACTCGTCGGCCAGCGTGCGCCGATGTCATCGGGCAGGTTCTGGAAGTCCGTCCTCCAGTCGAGCATCGCGACAGAGTTGCCCCACAGCTTCCATGGCGTGGTGGCGGCCTGCAGGCGGTCGAGCAACCACGCCTTCTGCGTGCTGCCCAGCATGGAAAGCGGCGGCGCGGTGCGCCGCGGGTTGGGAACGTCGACTCCGCCAAAGCGGATCGTCGCCGGTGGTGACGCGTTAGCTGCGGCCGCCCCGGCGTCGAGCACCTCGGTCACGTCCTCTGAGACGACGCCGGGGAACGCCGCCAGCCGGAATCGAGCAGCCTCTGCTCGCGTGGTGAGAGGCTCCGATCGGAAGCTTCGGTTGTCGGTGAGAATCAGCTCCGCATTCGCGCCCAGCCGAAGGGACCGGTACACCCGCAAGCTGCGGATCGCCGCGAGGTTGTCCGGGTCGACGCCAAGCCCGTGCTCATCGAGCTGGCGAAGCGGCGCATCTGCGACGCGCGGCGCACGAAACTCAACCGCGTTAGGCGCGCCGGGCCGGACCACCCGCGCGGGCTGGTATTCGAACCACGCCTGGTTCGCCGCGACCTTGCGCGTCTGCGCCGGACGCGTGCTGCCGAAGCTCTCCTGGCTCTGCCATCCCTTCCACGAGAACTCGTGATTGTCAGGCACGGGGACGAACGGCCAGCGCGCCCGCGCGTCCTGGAGATCCGGGTCCAACAGGTACGCTCGATACAGCGCCCGGTAATCGTCCACGGTCGTGGGCACGTGAAAGTCGTTGTGCTTCTCGCCGTGCGCGTAGCGGACGATGTCGCGGATGCGGCGTGCGTAGTAGCCCTGCGGTCGATCCTCCGGGTACCACACGATCTCGTAGACGAAGTCGCCGAGATGAAGGACGAATGCCAGGCGGTCTGCGGGAGCGCGACGCTCGTCCTCCCAGATCATGCGGCGATAGGCGTTGCACGCGCCGAGCTGAACGTTCTGACAGCTGACGAACGCGAACTGCATTGGCCGTCGGTCGGCCGGGACCGGCGTGGTGAGCGTGCGACCGACGCGGCTGCCGAACCCGTGTTCGTCGGTGAAGCGGTACCAGTACGCTCGCGCCGGCGCGAGGCCCGCCACGAGGACTCGGCACGTCCAGTCGGTGGCCGCGCTGACGTTCGCGTGCGCGGTCGACACGACGTTACGGAAGTGCTCATCGGAGGCGATTTCGACGAGCAGGCGCGAAGCGGAACCCTCGTTCCCGGGCGGACGCCGGGTCCACAGGATCACGCCGTCCGCGCTCGGATCACCGGAGGCGACGCCCTGCGGATAGCAGTTGCGGCATTCACGCCACGCGCCTAACGACCGTCGCTCGCCGCGGAATGGCCAGGCGAGCGACGCCCCGAGCGCGAAGGCCGCCGCGACGGCCTCGCGACGGTTCATCGGCCGCGACAACGGCCCCCAACGGTTCGATCGTCCATGCAGTCTCCGTCGCAGCGTGAGGGATTCCATATTCTAAGGGACCAGGGGGCGGACGGCCGAGGAGAGGAACCACGAACGCTGAACACGCTGGCGGCGCTGCGCGCCGGCGCTGGGCACGCTGGACGGCTCGTGATGTCCGCACCGGCGCGCAAGCGGCCGGGAAACCTTTATAACGGCCCCGGGACGTTCACGGCCGCCCAATGGAGCTCATCAAGAAACCTCAGCGGCTTGAGCGGCGGCGCGGCAGCGCCGTCTGCGGCCCCAGCGTTCGCAGTTGACGCTCTTCGCTAGAACCTTACTCGCACCGTAACATCGACACTGCTCGGCGCGAGGATGATGTAGCGCGGCACGTTCTCGCTCACATCGCCCGTCGGATACGCGTGACGGTCGAGCAGGTTGCGGCCGGTGACGATCACGGTCGTATGCCCCGCCCACGACCTGGGCGCGCGATCGCCGAACAGCGTCACACCCGCATCCAGGATGTAGAACGCCGCTGCCGTCAGCCGCTCATCCCCCGTCGGAGCGAGGAAGCTGCGAGACTGATATCGGCCATCCGCGTTGAGCGCGAGCCAGGGAGTCGCGTGCCACGTCGCGCGATGACCGCCGATGAACGCGGGTGTCAGGATCGGTTCGACGTCCGTGTACACCGTACCCGTCGCCTCATCGGTGTAGCTGTCGATGCGATTCTTGCTCAGCGTAGCGTTGAGGCCCAGGTCGAATGTCTGCGTCACCGTCCACTGCACGTCAGCCTCGACGCCGCGCCGGTAGCTCCGCCCGACGTTCGCGCGCAGCTCGTAGCCTAACGGGGTCGTAGCGCCCGTGCGAGCGATCTCATCGCGGAAGCGCATGTCATAGAGTCCCGCCGAGAGCACTACCGGGCCCCGCGTCAGCTGCGCGCCGAGCTCGAGATCGTTCACGTGCTCGGGCTTCACGCGCGTGAGCGGCAAGAGCGCCGGCGCATCGTCAGGCGTCACGTCATCCGCGCCGGCGAACAGATCGGTGCGCGTCGGCTCGCGTCCCGTCGTGCCGAACGATCCGAACAGGAGAAGCCCGGGCGCCGCGCGAACCGTCAGCCCCGCCTTCGGGTTCACGAAGCTCCATCGCTGGCTCGCCTCGCTCAGCCCGTAGCCCTCCGTCGGCTCGTAGCGGAAGCGCGCGGTACGCACCTGCAGGTCGCCGAAGAGCGTCACGGCGCCTAACGCCACGCTCGCCTTGGCGAAGGCGCTCGCCTCCGACTTGTAGCCCGTGTTCGAGTACGGCGCATACTCGAGGTCCGGCCGCCCGTCGAACTCGTGGTCTTTCGAGTACGTCATCGCGTGCGCGCCGGCATCGAACGTGAGATCGCCGCGCGTGGCGTGCGCCGCGGCGACGAGTCCACCCCATCGAGAGCTGGAGCGATAGCGCAGCGGTTCTTCCACCCCCGATGGATAGTCGTAGTAGCCGCGCGTGTCGAAACCGTACGCCGTGAGTCCCGCCGAAGCGCTCGACGACAGCAGCCGAGTGTAGTTCACGGTCGCGAAGCTCTCACGGTAATGGTCGCCGACGCCGTCGAGTGGGTTGTTGCGAGGGTCGACGCGCAGCACACTGTCCGGAACCGGCGTGTAGGCCTGGCCGTTCTGCTCGAGGCCAGTGGACGCCGTAACCTTCACGATGTCGCGGTCCCCGAAGTAGCCGCCGCTCACGAACGCGCCATTCGCCGCGTTGGTGGCACCGCGTCGATAGCCGTCCGAACGCAGGCCGGAGAACCGTCCCGAGAACGCCCAGCGGGTGGGCATGAGCCCGGTCTCGAGCTCCAGCGTCCCTCGAGCGGCGCCGAACGATCCGCCGCCTAACTGCACCGCACCACCTCGTTCCGAGCCCGTGAGCGGTCGCGACGCGAGGTTGAGCGAGCCGCCGTACGCCGCCTGGCCGTAGCTGCTCGTGCCCACGCCGCGCTGCAGCTGCGCGCTCTCGATCGAGCTCGTGAGGTCGGGGAAGTCTGCGAAATAAATCTGCTGATCTTCCGGCTCGTTCAACGGCACGCCGTCGAGCGTGATGTTGATGCGCGACTGATCGATGCCACGCAGCCGGAAGTACGAATAGTTGGAGAGCGAGCCGCTCTCGGAGTACGCCGTCACCGATGGCGCGCTCCTGAGCGACAGCGGCACATCCTGCCCGGCGTAGTCGCGTGCAAGCCGCGGACGGTCCAGCGTCGTTTGAGAATACGGCGCGTCGGCGCTCGCACGCGTCGTCGTGATCGTGAGCGCCTCGAGCGACTGTGCTCGGCGCGTGCTGTCACGTGCCGCTGAATCAGCGGCGGCGGGTGTGCGCGGGGTTTGCGCGGCCGCGCTCGCAGCGAGGACGAGGGTCGCGAATGTCGCGGCGAAGTGAAGCGGACGAGATGACACGGTAAACCGCCAGGTTCGGGTCGGTCGACCGAGCCGTTCCCTGGCGGCGCACGGACTCAAGGGCGCGTGGCAGGCACGTGCGCACGACAGCGCGCATCGCGCGCCCCAACTCGTGGCATTCGCTCACTCGCGACTCCCTACGCCGGTACGAACCGGATCAGGTTCTACGGGAC
>Ga0075424_100000855_pt1 | contig 25177 bp, 21 predicted proteins | sample SoiMethybrSBSTD3_FD_75301 | JGI IMG/M metagenome (GOLD analysis project Ga0075424, IMG submission 75301) | Bulk soil microbial communities from a Populus tree surrounding site in Tennessee, USA - Soil MetaG P. TD hybrid SBSTD3 | ecosystem: Environmental > Terrestrial > Soil > Tree plantation... | reverse complement strand
CCGCCCGTAGCGCCGCAGCTGGTCGTCGCGGAGCAGGGTGTTGTGCTCGATGCGGTAGCGCGGCGTGTTCGCCCGCGTCCGCAGGAGATCGGGGAAGAGGTCGAGCGCGCCAGCTGCTGCCGAACCTGCAGCGTCTGCTGATCGGGGTCGCCCTCGTTGAAGAGATGCGTGTGTGAGTCGATGAAACCGGGCAGCACGGTCCGGCCGTCAAGGTTGACCCGGCGTGGCGGGGCGCGGGCCAGCCGAAGCACGGCACGGTTGCTGTCGACGGCGACGATCTGGCTGCCGCGAACCGCGACCGCCTGCGCGCGGGGGCGCTTGGAATCGACCGTGACGACAGTGCCGCCGTACAGCACGAGCGTCGGCGTCTCGGCCGCTTCAGGCGCTGCGGTCGCGCAGCCCACGGCCAGCCCGAGAGCGAGCAAGGCAACCGCGAGCCCGCGCGTCATGCTCGGCGATTATCCCACCGCGCGCAGCCGGTTTCGTACAGTCGAGCCGTGCCGATCGTCTTCGCAGCCATCGCGCCGCACGGGACGATGGTCCTCGAGGACGACGCAGGAGCGGCAGCGCGCACCCGCAGCGCGCTCGAGGAACTCGGTCGGCGCTTCGACGATGCACAGCCGGAGGTCACCGTCGTGCTCACGCCGCACGGCGTCCACGTGGACGGCTCGTTCGCGGTCGTCGTCGCCGGCGCGCTCAGCGGCACGCTCGACGACCCGCCGGCCGAGCTGAGCTGCCCGGTGGCGGTGGAGCCGGCGGCGGCGCTCCTGGAAGCGCTCCGCGCGGAAGGAATCCCTGCAGCCGGCGTGAGCTTCGGCGGCAACGATCCGGACGAGGCCGTCATGCCGATGGACTGGGGGACCCTGGTGCCGCTCTGGTTCATGGGCGGTCGCGCGGATCCCCACGTGCCGGTGGTCGTCGTCAGCCCGGCCCACTCGCGGCCGCTGGAGGAGCACGTTTGCGCCGGTGCCGCGATCGCGCTTGCGGCGCGGGGTCGTACGGCGGTGGTGGCGAGCGCCGACCAGAGACACGCGCACGACCCGGAGGGGCCGTACGGCTTCGACCCGGCCGCGGCTGAATACGACCGCCGGCTCGTCGAGCTGCTCGAGTCCGACAGGCTCGACCGGATCATCGACCTCGCCGAGCTGGCCGAGCCCGCGAAAGCCGACAGCCTCTGGCAGCTGGTCATGCTGAACGGCGCGCTCGGCGACCGCGCGTTCGACTGCGAATTGCTCTCGTACGAGGTGCCGACGTACTTCGGCATGCTCTGCGCTGCCTTCGCCCCGAACCGGCAAACGGACGCGGCAGGGCTTCGGGCCGCGGTGTCGAAGGACGCGAGCGATGGCGCGGCGCCGGAAGAAGCGGGTGCTTCGCCCTCGCATGCCGTCTCGGCTGAGGAAGAAGAAGCGGGCGCGTAAGGGAGGGCAGGCCCAGCAGCAACAGCATCACGAGCTCGCGGGGCTCGGGCTCGTTGCGCTGGCGATCTTTCTCGCCGGGCTGCTCTACCTCGGTTGGAGCGGCGGGTCGGTCGGCGGGGCGATCGCCGACGGGGTGCGGGCGGTCGTCGGCGTGGCCGCGTACGCGCTCCCGGTTGTGCTCGCGGCGCTCGGCGGCCTGCTGATCGCTCGGTCGAGCCTAGTCGACGTCCGGCCCTTCCGGACGGGCCTGATCGTCGGCTCGCTCGGGCTCATGCTCGTCCTCGGCGGGAACGACGGGGGAGCCGTCGGCCGGGCGCTCGACGCGGTCTTCGGGCGGCTCCTCGGGAGCACCGGCGCCACGATTCTCGGCGCGACCGCGCTGCTCGTCGGCGTCCTGCTGCTCACCGGGGCATCGATCGGGGCGCTCGTCCGCCGGTCGGGAAGCGCCGTCCGCCGCGCGGGAAGCGCCGCGCGGAGGCGTCTCGAGCGACCCGTTCTCGAGAGGCCGATGGTGCAGGACTTCGACGACACCGTCACGCCTGTCGGCCCACAACGTCTTCTCGACGGTGCGCAGGCCTTTCCGGACGTCGTCGGTGAGCCTGAACGGGCCGAGCCGGCGCCGCTGCCCGACCCTGAGCGCGAGCCTGACCCCGAGCCGGCGAGCCTGTTCGACGTCGAGCCGGCGGACGGCGAGTACCGATTGCCGGATCGGGCGCTCCTGCACCGTTCACCGGCCCGTAACGGCGACTCCGGCGAGACCGGCGAGCGCGTGGCCGAGCAGCTCGTCCAGACGCTCGGGAACTTCGGCGTCGCCGCCACGGTCATCGGCCAGATCTCCGGCCCGCGCGTCACGCGCTACGAGCTGCAGCTCGCCCCGGGCACGAAGGTGTCGAAGGTGGCGCAGCTCAAGGACGACCTCTCCTACGCGCTGGCGACGACGGAGATTCGCATCCTGGCGCCGATCCCCGGCAAGCAGGCGGTCGGCGTCGAGCTGCCGAACCTGAGCCCGAACCTCGTCACGCTCGGCGACATCTTCGAGGATCTGCCCGCCGGCGCGAGCCCGCTGTCCGTCTGGCTCGGCAAGGACATCTCCGGCGCGCCGGTCTGGACCGACCTCGCGCGCATGCCGCACCTCCTGATCGCCGGCACGACCGGCTCGGGAAAGTCCGGCTGCATAAACACGATGCTCACGTCGATCCTCCTTCGGGCGACGCCGGACGACGTCCGGACGATCCTCGTCGATCCGAAGCGGATCGAGCTCGAGCCGTACAGCGGCATACCGCATCTGCTCACTCCGGTGGTCTCGAGTCCCAAGGAGGCGTCCGCGGTGCTCGCCAACGTCGTCGGCGAGATGGACCGCCGCTACGAGCTTCTCTCCGGCCTGCGAGCTCGCAACCTGCCGGAGGCCAACCGCACCCTGCGGCGCCGCGGTGAGTCTCGCATGCCGTACCTGCTCGTGGTCATCGACGAGCTCGCCGACCTGATGATGATCTCGCCGCAGGCGGTCGAGGACGCCGTCATCCGGCTGGCGCAGAAGTCACGCGCGGTCGGCATCCATCTCGTCCTGGCGACACAGCGGCCGTCCGTGGACGTGATCACCGGGATGATCAAGGCGAACGTCCCCTCCCGGATCGCGTTCGCCGTCTCCAGCCAGACCGACTCGCGCGTCATCCTCGACACCGCTGGCGCGGAGAGCCTCCTCGGACAGGGCGACATGCTCTTCAAGCCGCTCGGCACCTCGCGGCTGCAACGCCTCCAGGGCGCGTACGTCACCGAGGAGGAGATCGCGCTGGTCGTCGAGCAGTGCAAGGCCCAGCGCGAGCAGGAGCTCGACGAGTCGCTGCTCGAGGCGCCGGAGGTCGAGGCGCTCGAGGACGGGCAGGACGACGAGGAGTTCGATCCCGACGAAGACCCGCTCCTCGACCGCGCGATCGAAGTCGTCGTGCAGACGCAGACGGCCTCGGTTTCGTTGTTGCAGCGGCGCCTCCGCGTCGGCTACACACGCGCGGGCCGGCTGATCGACATGCTCGAGCGGCGGGGAATCATCTCGGGTTACGAGGGCTCGAAACCGCGCCGCGTGCTTGTCGACGAGGCGCAGTTAGAGCGAGTAATCACTAACTAATCGCCCTGCTGAGCGTCGAAGGTTGGTGTGGCCCGGATCCGGGGCCAGGGGTTAGCATCACCTGTTCCTTTCGACACAGCAGGAGGGTGGAGTGAGAAGAAAACGATGGATTGCGCCCGTCGCGCTGGTGCTTGCCTTTGCGGTGGCCGCGGCCGTTGGTAGCGCCGCGTCCGCGAAGCGTTCGGCGCGTCAGGCAACGCTCAAAGTTGCCGTCGTCACCGACATCGGCGGCCTGAACGACAAGGGGTTCAACCAGTCGGCGAATGCCGGCCGGCTCGAGGTGCAGCGGAAGCTGAAGATGCCGACGAAGGTCTTCGTCACGCAGTCGGCGAACGACCGCCTGCCGAACCTGCTTCTGGCGGCCCGGCAGGGCTACAACCTGATCTTCGGGATCGGCTTCTTCATGGGCGACCCGCTCAACAGCGTCGCGCCGCAGTTCCCGAACGACAAGTTCGCCGGCGTCGACGTGAACTACAGCACCGACCTCCCGGGCAAGCCGAAGAACGTTCGCGGCCTCCAGTTCCGCGAGCAGGAGGCGGGCTACCTCGTCGGCTACATCGCCGGGCTCGTGACCAAGTATTCGCCGAAGAAGCCGCAGGTGGTCAGCGGCATCGGCGCGAACCCCGTTCCGGCGATCGTGCGCTACCTCGCCGGCTACAAGGCAGGCGCCAAGAAGGCGAATCCGAAGGTCACCGTCATCAACAGCTACGCGAACGACCTGACGTTCAACGACCAGGCGAAGTGCAAGGAGGTCGCGCTCAACCAGCTGCAGCGCAAGACGCAGGTCATCTTCACGGCGGCCGGCGGCTGCGGCCTCGGCGGGCTCAGCGCGGCGAACAGTGCCGGCAGGTGGGGCATCGGCGTCGACACCAACCAGAACTACCTGCATCCGAAGACGATGCTGACGAGCGCGCTGAAGGAGGTCCAGAACGCGGTCTTCCTCACGGCGAAGGCGTTCAAGAAGAGCCCGAGCAAGTTCAAGGGCGGCTTCAACGTCAACTTCACGCTCAAGAACGGCGGCGTGGGAGTTGCTCCGATCAACAAGCGGGCACCGAAGCGCGCGTTGATCATGAAGAAGCTGACTCAGATCAAGAAGGCGATCATCGCGGGCAAGATCAAGGTCCCTTCCAAGTAGTCAACTCGTGGGGGGAAGGCCGTGGGGGAAACCAGGTTTCTCCCACGATCCCCCTTCTTAACAAGCTGACGCGCATCCCGCGCGGTCCGGCTACGGGGAGCCAAGCTCGCCTTCGCTGATACCGATGACGGAGGCTGGCTTTGCCAGCCGGAGTCACGACGCGGGACGCGCGTCTGTCGTTGAAGGAGGGGTCTCGTAGGGGAACCATGGGTTCCCCTACGGTGCCCTAGGATTCCCGGCGGCATGGTCGACGAGATCCCCGTCCTCGAGCTGCGCGGGATCACGAAGCGGTTCCCGGGCGTCGTCGCCAACGACCGCGTCGACCTCGACGTCCGCGAGGGCGAGGTGCACGCGCTCCTCGGGGAGAACGGCGCCGGCAAGTCGACTCTCATGAACGAGGTGTACGGCCTCTACCGTCCCGACGAGGGCCAGGTCTGGGTGCGCGGCCGGCCGGTCACGATCCACTCGCCGAAGGAGGCGATCGCGAGCGGCATCGGCATGGTGCACCAGCACTTCATGCTCATCCCGGTGATGACGGTCGCCGAGAACATCGTCCTGGCGACGGAGCCGACCCACGGGGGCGTCTTCCTCGATCTCGACACCGCAGTCGCCCGCGTCAGGGAGCTCTCCGAGACCTTCGGGCTCGCGGTCGACCCCCGGGCGCGCGTCGACGCCATCTCGGTCGCCCAGCAGCAGCGCGTGGAGATCCTCAAGGCGCTCTACCGCGGTGCCGACATCCTCATCCTCGACGAGCCGACGGCGGTCCTCACTCCACAGGAGACCGAAGAGCTGTTCGCCGTCATCCGCTCGCTTCGCGAGCAGGGCAAGTCGATCATCTTCATCTCGCACAAGCTCAAGGAGGTGCTGGAGATCGCCGACCGGGTCACGGTCCTCAGGCGCGGCAAGAAGGTCGACACGCTGCCGCGTGAGGGCGCGACCGAGAACCAGCTCGCCCGCCTCATGGTCGGCCGGGAAGTGCTGCTCCGCGTCGACAAGCAGCCGGCCTCGCCCGGCGACCCGCTGCTACTCGTCGAAAACCTGGCGGTTCTCGACGACAGGGGATTGGAGGCCGTGCGGGGTGCTTCGCTCGAGGTGCGCGAAGGAGAGATCGTCGGCCTTGCCGGCGTCGACGGGAACGGCCAGACCGAACTGATCGAGGGCCTCACCGGCCTTCGTCGCGTCGCCTCGGGCCGCATCGTCATCGGAGGCAAGGACGTCACCGGCGCTGGCGCGAAAGACGTCATCGACCTCGGCATCGGGCACATTCCCGAGGATCGCCACCGACACGGCCTCGTCCTCGACTTCTCCCTCGCCGAGAACCTCGCGCTGCACGACTACCGGAAGCCGCCCGACTCCCGCCTCGGCTGGCTCTTTCCCCGGCGTCTCGTCGAGCGGGCCAAGAGCCTGCTGCGCCAGTTCGACGTGCGCGGCGGCGGGCCGGAGACACTCGCGTCCTCGCTCTCGGGCGGCAACCAGCAGAAGATCGTGCTCGCTCGCGAGATCGCGCGCGACCCGCGCGTCCTCCTCGCCGCGCAGCCGACGCGGGGGCTCGACGTGGGAGCGATCGAGTTCGTGCACCGCCGGTTGATCGAAGCGCGAGACCGCCGGAAGGCGGTGCTGCTCATCTCGTTCGAGCTCGACGAGATCCTGTCGCTGGCCGATCGAATCCTCGTCATGTACGAGGGGCAGATCGTGGCCGAGTTCGGGCCCGACGCCGACGAGCACGAGCTCGGGATCACGATGACGGGCGGGACACTCGAGGAAGTCGCCGCGTGAGCGAGCCCGAAACCGTCACCGAGCCGGCGACGACGCCGGAAGAAGCCGGGCCGCCGAGCGTCGCCGCGCGCCTGGCGGTCTACCAGCGCGCGGGCGGCATCATCACGCCGCTCCTGACGGCGACGCTGGCGTTCCTCATCGGCGGCCTCGTGGTCGTCGCGACCACGGGCAAGAGCCCGTTCAGCACGTACAAGGCCATCTTCGAGGGCGCCGGCCTCAACTGGTTCTTCCAGGTTGGCTCCTACTCGATCCGGCTCCCCTTCAGCACGCACCACGTCTGGTTCCCGTGGAACACCGCCTTCGCCAGTACGGCCGGCTTCAACCTCCAGCAGACGCTCATCCTCGCCGCTCCACTCATCCTCACCGGGCTCGCCGTCGCGTTCGCGTTCCGCTGCGGCCTCTTCAACATCGGCGGCAACGGCCAGTACACGGTGGGCGCCGTCTTCGCGACTCAGTTTGGAGTCTGGTTCGTCGGATTGCCGAAGCCGGTGCACATCCTCCTGGCGCTCGGCGTCGCGGCTCTCGCCGGCGCCGCCTGGGCCGGGATCGCGGGGATCCTCAAGGCGACGGTCGGCGCCCACGAGGTGATCACGACGATCATGCTCAACTGGATCGCGCTCTGGGTCGCCAGCTGGCTGATCGGGATCGGCGGCCCGCTCCAGCAGAACAATCCCGGTCAGGAGTCCGTCCCGGAGAGCAGCACGATCGCCAACAGCGCACACCTGCCGGTCTTCTGGGGCAGCCCGGTTCTGCAGGGCCTCCACATCGGCATCTTCATCGCGATCGGCGCGCTCGTCGTGTACTGGCTCGTACTCAACCGGACGACGCTCGGGTTCGAGGTGCGCGCCGTCGGCTACAACCCTGAAGCGGCTCGATACAGCGGCATCAGCGTCGCGAAGAACTACTTCCTCGCGATGGCGATCTCGGGAGCCTTCGCCGGGATCGCAGGAGGGATCGACCTCCTCGGCTGGGAGTTCAAGCTCGATATCACGGACGTCCAGAGCACGCAGCTCGGCTTCATCGGCATCGCGGTCGCACTGCTCGGGCGAAACAAGCCGATCGGTATCTTCCTCGCCGCGATCCTCTTCGGAGCGCTCCTGACGGGGACGTCGACCCGGAACCTGGATCCGACCATCTTCCAGCCCGAGCTCGCCGGCAACCTGTCGCGGATCATCCAGGGCCTCGTCGTCCTCTTCGTCGGGGCGGACGTGCTCATCCTCTACCTCTGGAACGCGCGTCGGAGGCTGCGGAGAGGTCAGCCGGAGGCGGTGGCCAGCCAGTGACCGCACCCACGCAGCCGCTGGACAGCCGCGTCTATCGCTGGAACCCGAGCCCGCGCAAGATCGGCATTGCCGGGATGATCCTCGGCGTGCTCGCCCTCTGGCTGGCGCTGCCGCCGGTGGCGACGAAATCGGTTGCGTTTCCTGTTGCGGTCGGATTCCTCGGTGTCGCGGCGGGCATCTGGGCCGTGAGCCGGGGCGAGCGGCGCAGCGGGTGGGGAGCGGTGCTTGTGGGTGTGCTCGGGATCGCCTGCGGCGTGCTCGCCACCCGCGCCGCCACGGGCAACCTCGAGCTCGTCATCACCTGGTCGGCGCTGATCGCGGCGATGTTCCGTTACGCGACGCCGCTCACGTTCGCCGCGATGGGAGGGCTCTTCTCCGAGCGGAGCGGTGTCGTCAACATCGCCCTCGAGGGCATGATGCTGATGGGCGCCTTCTTCGGCCTCTGGGGCGCGGACAAGACCGGAAGCTGGGAGGCCGGGATCTTCATCGGCATGGCCGCCGGGGCCGCGCTCGCCCTCGTGCACGCGTTCTTCTGCATCAACGTGCGCGCCGACCAGATCGTCGTCGGGACGGCGCTCAACTTCCTCGCGCTCGGCATCACCGGCTACGCGTACATCGACATCTACGGGCTCGGTGGCACGCCGGAGAACATCCCGACCGTCCCGGACGTGCACCTCGCGTTCCTCGAGCACATTCCGCCGAAGTCGCTGGGAAACTTCCTCGAGGACTCGATCGGAACGATGAACCTGCTGATCTGGCTGTCCTTCCTACTCGTCATCCTCACGTACATCGTCATCTTCCGAACGCCCATCGGTCTGCGGATCCGCTCGGTCGGCGAGCACCCCCGCGCCGCGGACACGGTCGGAATCTCCGTCTACCGCACGCGCTATCTCGCCGTCACGACGTCCGGCGCGCTCGCCGCGCTCGGCGGCGCCTACCTCTCGATCGGGTTCGTCGGAAGCTTCACGGAGAACCTGACGGCCGGGCGGGGATTCATCGCCCTTGCCGCGCTCATCTTCGGAAACTGGCGTCCGTTCGGGGCTTTCGGCGCAGCGCTCCTGTTCGGGTTCGCGAGCGCGTTCGCGCCGCAGTTGCAGAACGTCGACGCCTGGGCGCAGTACGGCACGCTCTTCCAGGCCCTCCCGTATCTTTTGACGCTGATCGCCGTGGCCGGGATCATCGGCCGTTCCATTCCTCCAGCCGCAATTGGTCGCCCATACGTCAAGCAGTAGCGCCGCGCCGAACTGGCGCGCATGGGCCTCGATCGCCGTCGGGGTGCTTGCCCTTGCGAGCATTCCGGCCGCGATCGTCGTCACCGAGCGCGACCAGAACCTGCGCCTGCTCGACGCCGCCGCTGCGATTCCCATCGCCATCCTCGCGGCGCTGGCCGCGATCGCCCTGGGGACGCGCGCACGCCGCCGCTCGGAGTTCACGCTCGGCCGCGTCGGCGGTGCCGGGGCCGGCACGGTCGGCCGCTGGCTCGGCATCGTCGGCCTGTACGTCGCGATCACGGCCCTGCTCGCGGTCGGCTTCTACGGCTTGTTGACCCTCTTCGAGTAAGTCCCACCCGCGCCTACAATCCCCGCCAGTGTTCGTGATCGGCAGCAGCCTGCGCGAGGCCCGCATCCGCCAGGGGCTCGACTTCCCGGAGATCGAGCAGGCGACCAAGATCCGCGTCAAGCACCTCCAGGCCCTCGAGGAGGAGCAGTTCGAGCTGCTGCCCGGGCAGACGTATGTCAAGGGCTTCCTGCGCACCTATGCGGAGTACCTCGGCCTCGATGGCCAGCTGTACGTCGACGAGTTCAACTCGCGGTACGCCACCGGTGAGGAGGAGCCGGTTCCCATTGCGCGGACGAACGTCGGGTCGCGACCGCTGCGTGTGGAATCGCGACTCGTCCTGTTCGTCCTGCTTGGAATCGCGGCCGTGACGGCCTTCGTCATCCTCGCCTGGAAATCCGGCGGCGGGAACAACAACACGAACGCTCCCGTCCCGCCGGCGGGAGACACGACCACGGCGAACCCGACTCCGCCGCCGAAGAAGCACAAGCACAAGCAGGCCAAGCCGAAGCCACCGCCTCGCGTGCGCTTGATCCTGAACGCGACGAACGGTCCCTCCTGGATCTGGGCGCGGGCCGGGTCCTCGAACGGAAAACAGCTCTACGAAGGCACGCTCCAGACCGGACAGACGCTGCCGCTGCCGCAGACGGGCAAGGTCAAGCGCATCTGGCTGAACGTCGGCCAGCCGGAGAACCTGACCTGGACCCTGAACGGAAAGTCCGTGCCGCCTCCCAGCACGAGCACGGGGTACTACTTCATGGTCGGCCCGAACGGCGTCACGTCTTCCACGTCGACGGCTTGACGGCGCCTCGGGCCGCCGTCGTCATCACCGGAAGCGAGCTCGTCCACGGCGTCCTGGCCGACGCCAACGGGCCGTTCCTCGCACGCGAGCTGCTCGCTCTGGGCCTCGATCTGCCACGGATCGTCGTCGTGGGCGATCGGCCGGATTGGCTCGAGAGGGCGCTTCGCGAGGGCTTCGAGGCCGACCTCTGCGTGGTCTCGGGCGGGCTCGGCCCGACACACGACGACCGCACGGTCGAGGTCGTCGCTCGCGTGGCGGGGCGGGACGTCCTCGTCGATCGGGCGCTCGAGGCCGAGATCGAAGGCGTGTCGCGGCGTACAGCGGAGCGGTTCGGACGTCCCTATGCCGACTTCGCACCGGGCGTGCGCAAACAGGCGTCCCTGCCGGACGGGGCCGTGTCGCTGGGGCTCGCGGGCACGGCACCGGGGTTCGTGCTGGAGGGCGGCGGCTCGCGGTCGATCGTGGTGGTACTTCCCGGTCCTCCGGGCGAGCTGCGACGGCTCTGGGAGCGCGCTCTGGATGTCGAGGCGGTTCGAGCGGTGCTCGCGCGCGCGACGCCGCCGGGCCGCCGGCTCCTGCGCTTCTTCGGCGTCAGCGAGTCGGAGGTGGCAAGGGAGCTTGCGGCGGCGGGCGGCGACGGCGACGGCGTCGAGGCGACCGTCTGCGCGCGCGACATGGAAATCGAGGTGGATCTGCTCGTGGGAGATGGGGCCGGGGGCCGCGCAGAGGCGCTCGTCGGTGCCCTGCGCAGCGCTCTCGGGGGGTTCCTGTTCGCCGAGGACCGCCGCCCGGTCGAGGAACTCGTTCTCGCGCTGTGCCGGGAGCGTGCGCTGATGCTGGCGACGGCAGAATCCTGCACAGGCGGTCTCGTCGGCGCGCGCCTGACGTCCATCGCGGGCGCCAGCGACGCCTACGTCGGCAGTGTCGTCGCCTACGGCGACCGCATGAAGCAACGGGAGCTCGGCGTTTCGGGCGAGCTGCTCGCTCGCTTCGGCGCCGTGTCCGCGGAGGCTGCGGCCGCGATGGCGCTCGGCGCGCGCAACCGTCTGGAGGCGGACGTCGCGATCTCGGTCACGGGCATCGCCGGCCCGGGCGGTGGGACGCCCGAGAAACCCGTGGGCCGCGTGTACCTGCATGCGAGTGCGCCCTGGGGGGAGCTGGCGCGCCGGCTGGATCTGCCCGGCGATCGCGATGCCGTCCGGACTCGCGCGACGGCGGCCGCGCTCCACCTCGTGCGTGCGCTTTTGACGCAGAATCGTCACGATCGCGCGTGACACCCGCTGCTAGCGTCGGTGGTCGTGAGCGACCTCGCCTCTTCCTGGCTCTCGTCCTGCCTCCTGAAACCGTTCGCACGCTGGTGGTCTGGCAGAACGGGGTGTTTGCCGACGTCAGGGATGTCCGCATCGTCCCGCCCGCGAACCTCCATGTCACGCTCGCCTTTCTCGGAAGCCGCCCGGCCGAGGACGTGGACCCGATCGTCGCCGCGCTCCGGGACCTCGCTCCGGCCGCTCGCCGTCCGGCTCTTTCTGTGGCTCGCTACCGCGAGACGCGCAGCGTCGGCATGCTCGCCCTCGACGACGCGGATGGCCATGCGTCGGCACTCGCCGATGCCGTCCACGGCCGGCTCGAGGCGCTCGGCGTGTACGAGCGGGAGCGGCGCCGCTGGCTCGCCCACCTCACGGTTCTCCGGTTCAGGCGTCCACCTCGCCTGGCGCCCCCGCTGCCGAATCTCGGCGTCTTCAGTCCGTCCGAGGCGGCTGTCTACCATTCGGTGCTGCGGCCCACCGGGGCGCAGTACGAAGTCGTCGAATCAGTCCCGCTAGGCAGCTAGAGGAGGTACCTCCCTTGGACCGCGAGCAAGCTCTCGACGTTGCGCTCGGCCAGATCGAGCGGCAGTTCGGCAAAGGATCCGTGATGCGCATGAGCGACCAGGCGCAGGTCTCGATTCCCGCCGTCTCGACCGGTTCCTTCTCGCTCGACCTCGCGCTCGGGATCGGCGGGCTGCCTCGCGGGCGGATCGTCGAGGTCTTCGGGCCGGAGTCGTCCGGGAAGACGACGCTCGTCTACCACGTCATCGCCGAGGCACAGCGCCGCGGCGGTATCTGCGCGTTCATCGACGCCGAGCACGCGATGGACCCGCAGTACGCGCGAAAGATCGGCGTGAACATCGACGAGCTGCTCGTCTCCCAGCCCGACACGGGCGAGCAGGCCCTCGAGATCGCGGAACTCCTCGTCCGGTCGGGCGCGCTGTCGGTCGTCGCCATCGACTCGGTCGCCGCGCTGACACCGAAGGCGGAGATCGAGGGCGAGATGGGCGACAGCCACGTCGGGTTGCAGGCCCGCCTGATGAGCCAGGCGCTCCGCAAGCTCGCCGGCACGCTGAACCGCACCGACACGATCGCGCTGTTCACGAACCAGCTGCGCGAGAAGATCGGGGTAATGTTCGGCTGCGTGCCATATGGCACAAGGGTGGTCCTGGCTGACGGCTCCACCGAGAAGATCGGAAAGATCGTCAATCAGCGATTGCCCGTCGAGGTGCTATCGATGGATCCCTCGACCGGTACGATCTCGCCGCGCCGGATCGTCAACTACTTCAACAACGGTCCGGCCGATGAATGGCTCCGGTTCGAGGTCGAGGCGGCCGGCGGGTCCGGGCGTCGGAAGTTCGCCTGTACGCCGAACCACATGATCTTCACCCCCGCCGGCGAGCGGTCAGCGGCGGAGATCCGCGAAGGAGATGAGGTCCTCGTTGCCGTCAAGCACTATGCCGTTTCGGCCGATCAGGAACAGCTGCTGTTCGGCGGAGTACTAGGAGGCGGTGCGCTGCGCCGAAGCTCCGATCACAATGTCGCCTTCCGCGTGGGGCACGGTCCCGCACAACGCGACTACCTCGAATGGAAGCACGAGATGCTCGCGCCCTATGCGCGCACGATCGCACCGACCGGAAACGGCTTCGGCTTCGACACCATCCCGATGCACCAGCTCGGCTGGCTCCACGAGGCGGTGTACGGCCTCACCGGTTCCGGGAAGTCTGCCGTAACGGAGGAGCTCGTCGCGCGGCTGGACGCGAGGGCGATTGCCGTCTGGTACGCGGATGACGGCACCTTTTCGGGGAGCTACGAACGCTGGGGTCATGGAAAGGCGGAGATCTGCGCAAAGTCGCTCTCCATCGTCGACCGCGAGCTCCTCGCGCGGCGGTGTGAGGAGCTAGGTATGGGCCGCCCGACCGTCACGAGCCTGGGCCTCCTCTTCAGCGGCGAGCGCACGCAGGCTCTCCACGAGCGGATCGCGCCTTACATCCATCCGTCGATGGCGTACAAGGTTCACCCCGATCTGCGCGGGCGATTCGACTGGCATCCGGATACCGCTGACGCGCATCTGAATGGAACGCGCCTCGCCGCGCGAACGTCGCGCAAGGCAGTGCCGCTCCGTGTCGTGCGGAAGTACCGGCAGCCGGCAACGCCGCGGAATCGGATGCGATTCGACCTCGAGATCGAGGGTAACCACACGTACCTTGCCAACCACGTAGTCATCCACAACAGCCCGGAAACGACACCGGGCGGCCGCGCGCTGAAGTTCTACTCCTCGGTCCGCCTCGACATCCGGCGCATCGAGACGCTCAAGGACGGGGTGGAGGCGATCGGCAACCGCGTCCGCGTCAAGGTCGTCAAGAACAAGGTCGCGCCGCCGTTCAAGCAGGCGGAGTTCGACATCATCTATGGCCAGGGGATCTCCTGGGAGGGCAGCGTCATGGACGCCGCGCTGGAGCGGAAGATCGTCCAGAAGTCTGGCTCGTACTTCAGCTTCGAGGACGAGCGGCTCGGGCAGGGGCGCCAGAACGCGACCGCGTTCCTGAAGGAGCACCCGGATGTGTGCACGCAGATCCTCGCGAGAGTCCAGGCGCAGGTGGGGGAGGGGCAGATCGTGTCCGCGCGGCTGCTGCCGATTGCGGACGGCGCACAGGCGGAGGCCGCGACCGTGCCGGCCGAGAAGGCCGAGAGCGAGGTCGCGCCGGCGTCGTAGCCCATGCCTCGTGTGACCGCGCTGCGGCCCCGCGGTCGGGACAGCGTCGCCGTCGAGCTCGACGGCTGCCCCTGGCGGGACCTTCCGGGCGACGCGCTCGTCCGCGCGGGCGTGCGCGAGGGGCTCGAGCTCGACCGTGAGCGGCTGCGGCTGCTGCGGCGCGAGCTGCGCCGCAGCGAGGCGCTCGCCGTCGCCGGCCGCACGCTCCGGCGCCGGGCCGCGTCCCGTCAAGAGCTCCAGGCGCGGCTCGCGCGGGCAGACGTGCCGCCGGCGACCCGAGCCGACGCGCTCGCGCTGCTGACGGCCGCCGGGCTCGTCGACGACGAGCGGCTCGCGTCTGCCACCGCCGAGGCGCTCGCGCGGCGCGGCTACGGCGACGCTGCCGTGATCTTCCGCCTCGAACGGCTCGGCGTCACCGAGGAGCTCGCTCGTCGGGCATGCGATGCGCTCGACGCCGAGACGAGGCGCGCCGCCCGCGTCGTCGAGGCCCGCGGGCGGTCGCAAAAGACCGTCGCCTACCTCGCACGACGAGGGTTTTCGGCCGATTCGATCGAGGACGCGGTCGGCACGTCGCTTGCGGACGAGACCGTGGAGGGATACGATAATGGAAGTTCATCCGACATTTTCCCTGCATAGCTCGCCTTTCCGAAACCCGAGATACCGAACACCGACGTGCAACTGACTCGACCAGCCGACCGATCAGTGAGGGCGACCGACTAGTCGCCTGTTTGTGCGGGCAGCCTCGCGCTGCTCTCTTTCGGAACCGCTCTGTGCGGGGTTGATGGCGGATGGCGCCCGCGGCGCCGCCGTGGACAACCGAGCCGAGCCCGGCCGGACCAGCCGGGCGATACCACCGCCAGGAGCGAGGAATGCTCATCGTCATCGGCATCGTGATCGGGCTCGTAGTCGGAGCAGTGTCGGCCGTCTTCTTCGTCCGGGCTGCCGGCGCGTCGCGTCTCGGCGCGGCTGAACGACGCCGGGACCTCGTCCTCGCGGAGGCCCGGCAGGAGGCCGACGCCACCCGCCGCGAGGCGCAGATCGAGGCCCGTGAGGAGGCCGTCCGCCTGCGAGCCGACGTGGAGGGTGAAGTCCAGGAGCGCCGGACGCAGATGCTGAAGACCGAGGAGCGCGTGCTCGCGAAGGAGGAGGAGATCGACCGGAAGCTCACAGACCTCGCGGATCGCGAGGTCGAGGTCGGTGCGCGCGAGCTCGCCGCCCAGGAGCTTAGCGACCGGCTGAAGGATCTCGAGAGCCGGGAGCTGCTGGAGCTCGAGCGCCTCTCGCACCTGACCGTCGAGGAAGCGAAGGCGCAGCTGCTCCAGCGCTCGGAAGAGTTGATTCGCCACGACCTCTCCCGCGAGGTTCGGCAACTCGAGGAGGAGGCGCGGAACGAGGCGAAGCGGCGCGCGCGCAATCTCGTCGCCGACGCACTTCAGCGGGTCGCCGCAAGCCACGCGGCCGAGACGACCGTGTCGCTCGTCGAGCTCCCCTCGGACGACATGAAGGGGCGCATCATCGGCCGGGAGGGCCGGAATATCCGTGCGCTCGAGTCGCTGACCGGCGTCGAGATCATCATCGACGACACGCCGCAGGCGGTCCTCCTGTCGTCCTTCGATCCGGTGCGGCGAGAGGTCGCGCGGATCACGCTCGCGAAGCTGATCGAGGACGGGCGGATCCACCCGGCCCGGATCGAGGAGACCTACTACCAGTCGAAGGCCGAGCTCGAGGAGCACATCGTGCAGGCGGGCGAGCAGGCGGTCTTCGAGGCCCACTGCGGCGAGTTCCACGAGGAGCTCGTGAAGCTCCTGGGGCGGCTTCGGTACCGGACGAGCTATGGCCAGAACGTCCTCAAGCACACGCTCGAGGTCGTCCATCTGACGGGGATCATGGCCGCCGAGCTCGAGGCAAGCGTGAAGACGGCCAAGCGGGCAGCGCTCCTCCACGACGTGGGCAAGGCGGTGACCCACGAGGTCGAGGGTTCCCACGCGGGCATCTCGTCCCAGTACGCACGCCGCTTCGGCGAGTCGCAGGGCGTCGTCCACGCGATCGAGGCCCACCACTACGAGGTGCAGCCTCAGACCGTCGAGGCGGTCCTGCTGATCGCCGCCGACGCGATCTCCGCTTCGCGTCCGGGAGCCCGCGGCGAGAGCCTCGAGAACTACATCAAGCGCCTCGAGGCGCTCGAGGAGATCGCGATGAACAAGGACGGTGTCGAGAAGGCGTATGCGTTGCAGGCGGGGCGCGAAATCCGCGTTATGGTGAAGCCCACCGAAGTCGATGACGACGGCGCAGTACTGCTGTCCCACGAGATCGCCCGCGAGATCGAGGATCAGCTCGAGTACCCCGGCCAGGTGAAGGTGACCGTGATCCGCGAGAGCCGGGCGATCGAAGTCGCGAAGTAATCGCTACGCGGGTCGTCAGCTCCCGGACCAGGTCACCGAGACCGACACGCCCAACGGCCAGCTGACCGTGAGCGTATAGCTGAGGGCGGCGAACTCCTTCGCCATCTCCTTGACCAGGTGTTCGAGCCTGTCGAGCCACCGCCGAAGACGGTCGCCGAAGGCGGTGCCGGCGAAGCCGGCGAACGTCTCTTCTGGTTCGGCTCGCGCGTAGTCGGCGATTTCCGTGTTGATGAGGGCCGTGACCTCGGTGATGGCAGCGGCCGCGTCACCCGGCGTCTTGTACCGCTCGGCCGTCAGCGCGTCGATGCGCTCTTCCCGTCCGTCGCGTGCGTCCTGCCGTTCCATGGCTCCCTCCTGATCGCGATCTCCGTTCGTCCAGGGCTACCATGGCAGGCCGATGAAGCGCTACCACGTGACGACGTTCGGCTGCCAGATGAACGCCCACGATTCCGAGCGGATCAAGGGGCTGCTCGAGGATCTCGGCCTGGGGGAGGCGGTTTCCCAGGACGATGCCGACGTGCTCGTCTTCAACACGTGCACGATCCGTGAGAAGCCCGACACCCGGCTCGCGGCCCACCTCGGCAATGCGAAGGCGTTGAAGGATCGTGACCCGGAACGGATCGTCGCCGTCGGTGGCTGCTACGCCGAGGCGCAACGGGACCGCATCTTCGAGCTCTATCCGTTCGTCGACGTCGCTTTCGGGCCCGGGTCGATCTCGCATCTCCGCGACTGGGTCGGAGCAGGCGGCCACGGCGTGCCGCGCTCGCGCTTCGGAACGGGAGAAGAGCGCACGTTCGCCGCCGAGCTGCCGTCACTTCGCGAGCGGTCGTTCCAGGCGTGGGTGCAGGTCTCCATGGGGTGCAACTCGGTCTGCTCGTACTGCATCGTCCCGCGCGTCCGCGGCCGCGAGGTGAGCCGGCGGCCTGGGGAGATCCTCGCCGAGGTCACCGCACTCGCCCGCAACGGCGTCAAGGAGGTGACGCTCCTCGGGCAAAACGTCAACTCGTGGGGCCGTGACCTCCTACCAGAGGTCAAGACGGAGTTCGGCGAGCTCCTTCGCGCGGTCGACGCGGTGCCCGGGATCGAGCGGATCCGCTTCACGAGCCCGCACCCGAAGGACTTCCGCGCCCCCGTGATCGAGGCGATGGCGGAGTGCCCCGCCGTCTGCGAGCACGCCCACCTGCCGGTGCAGTCCGGCTCGAGCGCCGTGCTGAAGCGGATGCGGCGCACGTACACGCGCGAGCGCTACCTGGCCCTCGTTGCCCGCATGCGCGACGCGATTCCGGACCTCGCGCTGACGACCGACATCATCGTCGGCTTCCCGGGCGAGTCGGAGGACGACTTCCGCGAGACGATCTCGCTCGCCGAGGAGGTTCGCTTCGACGGCGCGTTCACCTTCATCTACAGCCCCCGGTCAGGGACCGAGGCCGCGACGCGGCCCGACCAGGTTCCCGACGAGCTGAAGCACGACCGGCTCGAGCGGCTCGTCGACGTCGTCCAGCGGCTCGCCGCGGAGCGAAACGAGGAGCGGATCGGCACGGTCGAGGAAGTCCTCGTCGAGGGCCCGAGCCGGACGGACGGCGAGCTCCTGCGCGGCCGGACGCGCCGGAACACCACGGTGAACTTCGCCGGCTCGGCGCAGCCCGGCGACGTCGTCGACGTCCGCATCAGCGGATCCTCGTCGACGACCCTGCGGGGCGAGCAGGCACTCGTCGCCGCCGCGTAGTGCCCGAGCGGACGCTCGTCTGGGACGGCTGCGTCAACGTCCGCGACCTCGGCGGCTTGCCGACCGAGGACGGCGGGACGACGCGGTTCGGCGCCGTCGTGCGCGCCGACAACGTCACCCTCCTTTCCAATGAGGGCTGGGACGCGCTCGTACGCTACGGCGTCCGGCGGATCGTCGACCTGCGGCACGACGACGAGGCCGCAGCCGAGCCGGCGCATCGCGTCGGCGTCGACGTGGTTCACGCCCCGCTCATCGACGAGTCGGCGCGGTTCGACGAGCTCGACGAGCGCCTGGCTGGGATCACGGAGCCGGTCGCCTGGCGAAGAGCCAATTACCTCTTGGTGCTCGAATGGTTCCCGGAGAACTTCGCTCGTGCCGTTCGAGCCGTCGTCGGGACGCCCGAGGGCACGGTGCTCGTCCATTGCGCCGGCGGGGTCGATCGGACGGGTCTCGTCGTCGCGCTGCTGCTTCGCGTCGCGGGAGTGCCCGTCGAAGCGATTGCGGACGACTACGCCGAGAGCGAGGCGAACTGGGCGCCGTCGCGCGGCGAGTGGATCGCGGAAGCGTCCGATCCGGCCGAGCGCGCGAAGCGCACGCTTCTGACGGTGATGCCCGCGGCGGCGATGCATGAGGTTCTCGTCGAGCTCGAGGCTCGACACGGCAGCGCGGCGGATTACCTGATCGGCGGAGGCGTCTCCACGCAGGAGCTGGCGACAGCGCGCGCCAAGCTTCGCGCATGAGCGTGATCGCCATCTTCGGCCCGACGGCGTCCGGGAAGAGCGCGGTCGCCGAGGAGATCGCCGGGCGCCTCCCGGGTGAGGTCGTCTCGGCGGACTCGATGCAGGTGTACCGCGGACTTCCGATCCTGACGAACCAGGACCGGCACGCTCACCTCGTCGGGATCTGGCCGCTCGAACACGAGGCGTCGGTCGGCGAGTACGCGGAGCTCGCCCACGCGGCGATCGACGGGATCCTCGAGGCCGGGCGAACGCCGATCGTCGTAGGCGGGACCGGGCTCTACCTCCGCGCCGCCCTGGCCAACCTCGAGATCCCGCCGGTACCGCCGCCGGGTCTCCGCGAGCGCCTCGAGCGCCTCTATGACGACAAAGGCGGCGAGCGGGCGCTTGCGACGCTCGCAGAGCGCGACCCCGCCGCGGCGGCCGCGGTGCACGCGAACGACCGGCGACGGGTTGTTCGGGCGCTGGAACTTGCCGAGCTCGGCTCGTCGCTCCGCCGAACGGACAGCAAGCTGTGGACGGCCGAGACGCGTCACCCGACCGTCGTGTTCGGGCTCGACGTGCCCACGGACGAGCTTCACCGCCGGATCGAGCGACGGGCACGCGCGATCTTCGACCTCGGTGTCGAGGACGAGGTCAGGGAGGCTCTGAGCGGTCCGATCTCGGCGACGGCGCGTCACGTCTTCGGCCTCAGGGAGGTCGCCGAGCTGTCGCGTGAAGAGGCGGTTGGCGCGCTCGTCGCCATGACGCGTCGCTATGCGGCGTACCAGCGCAAGTGGATGCGCCGGATACCGGAGATCGTCATCGTGGACGCCAACCGGCCCGCCGCGGAGACCGCGGACGAGATGCTCACACTCGCGGCGACACCGGCTGCGAGGCACGCGTGACCGAGCGCTGGAGCGCCCTCGGCAACGTCTACCTCGTCGAGGAACGACATGGCTCCGAAGGGCCCACCCGGGGTCTGACCCCCGACGAAGTCCGCGCGCTGTGCAGCGATGACGCGGACGGCGTCGTCGAGGTCGTTGCGTCCGAAAGAGACGAGGTCGACGTGGTCATCTGGAACCGAGACGGCTCGACGGCGGAGCTCTCCGGAAACGGCACGCGGATCGCTGCGCGCTGGCTCGCGAGTCGCACCGGCGCCGAGCGCGTGGTGGTGCGCACCGGCACGCGACGTGTCACGGCACGCATGCTCGCCGCGGACGACGTGGAGACGGCGATGGGCCCGGTCGAGGTGGCGCCGCCGCAGCTCGTCGCCGGCGTCGAGGTCGTTCGCGTCCGCGTCGGCAATCCGCACGCCGTCGTCCGCGCCGATCCAGGCGAACTCGAGCAGCTCGGCCCGCTCCTGGTGGACGATCCGGCGTTTCCGGAGGGAACGAACGTCGAGGTCGTCCGCGTCGACGCCTGCGGTGAGGTGACGGCGCGCGTCTGGGAGCGCGGCGTGGGGGAGACGGCGGCTTCGGGCACCGGGGCGATTGCGGCGGCGGCCGCAACGCACGATGCAGGCGAGGTGACCGTGCACTTTCCGGGCGGAGATCTGCTCGTGCGGCTGGACGGCGGTGTTGCGATCCTGACCGGCCCGGCCCGCCGCGAGGCCGACGTCGAGCGGTGACGGCGCGGTCGCGGTTCACGCTCGCACTGCAGCGATTCGTTCTGCGCACCGGACGTCGACCGCGCGGCCGGCAGCTGTGGCGCGGCCTCTCCCGCGCGGTCGCGAGCAGCGCCTGCGCCTTCCTCACGCAGGGAGAACGAGGCGCGTCGGTCTACGAGCGCGGGGGCTCCGCCGACGACTTCCTGCCCGGGATGTCGGACATCGACCTGGCGATCCTCGTCCCGGGCGATCCCGGGGCGCCGGGGGCGGCGCGGAGGCGCGTCACCGGACGCTGGGAGCGTCTCAGCCGCATCGCTGCGCTCCGGCTCGTCCTCGACTGGCCGCGCATCTACGAGGAGTCCGAGCTTGACGACGTCGCGGGCAAGTCGGTCTTCTCGCTAGGCCCCGGATCGACGCTGGACACCGACCGGCTGCTCGCGCGCCCGGGCCTCTACGGGTCGACCGCCGACTGGCGCCTGCTCTCCGGTCCCGAGCGCCGGCCGGCGGAGCAGCCGCGTGATCGGCAGGCGCAGCGCGTCGCCGCTTGGCTCGAGCTCGTGTACTGGTGGCGCTGGGTCTTCCCGACCTGCGCCGACCCCCGCGGCCCGCGCGCGGCCGACCTCTCAGTCAAGTTCGTCGCGGAGGCGGCGCGGATCTGGCTCTGGCTGGCGCGCGGCGAGCGGGCGACGAGCCGAGCGGAGGCGCTCAGGCGCGCGCTACGCGCGCTGCCCGAGGAAGAGCGCTTGCTGCGTGAGACGCTAGAGCTGCGACGTGCGCTCCCGGCGGCGGCTGAGGAGCCGCTCGCCGACGCTCTGCGCGCGCTCGTTCGCCTGTCCGAGCGGATTGCGGCCCTGATCACCGACGAGGTCGCGGAAGCAGGCGTTACCGAGGTCCGGCTGGCCGGCGCGGAGGGCGAGCTCGTGCTGCCGCGCGGGGGAGGGGGCGGGCCGCTCCTCCCGCTCGCCGACTGGCGTGGCGTGGTCGTCCCGTCCTTGCCCGACGAGTGCCTGGTGGCGGTGCCCGGCGACCCTGCCGACCCGGTCGCGATCGGCGACGCCGCGCGCGCCCGGCCCGCCGGCCCTTACCCGACGCTGCGAAGCAAGCGACTGCTCATCCTTCCGAGCGTTCCATGGTGGCGCAACCGCCTGCGTTCGGTGCAGTGCCCGGCGAGCGACCCGGTCTCCTTCGCGCTCCTCGACGGAGCGTCGACCGCGGCGTTTGCCGCCGTTCCCGGGTGGGCCGCCGGCGATTGGGCCGACCGGGCCGTGGCCGCGCACGTTGCATCGCTGGGGACGGGATCGGGCGAGCTCGACGGCCGAGCGCTCGGCAGGCTCTTCACGGCTGCGCGCGCCGCGCTGTTCCACGCCAGTCTCCATGCCGGGGAGCCGGCGTTGGCGCTCACCTTGGCCGAGACGGCCGAGCGCCTGGCGGCCTGCGCCGGGCACGGGCGTTCGCTGCTGGAGGACGCCGTCGATGCGTATCGCGGGTTCTGCGACGACGGACGCCGGCCGCCAGAGCGAACCGTTGCAGCGTTGCGCGAGCTCGTCCTCGGACTGCCGGCCTACGCCGAGAGCAGCGGGCGCAGCGCGGCCCAGTTGCGCTCGTGGTCGCGGCCGATCCAGTAGCGCCACACGTGAGCATGGCGCAACGCGGCGGCGGCGCAGGCCGCGCGTGTCGCGACGGTTCCGAGCTTGCCGCCGACGTCACGGAATCCCCGCTGCAGCACGAACTCCATTCCCTGGTAGATGCCGACACCGACCACCGCCTCGCGGAGCAGCGGGGCGAGTGCGGCACGTCGGGGGATCCGCTCGAGCCAGGCGGCATGACCGAGCGTGCGACAGCCGATGACGAGGTGTCGAAGGGGCCGCGCCTGCGGGTCGATGCGCTCGGAGAATGCGTCGATCTCGAGTGCGAGCTTGGGGTGGAACTCCATCCGCTCGAGGCGGCGCACGTGGTGGTCCGGCAGGAGGGCGGCGTCGGTCTCGTTGACGCCGATCCGGAGCGGAAACGGGTGGACGTCGCCGCGCCGGTCGATCAACGGGCTGTCCTCGGAGAGCAGGCGGCACCCGTCGTCCTGGAGGGCGCGCAAGGCAAGCGTGCTCTTCCCACCCCCGGACGGGAGCATCACCGCGACCGCGCCGTCCTTCCCGCTCAGCCCGAGGCCGTGGAGACGGACGAGCCCGAGCGAATCGAGGTGCTCGCCGATGCGGGAGAGGAGAAACAGATACGCGGCCTCGTGGACGAGCTGCGCGCTCTTGCCCTGAATCGTGATCCTGCCGCGGCGGCGGTCGAGAACCGAGACTGCGCGGCCGAAGTAGTCGACCACTGTCGTGTCGCCGTCGTGATAGACGACGTTCCGCGGGGTGACGAAGGCGGCCGGGAGCGCGCCGAACGAGTCGAAGTCGGGCGCACGTTGCTGGACGGTCACCTCGATCGAGCAGTCGACGGTATCCGACTCGTTCCGGAACCAGGCGAAGTCGCGGCCGAGGTCGTCCACGACGTCGGGCCAGTCACCCGCAATCCGGGCCCGCAGTCCGTAGACGTCGAGGAAGATCGTGGCGGACACGTTTAGCTTCCGGCCAGCGCTTCGATCTGGTCGAGAACCGAGCCTCTCGCGGCGATGACCTCCAACTCCCACTCGCGGGCCTCGTCGAGACGCTCGCGAACGGCCGTTTGCCGGCCGCTGAGCTCGTCGAGAGCCTTGACGACGTCGGCGGGGGTCACCGGTGCGCGCGGGGATGTCGCGAGCGGAATCGCCACGCCGAGCCGCCGGCAGCGCTCGGCCAGCCCCGGCTGGTCGGAGAAGAACGGGTACGAGATCATCGGCACGCCGCTGAAGATCGCCTCGTGCGTGGAGTTGAGCCCATGGTGCGTAACGAAGACGTCTGCCTCGCTCAGGACACGCCACTGGTCGGCGTAATCGACCACCGCGACGTTCGGTCTCGTCAGCTCCGCAACGCGATCGGCGACGATGGGCGCCCGGCCGAGCGCGACGACTGCTCGCGCCCTCGGCATGCCGGCGAAGGCGTCGGCAATCGCGGACAGCGCGTCGAGCGCCTCTGCCGCCCAGTACCGCCAGACCACCGTGCCGAACGAGACGTACGCCTTGAGCTCGGCGGCCGGCTCGAACCACGGCCGGGCCCCGTTCCGGCGCCGCTCGGCGATCTCCGCGAGTGGCGGAAGCGAGCCGAAGAAGGCGATCGGCTCGAATGCGGCGCGCTCGTCCTCGGTGAGAAAGGCCGGAGGTTCGCAGTAGACGTTCAGGAACCGGCTGAGGCCCGAGATGTACGAGAAGGGGGACGCATCGCCGATCCCGTATCGGTCCCTGAGCGTCTCCACCGCCCGGTGGCAGCGAGGCGAGATCGAGACGCGTGGATCAACCTCCAGGTCGGCGAGAAACCGCTCCGGGTTCATGTTGTGACCGGCGCAGACGTTCACGTACGGGACTCCGAGCAACCGTGCGACCGCGTGCCCGACGACGGCGAACGTGTCGTAGACGACGAGCGACACGTCGAGCGCCGCCACGTCGCGGGCGACGTCGTCGCAGTGGAGACCCGCGAAGCTCACGAAGCGCGACGGGAAGGGCGCCGACTCGTTGTCCGCCGCCTCCAGCGTGTGCGTGCCGAAGAGGTCGACGAACCTGCCTCCCGCTCGCTCGACTCCGCTCGCGAAGCGGCGGTCGGTGAACACGTGCACGTCGAAGTCGCGTTGCGCCATGCCCGAGATGAGCGGTTGTAGCCGCTGGAAGTGGCCGGCCTCGGTCATGGCGAAGAAGGCCACGGCCGGCCCCGCTGCTCCCTCCCGACGCGCCATGGCGTAATCGCTGATACTAGTGCCCTGTCCGGGGAGTACGGGGACTCGTTCTCGCAGCGGCTCGCTCGTCGCCACCGGCTGTGGTGGGAGCCACCGGGACTCCGAGGAGGGCGCACGATGCGGGACGCCGCGCATCGTCTCGTCGAGCGGCGGGCATTTCGCAGCCGCCACGATCCGGACGACGTCTGGCGATGCTGCGCGGCCTGGCCGCGCACGCTGATGAACAAGTGGAACGGCCGCGAATTTGCGGCCCGGAACGGTTGCGAGCTTCCCGAGCTGTACTGGACGGGCTCCGATCACGAGCACGCGCCGCTCGAATCGCTTCCGGGCGCGTTCGTCATCCGCCCCGTCTTCGGCGCGATGAAGCGCGGCGTCGCCGTCGTCGCGGACGGCCGCGAGCTTCTGTACGGCGGCGACACGAGCCACGCTGCGCTCCGCGAGCGGATGCCGCGCTCGCGATTGGTGCGGCGGCCGGCTCCGGTCCTGATCGAGGAGTTCGTCCGCTCCGACGGACGCGGCGACGTACTGCCGCTCGAGTGCAAGTGCCACACGTTCGGCGACCATGTCGAGGCAGTCGAGCGTATCGAGCGGACGGCGGCCCTCGAGGGGCGCCATCGCTACTACACGGCCCGGTGGGAGCCGATCCCCGATGCGATCAACACGTACCTCGCGTCCGACGAGCGGCTCCACGACCCGCCCGCGTGCCTCGGACCGATGCTGGATCTCGCCCGGGCGATCGGCGCGCAGCTTGGGACCTACATGCGCATCGACTTCTTCCTCGCGGGCGACCGGTGC
>Ga0075424_100000853_pt1 | contig 25198 bp, 39 predicted proteins | sample SoiMethybrSBSTD3_FD_75301 | JGI IMG/M metagenome (GOLD analysis project Ga0075424, IMG submission 75301) | Bulk soil microbial communities from a Populus tree surrounding site in Tennessee, USA - Soil MetaG P. TD hybrid SBSTD3 | ecosystem: Environmental > Terrestrial > Soil > Tree plantation... | reverse complement strand
ATTCTGTTTTCTTGAACTCCGCAATCATTTCGTTTCTCTGCTCAGCCGTCATTTCTCGCATGGTCGCCCTCCTTCTGTACCACGATTTCTATTTCAGGTTTCAGTTTCCAACGCGCCGCTATCTCCTGCGTCAGCGTCCCAAGTTTCACCCACTTTGGCGAATCGTCCGGCGTTATCGCGTTCTTGAACAGTCCGTCAAAGCAGGCTTTCAAACTTGCCCGCGCATTGTCTTCGTCAAGCAATCGCCCGCGCCGTATCGTCACCGACACGGTAACGGGAGACAGGGATACAGGCTTGCCCGCTTGGCACCATACGACGTGGGCCGCGTTCTTGTGCGCCATCTTCGCCCGAATCCAGTCACGCAGCTTGCGGCGCCTGTTCGGGTTCTGGTCGTTTGCATCCACCGGGATAATCAGTCTGCAAATTTCGTTCATGCTTCAGCTTCCTCCTTCAAAGAATAAAACGTTGCGTTGCGCTGCGTTAAGTTGCGAAGCCTGACAAAGCGGAGCGTTGAGCCGCGAAGCGGAGTAGTGCAACACGTTGCGGAGCGATGCCTAGCCCGGCGCAGTGATGAAGTTTAAAATAGCGTTCGTTGCGTTGAGTCGCGCCGCGTCGCGGCGCGACGCGAAGCAACGTGGTGCGACGCGAAACGAGGCGAGGCCAATATTTAAAAGAGCGTTCGTTGCCTTGCGTTACGTAGCACAGCGCTGCGGTGCGCGGCGACGCGCTGCGATACAGCGACGGAATTTAAAAGAGCGTAAACGTTGCGTTGAGTTGCGTGGCCTTGTGGAGCGTCGCGTCGAGCTGCGCGGCGTCGAACTGCGTTGCCTTGCGTGGCGAGGCGCAGCCGCGCGAAAGCCTATTTCTTCTTGAACAAATCCAGCGCCTTCTTTGAAGCGTTCGCGGGCGCCTGTGGCCTCACTGGAACCTCTGCCGCTTTCTTCTCCTTTGCGAAGTCTTCCAGCGTTCCCAAATAGCTCATCTCTTCCAACTTCTTCGTCTGCTCCTCACGCGAGAGCGTGTTGTCGCGCAGATGCGAAAGCCTTTTCTTGCCGCGCGAAGAAGCCCGACGAATCTTTTCCCTGGTCATCACCGGCGCCGATTGCAGATGTTCCGACTCGGTAATCCGCATTACCCCTTGTCCGGTTATGCAACTAAAGAACATCCCGTAATCGCGCTCAAGGCAGTTCAGGGCGGAGCGGAGAATACCCGCGCCCTCCTTCTGAACATCGCGCCCTATCAATTCGGACAGGTTGCTGTACGAGGCTATTTGGTGATATTCGGCCTGAGATAAACCTTCGATAAGCCTTAGAGTGTCAACACTCATTTTGAATCTAGCTTGCTTTCCATTTCCGTTGTCCATAAGACCTCCTTGTTAGTTAAAACGTTGCGTTGAGTCGCGAAGCACGGCGCCGCAAGACGGCACAGAGCGGAGCGGTGCGCGGCGGCGAAGTAAATCAAATTGTAAAATAGCGTTCGTTGCGTTGAGTTGCTGTGCAATGCGACGCGGTGCGAGGCGATGTCACGCGATGCCCCACATGGCGGCGCGGAGCCGGGCGATGCCATGCAACGCGCGACGGAGCGGCGTCACGCCTGCTGCCAGCTCAAACTCTTCAGTTTGAATCGGCCATAAAACCCATTGTTTCGCGGGCGAAAGCGCCCAATCCCGATGAACTGCCCGGCCTTGCCTAAGTGGTCTTCAAACACATCCTTCGTAATGATTTCATCGAGGATGTAGAAGATTACCGTCGCCTTCCATTCGGGAATCACCGGATAGCACTTATCAACACGGCTCCCCGACCCGCGCTTGCCGTCGGACGGAAGAAACAGCCATTCGCCGTGTATGTCGGCCTTCTTGAACGGCAGCATAACTTCGTCGGTGACGAGAATGCCCGCCTCAAAATGCTTCGTGTAAGTTGACTTGCCCTTGCCCGGTATCTGTATGCTGAAAAACTTTGCCGCCTCCGCGAGGCAGTTCTTGAACGCCATCGGCGGGATGAAAACGAAATCATCCTTGTTGACGTGAAGCCGTTCGCGCCAAGTGCGCTCCTCGTAGTCCTTCGGGAGTTCGCGGTCTTTCTTTGCTGTAGTGTGATGTTTGGATTGTGAATACGGTGAAATGCCTTCGAGTTCTGCTGTTGCGATAATCATGTTCGACCTCCGTGGTTAGTGGTTAATTACGTTGCGTCGTGTCGCGTCGCGTCGCCTAGTGTTGCATTGAGCTGCAGCGCCGCGTGTCGCCAGGCGTGGCAAGATGTCAGTTCAGTCTTGCCGCCTCAAGCTGTTTAATCTTTCGCGCTATCTGGCGCTTCATCTTGTCCAGCGGCGCCACAAGCCGCGCTTTAATCGCTGCCGCGCGCGCCTTCCTGCGTTCAAGTTCGTCCAGCATTCGCGCTTCCTGCTCAGTCATAATCCGTTCAGTTTCCATAAGACCTCCTGTTAGTTGTTGGCTTTTGTTCGGCCATGTTCGGGGCATAGCCACAATTGCAGTCTGATGTCGGCATGGTCCCGGCAGAGGGGCTTGTGGCACTCCTTGCCGCTTCCTAGATTGCCGCTGCCGTCGTTTATCCAAGCGCCGCAAAACTCTTCAGCCTGGGTTTCGTCGCCCGGCGCGTGGAATCCGCATGCGACTTCTTTCGCTTGCTCTTGGCGGCTTTTTACGTGCGGCTTCGGTATTCTTATCTCTCTCGGTTTTTCTGCTACCTTCCAGTTCGGTTTTACTTTTACCTTTGCCATTTCTCCCTCCGTGTTAGCTGCGTGTTGTTGGTTGCCAGTCCCGCAGGCGGGTCATAGCCTCTTTGACTTCTTCGGGCATTGCTATTTCTTCTTCAGCCGCGGGAAGGGCAGTGCGGTTGCGCGCCTCCTGCATCATTCGGCGCTGACGGTCGAGCGACCTAAGCGCCATGTCGAATCCGCCTTCAAGCAATCGGCGGGATTCCTCGGCTAGCTGGCCCTGCGCCACGTTGAATGTCAGTGAAAGCTCAATCGTCCTATCCGCGCCGACGAATAGCACCGGCTGCTGCAGCGTCGGCATGCGCTTGGCCCAGGTAGGGCCCTGCTCACGCATTGACATCTCGGACAGCCCGGCGCGGTAGAGTTCAACTTCGCGGTTACTGTTCAGCGCGGCGGCGTACTGGCGCAGGAAAGACTTCTGATAGCTGGCTAGCATTTCGTCGGTGCAGCCGGTCACTTGCTTCCCGCGCTCATTCGTTCCACCAGCGGAGAGAAGGCGGCAGGCTTCCAGCCAGCTGCCGAATACTGCATCCATAGCGGCGGCTGTGGCCCTGTCGGAGAACTTGACGGAGGCTGTCCCGCCGTTCGCTGCGGCTTCAAGGAATGCGGCCCAGGCGTTCGCGGCCCTGTCTTCGGGGTTGCCTTCGATTAGCTCACGAAGTTCGGCTGGTTTGGGGAAGAACTTCCTGGTATCAATGGCCAGTTCTACGGCGGTTGCGACTTGTTCAATGGTGAACTCCTTCAGGGCGCGGAAGTATATTTCGCCTAACGCGTCACTAATCGCCTTGCTGTAAGTCTCACTTAGGAGCGACAGTTGTTTTGCAAATTCCACCGAGTCTCTGTCAGTCATATTTCCTCCTTCGCCATGTGGCGTTTCACGAACCCGTCAAGCGCGGCTATGGTCTGCTGCGCGGCGGGTGAGAATTGGGCGAGCACGCCGTTACCGGTGCGCGTCTCCACCTTCGCGATGAAGCCTTCCAGCTTGCCGCCGTCCCGACAGATAAGCTCTATGTCGTCGTACACCGTCCCGTTCTGGTTTTGGCCCATATGGAACGGGGAAGAGGCGCAGCCGTCTATCGCGGTTTTAATCTGTTCGACTGTGTACTTTTCCTTCAGGCGGGCTTCGATGTTTCGCTTGCGTTTAGGTGTGAGCTTGGCTTGCTGGTGGTTTAATCTTGTCTGCCAGTAGCAGAAGACTTCAGCTACGGGACCGACAACAATGGGCGCGATAGCGCCGGACATGTCTTTGTTTCTCTCTGTAGTATCTCTTCTCTGTATTATGTACTTATCTGTATTATATAGCTCCTGATTTACCGTAAGCGGTGGAACCGGAAGCGGTGTAGCCGTATCCGGTAAATCAGGAAACGGTGCTATTTCCTGTTCTATCGCTTCCGGTATTTCAGTAAGCGGCCCTTCTAAGTCCTGCTCTTCCGGCTCTGATTCCACCGCTTCCGGCTTTTCAGGAAACGGTGATTCAAAGACTTCTATGCTTAGCCGTCCAAACTTCCCGCCGTCTCGCTCCTGAGTTCGCTTGGCGTACCGAAGCGGGATGAAAGTCTCAGTGATAATCTTGTAAGCGGCGTCCCGGCCCACGTCCTTGAACCGTCGGCAGATGTCATCAACGGACGGCTCCCAACTGTCTGGTTTCGATAGTAGGTAGGCGAGTACACCAAGAGCGCGGGCGGTAAGGTTGGTGTCCTGGGCCGTGGACCGCAGTAGCTGGAAGAACGGATTCTGCTGGTTGTGAGGTGCGCGGATAATCATTACTGCCTTTACAAGCGCTTTCTGTGGGGTTGTTGATTACATAAATAGAAATGGAAGCCCTGGGGAACTAGTGCCCGATGTCCCCAGGGCATACCCCGCGCCAGCGAACGGTAAATGACGGGTGGCGCGGGCTGAGATTGCTAGTCTTTGCGCTCCGTCTTGCGGCGGTGCTCATCTTCGACAATCTTCTTCACGACTTTTGGAAGACTCGGATTGTCATCGTCAATTTGTTCGCGCAGCCATTTCGCGGTGGATGGCTTTAGCCCTCTAACAAAAACGGGCTTAACTTTTTTTGCGTCGACGTGGCGTTTTTTGGCGTTCTGTGCCATTCTTCCCCCCTCCTTCTGCCCTTGAACGCGATACGTTATTGCATCGCTAGCGCAGTGATATCATTGCATCAGCAATCTGTCAACACTTATCTCTGCCCGATGATAAGATTTCCTTTGCCCGATGGGATACGCTCCATGAAAAAGCACATGGCCGAAGAACTAACCGAAGATTTCAGTGACGAGTTAAATGAAGAGTCTAAAGGCGGTAGGGCACAAATCCTACTGAGGGTGAGTGTCGAAGAGAAGGCGCGCTTCACCGAACTCGGCTCGACAGCCGGTTTCTTAAGCGTCAGTAAATTTATTATCGAGGCGATGAATCGCTACGGCGACATCATCGCGGAGACAGTCCTGGACGAAGACCGCAAGTCTGCGGAGGTTCGCAAGAGTCACCGCGATGATTTACGCCGAAAGCTTCAGTCGCCTGAGTCGTCGTAGGCAACGGCTCTAATAATAGCCTTCGCCTCGGCGGATTCGATGTCGTTCAGTGATTCCGCAGGGAGAAGTGTCTTTAATTCTCTTGTGAAATTGAGGAGAACATGCCGCACGCGGGCGGGGGTATGTCTATAGGCTAGTAGTATCGAGACAACTTCGGCAAGCGCTAAAAGATGGACTTGTGTTGATTGCGGAGTCATAACGGGTAGCTCTGTGCCTGGCGTGTTTATTGGTTAATTATTTTTCTGGGGTGATATGTACATCATGGGGCATCACCTGGGGGCCTCCATCGTTAGTGTTCGTGGAGGCATATGGCGCAGCGGGTGAGGCGCGCCTATTTCCGAGCATACGCTTTGTAAAACCATTTAGCAATAATATTGTGCGGCGAAACGCCACGCGAAAGCGCTTTTCTTATCCTTCCCTTTCCCGGCCAACCCATCTGAAATGTTTTTGAGTTTTTAGCATACGGGGGAATTTTATCCCCTATCTGTGCGCCGCCGCACATATAGAGAATTTTATTGTTTTTTGCATTTTTCTCTTGCAATGCGCTAGCGGTGTGATATCATCTCGTCGTTGCAGAGATGACGGAACGATGGCAGATTGATAAACACGGAGGCCCGAAATGCTTAAACTTGAAATCAGCAAAATGCAGAAAGCGATTCAGAGAGCGAAAGCCGAACACCTGAAAGTCAAAGTCCTTAATGTGTCCGAGCGCACATATAGCGTAACCGGCAGCAAGGGCGACGTTTACACGGTGCGCTTTATCGTCGCCAATGGCCACAAGCTAGGCGAATGCAACTGCAAGGGTGGGCAAGCGGGCCTCTACTGCAAACATCTCGCAGCCGGCGCGCAGGCAAACATTCTGTGTCAGTCGTTCCGCGAGCGCGGAGCGGAAGTCGAACCGACAATCGGGCAGATGGCTATGTACACGGCTAGAAACACGGGCTGGATGGTTTAACGGAGGACGACCATGCTACTTAAATACGAAACACGGCGAACTCAATCAAATACAACGCGCTCCCTTATTACGCTTGTCGGCACAGGATTGGCTTACCGGAGCGACAGCTTGGCCACGGCGCAAAGCTGGGACAGCAAGAAGCAGGCCGTTGAGTTTGCTAAAACTCTCGGCTTTTCCGCTCGCCACGTCTGCGCGGCTTGGCTCAATCGCCTCACTTGGGGATGGATTATTCGTGGCGAGCTTGATGACGTGTACTGTCAAGACGGTCAGATGCGACTCCCGTCGTGACGGAGGAACCAATGAACAAAACCGACGAGCTGAAAGCGCGAATCGCTGTGGTGGACAGGGAACTAGCCATAGCGCAGCGGGACATCGCGCGAAAGCTGGCAACCGTCGAACTGCTGCGCTCACACGAGGACGGCCTCCACGCTGAACGTATGCGCTTGCAAGGGCAGCTTGAGCGCGAAGGAGGCGACGGTGCGGAGCTTCAATGGCATTGCTACTGCGGCCATTCCTGCCACTTCAATGAACTGCGGGGCGGCAAGTGCCCGAAGTGCCACCGGATGCAGGATGGCGTGCTGGTGATTGCGGCGCCTATGCCGCGCGGCCATTGCGTGGTGATTGACGGGCCAGAGGGCGCGCAGTGGAGAGTTTAACGAGTTTGCCTGCGTCGTGGGGGACGACGGGGCAAAAGGGGAGAGGCGCACGGGGAACATCGGACAGGCGCCTCTCCCCGCTTAACGAAAGGGGAAACAATGTCTACAGCATTACAGCTTCACGATAGCGATATGGGTTCATGGGCGGTAATCCGCCAGCAGGCCGAAGTCCTGGTGAAAACCGGCTTCCTGCCTCAGTCCATCAAGACGCCCGAACAGGCGATGGCTATCATTTTGACGGGCAGGGAATTGGGCATCGGCGCTATGGCCGCGCTGAATACTATCAACGTCATTCAGGGCAAGCCGACAGTAAGCCCCCAGTTGATGCTGGCCCTCATCAACCGCTCCGGCCAAGTGGAGAACATCCAGATTGACAGCGGCAAAGATGGCGCAACGGTGACTATCAAGCGCAAGGGCCGCTCTGCGTATACTGCCAAGTTCGGCCCGGCTGAAGCTGTGGCAATGGGCCTGAACGGCAAGGATAACTACAAGAAGCAGGCCGCAACGATGTATAAGTGGCGCGCGGTAGCCGACGCTGCCCGCGCGACGTTCGCGGATGTGCTGCTTGGGCTGTACACGCCGGACGAGATGGGCGCCGCTGTCGAGCCTGAAAGCGGGGAAGTTATCGAAGCCATACTGGAACCGACGCCGATAGCCGAACCTGAACCCGTCGAGCCTGAACCTGAAGCCAAGCCGACGGGCAGCAAGGGCACGCGCGAAATTCTGCGGCTTATCAACGAGCTACAGTGGGGCAAGGACAAGGTTACCGCGTGGATGGAAGAGCATTTCAACTACGCGATTGAAACTGACGATATAGCCGGGGTGTTTGACACGTTCGGGGTCGCCGAACAGCGAAAGATATTCGCGGCGCTGAAGGCTGCGTTTCAGAACGGAGGGAAACGATGAGCGAATCGAAGCATACGAAAGGGCCATGGCATTGGGAGTATTCAGATGGGCTTCGAAAGAGACTGACAACAGTCGGGAGTGATGTATTCACGGCTGCGCTGACCGATGATTACTTCCCCTATGTGGACATAGACGAACCGGACGCCAACCTGATAGCCGCCGCACCTGAGTTGCTGGAAGCGTTGGAATTTGCATTGCAGCAGACAGGCTGCGACGGTGACCTGTGTACGGAGGACTGGCACGAAGAAGCGCGTAAGGCAATCGCAAAAGCAAAGGGAGAGGCTTAAGCGACAATGGCCGGTGAATCGAAACATCACCGGCCATCATCATCGAGAATTAGGCTAACCAATCAAGGAATAGGCTAACAGGACCATTATAGCACGGAGGGAATCATGCAGGAGACACTAACGGTGATGAATATGCCTGTGACTGTCCAGTCGCCGCCGCGCTGGTGGACGGTGCGCGACGTGGCCGAGTATCGTGGTGTTGTACCCTGGACGGTTTACAACTGGGTGCGAATCGCCAAGCAGCTACGCAAGCAAGGCAAGGAAGGCGGCATCCCGTTTTCGCAGCCGCGTGGGACTCGCGCGCTGAGGTTCAGGCCAGAGGCGGTTAAACGATTCTTCGAGGGTGAGGAGGAATAGGCAAATGAACGAAACCAAAATGGTCACGATTGACGCAGATAAATTGCTGGCGGAACTGAATCAGCCGAGCGGGGAAGGTGGGGAGGCGGAACTTGACGCGGCATTGAAGCGCATATACGAAGTCTACGGCAACGACTTGGAAGCGTTCTTTCGTGACGCGAAGGCTGCAAGCAAGAAAAAGGCGCGCCACAAAGATGCGCGAACTCTCGAACTTGAAACGCAAATCGCCACTCTTAAGGCAAAGTGCGAGTACGAACGCACGTGGAAGGATACTAATTACGCGCTCGCGGCCAAGCTGCAAGAGACGGTTGAGGCGCTCGCCAAGGGCAAGAGCGAAGCCGAGGCGCAGTTGGCCGTGAAAGACTCCACTATCTCCGACCTCCGCGACGCCGATAAGCGCGCGGTGAAGATTGCGGCGGGGCAGGTGGAGGAAGTGAAGAGGGAGTTAGAGGCGCAGTTGAAGGAGGCAACAAGTTGCGGGCTGTGCGGTGAACGTCCGACTGACGAAAACCGCTTGTTTATCTGCTGCGAAAACTGCACAGATATTGGTGTGAGCAACGTTCCCAAAGAAGTCTTTGAGTTGCAGCGACAGTTGAAGGAGGAAACGGAGCTTGTCAGGAAGCTGAATGGCGACGTGTCCGTAGCCGATGCCACCATAGCCGACTTGAAGGCTTTGATGGCTGAATGGAAAGCGACGGCAGCGGCGGAGAACACTAAACTACTGAGACAGCGCGAGGCGGCAGAGGCGCAGTTGGTGGAGGCGCAGAGCTTACGTCAGGATGCCAACGCTGCATTTCAAGCCATGCGCGAAACTGGACTAATGGCCGGGACCCGCCCGGTTACGCTCTTGAATCTGACCACCAAATTGATTAACCGTGCCGAGAAAGCCGAAGCGCATGCGGCGGCGTTGAAAGAAGAGAATGAGCGGCTGCGGAAGGTGGTGGAAGTGTACGGACATAAAAGCATGTGGATAGGCTACAAGCGCGACGGTGAAATCACGGCGTCTATCTTTATCGGCAACGAAAACGGGCTTGAGGATGGCGTAATGTGCGACGGATGGCGATTCGCGCAAGCCGCGCTGCGAGCCGAGGTGGAGGTGGAGGAATGAGCGAAAGAGAATTGACACGAAAAGAGCAACAGGCAGTCCGCAAGTTGATGGAACTTGCCGAGGACTGGCCCAAAACGCTGTGGTTGTTTACCAACGGCCAAGGCGTATCCATTATGCGACTCGACAAAGACGGCAAACGAGCCGTAACAAAAACCGGATGTTTCGACCCCGATTACGCCGTTGAGACAATCAACCTGCCAGCGGATGGCGGCGACTGGTAAGGCGATATAACAAGAATTATTTGAACCACCTGGCGTTCCGTAACCGGCAAATTCCCTTTTGCCGGTGTCATAATAACTATTATCGGACGCAGCGGATACGCTTATTTGTTTTACTTTTCAGTCGCCCTTCTGTATAATCCGGCCTATGAAAAAGCAGTTAACCTATGACGAACTCGTTACCCTGCTCCGGCGCAGAATCAAGGAATGCGGGTCACAGAAGGACTTTGCGGCTATGGCTGGCATTTCGGCTCAATATGTCAGCGATGTGCTCCATCGCCGCCGCGAGCCTGGGCAGGCAATACTTGACGCGCTTGAACTGCAAAGGGTCGTGACTTATAGAGAAAAGGATTAACCCGATGACACGGCTTATAGGCGAGAAGAAAGGAAATATGAGCACCGACTTTAAATTGAAAGACCATTTAGCCTTTGCCCTGTTCCGGCGTAATCAGATTGACGAGCATAACCGAACACGCATGAGCTTGGGCTTGAATCAACCTGGCGACGGACGCGACAGTGGCGTATATGACCCGTATCGGCATGAAATCGGAGAGCACAATATTTTAACTAGCTGGGCGGCTGATGGTAGCACGCGCGCCTACTGGTATGGGCTTGCAAACGAAGCCATACGGGCGCTTGAACGGAGGCCGCTAACCGAATTACCGCCGCGCCTATCCTGCACAACCTGCAACGGTAGCGGAAAACGCTTCTGGACTAGCGCTGAGATTCGAGCGGCTGAAGAGTCGGGCGAGATACAGAAAGGCGAAAAGGTGGGACTGAGAACCTGCGAGGCTTGCGACGGCACAGGATTGCCAGCCGTCACCGCCTAGCCTCCCGCCTGCCGGGAGAGAAAGGAAAGAATATGAAGCTGATTATCGCGGGTGGTAGAGACTATCAATTTACGCAATCAGACTTTGACTTGCTGGACGGGCTACGCCTCAAGCATCCCGTCGAAGAGGTTGTGAGCGGCGGCGCGACTGGCGCCGACAGTGGCGGCGAAGATTGGGCAAAGTCGCGCGAGATTCCCGTGAAGGGATTCCCTGCGGACTGGAAGACTTACGGTAAGGCAGCAGGGCCGATGCGAAATCAAGCGATGGCGAGCTACGCCGACGCCGTGGCGCTCTTCCCTGGCGGCAAGGGCACCGCGAGCATGTATCGCATCGCCAAAGCGACCGGGATTGAGATTTACGATTTCCGCAATACCGCCGACACGCGCGTCAATCGCCAGAGGCCACAGCCGCGCAAGGTCGTCTTCGAGTTTGATGCCCCACTGGACTATTCAAGCGAAGAAACCGGCGAACACATCAGGCAAGCCATCGCGGAATCGCCCATTGTCGGGCAGTGCTCCGGTGATTACGGTCATTGCGGGCAGGAGATAACCGAATACGAAATCAAAATCGCGTCAGCTTCGGCCTCTCCGTTGCTCTGCTCTCGCTGTGTAATGGAGGAAACGGCGAACATGTTGGGGTTGTAAGCCTAACCACCCTTGCCGCCTGCGCGCGGGTGAAACATTGACCGCAACCGAAGTCCTCAGCCATAATCCTACCGCCCGAATCCTAACGAAAGATGCCCGATAATCCATGTCCGTCAAACTGCTTAATGGTGTGTGGCGCTACCGCTTCATGCACAAGGGCAAGAGCTATTTCAAGTCCCTGCCCGGCGTGAGGACTAAGACAGATGCGCGCGCAGCCGAGGATGCCCGCAAAACCAAAGTACGCGAAGGCCGCGACGACGAACCCGACACCTCCACGAACTTTCGCGCATTCGTAGAAGAAACCTTCCTCCCCTGGGTTGAAACAAACCTGTCTCCCGGCTCCTACCAGTCATACAAGTGGCGCTGTGATGTGTTAATAGAAGCGTTCGGCAAGATGGACATAGCCGACGTGTCCCAGATAGCCATTGAGAAGCTAAAGCGCGCCGAACTCAAGCGCGTCACCATCCGCAAGGCCACGCAGTCAGCCGCCAGCGTGAACCGCACCCTGCAAACTCTGGCTTCGATATTCAGCCGCGCGGTCGAACTGAAGCTGATTCAGCAAGACGACAGGCCGAAGATAGAAACCCTACGCGAAGATAACCAGCGCATTCGCTATCTCACCATCGAAGAGGAAAAGCGCCTGAGAGACGCCGCCGCTGAGTCCTGGCCCTACCTGGATGACATTATCTGCGTGGGCTGCGCTACTGGGCTGCGGCTGGATGAACTCTTCAGTTTAAAGAAGTCAGAGGTGGACTTGTTGCTAAACGTGGTGCTGGTGCTCGACGGTAAGGGCGGTAAGTCCCGCGTTGTGCCTCTCGACCCGCAGGGTGAATGCCGGGCAATCCTGGCGCGTCTCGTCATCACATCCAAGTCGGAGTACATCTTCACTTCCCCGCATTCAGGCGGCAAGTTCACCAGAGTGACAAAGTCGCTAGCCTCTGCCTGCAAGATAGCTGGACTCACAGGCGTCACCCTCCATACCCTGCGTCACACGTTCTGCACCCGGCTGGCGGCGGCAGGCGTGGACGTGCGAACCATCATGGAGCTTGCCGGACACGAAGACATCTCAACGACGCTGAAGTACACTCACGTCGTCAAAGCCTCCACACATGACGCTATCCGGCGACTTACTGAACTTCAAACCAAGTTGCACAAATTTTGCACTCCTGAAGAAATGGCTGAGGACGCCGACGGTACTTATAGCCAATGACTGCAATGTTTAAGAAAGTGTAGAAAAGCGGAGAGTGAGGGATTCGAACCCCCATTATCCGCTTTATTGCTATTTGTGGCGAATTGTGGAAAGTACTGGAATAACTAGCCTAATCGAGCTAATTATGCGATATGTCCAGTGTGCGGTTTGTAGATATTTGTTGAGCTTTTTGGATTTCTATTTGCACAGATTTTGCACACGTCATTTGACTGAGCGAGCGCGGATTCTATCTCGAATAACCGCGCTTGCCGTTTTGTAGAACTCGGCGCCGCAGTCGGCCCGCCCCGCCTCTTCACGAAAATCCACCGCAATCTTTGCGCAGGCTTCGCGCTCCTCTTCAACTGCGGCGTTGATGGCTTGCTTGATTATTACGCGCGCCTCGTCACCGAAAAGCGGCCTACCGCCTTTTTGGTCAAGGCACCATTCTACCCTCTCGTCAATCGTCATTTCTTCCCTCCGTTCTCCGCCGTCTCGTATTCTGTCCTGTCGAAGATGGACGCCCATACCGCGCCCCATTCGTCGGCCCTGTCGAACTCAGCAATCCGAGAATTGCGACACGCGCCGCGCGTAATCCGCACAATCCGCATGGCTTGGCCGTCTACGCGGATAACTTTATCGCCTATCTGCAAATCTTTCCCTAATGTTGCTTTCATTTCTTCCCCCGTTTCTTGGTTGTTGTTTTGCGTGGCCTGCCGCCGAGGTGCCCATACTGCGCGCCGAGGTGGCCGGATTCGCGTCCAGCCTCGTTGCGCTTCTCTTCCCCTGCATCCAGGCGAGTGAACTCTTCGGCTAATCGCTCAAAGTGCCATAGAAGCGGCTCAGGCAGTCCCTGTATGTGGAACAGGTTCTCCCTGAGGTATTCGCAGGCGCGGCGCGCGGCGGCTAGTGATTGTTGTCGCTCTTCAGGTGTCATATGTTTGAGTGGGGCGTTACCGCCCCGGTGAGCATTGCGCGCTACTGGTTAAAATGCTCGCTAACCACTGTTTTCGCTTCCGCCTCGTCGGCAACCGTACCCGCGAACTGCCAGTCGGCGTTTTCTTCGCGCTGGATGTACAGCCCCCCGTTTTTAACCTTCGCGTTGCCCGTTTCGCCAATCTCGCTCAGTTCGTTTTCGATTTGCTCAACTGTCATATTCTGGTTAGCCATCTTGTTTTCCTCCAAGGATTTATTATTTGGAGTAGTAGCCATTGTCAACGTGTCCTCCAAGCGCAGGCGGCTGCATCGTGGGCGCGAGCTTGTCGCGGTAGTTCAGCGCGGCAATTTCAGTCCAGAACACGCCATAGGCATGGTTGTTTTGATTGACGACGCAAAACACTTGACTGGTTGACGTAAAACCTGCGTCGTTTATTATGCGCCGCTTGGCAGGGACTACTCTAAATTGATTCGTCATTTTCTTTTCCTCCGTTGTTGTTTAGGTTTCAATTCCAATGTTTAGCCCGCCTCTTCAGTGTGTGGCGGCTATTCCACGCAGGCGCCCGTTGGGGCGTTTCGGCTATGCGTTCGCCCATTCTGGAATCACGTCTAATATCATAAACAGCGCTTTGGCTTTCACCTCGGCGGCTTTCTGGTCGTGCATTCCCAGGCATTTGACTAATTCCTCTGCAATAGTCGGCACGTGATACGGATAATGCTTTTTGGCTTTCGTGCCATCCGCGAAGTAGTTAGCTTTGCGATATTCCCTCATGCAGAGTTGCTGAATGATTGCGTTTGCTTTGTCTTGCCATGTTGCTTTGGTTGTCATTTCATTTCCTCCGGTTATTAGGTTTTCAATTCCAACTGACAGGCGCAGTATAACCCGCTAGTGGGATATAGTCAATACAAATATCATTAGGACTGAGAATAATTCAACTGCTAAGTTTTGTGATATTATTGGCGCGCTATGAACTGGACATCTGAATATCCAACACAGCCGGGATACTACTGGATAAAGAACTACGTGCTGAAGACGTGGCGTGGTGACGAGGTGACGCCAGGCTCTGAAGTCGTGCAAGTAGACAGCGAAGGAGACTTTCGCCACACCAGCCACGACTCCACAACATTCAAGAACTGGGTCGTATCCGCTGAATGGTGCGGCCCTATCACGCCACCAGAGCAGGAGAATGTTCATTAGGACGCTAAATATCTCTTTACTTCTTTAGTCCCATATATTAAACTCTGTCCCATTAGCAACATGTCACTCTGACATTTCCCTACCCGGCTACTTGCTGAAACAAAGCAATCGGTAGTCTTAACCCTATACCTCAATAGATAGCCCAGTTAGCTCCGGTTACAGCAGAACCCCAGGGCAAGCTGAAAGCTGGCAAAATATCAACCCGATAAATCAGCCCAAATAATCATCCCATCTCTCCTCACTGTGGCATTTTGCCCCACATTGTGAGCTTGTGAAACCCCATTCACTACGACTGGACACCATTAGTATCACTGGCGCACCAGTCCACCGTTACTAACGTGTAGCCATTAGGTGACACTGTGCCACGTACTGCACGCTGCACAACGTTCCACGTACAACACGCGATACACTGTGCCACTAGCCAAGCCGAAGGGCCCTCGATGAACCCAGGGGTGGGCCGGTAGGAGGGGGCATGCTTCATATTCTCGCACTGAAAAAATTCTAGGGATTGGGTTAAGTGGTTGCTGACTATGGGGTTAGCATACTACGGCTTGAATGTAGAGTCAATATGCTTACGGCGTCTGGCCCATCTGAATGCTTCATGGATGGATAGGAGCAGCAGCGCGCAGAATATCCAGCCTATGCCGTAATAGGTGAAATAGAAGGTGAGCTTGGCGGCTAACGGCTCGGTAACGACAGCATCAGGCCACGATGAGCGAAATGGGCTGGTGACGATGATACTAATAAACAGATAGAACAGGAATCTAGTGAGTGTTTGTTTCATTGCTTCCAGCTTTCACGTAAGGCTTGGAGATGTTCTATAATTTGCTGCAACTGTTCTTTTGAGTCAATTTCAAAAGACTCACAGCCGCCATAGTCCTGGCTTTCAATATCTATCTCCGGGTTTTGAAATTGACTCATTAGCTCGTCGCCGTATTCCACGAGGCGGAGAACCTTGTTTCCGGTATTAAATGCCTTCATATTCATAGGTGCGCATTGTGGAACTGCCCGGTTGAGAAGTCAAGAAGCGCAACTTCTCAACCGGGGTTGAACCCGGTTATTTATTAGCCGGGTTTTTCTTTGAGCCTTCGGCGGCGTCCATAATTGTGTTGGCGTCTAGTTCGATTTCGGGGAGCGCGAACTCTCGCCTTGTGGTTCCGCTGGCGCGCTGATAAAGATTCTGTAGTGCCAAGTCTTTTACGACGTCGGGAGCCGCTTTAAATCTGGGGCTGTCGAGTAGTTTTAGTCCATAGAGCGTGTAATTCTGGCCGAATTGCTGGACACGGGCGTTAAAAGCGTCTTCTGACTCGTCGTTGACGGTGCTCCATTTCCCATCCTGATAGACTCTCTTAGTTTTGCGTCGTATTTCTGGTATTTGCTTGCCGAGCCGTTGAAGTTCAGCAAGCAATGGCCGGGACTTCTCAACCGCAGCGTTTACAAATGCCGAACCCTGCCCTTTTTCCGGTAATAGCTCACGTAGCCCTGGAATTTTGCTCATTACGGGGCCAAGAAACCCTTCGGCTTCGCGCTTTTTAGCAGAATCCATAGCTTTTGCGGCTGCGCCCAATGCGCCAGACGCAGGAATGAAGCCTGAAGCTATACCGCCAGCTTCTTTCGCAATCTCACCGCCCGGCGTATCCGAGGTTAATATGCGTCCGGCTTTGGCTGGAACGCCGTAATAGCCCAATGCTGGCGCAGTCTGGACAAGTCCGCTAAAGGAGCGCAGCAAAGCGTTCGCCTTGCTCGCATTCTGCTTTCTCAGCCTGTTGTACGTGGCGCCTACGAAGAGCGGCGCGGCGATAAAACCACCTAAGCGGTTGATGTCGTAGTTCTCGCCGCCGATATTGACGGAAGTCGGTACTTTGCCGTTGGGATAGTCTTTCTTCGACGTGTAGTAGAACCCTTCCATTTTGCCGCGTTCTTGGAGTTCCATTCCCAATATGAATGCAGCTGGAGCGAATGAGCCAGCGGCGACATTTTGCGAAAATATCCTTTGGTCTTCGAGGTCGCGGAAGAATGATTTCCCTCTGGCTTTGCGTCCGACGCCGCGCGCAATCTTATACATCGCCTTGACGCCGCCTAAACCTGAGAAATCCGCCGCGTGCAGAACCGCGTTCAGCGGGATTCGCATAAACGGCTGAACCAATCCGATTGCAAGACGGGCATTCGGGGAATTGCGCGTCTGGCTGGCAAGCCAACTAGAAACCTTGTTCGGTTCGCTCAATACGGCGGCTTCACCGTCTCTCACAGCGGCTTTTATGATGCCGCCATCGTCTAACAACTCCCGCGTGCGGGCGGTTACTTCATTCCAGGGTACTTTTCCGCGTTTCGCCTCATTGATAGCCGCCACCCTTGCCCGGTCGAACAGGTTGCGGGCATACCCGAACCGTCTAAATGGCGCGTCCAGCGCGCCTAGTATCCTGAATACGCCATTGATTGGGACATCAACAGCCTTGCCAAGTCCTGAACGTACTTCAGCGCCATACAGAACATCGTCCGCGCCGCCTTCTATGGCCTGCTTGCCGGTTTTTAGGACATTGCCTGCGTCTCTCAGTCCTTGCCTGATTGAGCCGAATGCGCGCCCTGTTCCGCGCAGAGACGGCCCGGTGATAGAGCGCACGCCGGTGCCCTTTGAGACAATCACGTCTACGGCGGCGGCTATCGGACGCGCGGCGGCGTCCGCGAACTGGTTAATAACAGTGCTGCCCAGGTCAGCGGCCCGTCCAATGGGATTGGTCAACAGGTTGGTGCGGTAATACGCTAAAACAGTATCCTGCCACGGTGAGCGCTCAGCCGCCACGTTGAGCGCATCCAGCGGTGCGCTTGCTGTCGGCCCGGTGACTGACGCGCTAGGCCCGCCGACGTTCATTGCCTGGGCTTCGCCTACCGATGGCCCCACGCTCTCAGTGTAGGGCGCATCAGGCGCTCGCTTGACGCCAAACGATTGCGGCGCGAACTCTGCTTCAGTTAGAAGCGGTGGGAAGTCCGTCTCGCCCGGTAAATTGCCGCGCTGCTGGATAGGATTCGGGTTGTCGGGCATCACCATTGGCGGCGCGCCCTTCTGTCTGGGGTAGCGCGACTGCACCATGCTCTCATTCGGGCCTAAGTCCACACCAGGCCTGCGACTGCGCGCAATTGACTCTATGGCCTGTTCAAGCGCCTTACCCTTCTCTTCAGGGCTGAGGTTTGAGCGGCTGATTCTATCCACCGCCTCCTCGTATTGCTTGATGGCTTGCTGGACGCTAGGCGCGCTTTTGCCGGTTGGCCCAGGGGTTGATATAGGAGCAGGCGCTTCGACGGCAGCAGGGCCTGTTTCCGCGCGAACGGCGGCGCGTTCTGTGGCTGGAACTGCTCCCTGTAGCGACTGCTGTACCTGCGCCCTAGCGGCTGGCAGAGCTTCAGCCTCGATTATCTGCGCCGCTCCCTTGCCGAACGTCCGACGGACGGCGTTGACGCCCGCTTTGAACGCCCGTCCTGCGCCTTTCGCCGCTGCCCCGGCAAATGGGGCTGTGACGATGTTTGCCACCGCTGTTTCGGGGGCTGTCGGGAAAGCGACTTCACCAAGTATCGAGCCAGCGACGCCCGCTATACGCCCGGCGCGTGTTCTTGGCTTGGCTTCTTCAATCGCCATGCCCTGTTTCATTGACTGGATAGGTTCGGGCAGTCGCTCGTCGGCCCGGCGGTTCAGTTCAGCCACGCGCTCAGCCTGTCCCTGCTTCGTCGGCTCGTATGCAGCGCCCGCAGGGTCGAACGCGGAGACGAACTCAAGCCCGGCTCTGCCAGCGCGCTCCAACGTCTCACCCGGCGCGTTGTAAAGGTCTGCGGCAGTCTCAACAACGTTACGCAGCAGCGGCCCGGCCACGCCTGTCTGGAAGCTGCTGAACACGCCCTCCGGTTGCCGCGTCGGCTGTTGCTTTTGCGCTCTCAGGTTAGCTAGACGCTCTTCGATGGACTGCCCGCTTCGCTGCGCCCTGAGTTTTCTTAGCCTCTCTTCTATGGTATCTGGCATAACTCGCCCTACGGGACAACGGTAAAGCCTTCCGCTGCGGCCTCCGCGTCTGTAACTCCAAGCGCCTGCATTTCTGCCCTTGTAATGGTTTTTGCTTGCGGTTGCGCGGCCTGCTGCTGCCCCTGTTCTCCGGTGGACAGCACGCCGTTGACTTTAACGTATGGCCATTGGCCAGCGCCGTATCCAGCCTCCACGCCGGGCCTGCCAGCGAGCCGTTTAACAAGCTGGCTAAGTCGCAGTCTTAAGTCCTTTTGCCCTTTTGCGTCCCCGCGCGCGGTCGCGGTTACGAGATTCTGTCTCGCATTGTTGAACTCTTCCACAAGTTTGGCCGTCTGCGCGCTGATACCGCCCCCGGTTCCGCCATTCTGCGCCCTGCGCAATCGCACTTCTGTCAGTCTCGCTTGCGCGCTCTCGAATTGCGCGGCTTCAGGGCTGATTTTGTCGGTTAGTCCGCTGTAGTAGCGCCCCAACTGATGTGCGATTTCCGGCTTTGCCCCTACTTTTCCAAAGTCGCGCGCAATCAATCGCGCGTCCCGCTCCTGCTGCGCCTTATCCCGCGTAGCCTGCCGCTCGTCGGCTATGCGCTCCTGTTCGCGTATCTTGAGCAATTCGAACGCCTGTCGGCTGCGCGTGTCGGCCTCATTCTGGCGTATGCCCTGCTTCTTCAGCCACAGGTTGTAATCGCGTTCATACTGCGCCTCCGCCAACTTGTTCGCTTGCGCCGCTTCACGTTCGGCGCGACGGTCGGCTAGCTCGATGCCCTGTGTGCGCCGTCCTTCATACCGTTCACGTTCGCGTTCATATCTGCGCATTGGCGCTTCGCGTTGTTCCCTTAGCCCCTGTGCGAACTCAAGGCCGCGCCCCTGAATGCCCGCGCCGACGCCGCCGAGTATCGCGGCTATCTTTTCCAGCGTGCCCACATTGCGTTCGACTGGCGCGACCGGCGCGGCCCCCGCGTACTGGTTGACGAAGTTCATATCCGGCGCCGCAGGTTCAGCGAGGCGCGGTGGGAGCGGTTCGGGATTCTGCGCCGCGAAAGCCGCATTCGTGTCGTCCGATAGCGGCCCTAGATTCGGAACTGGCGCGTATGGAACGGGCGCGGACGGCGCAGGCTTCGGCAGTCCCGGCAGGTCGCCGCGATTGAGAGCTAGCAATAATTCGAGAATTGAGGCCATTACTTACCTCCCGTAAGCGCCTTGTATGAGGAAATGCCGCCGCCAGCCGCGCTAAGGATATTACCGATGCCCTGTGTGACTTTCAGGAACTTGTTTAGCCCGCCGTTAGCCGAATCTAGCTCTTCCTGCCCTAGCTGCGTTCTCAGCTGGTCCAGATAGTTTGACAGGTTGAACTGCCGGGACGACTCATCGAGCTTCAGCTTGTCCAAGTTCAGCCCTGCGCTTGCAATGTCGCGCTGTGTCCCCTGTCCAGACAGGTTCGCGTAGAGACTAGCCGCCCCTTCGCCCTGTCGCTGAATCAAGTCCGTCAAGTATTGTTGCAGCCCTATCGAACGCTGCGCCGCGCCCGCCTGTTGCTGCTGGTTGAGCCGCCCTAACACTTCGAGGAAGCGGGCCGACTGGTCATCAGCGATTGAAGACTGATTAATATTGCGTCCGTACAACTGCGCCACCAGTTGGCCTTTCGCGTCCGTCGCCTGCTTTTGAATGTCTCCGCGTTCAGCCGCGCTGATGGCGTCCAGTTGCGCTTGTAACTCAGGAGGCAGTTGCGCGAATTGCGCAGGCTGTGTGTAGCCTTGTTCGACTCTCTGGCGCAGCGCCTCAAGCGTGGACTGCTGCCCCTGCGAAGCGGCGTTCGGCACGATGGCGGGGCGGTTCGTCGTCTCCGTGAACTGCCCATCAGGCTTGCGGACAACATTATGTTCGTAGCCTTCCGCGTCTTTATATGTCACCTTGCCCGGCGTCTGAGAAACTATCTGACTCCCAGGCGGTATCCGGTCAGTAAGCGCGCCGTGTAGCTGGTCAAGCAGCTGTTGCGCTTCCGGCAACTGAAAGAACTGTGTAGGACTCAGGCGGTAGCCCGGCCTGTCAAGCCTATCGTAAAGCGCCTCAAGCTGTCGCTCGGTCGGCGATAAATGCTCAGTGTCTCTGCCGGTGAAAAGGTATGAACGGCCCATATTGCCTCCTTACTGTTGAGTCAGTTCAATGATGCTCATATTCTGAACCACGTCGGCAGCGGCAGCGCCAGCGGCGACGACTGAACGGACACGCATAACAACTGCATTTGAGTTTAAGTTGGCCACGCCAGCTAAGTCCGTGCTTCGAGAAAACATATTGCTGCCCGTCCCGAAGCTCCCCGCTACCGCTGCCGCGCTTATACCCATCGCGTTCTCAAGTAGAAAATGTGAGACTCGGACACTTGTCGAGGACAGCCGCGCTATTCTGACAGCCATCACCCATCCTACGTTTAGCTGTATATCAGTCACTCCTGCGCCTTCGTATGTTTGCCCGTCAAACTGCGCGTTTACAGCCTTGGTTCTAGCATTGGCGGCGAAGTTGCCGCCGTACCAGACGGTTAGATAATCGCCGTTCGTTTCCAAGCTGTTCGCGGGCAGGGTGAACGTGTGAAGCACGTCCGGCCCAACCCCGGCGCTATTCGTTACCGCAAAGTTGCGATGAATGTTGCGCGGCATTGCGCGCGTCCACGCGATAAGGTTGTCAACCTCGGCAACCACATCACGAGTCAGCGCCCCGCCGTCGTCGGTAAGCCTGCGAACGATGGTTGAGGCCATCGGATTTGTTACGCGCGCAAGACTCATTGTTTCGTCAGCATTCTTATTTCCACTTCAACGCTTGTCATTCGCTGTTGTAAGTCTCTGGCGGTTTCATTGAATCCGCCAATCTGCGCCTTCAGGGATGTGATTTCCTGGTCGTGATACTTGTTCACGATGTCCATTTTGTCGTTCATGCCCTGAAGTTGTGTTTCCACCTTTTGAAGAGACGCCCCTAGACGCCACACGGCGCTTACCATCAACACAAGGTTGCTAACAATGATTGCTATTATTTGTCCAAGATTCATCGTATACGTCATATCTTGGGGGGATTGGTTTCCTCCATGCTTCATGTCATCACAATGACGCCGCTTTCTTGAGGGGCGGGGCATATCACTTCCTACAGCATCACCATGGTTTGCGAGTTTAGCGTAGTCACTTCCAGTTGAACGCTTGTGACGGTAGCCGTCACCGATGCGGACGCGATGCCCGCGCCTGACTGCGTAGCGTTCGCGTGCATCCTGTTCCGAATCGCTATCTGATTTATCGTCGGCAATGGCGTAACGTTGAACGACACAGAACCGCTCTCAATCAAACTTGCGGAGTCAATCCCGCTAACGCTGACGCTGCGTGTCAATAACGTCGTCGGAAAAGTCGCGCCGCCGTCTACGGACAATAGCGAGATAAAACTGGCGTCCGCCGCAGCGCTCCCGCCTGACGAATTGTCGGCATCGGCCCCGCCTGATGTGATGTTCCAATTGAACTTCACCACTACTTTCGTTATTTGCCCTAGCGCAGCCGGAAACGCGCTCCACCGAATGCTCTTGTTCTGCGCCGCGCCAACCCCTGTGTCTATCACCGTCGAAGACGCATAGCTTGTATTCGTCGGCGTCGTAAGCGCGTTGTCGGAGCCTAGCGCCGGGTCTGGCGTCTGATTAGTTGTCGCTTGTAGCGTGAGAATGGCCATTAAAACACCGTCCTGAATCCTTCTAAAGTGACCATTACATTTCTTTCCGTGATGGTTCCGCTTCTTGCTGTAAGAAAACAACTAAAGATTTGATTCTCTGCGGCGGTAAAGTCCCCGATATTATTCGGGTAAACCGTGGCCACGGTGTTAAACGTGTCGTTTAATCCCATATCAGCGATAGTCCCGACGCCGAATTGGTCAACCCTGAACACGAGACTCCCGCCCGCTGTATGCGAACCCTCGCGGAACATAACCTTCACCTGGGTGATGGTGTACGTACCGCCTGCCGGAACTATAAAACTGCCAAACTCTCTGCTGTTAAGATTCGCGGTAGCAGGGTCAACAATTGACCATCCAACAGAAAACGAGACAACCCTATCATCAACATACTGCTTCCTCGCTAATTGATTGGCAGTGGTGGGGCTTGCCGCAGGGCCAACAGGGATACTGCCGAACGTGTAGACGCCAGCCGCGCCGGTGAGTCCGTTCGCGGTCAGGGAGCCGTCATTTGTGATGGTCGCCTTGCTTGAGCCGTTCTGCTTCCAGCGCGCCAAAAGTCCCGCGCCAACCTGGTCCTGGTCAACGGGCGGGTCTGTCCCGTCCGAAGTCTTGACGAGCAACTTACTGCCCGTAGTGCCACCGTTGAGAACGCCAGCCGCGCCGGTAAGCTGGTTAAACTCGTTGTCGAGCAAAACCAGACTGGATACTGGCTTGATGGCGTCGAAACTGGCCGTCGTTCTAGTTGGTAAAGATGCCATAAATCACACGTCCGTGACTCTCTTGTTGTTGAGCGGTATGTAATCAAGAGAGAAGTCTTGTATGGTGAAGCCCTCGCCCGCCTGAGAGTTGCTAAAGTTAAAAGTAATGTCCTGCGATTCGCGCCCGTACTGATTGCTTTTGAGTGGGCGCACAATGTCGTTCTGTCCGCTAAACGTCGTTCCCCAGAGTCCCGCGCCCCACAGTCCACCGGCCCACAGCGCGCCTGTAGCCGTCCCTGTCAGTCCGAATGAGTAAGAGTCAGTCCGTAGGATGTTCTGGTCGAAGTAATACTGAACGGTAATGCCCACGCTTGCGCTCAACAGGTTCAAGCCGACGCCCCATTCGTGCCAGTACTTGCGAAGCAGTTGCGCGCCGCCGTTGAACGACTTCGGCACAAATGCCTTGGTGTACGCGCTGCCCTGGTCGCTGAACGCCGCCGTGGTGAGCCGTGGCACATAGGTGAATAGCTGATAATTACTGCCGCCTGAATTGAGCGCGCCGATGACGTAGGTTTTACCGCTTGCGCCGGGAAATGAGGTGTAAGCCGTGCCCGCAACCATTCCGTTGAACCGCGTCCAGCGCACAATCCCCTCATCAACCTTCAGGTAGTCGAGGACGTAGACGACTTTATTGCCGTTGGGCGCGACGCTGGACGGAATGCTCAGCCAATATTGCGCCCCGGTGTCCACCAGGATTGACGGGATTTCCTCAGTAGTCTTGAGAAAGTTGGTAATCTCTTTGATGTTGCGGCTGTAAAACGCGGTGCGAAAGTCTTCGGCGGTTTGAACCAGCGCCAGACTTGCTATGCCCTGTTCAGAGAGAAATATGACATCGTTCGGGACTTGCTGAATGCTGTACGCGGCGACACAACCCACGTCTTTAGTCACGACTTCACGGCGTATATTGTTGGCGTCGGTATTCGGGTCTGCGAAAGCCACCAGCCGGTGTATGCTGCGCCGCTTGAAGATATACAGCGCGTCCCGCGTTGAGAACAGCCCCATAATCTTGTCGCCGTCGTTCGTGTCTATATCAATCGTCACAGCGCCAGCCGCGCCCGTTGTCGTCCAGTCTTCGGGATTGCCAAGCGCCGAACCCTGGACGCGGCTCAGGTTGGAAGCGTGGGCCACCCATACCCGGCTATTCCAAACGGCAATGTATTTCGCGCGCGGGGGGCTTCCGCCCAGAGCCGCCGCCGTGCTCGTGCCGTCCACTTTCACCGGATTCGTTCCCGACGTTGCGCCGTTTACCCCGATAGCCAAGCCTCCGAACGTCACCCATTGCCAGTAAACATTATTCGGCAGAGTCAGCGCGCCGGATAGGGTTGTCAGTCCGGTGCCGTTGGTTTCGATGATGCGTAGGGTTGTGCCTTCGGTGAGTAGGATGCCTATCTCACCGGTATCTATTGAGAAGTAGTGCAGGGATGTGATGCGATTGGAGAACGTGTCGGCTGATAGCTGAGTGACGCCGCGTCTCGTGCTGAGGTTGCCGTTATCGTCAAACTCGAAGTTTAGTAAGTCCTGCGCCTCACTGTCGTCTATCTCCGTCGGAGGGACGGACGTGTTGATTCCTTTGCGCCAATCCCTGACGCGCAGAGGTTGCATTCCGATGTTGTCTAGGTTGGAGGAAGCCGCCATAGTTCATAGAAACTAAAGGAATGGGTTTTTAAAATGCGACGGGTCGAAGATTGCCTGTGCTCTGCCGCCGCCGCCCGGTAAATCATTCCATCTCTGCTGGCTCGTCGCCGCTACTTTGCGCTTCTCCTGCTTCACCAGCCTGTCAAGTAGCCCGCTGTAGATGCCGCGCTGTTCTTTGGCGCGGTCAAGCATCCCGTCAATTTCATAGAGTCCGGCCTTCACGTAGCAGCGAATCAGCGGTAGATACTGGTCTTGAATCGGTATCACCGCTGACGTGGCTATCTCTGACGGGTGATAGAAGAACGTGCGCTCAATCGTCAGAATCGAATTGGGAACAGGCGCAAGCCGGAACTGATACAGCACGTTCGCCCCACTCACTAGATTGCCGTCTTCAATCCAGACTCGCGCCCGCCCTGAGTCTTCCAGCTTCGCCATATAGCGCGCCGCTTCCTGCGTTCCCCAAAGCCAAAGAGGCTCCCCTGTGTCGGTGTAACGCAGTTGTTCAATCTCTCGCCCGCCGACGGGAAGCTGATATACAGCAGTCCCGGCGACAGTCGAAAAC